>Ga0302273_1001459_pt1 | contig 9746 bp, 8 predicted proteins | sample III_Bog_N1_3_FD_198774 | JGI IMG/M metagenome (GOLD analysis project Ga0302273, IMG submission 198774) | Peat permafrost microbial communities from Stordalen Mire near Abisko, Sweden - III_Bog_N1_3 | ecosystem: Environmental > Terrestrial > Soil > Wetlands > Peat | place: Sweden: Abisko, Stordalen... | reverse complement strand
TTGCAAATTGAAATATGCTGATGACGGCTTATTGAATTCATAGAGTTATAGCTGCCTGTTTCTTTAAAAATTCTTCTTCTTCTTTATTATCATTTCTCTAATTTAACTTTTCTAAAATGAAAATCGAATACAACTTAGACGGTGTGGACTCTGCGATAGACACACTAGTTCACACTAGAAATAAAGTTTTTGCCAATGTTGTCGATTCAAAACCTTAAAATGCTTTTTGGTATTAGCCTGTTATGTTCTCTTGTATTTTGTTTTTATGCATTTTTGTGTCATCAGTAGTTTTGTATTTTTTTATAGTTTTAATTTACTAAAGTAGAACTCATAAAAAAACATCTTTCATTTGTGCATTTAGAATATTCATTCTATTTACACGCTTTTAAGCGGTAGCCCGGACAAGCAATAGCTATTTTCTCTCTTTAAAAACACTATTCCTCACTAAAAAATGAATTGAAACGATATTAAAATCCAGGCACCATGTTTTAAAACAAACTGATATACTGATTTATAGTTAGGAGCAAATAAATAGACTTTGTTCTTTTTATCTCCACCTTACCTCCGCCTTTGGTTTGCATCCGGTTTTGATATAATCAATATACAATCAATAAATAAATAATAAGTAAGCTTTTAATAATTGTATTTTATTTAGATATTAATTATTAAATACTCTGTTGTTAATATAAAATTAATTTATTATTTTTGTATTGCGAATGGGATGTAAACCGGATGCGGAGGAAAGGGGAATGAAGTTTGAAGAGTTTGAAGGGTTTGAAAGTTTGAAGAGTTTGAAGAGTTTGAAGGGTTTGAAGGGTTTGAAGAGTTTGAAGAGTTTGAAGGGTTTGAAGAGTTTGAAGGGTTTGAAGGGTTTGAAGAGTTTGAAGGGTTTGAAGAGTTTGAAGGGTTTGAAGGGTTTGAAGCGTTTGAAGAGATTGAAGAGTTTGAAGCGTTTGAAGAGTTTGAAAGTTTGAAAGTTTGAAGGGTTTGAAGGGTTTGAAGGGTTTGAAGAGTTTGAAGGGTTTGAAGAGTTTGAAAGTTTGAAAGTTTGAAGAGTTTGAAGAGTTTGAAGAGTTGAAGTTACAGGTTTCGGATTGTTGTGTTAAATATTGGATGCAGCAAGTCCGTGTGCATAGTGTTGTTCGTCTTTTAAAACCGGTCACTAATCGTTAATCACTAATCGTTAATAACTAATCGTTAATCACTAATCGCTAATCGTTAATCACTAATCGTTAATCGTTAATAACTAATCGTTAATCACTAATCGTTAATTATTTATCACTAATCAATATATTAACTACTTAAAAACTAACATTATGGCCATTGTAAAAGGATTTATGCAAATTACCGGCAGTATTAAAGGTGTCAGCTTTTATACCCGCCGTGGTAGCGACAAAGTGATTATGCGGACGAAAGGTGGTGCTACGAAAAAACAGATTGAAACTTCCCCTAAGTTTGAAAAGACGCGCAGACAAATGAAACAGTTTGGAGGTGCTGCTAAGTTTGGATCCCTGAGCCGGTATGCTTTCGGAGGACTGCACAGACTGGCAGACTACAACCTGACTCCGGTTTTAATTAAGATGGGAAATAAACTGATGAAACTGGACACAACCTCTGAATTTGGAAAACGGAAGTTGATGCTTTCTGAAAACAGACAGGCGTTTGAAGGTTTTAATTTTAACCGCGAATATCCGTTTAACACGGTTTTGCGCATTTTACCCCGTTGGGAACTGGACCGGGAACAGTTGAAGGGTGTCGTTACTTTTCCAAGAATTAATACGGACATTGATCTACTTAACATTCAGAAACTCCCGTTTTTCAGGTTGATCGTTGTAGTTGGTGCTGTTTCCGACCTAACCTTTAATCCGGTTACGGACGTATACGAGGCAGTAGTGGATGGGTTACACGGACATAGTATCACGTTGAACGGGAAATGGAATTCAACTAATACCATTGTCCCCGAACATACCATGACCGTACAATTCCCGGAAGAGCAAATATCCCTGCTAACCGAAAACGTGACTGTATTGCTTAGCCTGGCAGTTGAATTCGGAAATATCGGATACAACATTGAGCCTGTGGAAGTGAAGTATGCGGGCTGCGGGAAGGTGGTGGGGGTGAAGTGAACGTTCTACGTTCCACGTTCCACGTTCTGCGTTCCACGTTCCACGTTCCGTGTTCCGTGTTCCGCGTTTCACGTTCTGTGTTCTGTGTTCCGCGTTAGGAGTTTAGAGGTTAGTATTCTGCGGTTTATTAGTCGCACTCCCACGTCTAAAATTGAATCTTTCTGATGAATCAGCAAGTGGGAGGGCGACGGTACCGAAAGTCGCACTCCCACTGTGATGATAAAGTGATTCTGCAACGAACACCAAGTGGGAGGGCGACCGGCTAAACTTTTTGTCGTCGAGGAACGAGACACAAAAACGGTTTCTTAGTAAATCCCGGATAGACATAAAAAAAGGTGGGATTCGTAAGAATCCCACCTGCAATTTTTAATCTCATGCTTAACCAGTTTTGTATGTCTTCGATTAAGCATGAGAAATGGAAGATTTTTCTTTTTTGTAAACAAAGATAAATTTTTCTTCCTTTGAATAAATTACAGCACAGCCAATGCAAAATTACGAATTTGATTTGTCAGGGATTTAAATAATCCGTTTAGGTTAAAAAAGACAAATACTGCTGGTTCACTACACCATTAATTGACTGTACCGCTTATAACATGTTTTTTTGGTTTAGTTATAGATCCTGTTTTTTTTTTGCAGGTTGATTTGAATTGCTTTTTTTTGAAGAAGCAGCTTTTCACCGAAGTAAAAGTGCTGCTTTAATTAGTCATCCCGTGGTTATTTGTTGGGCGGTACTACAACAACAGGAGGATCGTCCTTTGAATCGCCTTGAACACTTGCACCCGATTGTGCGTTTTTAAATCCCAGAAGCGTAACCAGTACGTTGAATTTCTGTGAGAATAGATCTGTTTTCACAACTTTATTTTTTTAATTATTGATACTGCAAATAAATACAAAATAAACACAATATCCATAGGAAATCCCGGATTTATTTTATGGACAATGTGAAAAACTATAAATTGTATGTGTAAGATATTCAGATGTATACCACATGGACAACATCGACAAAAAAGGATATAGTTAAATCATGGAAAAATAGGTGCAGAAAAGTGCTAAAATTGTCGCAGGTAGTCGACCAGATTGTCTGAATTTTGTAATTGAAACTTTAAACGAAGACGATACCGGTACTTAGTAATGGATTCAAGTTTTACATCCAGAATGGTAGCTATCATCCCTGTATCAAATCCCGCTAAAAGTAAACAACAAATCAGGATGTCGCGTTTGGTGAGTGAGGGGAAATCAACGATTAAACGGTGTGAAATGTCTGTATACTCCAGGTCCATGCATGCAATTAATTCTTTGTGGAAAGTGTTGTTTTGTTCCGGATGCATTTCTTTCGATTCATTTTTCCATATACCGGGTCGTTTAATGACATTTTTTCGATGCTGTTCAATGTTCAGGAGCAGGATTGCCTGTAGTTTCAATTGTTTCTCGAGTAGAGTACTGTTTTCTTTCTCTTTTTCCACCTTCTCTTTTTCTATTTCGACAAAGGCTTTTTCTTTTCCCAGCAATTCATTTTGTACATCAAACTGTTTCTTTTTAATGTTTAATCTCCAAAACAGAGCAACTACGAAAGAAAAACATAATACAAACAGACTGAATAACAGGAATATTCCTCTTTGTTTGTTTTTTATGACCAGGTTCTGATTCTCAATTTGCAAACCCTGGTATTTGTATTTTTTATCTAATCCGGCAAAACTAACGGACAGTTTCCGATCGTTGACCGAGTCTTTTATATACGTGATTTTTACAGCCGTGCGTAATGCAGCTTTCAGATTTCCTTCTTTTTCGTAAATGCGAAGCCAGAGATTGTAATAATCGGGAGCAAACTCATGGGGGTCGGCAATTTTAGTTAGCAGAATTCGTGCAGAGTCCAGTTCTCCTGTTTCAATATAGGCTTTTGCCATTAGGTACCTTTTGTTTGCATCATAAACCCCGATATTGGTGATCGGAGCGAGTTTATAATAATTCAGGGCCTCCCGGAATTGTTTTTGCAGATAATATACCGTTCCTATGCATTTATAAACTGTAGACATCAACAGGGTATCCCGGATGGTTAAAGCCATTTTTCCGGCTGCGGTATAATACGGGATTGCACTGTCGGGTCGGGAGCTGTACATAAAACCATTCCCGAGGTTTATTAAATTGATTATGCAGTTTTGGGTGCTGTTGGCGAGTTGAAACGAATGTAATGACAACCTGTTATAATGAATCATGCTGTCGTACTGCTTTTGAGATTCATACATTTTAGCTTTCTCGCTATAAATTAATCCCTGCAATTTATAATTTACGGTGAATTGGGCAAATTTCTGTGCTTTCAGCAGATTATTGACTTGTTGATCGGCATTTCCACGATTCCCCTCAATACGGGCATAGTAAAACCAGGCATATGCAGCGCGTTCAGGTTCTTTTCCGGTATAATAATCTGTTGCTGTTTTGATAATTGAATCTGTTTCCAGCTTAATGTCGTTTCTATCCAACGCCTGACTCATCAAAAGTGCGTACCAGGCTTCGTTGGATGAGGTGTATAATTTGTTCGGACGAATCTGTTTCAGTATTTGTAAAGCGGAGTCAGGAGACGACTCCATTAGACTGTCAGCTGTATTCAGACCGTTAGGTGTTTCATAACAACTGCACAGGAAAATACACAGTAGAGCGTAGATCAGGAAACGAAAATTGAAGTATGTATGCATTAGAATCGATTTCGTGAACAAAAGTACAAATTTATTCTAATGGAATGTAATATACGTGTGGAGCAATTAAAATTACTTTTTTATTTAACAAACTTGCCGTCATATTTTATAGTTTACGTTGAATGAAAGCGAAAACGCAATCTTTATTATTTAAGCGATCCTTTTCCCGGACAGTCTAACGAGTTGATAAAAAAATGAATCGGATTGATTTATTTGCTTACTATAAATATAGCTTGTATTTTTTCAAATACTGCGTCTTAAATCCCCCTTTGGGGGTTTGGGGGTCTGGAATGTGATAAATTCAAGAATACCAGAGTTTTATTTTGATAGATATATCATTATTTACTGCAAGTTTTATTTACCCGACCTCCCCCGACCCCTCCAAAGGAGGGGCGAAAGAGTGGGTTGAAGAATATTGTTGAAAATTTCAAATGGTCTTGAGACTTACTATGTTTTGAATTATAATTGTTCAAATGAATGATTTCAATCTATTGGGTGGGTTGGAGGAGGGTGTCAAAGCTAATCTCTAGGGAGGTTAAGAGCGCAATATCAGATTAAATTTACGACTTGCATTTTTTCAAATACCGCGTCTTAAATCCCCCTTTGGGGGTTTGGGGGTTTGGAATGTGATAAATTCAAGAATACCAGAGTTTTATTTTGATAGATATATCTTTATTTACTGCAAGTTTTATTTACCCGACCTCCCCCGACCCCTCCAAAGGAGGGGCGAAAGAGTGGGTTGAAGAATATTGTTGAAAATTTCAAATGGTCTTGAGACTTACTGTGTTTTGAATTATAATTGTTCAAATGAATGATTTCAATCTATTGGGTGGGTGGCAAAGCTAATCTCTTATGTAATCTTTACGACTTTCCAGTATTTCTTTTATTTTCAATGCTATAATTTGAGGATTGGCAAAAACATCATTGTTTGAAAATCGAATAACTTTGTATCCCTTTTCATTCAATGTGTTGGTCCGGATTATATCATCTTCTTTCTGATAACGATGAATTTCACCATCTATTTCGATGATTACTTTCTTAGACAGACAAACAAAATCAACAATATAATTATCAATAACATGTTGTCTGCGAATTTTATATCCAGTCTTCTTATTCCTGAGATATTCCCAAATAAATTTTTCAGCATCAGTAGGATTCTTTTTTAAATCTTCACGGATTACTTTAATAAATTTATAAATTTGAAGATTGGCAGTAATAAATCCAGGTTTTTTTTTAGTTGCCGAAGAAACAGGTTCTTTAAATTCCCCTCCCTTGAAAGGGGTCGGTGAAGTCGGGTCTTTTTCCATAGGATAAAATAATTTATTAATTGATTATTTTATAACAATTGAAAATATTGAAACGCAAAGTTAAGTAATTTAATAAATTTAACGATATGTTTTTAGTAGTGACCACTAATCCCCTAAGTGATTTTAAGAGCGCATTATCAGATTAAATTTACGACTTGCATTTTTTCAAATACTGCGTCTTAAATCCCCCTTTGGGGGTTTGGGGGTCGGGAATACAATAACTGCAAGAATACTAAAGTTTTATTTTGATAGATGTATCTTTATTTATTGCAAGTTTTATTTACCCGACCTCCCCCGACCCATTCTAAGTAGTATAGCCTTTAATTTAGGATAAGAGTACATTTTTAGATTAAATTTACGACTTGTATTTTTTCAAATACTGCGTCTTAAATCCCCCTTTGTGGGTTTGGGGGTCGGGAATACAATAACTGCAAGAATACTAAAGTTTTATTTTGATAGATGTATCTTTATTTATTGCAAGTTTTATTGACCCGACTTTCCCCGACCCCTCCAAAGGATTATAGCCTTTAGGTGATTTTAAGAGTGCATTATCAGATTAAATTTACGACTTGTATTTTTTCAAATACTGCGTCTTAAATCCCCCTTTGGGGGTTTGGGGGTCGGGAATACAATAACTGCAAGAATACTAAAGTTTTATTTTGATAGATGTATCTTTATTTATTGCAAGTTTTATTTACCCGACCTCACCTGACCCCTCCAAAGGATTATAGCCTTTAGGTGATTTTAAGAGTGCATTATCAGATTAAATTTACGACTTGTATTTTTTCAAATACTGCGTCTTAAATCCCCCTTTGGGGGTTTGGGGGTCGGGAATACAATAACTGCAAGAATACTAAAGTTTTATTTTGATAGATGTATCTTTATTTATTGCAAGTTTTATTTACCCGACCTCCCCTGACCCCTCCAAAGGATTATAGCCTTTAGGTGATTTTAAGAGTGCATTATCAGATTAAATTTACGACTTGAATTTTTTCAAATACTGCGTCTTAAATCCCCCTTTGGGGGTTTTGGGGGTCGGGAATGTCATAAATGCAAGAATACTAAAACATTATATTTAATAAATACATCAATAATTAATCTCGATTACTTATAAATATTGTGTTTCTCATAAAAAGGTTCAGTTGATGATAGTCGACAAATTATATCTTCTTTACCATATAACCTCTTTGATGTCAGTGTGAGATTTTTATGTCAATTAGAATTTTCAGGTCATTCAGGAGAGTTTCGTTCATTACATCCATTCTGATGACACGTCCTTCAGGATAAACTTGTGACGATGCTAACTCTGATTTCAGGGTGTCAGCTACCTGACTGCTCAGTATGGCATCTGTCGCTTTTTGACCGAACACCATGGTTACTTTGAAGAACCTGTCTCTGGGTGACAGATACACAATTGCCCTTTTTTTGTCTTTTATCCGGAAGCTCCAGCCATATTTATCTCCCGAATAATTCCACAGGTCCATGGCAGCCGGGTATTTTAAGTGAACATAACCGGTGAGTTGTTGCCACATTTCGTACATATTGCCCAATGCACCAGGTAGGTCGTTAACATCAGGCATGATTTTTTTATCTGTAAATATGCTACTATCCATAGTCAGATTAGTTTTTAAATGTGTATTTTAAAATTGAACGACACATATCGAACAGAACCAACGACTTGTAAAAATAATAATTATTTTACAAACTGTCATGGATGGATTTAAATAATTCAAATATATTTATAACAGTAAAGTCAGCTTCCCTGATTTGTTTTGTATTTTATATTCAGTAGCTAACGGAAAGGAGTCATTTATATAAAGTTTTTCGTAGTAAAACAAGAAAAAGCCGGTAATGTGTTACCGGCTTATTCTTTTCATGAAGATAAAATTAATATATCAATTGTAATGGTACCTGAACCATAGAGTATGTTTCGGTTTACAGAGTCAACAGTATTTTCTCAAAGTCCTTCATTCCTTCCGAAGCTCCTTTTTGAATAACTGTAATGTTGTTCTGCAAGTGATTTACTTCATGCGGATCAATCAGGAAAATCGGAACACCCGGTTTTACATTGTTGATTAACCCGGCAGCGGGGTAGACCTGCATAGAAGTACCGATTATTAAAAAAATATCGGCATCGGACGTCATATGTTCTGCTTTCTCAATTTCAGGAACTGCTTCACCGAACCACACAATGTGCGGACGGAGTTGATAACCTTTGGGACACTTGTCACCAACATTGATTTCAGGATGGGACGGATTAACATCAAATACTTCTTCACCGGGACCCGTTGAACGTACTTTCATTAATTCGCCGTGAAGATGTACGACACGCGTGCTTCCTGCCCGTTCGTGCAAATTGTCTACATTCTGAGTTATAATTTGTATCTCATACTTTTTCTCAAGTCCGGCAAGTGCAAAATGTCCAGCATTGGGTTTGCTGTCGAGCAGCTGCCTGCGTCGTTGGTTGTAAAAATCAAGCACTAACGCCTGATTCCTGCGCCAACCGTTTGGGGTTGCCACATCATCAATTTTATATTTTTCCCATAGACCCCCTGAGTCACGGAAAGTACTGATGCCACTCTCTGCGCTCATACCGGCACCTGTAAGCACTACAATTTTTTTCATAATTTTCGTATTAAAATCTTTCTACAAAGATAACTCATAATGATGAAAACTGTTGTTTTGTACTTCAAAATCTTCTAATTGATATTTTTTTCCTATATTTGCCTTTTGTAAATTAACATAATTATATTAAAATGTCTTTCATGCAACGAGATGGATATCAGCTGTTTGTTAAGCAACTCATCGGCTCACCGGATCAGAAAAACAGGCCTGTTCTCTTATTCCTTCATGATTCGTGGGGGTGTACTGAGTTATGGGGTGATTTTCCCGAAAAGGTTTTGAAATGGTGTGGCTTAAACGGACTTTTGTATGACCGCCGGGGATACGGACAATCGTCCCCTTTTGCCGTAAAGCAACGCAATGAATTTTACCTGCATGATGAAGCCCGTGAAGTGATGGACGTTCTCGATTATTGTGGGATACAACAGGCTGTTATTTACGGACACAGCGATGGAGCTACCATTGCCTTGCTGGCAGCTGCTCTTTACCCCGGGAGAATTAAAGGGCTGATACTCGAAGGAGCACACAGCTTTATTGAGGATTCGGGCAAGGCGGCTGTACTCGATACCCGTGAGCGGGCGAAAGGGAATGGATTACTTGCCAGTCTGGAAAAGTACCACGGAGCTAAAACAAATGAACTTTTCAGGCTATGGCACGAAACATGGCTTAGTGATTATTTTGCACATTGGACCATTGTACCATTGCTACAAAAAATAACATGCCCGGTGCTCGCTTTTCAGGGAGAAAATGACGAATTCGGAAGCGTTGAACAGCTCAATGTCCTGAAAAAAGAAATTAAGGGTGATGTAACTATTTCCGAAATCCCCGGGGCAGGTCATACTCCCCGTAAGGAAGCGGAAGTTGAAACACTTAAGCTGGTGAGGCAATATTTAAAGAAATTAAAGTGAATATGAATTATTCAATAACTCCTTTCGAACAGCACTATATACGAATAAACCATTCTACAGATCAACCCAACGGAACGAAGAGACATCCCAGTT
>Ga0302273_1001458_pt1 | contig 9748 bp, 7 predicted proteins | sample III_Bog_N1_3_FD_198774 | JGI IMG/M metagenome (GOLD analysis project Ga0302273, IMG submission 198774) | Peat permafrost microbial communities from Stordalen Mire near Abisko, Sweden - III_Bog_N1_3 | ecosystem: Environmental > Terrestrial > Soil > Wetlands > Peat | place: Sweden: Abisko, Stordalen... | reverse complement strand
CAGGAATGGGGCGTCGAGCGCTTCCGCGGCGAGATCGAAGCGCGCCAGGGCTTCGCCTTTGAGGCACGTGAGCTTCCCGAATGGACAATTCCTGACCTCTTGGGCTGGCAGCGGCGCCTCGACGGCAATTGGGCCTTGGGAGTACATGTGCTGTGCGGACGTCTGCGCGACGACGCCAAGGGCCGCATCAAGAGCGCCCTGCGCAAGATCGTGGAGCGCTTTGCTCCCGAGGTGCAGCTCACCGCCGACCAGGACCTGATCCTGATCGGAATCGCCGACGCCAACCGTGCCGCAGTCGAGGCGATTTTGACGGAAAGTGGCTTTTCCTGGCAGGCGGATAGCCCCCTCTACCAACGCGCCATGGCTTGCGTCTCCCTACCCACCTGCCCGCTGGCCCTGGCCGAAGCAGAACGCTTCCTGCCCAAGCTCCTTTCGGATCTGCAGGCGCGCCTAGAAGCGCACGGCCTCTCGGAACGGGCCCCGCTCGTGCGGCTCACCGGCTGCCCCAACGGCTGCGCTCGCCCCTACGACGCAGAAATCGGCGTGGTGGGCATGGCCGCTGACAAGTACGCCATCTTCCTGGGCGGCTCCCCTACCGGAGAGCGCTTGGCGCGTCCGTGGCTCCAGAAGATCCCCGGCGCCAAAATCGCCGAGGTGCTCGATCCGGTGCTGGCGCTTTGGAAGGCCCAGGGCGGCCCCGAAGAATCGCTCGGCAACTTCGTGCAGCGCGTCGGAATTGAGAGCTTGCCGAGGCCAGAGTAAGTTTTCCTCTGTCACGACATCCAGTACAAAGCTTCGTCGTCGGATGGAGGCGCAATTATCTTCTGCCGTTGAACCCAATCCAGAAAGGAAGCGGCGATGCCGGATTATGCAGCCGCATCGAAGCGGTGCCAGTGCGGCCATTGCATGTCTGGACGAAGCCAAATTGGATGGAGTATTAGCATGAGCGAACTCAATCCTATTCCACAAAGCCCTTGAAATAGCCTTAGCCATCGCCAAAAATTGGAAATCCGACAAGACAGAAATTGTCATCGTCCGCGATCTAAAAGGACGAATTCGCCTCATTCTGCCGTCCCACGGCGCCATTACCAATGATGCCACCTGCCGCTTGGCTAATACTCTCGCTAATTCTCTAGGGTGCTACGGATTTCCTGCGGAAAGTTCCATCCTCTTTCGAGATGAATTGGCCCTATCGGAAGAAGTCTTTCAAAACGTGCGTCCTCTGGAGCAAGGTATCGTCCTTCTCGATCGGCAGATCACCGGTCAAGACTGGATGCGTGGGCCAATGCAACGGCGCACAAAAAATTCTCGAATAGTCTTCCACGGCATCAAGGGAGGTGTGGGAAGATCTACGGCCCTAACAAACTGGGCTTGGCACTTGGCCGAACAAGGGAAGAAGGTGATGGTGATCGACCTGGACCTAGAATCTCCCGGTCTTGGCAGCACGATGCTTCCGCTTGATCACGCCCCCGACTTCGGCATAGTCGACTGGTTCGTCGAAGACGGTGTCGGACAAGGAGACTCAATTCTTCCAGAGATGGTAACCAAAAGTCCATTAGCGTCCCGTTCACCCGGAGATATCCTGGTAGTGCCGGCCTATGGTGCCAAGACCTCTGAGTACCTAGCCAAGCTCTCTCGCTGCTATGCCGATCTCAGCAATGATGGCCCGGGTTCCTGGGCTGCACGCTTGAACCGCATGGTCGAAGCCCTAGAGAATGAACATTGCCCCGATGCCATACTCTTTGACAGTCGAGCAGGCATCCACGACATTGCCGCAACCCTCCTCACCCGCATGGACGCTGAGGTGTTGCTATTTGCCGTCGATTCCCACCAAACGTGGGACGGATACGGACTCTTGTTTCGCCACTGGAAATCCAATCCCCAATTACTTACGGCCTTCCGAGAGCGATTGCAGATTGTTGCCAGCATGGTCCCAGAAACGGGACGAGACAACTATTTGGAAGGCTTCAAGGAGCAGGCTTGGGATCTCTTCCGCGAAAACCTTTACGATGAAATCGGCGCCGACGACGTGGACGGCTTTTCCTACGATCTGGAAGAAGCGCAAGCTCCACACGACCCTTTACCAATCTTCTGGGCGCGTGCTTTACAGGAATTCAATCCCCTTGTAGGAGGAATCGATACGGCTACCGCAGAATCTGCGTTCCGACTTTTCTTCAAACGTGCGGACGCCATTATCCCGCAGGCTTCCAGATGAACAAATATGTCTTTCCCAAAGATCTACGCGAAGGCATTCTGTCTGCGATCCCCGAGCAATCTTCACAGCACGGGAAAGCCCTTTCTCTGGGGCAGACATATCTTCCTGTAGCACATGCCAAAGCCTTGGATCCCGACGTGATGCTTGTGGAAGGCATGCGAGGTGCTGGCAAAAGCGTCTGGTTCATAGCCCTACAGCAGCCGGAATTACGAAGATGGCTTGGAAATAGTACAGGCATTTCCGAAGACACATACGTGACCGTCGGTTTTGGAGAAGCCCCTCGCGGGGATGACTTTCCGACCAAGGATACCCTGATTGCCGCCGTCAAGAGCTTTGAACCGCGACTGATCTGGAAAACTGTTGTCTTTCGCCAGATCTCCAAAGCCAAAGCACCCAAGACATTCCTCCGCCTGACAAAGTGGGCCGACCGCATCAGCTGGGTAAAGGAACACCCAGAAGAAACAGATGCTCTGCTGTACAAAATAGATGAGGAGCTTCAAGCAAAAGGCTTGCACCACTTAGTCCTTTTTGATGCCTTAGACCGCACCGCCGATGACTGGACGACAATGAACCTTCTAGTTCGTGGTCTACTTCAGGTTGTGCTGGACATGCGTTCAAGCCAGCGCCTACGTTTGAAGGTCTTCGTGCGCCCCGACCAACTGGCCGATTCAGCCACCCGGAACTTTCCAGATGCATCGAAAGTCCTCAACGGAGCAGCCATCCTCGAATGGTCACGACGCGACCTTTTCGGCCTCCTCTGGCAGTACCTCGCAAATGACCCTATAGCCGGTCCCATTTTCCGCGGCGGCATAGAACAAATCGCACCCAAGATCCGCTGGAGCGAGATTTTCGGAACCTGGAACGTGCCTGTTGAATTGAACCAAGACGAGGATATTCAGAAAGAAATCTTCCACGCAATCACAGGCCCGTGGATGGGACGCGATCAGCGTCGAGGCTTTCCCTACTCGTGGCTTCCCAGCCATCTATGCGATGCCAACGGCAAAGCGAGCCCCCGCAGTTTCCTGGCGGCATTACGTCACGCTACGCTCGATGACGCACACGGCGATCACGACCATGTACTTCATTTCGAGTCGATCAAGCGAGGGGTCCAAGAAGCCTCCAAAATTCGAGTAGGAGAACTCGAAGAGGACTTTCCTTGGATGAGTAACCTGTTCAAGCCATTGAAGGGCGTTACAGTTCCATGCCTCTTCCTAGATATCGAAAACGCTTGGCAAGAGCATCAAGTTATTGAGACCTTGCTGCAGAAAGTGAAAGCGAAGACGTTACGGCTTCCCCCGCAACGCCTCAAATTGGGCGCCATTGGCGTCCTGCAAGACCTTCTTGAGCTAGGGTTTATCGAACAATTGAAGGACAAGCGCATTAACCTTCCAGATGTTTATCGTGTAGGATACGGGCTAGGGCGGCGCGGCGGCGTCCGGCCTCTCAAAGGATAAACTGCCCAGCCCAGCCAGCAATTATTACAGGTTGAACCCGATCCCCAGATTGAGGTCTCCACGCGGCGCCGAAAAGGGGATCCCGTTCATGCTCGATCCCCATTGCGCCGTCGCCAAGTAGCCTAGGCCAACGTCCGTGAAAAAGCTCATTCTGGCGCCTTTCCAGGAGTAGCCGCCATAGAACATGGGGCCGATTCCCAAAAGGGTCACAGAAGCCCTTTCCCATTGAGCACCGCCAACCGCTTTCGATCCCCTGGCATAGTCCACGACACCCATCGCCGCTGGAGCGACGTAGAAGCCAGACGAGGCCTTGTAAAAGCGACGGGAGGCAATCAAGGTGAGGCCGTCGAGGCGAAGCGACGGTCCACGAAGTCCCTCGATCCAATCTCCATTGCGAACGCGGCCATGGGAAAATTGGGCCTGCAACGCCCATGTGCGATCTTCCTGATCCCGATGCTCGAGAGTCACGGGAAGACAAAAGGCGATGTCGGAATCGCCGAGGCTCATCATCATCATCAGCGGATGGGCGTACACCGAAGTCCGGCTGCCAGTCTCCTCGGCGCGAGGTGCGACGGCCCATAGAAGCAACAGAGTAAGTATCGGAGATTTAAACACGCCTCCAAATTTACATCCGCAGCCGTAAATACAAAAAAGGCCACCCAACGGGGTGGCCTTCGCAATGCAATCAAGGCTTTGGGCTTTAGCCCAGTTCGATCAGCGCCTCGTGGCTCTTGACGACCTGCCCCGGCTGCACGAAGACATGAATCACCTGACCGGCACGCGGTGCGCGCAGGGGATTCAGCATCTTCATGGCCTCCAGGGTGGCCAGGTGCTGTCCGTAAACGACGGTGTCGCCTTCCTTCACCAGCACCTCGGTGACCTGTCCGGGAATGGGAGCCACCATGGCGTTCTCCTGGCCCGGACGTACGTCGGTCTGGCGCGGCTTCCACACCGGCACCGGTGCCGCAGCACGCGGAGCCGCGACTGGAGCCACCGGAGCGACACTGGGGTTAAGCTCCTCAGGCCACACCTCAAAGCGCTCTCCCTCCACCACGGCGATGACGGGGCTAGCGCCCAGGTCACCGACTTCGACCTCGAAATCCTGATTGTCCACGCGGACCTTGATCTTCACTAGCGGCCCCTTTGCTTGATCTGCCGAGAGCGCATGACCGCCTGCCAGGCCGTCGGCGCATCCGGATTGGAGGAATGCCTGTGCGTCTCTTCGTCGCGGTTGCGGCGCACCATGGCAGTAGCCACAGCGGCCACGGCGGCACGGCGACGCCGTGTGCGCACCACCTCGTGGAACCCGGGAACGTAGCGGTCCATCCCCTTGTGGAGGACGCCCGCCAGGCCACGGGCCACGGTCTTAGGGTTGAGGTATTCGAAGAGTCCCATCATCATACCGGCATGTTGCCGTGCTTGCGCGGCGGGTTCGGGGAGGACTTGTCGCGCAGAGCCAAGAGCGACTGGATCACCTTGGAGCGCGTCTCGCGCGGCTCGATGATGTCATCGATGTAGCCCGCCGAAGCGGCGAAGTAGGGATTATTGAAGCGGGTGCGATAGTCCTCGGCCAAGCGCTTGCGCTCGGCCTGCTGGTCGGCCGCGGCCAGGATCTGCTTGCGGTAGAGGATGTCCACCGCGCCCTCGGCGCCCATCACTGCGATCTCGGCCGAAGGCCAAGCGTAGGTGACGTCGGTGCCCAGGTACTTGGAGCTCATCACCACGTAGGCGCCACCGTAGGCCTTGCGGGTCACGATGGAGATCTTCGGGACCGAGGCCTCGGCGTAGGCGTAGAGCACCTTGGCGCCATGGCGGATGATGCCGCGATGCTCCTGGTCGACGCCGGGCAAGAACCCCGGACTGTCGACGAGGGTGAGGATAGGAATGTTGAAGCAGTCGCAGGTGCGCACGAAGCGACAAATTTTGTCAGCAGCGTCGATGTCCACCACGCCGGCCATGACGCTTGGCTCCTGGCCCACGATGCCCACCGAATGGCCGCCCATGCGGGCAAATCCCACCACGGCGTTGCAAGCCCACGTCGGCTGGATCTCCAGGAAGGAGCCACGGTCGATAATGCGCTCGATCACCTCGTGCATCACGTAAGGGATCTTGGAATCCACCGGCACGATGGTGTTGAGCTCCTCGTCCATGCGGTCGGGGTCGTCGTCAATCTCCACGACCGGAGGATTGTCCACGTTGTTGGAGGGAAGGTAGCCGAGCACCTTCTTGCAGAGATCCAGCGCCTCCTGGTCAGAATCGGCAGCCAACTGCGCCGTGCCCGAGATGTTCATGTGGGTGTCGCAGCCGCCCAGGGTCTCAGCATCCACCTTCTCGCCGGTGACGGTCTTGATGACCTCAGGACCGGTGAGGAACATGTAGGAGTGGCCGCGCACCATGATGATGACGTCGGTGATGGCGGGGCTGTAGGCCGCGCCGCCGGCGCAGGGGCCGAGCATCACCGAGATCTGAGGGATCACCCCAGAGTAGCGGGCGTTGCGGCGGAAGATCTCGGCGTAACCACCCAGGGACTTCACGCCCTCCTGGATTCGAGCGCCACCGGAATCGATGATGCCGATGATGGGAGCTCCGCTGCGAAGCGCCAAGTCCATGAGGCGGCAGATCTTGCGACTCTGCATGTCGCTCATGGTGCCGCCGTAGACGGTGAAGTCCTGGGCGTACACGTAGATGGGCCGGCCATCCACCTTACCGTAGCCGGTGATGACGCCGTCCGAAGGGATTTTCTCCTTGGACATGCCCAACTCGTCACCCTGCTGGGTGAGATAGGGCTCCAGTTCGTGGAATGTGCCGGCATCCAGGAACGCGGCAACGCGCTCCCGACCAGTCATCTTGCCCTTCTTGTGCTGGGCATCGATGCGATCCTGGCCGCCTCCTAGGCGTACCTTCTCGCGCATGGCGCGCAGTTCCAGGACTCTCGGATCCTCCTGACTCATGCAGGCTCCTTCCAGACAGTGATGGGTGGAGCTTCTAAACCATCCGCGATCACGGTTCCCGGTTATCCCTTTTTGCACCGGTTATGAAGCATCAGGAACATAACATCGCCAAGCGATTTGCGGGGGCGGATTTTTATGGAACCCTATTGCCGGGTGGCTATCTTGCAAGCCATGACGGCTGCTCAACACCACGACGAATCTTCCTGCCCCGAAGCCTCGACAAGGAAGCCCGAATGGGCTCCTGACCACGCCGGCCACGAGTTCGCGAGTTTTGTGATGAAAGGGGTCGAGGGCGGTCACGACGGTATGCCGGGACAGGAATCGGCAGCCCATCTGGTCCAGGCCCCGCGCAAGCGGCGCCATCTGGAGTTCCAGGACTATGTGGACGGCATTTTGTCAGGCGACCGCACCATCCTCTCGCGCGCCATCACGCTAGTAGAAAGCGTCCACCCGACCCATCAGGAGATCGCCCAGCGGCTGATCCAGGAACTGCTTCCTCGCACCGGAAACGCCCTGCGCGTGGGCATCACAGGAGTCCCGGGAGCCGGAAAGAGCACCACCATCGAGGCCCTGGGTTGCTTCCTGGTGCGCGAGCGCGGCGCAAAACTTGCGGTGCTGGCTGTCGATCCTTCCAGCACCATCACGCGCGGCTCTATCCTGGGGGACAAGACCCGCATGGAAAACCTCGGACGCGAGCCCAACGCCTACATTCGTCCCTCGCCCTCTAGCGGCACCCTGGGCGGCGTGGCTCGCAAGACCCGCGAGACCATGCTCCTGTGCGAGGCTTACGGCTTTGATACCATCCTGGTGGAGACGGTGGGCGTTGGCCAAAGCGAGACGGCCGTGCGCCGCATGACAGATTTCTTCATGCTGCTGCAAATCGCCGGCGCCGGCGACGAGCTCCAGGGCATCAAGAAGGGCGTGGTGGAACTGGCTGACTGCGTGGTGGTCAATAAGGCCGATGGCGACAACCTGCAACGCGCCCGTCTGGCGCGCTCCGAATACGAACGCGCCCTGCACTACCTGGCTCCGGCCACCGAGGGCTGGAGCACCCGCGCCCTCAACGCCTCGGCCCTCACCGGCGAGGGAATCCCAGAGCTCTGGGAGATGGTACTGGAGTTTTCAGCCCAATGCAAAGGCAACGGCGTCTTTCAGAAGCGCCGCGCCGAACAGAACGTGGGCTGGATGCACGACTTGGTGGAGGAGCTCCTGCGCGAAAAGTTCCTGGCCTTCCCCGGCATCCGCGAACGCTACGAGACCCTGGAGGTGGAAGTCGGCCGCGGTGAGCACTCCCCTACTCTGGCTGCTATCGAACTGCTGAAAGCCTTCCAGGCGAGCTGAGATGCTCCACCTGCGCTTCTCGAACCGCGCCGAAGCGCTCCTGGAGCAATTAGACAGTTTCCTGCAGGCAAGCTGGACTTCCCTGGAGGCATCGTCCCAGGTGGTGGTGCCTTCGCCTTCCAGCGCCCGCTGGCTGAAGCTGCGCCTGTGCGAGCGCTCGGGACCGCTCGTGGGACTAGACACGCCGATGCTTGAGGCCTTTCTCTGGAAGGCTCTGGAACCCGATCCGGGGACCCACATGCTGCGGGCGCCGGTGCTGCAACAGGCGCTCCTTGGAGTGCTCAACGAAGCGCTCCTCGCAAAGGAGGACTTCGCGCCGGTGCGCGCCTTCCTGGAACGCGCAGGCGCCATCGATTCTCGGCGGCGGGTGCAGTTATGTCAGGAATTGGCACGGCTGTTCCTGGAATACGAGTACAACCGCCCCTCGGTATGGGGAGACGCGGGCCTCAAAGATGGCCTGGAAAGGGTCTGGCCCGAACGTCCCTACTTCGCCCGCGAGGGGAGTCCCGAGACGCCCTCGGAGTGCTGGCAGCGGCAGCTGCACGGGCGCGTCTTTGCCGCCGACGGCCCCTTGGCCGACGGGACCTGGCTTGGCTTGCCGCGGCTCTACCGGCTGCGCAAGGAGGCCGGCTGGCGCTTTCCCGAAGGCCCCGCGGCCGCGCTCTTCCTGGTGGACAAGATGAGTCACTTCCACCGCAACGCCTTGGAAGACCTCGCTCGCAGCCGTGACCTCCACGTCTTCCTGCTCAATCCCTGCGCCCAGTTCTGGGAGGATCTCGACACCTCGCGCCGGCGCGGCGGCGTCCGCTCCCGACCTGGTCGTTTCGAGGCTGCCGACTGGGAGCGCGAGGAGCTGGACGTGCGGTTCCATCCCGCAGGCGACCCGCTGCTCTTGGAACGCTGGGGGCGGGCAGCTCGCGAGAACATTGCGCTGTGGTTCCAGGCGGCCGGCTACGACGACTTCGAGGAGGACTACCGCCCTCTGAAGACCACAGCGCCCACGCTCCTGGAAAGTCTGCAAGAAAGCCTGCTGCAGCGCCATTCCGGCCCGTTGGCCGCGCCGCTCACGCTGGAATCTGGACAAGAATTGTCTGGAGCGATGCTTGAGGATGGAAGTCTCCGCCTCCTGGCCACTCCCGAGCGCGGGCGCGAGATGGAAGCCGTGCGCGACCAAATTCTGTCGTGGCTTGCCGAGGATCCGAGCCGCGGAGTGGACGACGCCGTCGTCTACCTGCCCGATCCGGAGCGCCATCGCGTCGAGATCCACCGCGTCTTCGGCGGGCTCTCACCTTCCGATCCCGGATATCTTCCGTACGCGATCCTGGGCGAGCCCGCCGGAGAAAGCCTGTGGGCCCGCGGCGCACGTGCCTTACTTTCGCTTGCAGAAGGCTCGTTCGACCGCCCCGGCATCTTCGCGCTCCTGCGCAATCCCCTCTGCCGCGCACGCCTCAAGATTGACGCCGCCACCGAAGGCTTGTGGGAAGCCTGGGCCGAAGGCTCGGGCATGATCCGCGGCTGGGATGCCGAGGATCGCACGGAGGACGCCGTTCCGCTCGACACCCACACCTTTCGGGCCGGGCTGCTACGCTTGCTGCTAGCCGGACAGACGGATGGGAACGGCATCTCGCTCGGTCTTTCTGCCCCCGGACGCGAAGACCTACTGCCTCCCTGGAGCGACTTCGACTCGCGCGACCGCACCCAGCTCGAAGGCTTCGCGGCGACCTTGGAGCGGCTGCACCTGGACCTCGCCGAACTGCGCCGCGCCGCGCGTGAAGAGTCCCCTTCGC
>Ga0302273_1001451_pt1 | contig 9795 bp, 7 predicted proteins | sample III_Bog_N1_3_FD_198774 | JGI IMG/M metagenome (GOLD analysis project Ga0302273, IMG submission 198774) | Peat permafrost microbial communities from Stordalen Mire near Abisko, Sweden - III_Bog_N1_3 | ecosystem: Environmental > Terrestrial > Soil > Wetlands > Peat | place: Sweden: Abisko, Stordalen... | reverse complement strand
CCGATGTCAGCCGGTTTTTTCACAACTATTATCCAGGAATATTTACCCAACGGAGGCGAGTTCCCTGAATTTGGAGGAGTTAAAGGCAAGAACCATCGTGGCATTTTACCAACCGGAGAAACAGTATTGTTCATTCTGGCAGGCAACAATCCGGAACAAAGAAATGAGTTATCAGGATTGTTTTCGGAAGATCATTTTTTTGCACAGAAAGGTGTTTTGTACCTCGAAGAAGTTCCGGCTGGTGAACCCCGATTGAGTGGAAAACTCATTATGGATCAGGAATATGTAGATTTGTTTACTACTGGCCTCGTATCGAAACCTAAACTGAGCAGCGATTTTCCTGCACAATTTATTGAAACCAACCTCGAATGGGACGACCTGATATTGAACAAAAAAACATCATCTCAAATTGCCGAAATTGAAACCTGGCTGAAATACAACGATGTACTCTTCAACGATTGGGGCATGAAAAATCGAATCAAACCCGGGTACAGAGTTCTTTTCACCGGGCCGCCCGGAACGGGAAAAACCTTCACGGCTAGCTTGTTGGGTAAATATACGAATCGGGATGTTTTCCGGATCGACTTGTCGCTGGTAATATCAAAATACATAGGCGAAACCGAAAAAAACCTTTCCAAATTATTCGACCGAGCCAAAAACAAAAACTGGATACTTTTCTTCGATGAGGCGGATGCTATTTTCGGAAAACGAACAAACATACGCGATGCTCATGACAAATATGCCAATCAGGAAGTATCTTATTTGTTGCAACGAATTGAATCACATGCCGGTTTGGTGATTTTGGCTTCGAACTTAAAAAACAACATTGATTCGGCATTTACCCGGCGTTTTAATTCCATCATCGAATTCGAAAACCCTTCAGCAGAGGAGCGTTTAATGCTTTGGGAAAAGAACATCCCTCCAACTGTTAAACTCGATGAAATAATTGTGTTGGAAGACCTTGCCATGAAATATGAAGTTAACGGAGCCAACATTGTCAATATAATTCATTATGCATGTCTTAAAACTATCGAAAGTAATTCTACTACAATTTGTTATCGCGATATTTTGAGCGGCATTCAAAAAGAGTATGTTAAAGAAGGGAAAATGATTAACCTGAATTAATACCTGGCCATTAACATTACAGGCATTATCCAAATAAATTAAAAATTACAGAAGTCAAATATTATTAAGATTTTGTTACACAAAATTCGTTGAACTTATTACTTTTGGAGTTTATCTATTGGCGAGGGTTGACTCTCTTTTGTAACACTTTTAAATATAGCATTCTATATTTTAAGTGTATTTTGTAGTTTAGAAATTTGGATTTATTTTACTTTGACAAGTGGGAACACTAACAGACAAACTTTCAGATTATGATGTGCCGCAAAAAATTATGCAGGCTGGCATCTATCCTTTTTTTAGGGAAATAGAATCCGATCAGGATACGGTAGTACAGATCAACGGTAAAAAAGTACTGATGTTTGGGTCGAACAGTTACCTTGGCCTTACCAATCACCCGAAAGTTAAAGAAGCAGCAAAAGCTGCCATCGACAAATATGGTACTGGATGTGCCGGATCACGGTTTCTGAACGGCACCCTCGACATCCATATCGAACTGGAGAACAAATTAGCACGTTTGGTAAATAAAGATGCTGCTTTATGCTACAGCACCGGTTTTCAGGTAAATCTTGGAGTTGTGTCCATACTTGCCGGGCGTCATGACTATCTCCTCCTTGACGAACTCGACCATGCTTCGATCATCGAAGGTAGCAGACTTTCGTTTTCTAAAGTACTCAAATTTGCCCATAACGATATGGATTCTCTTGAATCTAAGTTGAAATTATGCAATAGAGATAGTATTAAGATTATTGTTGCTGATGGCGTTTTTTCGATGGAAGGCGATATTCTGAAATTACCTGAAGTTGTCAGGCTTGCTGAGAAATATAATGCCTCCATTATGCTCGATGATGCCCATTCCATTGGAATACTTGGGAAAAATGGGGCAGGTACTGCTTCTCATTTTGGCCTGACTGATAAAGTCGATCTCATCATGGGTACTTTTTCAAAGTCAATGGCTTCGCTTGGAGGTTTTATTGCTTCCGATAACGAAGTTATCAATTTCATAAAACATAACTCCAGATCACTTTTATTCAGTGCCAGCATGACACCCGCTTCCACTGCTTCTGTTCTTGCTTCGCTTGAAATCATGGAAAACGAACCTGAAAGGATTCAGCATCTTTGGGATTTGACAGCTTATGCTCTTGAAGGGTTTAAATCAGCGGGTTTCGATACTGGAAAATCCGAAACGCCGATTATTCCGCTTTTCATTCGTGATGACGTTAAAGCATTGCAGATGACCAAACAATTGCTGGAGGATGGAATTTTTATAAATCCGGTGGTTGCTCCGGGTGTCCCCAAAGAAGATAGTCTGATCAGATATTCACTGATGGCTACCCACACCAAACAACAGGTTGATATCTCGATTGAAAAGATAACCAAAGCAGCCAAAAAACTGGGAGTATTCGAATTTCAAGCTGCATTCTTATGAAGAAAGTTATTCTCATTACAGGAATATCTTCAGGTTTCGGAAAACAGATCGCAAAGCTTCTTTCTGATAATGGCCATATCGTTTATGGAACTGTTCGGAAAATGGCTGATTCCGATGAACAGATTCATTGCCTGACCATGGATCTAATGAATTATGAATCAATAAAAAAGGCTATTTCATTCGTACTTGAAAAGGAAGGCCGAATTGACGTTCTCATTAATAATGCAGGCATGCATACCGGTGGATCTATTGAGACATCACCAATTGAAAATATTAAACTCCAGATGGATACCAACTTTCTGGGAATGGTTCATATTACCAGAGAAGTATTGCCGATCATGCGAAAACAGGGAGGCGGTACTATCCTGAATTTCAGTTCAATTGGCGGATTGATGGGTTTGCCATTTCAGGCGTTTTACTCTGCATGTAAATTTGCTGTCGAAGGCTTTAGTGAAGCCTTACGAATGGAGGTTAAACAATTCAATATCAAAGTTGTACTTATTAATCCTGGCGATTTTCACACAAATAATTCGATGAATCGCAGAAATTTTCTGGCGCCAACTGGCTTAGACGATCCTTATCAAAAACAATTCGAAATTTCGTTGGCACAAATTGAAAAAGACGAGACCAATGGATGGGAACCAATCGTGCTTGCCCGAAAAATTGTTAAGATTGTAGGATGTAAGAATCCACATCAGAGATATATTATTGCTACCTACGAACAAAAACTGGCGGTGGCCTTGAAGTATATTTTACCCGGTAAATGGTTTAGAATGATGCTTGAAGATCATTATAAAATACGATAACGATTGGCTTTTTCATTTATTTTCTTTCACTTTTAGCAGTGATGACCATCGTTTTCAACAATTACTAACTCCTGCCCACCAATTTGTTTACTTTGCAAGTGCTTATTCGTGCTGAAATAGCCTAATGCTATTAGGCATATCGTTTCTTCTGAATAAAAAACGAAATTACCTGGCTCATTAGCAATCAAGTAAACAGACATTTAGACTAAAAACAATATCAAACTGGATAACGATAGGAAATGGTCCCCGCTTACATCGGGCAGGATTAGCCATTCGGAAAATTTCCCCAATGACTTTTTCCTTTTTCCGGTTAGTTAAGAGGATTTTGAGAATGTAATGAAAAATTAACATGCTCGTGTTGAGTGTGTTTAATAGAATGTGATAATTTTGTTGCTCAAGTAAGGAATAAATCAGATCGAACGTTCCGAAAAAGCCTTAAAATAGTATAAATTTGGATGGAAATGGATAATCTGGAAATCATACAGGTCACAGAGAGTTTTATCGCATCTAAATTTATGTTAGATATTAGCGGTCACGATTGGTTTCATGTTGACAAGGTGCGAAAAATGGCTCTTCGGATAGGACATCAGGAAGGTTGTGATTTATTTGTTACTGAAATGGCGGCCTTGCTTCATGATCTGGATGATTGGAAATTAACTGGTTCAGATTCGCATTATCCAACGAGAGCTAAAGAATGGATGGAAAGTTTGGAGGTTGATGCAGCGCAAATTTCACAAGTTCTTCGGATTATTGAGGATGTTTCGTATAAAGGAGCTGGTACCGAAACTCCGGTCCGATCGGTTGAGGCAGCTGTGGTTCAGGATGCTGACCGGCTCGACGCTATGGGCGCTATTGGTATCGCTCGGACGTTCGCTTACGGAGGATCAAAAAACAGGATGATTTACGATCCATCCATTCAACCGGTTATGCATCACGATTTTCAGGAATATCAGAAAAGTACTGCTCCGACGATTAACCATTTTTACGAAAAATTGTTGTTACTTAAAGCTCGAATGAATACTGAAACTGCCAGAATTATTGCTGAAGAAAGGCATCAATTTATGAAAGATTATTTAACCCAATTTTTTATTGAGTGGGAGGCAATTCGATGAATAAACAACAAACAATCAATACTTCGATTATGAAAATTGAACACATAGCAATTTGGGCCCATGATTTGGAAGGAATGCGTAACTTTTATACGCATTATTTCGATGCAATGTCTGGATCGTGTTACTACAATCATTCCAAAGAGTTTAGGTCGTATTTTCTTTCATTCGGAGGTGAATGCCGGATTGAGCTAATGGAAATGCCAACGGTTTCTAATAACAAAAACGATTATCGTAAACACTATAACGGAATTGCACATATAGCCTTTAAAGTTGGCTCTCGCGAACGTGTTGATCATATTACCGAGATGCTTCGTAAAGACAACTTTGAGATTATTAGTCCCGGGCGAATGACTGGTGATGGATATTATGAAGCTGCCGTATTTGATCCTGAAAAAAATAGAATAGAAATTATGGCTTAGGATAGCATCGTTCTGGCTTTTAGGTTTCAAGTTCCAGATTTACACGTCATTTGTTGTCATTAAGTGATTCATTGCCATACGATAAATGACCACCAATGACGTGTAACAAAATGACTACTAATGACAAATTGATTACTGAGACTGATTACTTGCGACGAGTCATAAAGACTCAACTTTAGCAGTTAATTTTCTTTGAAAAAGTTTTCAGCAGCGTATTCCAGTTGTTTATACCAATCTTCGCCATATTTGCGGATCAGGGGCTCTTTTAAGAAAACATACAAGGGAAGTTTTTCGGTCTTGCCACATTGACGTCCGGGCTTACAAATATCTATCTTCTGGTAGTTTACAGCATCAAAACGTTTATATTCGGTAATACGGATGGGGAAAAGATGGCACGAAACCGGCTTCCGAAAGTTGATCTTGCCATCCAGAAAAGCCTTTTCAATGCCGCATTTCAGGATGCCGTTTTCATGATATGTATAAACGCACTGTCGGTTTTTAACCAGTGGAGTTACCAAATCACCATCGCTGTCGATTACGGCAAACCCTTGTTTGCTGATTTCTTTGCGATGTTCTTCCGGAAGATAAAATTCAATTTCAGGATAATTTTCCTTGATAATTTTCTCTTCTTCTGGAGTAACTGGGGCGCCCGAATCGCCTTCCTCGCAGCAAGAGCCTTTGCATTTCAGTAAATCACAAAGGAATTGTTTCTCAAGAATATCTAAACTAACAATGGTTCGTCCTATTTCGAGCATAAAGACTTTCCCTTAACCCCTCTCCAAAAGAGAGGGGAATAAGAATTTTTTTTGGTTAAATTATTCCTTACGGATTGTATTTATTTTTCGATCAAGACGTTGCCGCTCATTTCTGAAGGAATTTCCAAGCCCATGATAGACAGCAGGGTAGGGGCTACATCGGCCAAGATGCCATTCTTGATTACAGCATTTTTATTTTCGGAAATATAGATGCATGGAACCGGATTTAATGAATGAGCGGTGTTGGCCGATCCGTCGTCGTTGATTGCAAAATCGGCATTTCCATGGTCGGCAATAATAATGATTTCGTAACCGCTTTTTTGAGCAGCTTCAACCACATCTTTTACACAACTGTCAACCGCAGTAACTGCTTTGCTGATAGCCTCGTAAACGCCGGTGTGTCCAACCATGTCGCCATTCGCGAAGTTGAGGCAAACAAAATCGGCAGTTTGATTGAGTAATTCAGGAACGATGAGGTCGCGCACCATCGGCGCTGACATTTCGGGTTGAAAATCGTAGGTGGGAACTTTGGGCGATGGAGCCAGAAGCCTTTTTTCGCCTTTGAATTCTTCTTCGCGGCCACCGCTAAAAAAGAAAGTAACGTGTGCATATTTTTCTGTTTCGGCAATACGGATTTGTTTTAACCCGGCTTTCGAAACAATTTCGCCCATGGTGTTATTCAGGTTTGGCTTGTCAAAAATAACATGTATGTTTTTGAAGTCGGCCTTGTAGTTGGTCATGGTGTACCATTGCAACGGCATGGTTTTCATACCAAAATCAGGAAGATCGTGCTGAGTAAACGCGATGGTAGTTTCGCGCAAACGGTCGGTGCGGAAGTTGAAGCAAATAACTACATCGTTTTCCTGGAAAGTAGCGAGTGCTTTTCCTTTTTCGTCAACCATCACAATTGGTTGCAGAAATTCGTCGGTCACACCAGCGTTGTACGATTCTTTCACCGTTTTCAGCAAATCGGTTGAAGGAGTGCCTTTACCTTCGGTGTATAAATCGTAGGCAAGTTTCATACGTTCCCAGTTTTTATCACGGTCCATGCCGTAATAGCGGCCAATCAGCGATGCGAATTTTCCGTTGGTACCTTCCAGATTTTTCAGATCTTCTTCCAGAAATCCCAATCCCGAACGCGGGTCGGTGTCACGTCCATCGGTCAATCCGTGAATAAACGTATTTTTTAATCCGAAGTCGGTACCAATCTGACAAAGGGCAACCATGTGAGCACTCAGGGCGTGAACACCGCCAGGACCAATCAAGCCAATCAGGTGTACGTTTTTGTTGTTTTCCTTAGCGTAAGTGAATGCTTTTACGATTTGTGGTTCCTTCCAAAGCGATTTGTCCCGGATTGATTTGGTAATTTTCACCATGTCCTGGTAAATCACACGTCCGGCGCCAATGTTGAGGTGGCCTACTTCCGAATTTCCCATTTGTCCATCGGGCAAACCCACATTTTCTCCCGAAGCAAGTAGTTGTGAATGAGGATAATTTGCATTCAGGTAATCCATAAAAGGTGTTGGGGCTGTTGCTATCACATCTCTTTTGGAACCATCGCCAATTCCCCAGCCGTCGAGGATCATTAAAAGTGTTTTTTTATACGTTGCCATAATTTAGATTCGATTTAAATAATAAACTGATTTAGGCACAAAAGTATCGATTTTTCAACAGGTTTAGAAAATATCGTCTGGTCGTTTAGAACGAATTAACAATTTCCTTTTCTGGTTACTTTTTCAATTCCCAGCTCACGCCATCTTTGCCATCTTTGATGTCGAAGCCAATAGCAGCCAATTCATTCCTGATTTTATCCGAAGTTGCCCAGTCTTTGTTGGCTTTGGCATCAGCCCGAAGTTTCATCAAAAGGGCAACCACTTCATTCAGCACTTCGCTATTTCCTGTTTCGGCCTGTGCATCAGCCCTTAACCCGAAAATGTCGAAAACAAAGGCATGAAAAAGCGATTTTAAGGCATCGCGATCAACCGAAGTAAGGGTCGATTTTCCGTCAGCTATGGAATTGATGATTTTCACACCTTCGAATAAACAGGCAATGGCAATGGGGCTGTTCATATCGTCGCCCATGGCAGCATAGCAGTTTTCTTCCAGTTCAGCAATATTTACGGTTGAAGCATCTGATACAGTTAACGTTTCAATTTTGGCAACAGCTTTCATTAATCGATCCAGTCCTTTTTCGGAAGCCTGAAGCGCCTCGTTCGAGAAATCGAGTGTGCTTCGGTAGTGCGCCTGCAACATGAAAAAGCGGATGGTCATTGGGCTGTAAGCTTTTTCGAGCAACGGGTGATTGCCACTGAAAAACTGATCCAGAGAAATGGCATTCCCGAGCGATTTGCCCATTTTCTGTCCGTTCAGGGTAATCATGTTGTTGTGCATCCAATAACGGACGGCTGGTTTCCCGTGGGCTGCCTGTGCCTGCGCCATTTCAGCTTCGTGGTGCGGAAAAGTCAGATCCATTCCACCGCCATGAATATCGAAAGTTTCGCCCAGATATTTGCAACTCATGGCTGTACATTCCATGTGCCAACCTGGAAACCCGTCGCTCCAGGGTGAAGGCCAGCGCATTAGATGTTCTGGTTGAGCTTTTTTCCAGATCGCAAAATCCAATCCTGAACGTTTTTCATCCTGCCCATCCAGCGTTCGGGTATTGCTGATCAGGTCTTCAATTTTGCGACCCGACAGCGTGCCGTAATCATTGTATTTGGCATATTTTTCGACATCGAAATATACCGATCCGTTACTTTCGTAAGCATATCCCGATTTCAGTATTTTCTTTACTTCTTCAATCTGTTCGATGATGTGGCCCGAAGCGCGCGGTTCGATACTGGGCGGTTGCAGATTAAGCATTGCCATTGCCTGATGGTACATGTTGGTATATTTTTGTACTACTTCCATCGGTTCCAACTCATCGAGTTTGGCTTGTTTTGCTATCTTATCTTCGCCCTCGTCGGCATCGGCCACCAAATGACCAACGTCGGTGATGTTGCGCACATAGCGCACTTTGTAGCCAATCTGTTTCAGAAAACGAAATAACAGATCGAAAGTAATTGCCGAGCGTGCATGACCCAGATGCGGCGGGCCATAAACGGTAGGTCCGCAAACATACAACCCAATTTTGCCGGGGACCAGCGGTTCAAAAACTTCTTTCTTACGGGTAAGTGTGTTGTAGATTTGTATTTCCTGAATCATGGCGGTTGATTTTTTGATGCTGCAAATGTAAAAATTATTGATGAAAACCCTGAATTGTTTGATAGTTCAGTTTTTTGAACTTACTTTTGCTCTCATTATCAAATAATCCTTCTCTGACTGATTGTTTGATTATAAAGAAGAGCGGAGAGATCGGGCTCAGCGAAACTCTGGCAACCATCGGTCAACTGACTGAAACGGTGCCAATACCCGGCCGGAAACGGAATTATAATTTAAACAAAAACAAATGAAACGACTTTCAAAACTTTATTTTCTAAGTTTCATGCACTTTTCGAATATGTGTATGTGCTAATCAATTAAAATTCAGGTCAAATTTTAAATTGAAACATAATACTCAAAGACAAAATACAACTTTGTGCCTTTGTATCTTCGTGTTTAAACACTGAAAAATTCAACTGATATGAGCATTCAAAAAACGTATGAGGAAATTAACGAAAAAATTAGGCGGGGCGAAGCGGTTGTGCTGACTGCCGAAGAAGTTTCGCAAATGGCGCTCACTGCCACTCCTGAAGAAATTGCCGAAAAGGTGGATGTCGTAACTACCGCTACTTTTGGCGCCATGTGCTCGTCGGGCGCATTCATCAATTTTGGTCATGCCAATCCACCCATCCGAATGGAAAAAATCAGGCTCAATGGAGTCCCGGTTTACGAAGGGTTGGCTGCCGTCGATACCTACATCGGAGCGACAGCCTGCGACCCCGAAAACCCAAAATACGGTGGAGCTCACCTGATTCAGGATTTGGTCGATGGCAAAGACATTGAACTCGAAGCTTGGGGAAAAGGTACGGATTGTTATCCCAAGAAACACATCAAAACCATTATCAACAAGGAAACTGTGAACGAAATGTTTTTGTTCAATCCGCGAAATGCCTATCAAAATTACAATGTGGCAGTTAATTCCACTTCGCAAATGAAATATACCTACATGGG
>Ga0302273_1001445_pt1 | contig 9820 bp, 8 predicted proteins | sample III_Bog_N1_3_FD_198774 | JGI IMG/M metagenome (GOLD analysis project Ga0302273, IMG submission 198774) | Peat permafrost microbial communities from Stordalen Mire near Abisko, Sweden - III_Bog_N1_3 | ecosystem: Environmental > Terrestrial > Soil > Wetlands > Peat | place: Sweden: Abisko, Stordalen... | reverse complement strand
GGGCTGCCCATGCCCGCGGCGTACGCGACGTTGCTGACGGGTCCGAGGGTGCCGAACGCGAGCCCGGCGGCGAGCGTGTAGATGACGCCGGTGCGGTACGAGGACAGGCGGCCGATGGGGAAGGCGACAGCGGCGGAACGCTGGATCGAGTCGTGCATTCACTCAAGTCTGAGGTGGACGAGTGGTGGATACACCGGTCAGGCGGGACCGAGGATCCGGGACGACGCGGGACCGGGCCGGGCCAGGGGGCCCCGCTGATTCGTGACGCCCGGACCGTCAGGCGCGCGTTGGCCCGCAGCCAGGCGCCCGCGGCCTGCCGCTCAAGCGGGCGACGGCCCGCCGTTCAGCGGGTGCGCGGCGGCCCGGCCAGGACGCGCTCGTGGAGCGCGTCGAGGGTCGCGTTTGCCCAGTCGGCCTCCAGCCACCAGGTCGCGCCGGCATCCTCGTAGGCGCGGACGGTGTCGGCGGCCGCCCCGGCGTCGCCCGTGGGCGTCACACCGTCCACGATGATCTCGAAGGGTCGGTCCCGCAGCCCGTCGGGACGCTCCCGGCGGCACCAGGCGACGATCTCGGGCAGGAGCGCCGGACCCCGGGCGGACACGCCATCGGCACCGGTCGCCTGGACCACGATCCCGTCCCAGCGCACGGCTCGTCGCATCGACCGCTCGTGCGGCCAGGCACCCACGACCCACACGGGGATCCGGGGGCGCTGGACCGCAGAGGGCCGGAGGGTCATGGGCCCGAACCGGTAGTGCTCGCCCTCGAACGAGAACGGCTCCCCGGATCCCAGGCCCTCGACGATCGCCAGGGTCTCGTCCAGACGCCGGGCACGGGTCCGTGGATCCGTGGGCTCGCCCACGTTGCCGAAGGCCTTGTCGTCGAGGGCGCCGAGGCCCACCGGGAGCACGAGGCGGCCGTTCGAGAGGATGTCCAGCGTGATCGCCTGGTGCGCGAACCCCCACGGCCGCCGGCGAGCGGGGGCGAAGACGACGGCGCCGAGTCGGACCCGGTCCGTCCGCATCGCCATCGCCGCGAGCACCACCCACGGGTCGAAGAGCGCCTGGCCGTCGATGGCGATGGCGTCATAGGTGAACACGCCGTCCCAGCCCGCGGCTTCGGCCTCCGCGGCGAGCTCAGTGGCTGTCCGTGGGTCGCCTGTCGTGAGGATCACGCCGTACTGCATCGGGTCATTCTGCCGGTCGTCGCTCCGCGGACGCCACCGACGAGGTCACCACAGCCGGACCGCTCGCCGCCCCGCGTTCCGCGGACTTGGGTCACACTTGCGTCCCGGCTCGGCCCGCTCCACGGTGGTCGAAGCCGGCACGTCATCCGGAGGCCAGACATGCTTGCGCGCGCCGTCGCGTCGATGCTCTCCCTGCTGCTCGTGCTGTCGGTCGCGGCCTGCGGTTCGGCCGCCAGCAAGACGACCATGCCCGCGGGCGGGTTCGTCTCCGTCAGCGGAGCCTGGGTGCGGGCCGCGCAGGCCGGTGGCACGACGGCTGCCTACATGACGATCACGAACGGGACGCTCGCGGACGACACCCTCGAGAGCGTCTCGACCCCCGCAGCCACGTCGGCGAGCCTCCACAAGACCTCGACCGACGCGAGCGGCATGACCGGGATGCAGCCGGTGGACGGGATCATGATCCCGTCCGGCGGGACGGTGACCCTGGAGCCCGGTGGCTACCACGTGATGCTCATGGGCCTGACCGGGGACCTGGCGGCGGGCCAGGTGGTGAGGCTCACCCTCACGTTCAAGACGGCCGGCTCGATCGGCGTGTCCGCAGAGGTCCGCGCGAGCTGATCCTGCCGTGACGTCCCAGACCGTTAACCCGAACCCCGCCCCGGCACCGGCGCCCATCGACCGCCGCGCCGCGGCCGTGGGCGTCGTCATGCTCGCGTTCCTCGCTCTGCTCGCCGCCGGGCTGGTGGCGATCGTTGTGCGCGGCAACGACGGGGCCACCGGAGGCACGGCCGGGTCCACCCCCGACCGCGCGTCCTTCGCCTACGCGGAGGTTCACCCGGCGCCCGCGCTCGAGCTGACGGACCAGGACGGCAACCCGTTCTCGCTCGCCTCGCTCCGAGGGCAGCCGGTGATGGTGTTCTTTGGCTACACGCACTGCCCGGACGTGTGCCCGGCGACCGTCGGCATCGTCAACCAGGCCCTCACCACGACGGGTGACGGCCCGCGCGCCGTCTTCGTCTCCATCGACCCGGAGCGCGACGACCCCGCCGCGATGAAGCAGTACCTCCGGTACCTGCCCAAGGCGTATGTCGGCCTCTCCGGCACACCCGGGGACGTCCGGCGCAACGCGGACGCGTGGGGCGTGAAGTACGCGCGGATCGAGACGGATTCCGCGAACGGCTACGCGATGGCCCACACGGCCGACATCTTCCTGGTCGACGCGCAGGGCAAGCTCCGGGCGCACTTCCCGTTCGGCACCAAGGCCGAACAGATCGCCGCCGCGCTCCAGGGGCTCAAGGCGGAAACCCCGGCGGGCACCCCGGCCACGGGCATGCCGACCGCCACGGGTCCCTCTGCCGGCACCCCGGCCCCGACCCGCACCTCCGCACCGGGTGAAGGCACGGCTACCGCCGCGCCCGCGTCGACTCCGGGGGCGGCCACAGTCGCACCGTCCGCACCCATCGCCGCCGACCTCCATCCGCTGGTCGTCTCCAGCAGCGTCTGGTCCGGCGGCGCCAGCCCGGTCATCCTCACCATCACCGATGCCACGGGCGCCGGCCTCGACGGGTCCGCCCCCATCCGTGTCCGCCTCGTCGGCGCCGACGGGACCCCGGTCAACCCGGCCAACCCCGATGTCGCGGCCACCGCCGTCCGCCCCGAAGGCGCCAAGAAGGTCTCGTTCGTCCCGGTGCTGGACATCCCGGCGCCTGGGTCCTGGCGCCTTGACGTGCTCGCCGCCGACGGGCGGTCGGGTTCGGTGCAAATCCAGGCGCTCGACCCCGGCAGCACCGCCCCGCTCGGCAAGCCTGCCCCGGCCGTGGACACGCCCACCCTCGCCGACGTCGGCGGCGTGGTCCGGGCCGTGACCACCCAGCCGGACCCCGATCTCCGGTTCTCGCAGACCTCGACGGCCGACTCGCTGGCCGCCGGCAAGCCGTATGTGCTCGTCGTGGATTCGTCTCGGTTCAGGGTGTCGCCGGCCTGCGGGCGTGCCCTGGTGATGACCCGCTACCTGCTGGACCGGTGGCCGGACGCGACGTTCATCCACCTGGAGCCGTTCGACTACCAGATCATCACCGAGGAGCCGGTGCTCAGCGGCACGCTCACGGATCCGCCGCTCAACCGCTACTCGCGCGCCTTCGGGCTCGGCCCAGCCCCGTGGCCGGGGACGGCGATGCCGTGGATCTTCGTGGTCGACGGCCAGGGGATCGTTCGCGCGAAGTACACGGGCATCATCGGCAGCGCCGACGTGGACGTGATGCTCAGCCTGATCACGGGCAAGGGCGTGATCGGCGGCTGACGAGCGTCCAGCCGCGACGCCCGCGCCGCGTCTCGCCAGCGCGTCTCAGCAGAGGTCGCGGGCGGCCAGCTGGATCGCGATGAACTCGTCGCGCACCTCGCGCGGGATCTCGAGGCGCTCCCCGGTGGCCGCCCGCTGCACCACCATCGTCCTGCGCAGGTCAACGGGTGCGGGTTCGCCGTCCCCGGCCGGGCGGATCCGGACGGCCATGTCGAAGGAGGACGGGCGAACCTCGACCACGGAGACACCGACGAGAGCGGCGTCGGCCCCGATGGCCCCGAGGACGGCGGGCGGCGCCGCGGCACCGGGCGGATCGGCCACGACCCGGACCTCCGCCGCCTCCTCGCCCAGGAACGCCCCCAGCACGGCGCAGCGGTCGAGGTAGGCGCCCCGGGCGCGGGTGAAGATGCCTTCGGCCGTGACGAGGCCCCGCACATCACCGGAGGACGGCCGCTCCCAGTGGAACACCAGCCCCCACCGGGTCACGACGTCGCCGCTCACGCGGCAAGGCTACGCTCGCGGACGGCCGGGTGCGCTACCGTGGCCCCATGATCCCCCGACGACCCGGCCGCCCCCTCGGGGTCGGCGTCCAGCTCCCCGAGGTGGAGCGCGAGGTGCGCTGGCCGGAGCTCCGCGCCATCGCCCGCACGGCCGAGCAGGCCGGCTTCGACTCCATCTGGCTGGGCGACCACCTCCTGTACCGGTACGCGAGCGGCGAGACGCGCGCCCCGTGGGAGGCGTGGACCACCCTCGCCGGCCTGGCGGAGGCGACCGAGCGTGTGGCCCTTGGACCGCTCGTCGCCGCGACCGCGTTCCACAGCCCGTTCATGCTCGCCAAGCAGGCGGCGACCGTGGACGAGATCTCGGGCGGCCGGCTGGTCCTCGGCCTCGGCGCGGGTTGGAACGACACGGAGTTCGCGGCGCTGGGCGCGCCGTTCGACCACCGGGTCAGCCGGTTCGAGGAGGCGTTCACGATCGTGCGCACGCTCCTCGCGTCCGGCTACATCGACTTCCAGGGCGAGTTCTTCACGGCCCGCGAGGCGGAGCTCCTGCCGCGGTCCGGGCGTCCGGGCGGTCCGCCGATCCTGGTCGGATCCATCGGGCCGCGGATGCTCGCGGCCACGCTCGCCTACGCGGACTCCTGGAACGCCTGGTACGCGGACACGGGCAACAGGCCGGAGGGTGTGGCGAGGCTGCGGGCCATCGTTGACGAGGCGGCAGCCGGTGTGGGCCGGGACCCGGCCGAGATCGAGCGGACGGTGGCGGTCCAGGTCCGGTTGCCCGGTGGCACGGGCCGGATCATGGGCGACCAGGATCCGCGGATGACGGTGCCGCCGCTCGAGGGGTCGCCCGAGGACATCGCGGAGGGACTGCGCGCCTACGCGCGCGAGGGGATCGGCCACGTCCAGCTCGTGGTGGATCCGATCACGGAGGCGTCCGTCGCGGGCCTGGCGCCGGTGCTGGAGCTGCTCGACCGCGGGTGAGCAGGGAGGTCAGGGCCAACGCCCGCGGCCGCCGCGTCACCCCGAGCAGCGCTCGCCGATGCAGCCGTCCCGTGCCACGGGACCGTGTGTCACGCCCGCGTGCAGGTGCTAGCATCCGCGCCCGGTCCCGCTCGTCGATCCCGCCGCGGGATCCCGGCCAACCTACCGCGGAGCGCCAGATGCGGCCTGCCAGCTCGATCATCGCCCGGCCCGCAGGGATGCGGCCGTGAGCGTCGCCCGTTCCCGTGCCCGCGGCGAGGGCGTGTCCGAGCTGGACAAGCGGATCATCGAGCACCTCCAGCAAGACGGGCGACGGCCGTTCACCCAGATCGCCTTGGACCTCGAAGTGTCCGAGGCTGCCGTGCGCGCCCGCACCAACCGCCTCATGGAGAAGGGCATCCTCCAGGTCGTCGGCGTCACGGACCCGCTCAAGCTGGGTTTCCAGCAGATGGTGATGATCGGCGTCAAGTGCGAGGCCGATCGCCTGATCGAGGTGGCCGAGGAGATCGCCGCGTTCCCGGAGACCGACTACGTGGTCGTCACGGCCGGCACCTACGACATCCTCGTGGAGTGCGTCGCCGAGGACAACGAGGCGCTGCTCCAGTTCCTCGCCGAGCGCCTGCGCAAGATCAGGGGCGTGCGCGAGACGGAGACGTTCGTATACCTGCGGCTGATGAAGCAGAGCTACCAGTGGGGGACCCGGTAGCGCCTGCAATGGGTCCCGTCCGGCCGCGGGCGGAGGGGTCCCGCCAGGCCGCAGCCGAAGGGTCTGGTCCGGCCGCCGGTGTAGCATCCGCCCCGTGAGCAGCGAGCGACCCCGTCCCGGCCCCTCAACCCGCGCCCTCGGCCCCTCCACCCGCGCGATCCGCGCCGCCTCCCGCATCCCCGACGTCCGGCAGGAGCCCACGTCCGTCCCGATCTACCAGACCGCCACGTTCTCGTCGGCGGACGCGGACGAGCTGGCCTCGGTCCTGAGCGGCGACCAGCCCGGCTATGCCTACAGCCGCATCGACAACCCCACCACGACGGCGCTGGGCGATGCGGTCGCCGAGCTGCACGGGGCCGAGGCGGGGATCACGCTGGCGACGGGCATGGCCGCCATCCACGCGGCGTTCCTCTCGATCCTCCGCGCCGGGGAGCGCCTGGTCGTCGGCCAGGTTGGCTACGGGACGACGCGCACCCAGGCCCTGAACGCGTTCGGTCGGCTGGGCGTGGACATCGCGTACGTGGACACGACGAGCCTCGAGGCGGTGGAGGCCGCGCTGGCGACGCGCCCGACGCGGATCCTGCACGTGGAGACGATCGCGAACCCGACCTGCGTGGTGGCGGACCTGCCGGCGCTGGCCGGGATCGCCCACCGTCACGGGGCCCTGCTCACCGTCGACAACACCTTCGCCTCACCCGCCGTCTGCCGGCCGCTGGAACACGGCGCGGACCTGGTGATTGAGTCGGCGACCAAGTACCTCTCCGGGCACTCGGACGTGATGGCGGGCGCCGTCGTGGGGTCTCGCGAGCGGATCGCCGCCGTGCGCTCGGCCCACATCGACACCGGCGCGACCCTCGGGCCCTTCGCGGCATTCCTGGTGCTGCGCGGCATCGCGACGCTGGTGGTGCGGATGGAGCGGCAGGCGCGGACAGCCATGGCACTCGCGACGTTCCTCGAGCGTCGGGAGGGGGTGGCACGCGTGATCTACCCCGGGCTCCCCAGCCATCCCCAGGCGGATGTCGCGGCGCGGATCCTGGATTCGGGTGGCGCGATGCTGGCGGTGGAGCTCGCCGGCGGCCGTGAGGCCGGCCGCGCCTTCTTCGATGCCCTGACCATCCCGGAGCGCACCGCCAGCCTCGGCAGCGTGCACACGATGGTGGTCCACCCGCCCACCTCCTCGCACCGGGCGCTGGACGCCGCGGGTCTCGCCGCCGCCGGCATCACCGAGGGCCTGCTCCGGATCTCCGTGGGGCTGGAGGACGAGGCGGACCTGGTCGCCGACCTGGCGGCCGCGCTCGACGCTGGGCAGGCCGCTGGGCTGACCGCCGCGCCGGGCGCCGCGCAGGCCTCTGCGTCCGCGTAGGAGCCCGTCATCGCGACCATCGCCGCTCGCCGTCCCGCAACGCATCCGGTCCGAGGGATCCCGTCCCGGATCGCGGACGGCATCTGGGGCCTGCTGACGTCGGTCGACTTCGCGGTCCTCCAGATCATTGTGCTCGCCCTGTTCGCCGTGGTCGGCATGGTCCTCCGGCAGCTGCCGGGCTTCGCCTTCCGCTCGCCGACCGACTACGCGAACGAGATGGACAAGCTCCACACGCTCTACGACCCGGTGCTGGGCGCGGGCGTCGTGAGCACCCTCGAGCGCCTGCAGCTGTTCCAGGTGTTCAGCTCAGTCTGGTTCAGCATCGGGCTGGTCGTCCTGATCCTGTCGATCGTCGCCTGCACCATCGATCGCACCCCGCGGCTGTGGCGTCAGAGCGCGGAGATCCGCGTCGTCCAGCCGGATGCCTTCTACGACCCGACGCTGCCGGACCGCGCCGTGCTCGCCGGCGTGGCGCCCGCGGACGCGGCGCGCGTCCTCCGGCGGCACCGGTTCGCCGTCAGGACGGAGGTGGTGGACGGGACCACGTACCTGTACGGGGACCGGAACCGCTGGATGAAGATGGCGACGCTGCTCAGCCACGCCGGCCTCGTGCTGTTCCTGGTCGCGGCCGCGGTCACCTCGCGCCTCGGTGACGAGCAGGGCCTGGTGGTGGCCGAGGGCGAATCCATGACGGTCCAGCCAATCGGGACGCCGGGCCTGCTCCTGGTCCGGAACCTGAGCTTCGAGGCGCCGGGCTTCGAGACCGGACATCCCACGGACTTCACCACGCACCTGGCGGTCTACCAGGACGGGAGGCAGATCGCGGACAAGGTGATCCGCGTGAACGACCCGCTCGCGGTGGCCGGGTACACGTTCCACCAGAACGGGTTCGGGCCAGCCCCGGACGTGGTCATCCGGGACGGGGCGGGGAAGGTGCTGTGGACCGGGCCCATCCCGATGACCGACGAGGCGGCCGGTTTCCCGTTCACGGAGTTCGCGGTCCCGGGGAGGGACGTGGCGCTGCAGCTCCTGCTCCAGCGGGCGGCGGACGGTGCGGGCGTGCTGCTCGTCCTCCCGTTCAAGCCCGCCGGCACCAACCCCGACGGCACGCCGGCGGCGGTCGGCCTGGAGCCTCTGGCGCTGACCCGCGGCGAATCTGGCACGAGCTCCGGGACGGACTTCTCCGTGGAGCTCCGCGGGTTCTCGCAGTACACGCTGCTGATCGCCAAGAAGGACCCGGGGCAGGGCCTGATCTGGATCGCGTTCGGGCTGCTGATCATCGGGCTGCTGATCACGTTCTGGATGCCGCGGCGCCGCGTCTGGGGGCGCCTGGACACCGACGGGCGGCTCGCGCTCGTGGTGCGCGCGGACCGCTACGTGGACGTGGGGCGAGAGTTCGGGAGCGTGCTGGACGACCTGGTTGCGGCGCGACGGACGGGACCGGACGCAGGTGCGGGAACCGCCTGACGCGACCGGGGTGTCTGCCCGGCTTGCGGCTCGGAATCAGGGCCGATGCGGGACGGTGCAGATTCGCGCCCGCTATCGACACCATCGGCCTCATCCGTTAGGTTCGCCCATACCCGGTCCCACATCTGCAACCCTGTTCCCGCATCAGCCTGCGGCCGGCCCGGACCGCAACGTCGGCAGGAGTCACATGACCGCCCGTCACACCGCGATCGAGACGATCGCCAACACCAAGGTCGCCTCCACCCAGGACTACATGGAGCACGCCGGCGAGGACATCTACGGCCGGTATGTGTTCCACGAGGGGGCACAGCGGCAGTACCTGGCCAAGCCCATCTTCCGGCGGCTGCGGCGCACCATCGACGGCCTCGAGCCGTTCGATCCGGTCATCGCCGACGCGGTCGCCCACGGCGTGAAGGAATGGGCGCTGGCCCACGGCGCCACCCACTACACGCACTGGTTCGTGCCGATGACCGGCTCCACGGCCGAGAAGCACGATTCCTTCCTCAACCCCACCGGCGAGGGCCAGACCATCGCCGAGTTCTCGGGCCGCAACCTGCTCCAGGGGGAGCCGGACGCCAGCTCGTTCCCGTCCGGCGGCATCCGCGCCACCTTCGAGGCCCGCGGCTACACGGCGTGGGACGTCACGAGCCCGATCTTCCTCCAGGTCGAGCCCAACGGCGTCACGATGACGATCCCGACGGCCTACGTCTCGTTCACCGGTGAAGCACTGGACCACAAGATCCCGCTGCTGCGGTCCCAGGAGGCCCTGGGCAAGCAGGCGCTGCGAATCCTCCGCTGGTTCGACAACACGACGGCCGGCCGGGTGTTCACCAACATCGGCCCGGAGCAGGAGTACTTCCTTGTCGACCGGCGCCTGGCCGAGCAGCGGCCGGACCTCGTTCTTACCGGGCGCACCCTGTTCGGCGCCCCGTCGCCCAAGGGCCAGGAGCTCGAGGACCAGTACTTCGGCCCCATCCGGGAGCGGATCCTCGCGTTCATGATGGACCTGGACCGCGAGCTGTGGCGGCTGGGGATCCCGTCCAAGACGCGCCACAACGAGGTGGCCCCGGGCCAGTTCGAGATGGCCCCCGTGTACGAGCCGACGTCGGTCGGGTCCGACCACAACATGATCGTCATGAGCACCATGCGCCGGCTCGCCCCGCAGCACGGCCTCATGTTCCTGATCCACGAGAAGCCGTTCGCCGGCATCAACGGCTCCGGCAAGCACAACAACTGGTCGATGGCCACCGACAGCGGGGAGAACCTCCTCGACCCGGGCAACGACCCTCACGCGAACGCCCAGTTCCTCGCGTTC
>Ga0302273_1001444_pt1 | contig 9820 bp, 4 predicted proteins | sample III_Bog_N1_3_FD_198774 | JGI IMG/M metagenome (GOLD analysis project Ga0302273, IMG submission 198774) | Peat permafrost microbial communities from Stordalen Mire near Abisko, Sweden - III_Bog_N1_3 | ecosystem: Environmental > Terrestrial > Soil > Wetlands > Peat | place: Sweden: Abisko, Stordalen... | reverse complement strand
ATCAAGCCCTCCATGAGCGACAGCCCTTCCGCCTTGCCCCCCTTGCCGCCGCCCGTTGCTGCTGACGCGTCTGTGCCCGAGCCCGCCCCGGTTTCCGTCGAAACCGGGCCTGAGCGCGTCCCGCCTGCGCCTGAGCCAGCCGTGGCGCCTGCCACCGAGCCAGCCGTCCAGCCTGCCCCTGAGCCAGCCGTCGCGGCTGCGCCCGAGCCGACGTTGGCACCTGTTCCCGAGCCGCTGCCCGCGCCTGCCGACGCCTGGCTGGTGCCGCGCTCCTGGGTGCTGGGGGTGGCGGCGCTGGCCGTTGCCGGTTTGTTAACCAGCGGCCTGCTGTGGCAAAAGCTCGAAATCATCCAGCAGGAGCTGGCCCGCCGCACCACTGATTCCAGCGCCCAGTCCATCGAAGCGCGCATGCTGGCCCGTGAGGCCCAGGAGGGCGCACGCCTGCTGTCGGCCCGGCTGGCGCTGCAGGAAACGCGCCTGAGCGAAGTCAGCCTGCAGCGCGGCCAGCTCGAAGAGCTGATGCAAAGCCTGTCGCGCTCACGCGATGAAAATCTGGTCGTCGATGTCGAATCGGCGCTGCGGCTGGCCCAGCAGCAGGCCCAGCTCACCGGCAGCGCCGAGCCTTTGCTGGCCGCGCTGAAGTCTGCCGACCAGCGCCTGACGCGCGCCGCCCAGCCGCGCCTCAATCCGCTGCAGCGTGCCATTGCCCACGACATTGACCGCATCAAGGGTGCCAGCGTCATCGATGTGCCGACGCTGATGCTCAAGCTCGATGAACTGGCTGCTTTGGTCGATGACCTGCCGGTTGCCAATGCGATGCTGACCGGCAATGCGCCTGTCGCCCGTCCGGCTGCCTTGCCGCCGCAAGGCGCCGCGTCAGCCGCTGAAAGTTCTTTGTGGCAGGTGCTGGACACGCAGGCGCTGCAAGCCTGGTCGCAGCGCGCGCTGGGCAGCGTCTGGGCCGAGGCGCGCCAGTTGCTGCGCGTCAGCCGCATCGACCAGCCCGAAGCCGCGTTGCTGGCGCCTGAGCAATCCTTTTTTCTGCGCGAGAACCTCAAGCTGCGTCTGCTCAACGCTCATTTGGCGCTGCTGTCGCGCCAGACCGATCAGGCGCGCTCCGATTTGACCCATGCCCACGACTGGCTGCTGAAGTATTTTGAGCCGACTTCGCGCCAGAACCGGGTCGCCATCGAGCTGCTTGAGCAGGTGCGCGGCCAGCTCAAAACCAGTGAGCTGCCCCGCCTCGATGAAACCATGACCGCACTGGCGACCGCCGCTGCGGGCCGCTAAGTTCGTCGGGCAGGAGAAATATATGCGCGCTGCTCTTTGGTTTCTGGCCCTGTTTGGCATCGCGGTGGCGGTCGCCTTGTTTGCGGGCAACAACCATGCGGTGGTGACGGTTTTCTGGCCGCCGCACCGGATCGATGTTTCGTTCAATTTGTTGGTGCTGCTGCTGGCCGGGCTGTTTTTGCTGTTGCATCTGGCCTCGCGGGCGGCGTCGGCGGTGTTTTCGCTGCCGGTGGAAGCGCGGCGCTGGCGCGCCCAGCAAAAGGAGCGCGCCATGTACGGCGCGCTGATGGATGCGCTGTCTCACCTGATGGCCGGGCGCTATATCCGCGCCAGCAAATCGGCGCAGAACGCGCTGGTGCAGGAAAAAAGCCTAGGCGTCGCCACGGACACCGCTGGCCATCCGAGCGGCCACAGCCAGACCCAAGCCAGCCAGTTGCGCTCGCTGGCCCATCTGCTGGTCGCCGAAAGCGCGCAGGCGCTGCAGCAAAAAAACTTGCGCGACCAGCATCTGCAATCGGCGCTGCAAAGCTCGTCCCAGCGCCACGCCCAGGAACTGCGCGAAGGTGTGCAGTTTCGCGCCGCCCACTGGGCGCTGCAAGACCATGACGCTGCCGCCACGCTTGACTGGCTGAGCCAGCTGCCGCACGGCGCGGCCCGGCGCACGCTGGCGTTGCGCATGAAGCTGCGCGCCGCCCAGGAAGGCGGGCAAACCCGCCAGGCGCTGGAGACGGCGCGGCTGCTGGCCAAGCACCGGGCGTTTTCTTCGGTGGCGGCGCAAAGCATCTTGCGCGGCCTGGCGCTGGCGCTGCTCGACGAGGCGCATGACGCGGCGCAACTGCAGCGCGCTTGGGCGTCGCTGGACGCCAGCGAGCGCGCCATGCCCGAGCTGATGCTGCAGGCCGCTGCCCGGCTGATGACGCTGCAGGGCGACGCCGCGCTGGCCCGCCTCTGGCTGCTGCCGGTGTGGGAGCAGATGCAGGCGCCCGGCGCCGAGCTGGCCGAGCGGCTCTGTATCAAGCTGATGACGACGTTGGAAACCGGTCTGGACTCGCTGGACGCGCCCTGGCTGGCGCGCATCGAAGCGGCCCAGAGCAGCCGCCCGCAGGATGCCCGGCTTGCGTATCTGGCGGGCATGGCCTGCCTGAGCCGCCAGCTCTGGGGCAAAGCGCGCCAACTGCTGGAGCAGGCCGCGCCCGCGCTGCAGGATGCCGCGCTGCAGCGCAAGGCCTGGTACACGCTGGCCGTTCTGGCCGAGCAGCGCGGCGATGAAGCCGCCGCTGGCGAGGCTTACAAGCGGGCGGCGCAGTCGTAGGCCTGTCCTGGCGCCTGCTGCCAGCGCTTCAGGCTCAATCCTCGCTGCGTTTGGTCAGACCCGAAACCACGGCCACCAGCAGCAAGCTGGCCACCCAGCCGAAGAGAATTTCAAACCAAATCACCAGACGCACAAAGTGCTTGAACGACCAGTGGCCAAAATACTCCTGATACCAGCTGCCTTTCGGGGTAGGAATTAGCGCCGCCCAGTCTTGTTCCTGCTGCAGGTTGACCAGCGGCAGCAGCACATCGAGTGAGTAGGCCAAGGGGCTAAAGCCGGTGTATTCCTCGGGCAGCGCTTCGCACAGATACCAGTTGGGCTTGCATGACTCGTATGGATCTTTTTTCAGTACCTTTTGAAACACCAGCGGGTTGCTGGGCGCCATCACGCCCTGCAGGGCCGCCGACCAGTAAACAAACGCACAGACCAGCCAAACGCCCACCATCCATGCGCCAAACTGCAGGGGGCGGTAGCCATAACCGATCAGCCACTTGAATGAAAAATGGAAGGCTTTGGCGACATGGCTGTAAGCCATGCGCCGCCATTGTTGCCAGTCCGCTGGCGTTTGCCCAATGCGGCCTATTGCGCGCAAGTGATCTTCAAAAGCAATGCCTACCTGCCGGGCATCTTCCGTATGGCCCATAGCGTGCAACACCTTTTGTAGTTGTTTCCAGGGTTGGGGCCGGAAATCTTCCTTCTCAATAAATTTTCGGCTCTGTTTTTTGATCCAGGCCAGACGAGTCGCGGCATCGGTAGGGGCGCTCCCCGCCAAGTGCTCATAGACAAAACCGTTCAGCACCAGTTCCCCACCCCAAGAGTCTTCGTCGTCAATTAATCGACCTACTTTCGCGGACGCGAGACTGACGCCTTGTATGGGTAATGCCAAACCACAAAAAAAGAATGCACCTGTCACTCGTATCCCGTCACATGCCAGTGCTCTACCACTCTTTCCTTCCAGCTTGGCCCCATTGCATTCAAGATTGCCATCAATCTGTGCCCCCAGCAGCCGGACTGCTCCGATGCTGCTAAAGCCGTCCGACAGGAATACGCTGCCTTTGATGACCGCACGATCAGCTGACAGGGCATCACCGTCTTTGCCATCCAGCGTGGCCCCCTTGCATTCAAGATTGCCATCAATCTGCGCCCCCAGCAGCCGGATTTCGCCGATGCTGCTAAAGCCGTCCGACAGGAATACGCTGCCTTTGATGACCGCACGATCAGCTGACAGGGCATCACCGTCTTTGCCATTCAGCGTGGCCCCCTTGCATTCAAGATTGCCATCAATCTGCGCCCCCAGCAGCCGGACTTCGCCGATGCTGGTAAAGCCGCCTGACATGAATAGGCTGCCTTTGCATTGCAGCCGGGCTGCTTGCAATCCCGGAATCTGACTGCCTGAAAGGGTCAATGTGCCAGCTATCTCTGCATCTCTGAACATGGGAGGTGATTCAAAATAGGAGTGCTTAAGCGATAAGCCGCTTGCCGTGACAGCGCCTTTCAAGTCCAGATCACCCTCAATCCAAGCGCCCATGAGCTGCACGCCACGCTCATGAATTGGCGCCTCGTCATCACCCCCCAGAGCCAAAAAACGAATGAAGCTGGCTCTGACTGTGTTTACCTTCGTTTTCTCGATGGGGCGCTCCTTGCCTAATTCTGTGACTTTGCCTTCTGCGCACGCTTGCAGCAACTCGGTTTCGGCGGGCTGGAGTGGCTGAAATTCGGCCAGGGTTCTGCCCTTGGGGAATTTTTTCATTTTGTTTTCCTTCCTGATTTTTCGTGGGCATGAAAAAGGGCCGCATCCCCGAAAGAATGCGGCCCTGGGTTCAAGGCTCAAACGGCCCTGGCTGGCGGCGCTTTAGTCGCCGGACTTTTCAAAGGGCAGCGGCAGGCTGTCCAGATGACGCCGGGTTTCGACCAGCACCAGCGGCGCTTCTTCGACCGCCACGACGGGCGGGCGCTCGCGCGGCACATGGACCGGCTTGACTTCAGCGGCGATGGCGGCCTGGACTTCGGCAATTTTGGCCGCGTCCGAGTTCACCCATTGCAGGCCGGAGCTTTCGGCGACCTGGGCCAAGTCCTGCAGCGGCAGCTCGTAAGCCTGCACCTTGGGCAGGGCGCCGGTGGTGGCTGCGGCTTGCGGCGCTGGCGCTGGTTTGGCAGCGGGCGCTGGCACGGGCTTGGCGAGCTGCACGGCTGGCTCAGCGGCCACTACCGGCGCAGGCGCGACAGCCACAGGCTCTGCAGCAGGCGCTGGCTCAGCGGAAGGTGCTGGCGTTACCGGCGCGGCTTCTGCGGCTGTTGCTGCAGCCAGTTCGGCGACAGGCGCGGGCGCAGGCGTGGACACCGGAATTTCCAGCGCAACCGGCTGGAAGGCTGGCGCTGCCTGATCCGTGGGCGCTGCGGCCAGTGCTGGCTCGAAGGCTGGCGCCTCGTTGGCCTGCTCAGGGCGCTCGCCACGTTCACCACGCTCGCCACGGCGGTCGCGGCCATAACGGTCACGGCTGCGGCGTTCGCGCTGCGGACGCTCCTGGCCTTCTTCCATGCCGGGGGCGCCTGCTGCCTGATCGGCGGCGGGCGTCACCAGGATGGCGTTTTCGGCGCCTGGCTCCAGAGCGGCGGCGAGGGCTGGATGGGCGGCTTCAAAGCTGTCCACCTGAGCGCCTGCAACCGGGGCGGCGACGCCTTCGGGGCGCGTGTTGCGCGGCTCGTTGCGGCGGCCATTGCGCTCGTTGCCGCGATCACCACGCTCGCTGCGTTCGCGGCGGATGTCGTCGGTTTCTTCGCTGCGGCTGTCGGTGCGCGGGTTCGGGCGGCGTTCGCCGTCACGGCTGGCTTCCTGCGCCGGACGCTCTTGGCGCACGGGACGTTCTTGGCGTTCCTGACGCTGCGGTGCCGCGTCGCCGTTCATCGCGGCGGCCATTGCGGCCTGGTTGGCCAGTGCCAGATCTTGCTCGACAGGATCGCGGGCAATGCGCTCGTTGCGTTCAGGACGCTCGGTGCGCTCGCCACGGCGGTTGCTGCGCTCGCCACGGCCTTCGCGGATTTCTCCGTCCGGGCGTGGCTGGCCTTCGGCGCTCAGGTCGCTGCGGCCTTCCTGGCGGTTGTTGGCGCGGTTGTCACCGGCTGGGCGTTCCTGACGCTCTGGGCGTTCGGGGCGCTGTTCCGAGCGGGCACCTTCGGCACGGCCTTCGCGGCTGTCGCGCGCTTCAGGGCGGCGGCCTTCGGTGCGGCCCTCGCCGTTGCGGCCTTCTGGCGCGCCTTCGGGGCGGGCTGGGCGCGGGGCGTTGCGGCGCGTGTCACGGCCAGCGCGCTCTGGGCGCTCACCGCGCTCGGCACGCTCGCCGCGCTCAGGGCGTCCTTCGCGGGTCGCTTCGGCGCTGCGCTCGTCTTTTTTCACTTCCTGGATGGCGGCTGGCACGGGCTCGGGCGCAGGGGCTTCCGGTGCGGCGAACAGGCTCTTGAGCCAGCCAAACAGGCCTTTTTCAGCGGGAGCCGGTGCGGGCACAGGCTGGGGCACCGGAGCCGGGGCCGGTTTGGCGGCGGCAACCGGCGCTGCTACGGGCACTGGCTTGGGCTTGGGCGGCGCAATCGGCGCGGGCGCATCGGGCAGCACGCCCTTGATGACGGGTTCTTGCTTGTTGTGCTTTTCCTGGCTGCGGCGCGTCACCGTGGTCGGGTCTTCGTGCTCCTCGGCCAGCTTGTAGCTCGCTTCGATGTTGTCCAGACGCGGGTCGTCGTGTTTGAGGCGTTCCAGCTTGTAGTTCGGCGTTTCCAGCGTCTTGTTTGGCACCAGCAGCACATGAATGCGCTGCTTCATCTCGATTTTGCTGATTTCCGAGCGTTTTTCGTTCAGCAGGAACGAAGCGACATCGACCGGCACTTGGCACAGCACCGAGGCCGTGCTGTCTTTCAGCGATTCTTCCTGGATGATGCGCAGGATTTGCAGCGCCGACGATTCGGTGTCGCGGATGTGGCCGGAACCACCGCAGCGCGGGCACGGAATCGACGCGCCTTCAGACAGGGCCGGGCGCAGGCGCTGGCGGCTCATTTCCATCAGGCCGAACTTGCTGATGGTGCCGAATTGCACGCGGGCGCGGTCTTGGCGCAGCGCGTCGCGCAGGCGGTTTTCCACGTCGCGGCGGTTGCGGCTTTCTTCCATGTCGATAAAGTCGATGACGATCAGGCCGCCCAAATCGCGCAGACGCATCTGGCGCGCCACTTCGTCAGCGGCTTCCAGATTGGTGCGGGTGGCAGTTTCTTCGATGTCGCCGCCCTTGATGGCGCGGGCCGAGTTCACATCGACCGACACCAAGGCTTCGGTGTGGTCAATCACAATCGCGCCGCCGGAGGGCAGTTGCACGGTGCGGGCGTAGGCCGATTCGATCTGGTGCTCAATTTGAAAGCGCGAGAACAGCGGCGCGTCGTCGCGGTAGCGCTTGACGCGGTGCTCATGCTCGGGCATGACGTGGGCCATGAACTGGCGCGCTTGCTCGTAAACGTCGTCGGTGTCGAACAGGATGTCGCCGATGTCATTGTTGAAATAGTCGCGGATGGCGCGGATGACGAGGCTCGATTCCTGATAGATCAGGAACGCGCCCTTGCCGCCCTTGCCCGCGCCGTCGATGGCGGTCCAGAGCTTGAGCAGGTAGTTCAAGTCCCACTGCAGTTCGGGCGCGCTGCGGCCGATGCCAGCGGTGCGGGCAATGATGCTGGCGCCAGCCGGGTATTCCAGCTTGTCCATTGCTTCTTTAAGCTCGGCGCGGTCTTCGCCTTCAATGCGGCGCGAGACGCCACCGCCGCGTGGGTTGTTCGGCATCAGCACGACGTAGCGCCCGGCCAGCGACACAAACGTGGTCAGGGCTGCGCCCTTGTTGCCGCGCTCTTCTTTTTCGACCTGGACCAGCAGCTCCTGGCCTTCGCGGATCACATCGTTGATGCGGGCTTGGTTGACCGGCACGCCTTGCGTGAAGTACTGGCGCGAGATTTCCTTGAACGGCAAAAAGCCGTGGCGGTCTTCGCCGTAATCGACAAAACACGCTTCGAGCGACGGCTCGACGCGGGTGACGACGGCCTTGTAAATGTTGCCCTTGCGCTGTTCGCGCCCTTCGATTTCAATTTCGTAGTCGAGGAGTTTTTGTCCATCGACAATGGCCAGACGGCGTTCTTCGGCCTGGGTGGCGTTGACCAGCATGCGTTTCATGGGTGTTCCTAACAATTCTTCGTTCTAAATCCCGAAAATGGGCGAACGACACCAAAGAGCAACGCTTGCGAACGTGGGGAATTGCCGGAGAGCTTTCGAGGGCACGCAGGCTGACTGAAAAAATCAGTCAGCCAAGTGGTCTGAGCGTGGGCGCATGGATGGAGTGAGCAGGTATTGGACAGGTAAGTGCTACTAAAAAAGTAGCGGATGACACTCGTTGCACAAGGGCTGAAGGCCGATCCATGCCGCAAATCAGGGCCAGGAGGCACCGCTGGCATATATAAATCAGACCGACCAGTGTTGTCATCAGAAGCTTACCCGTTGAAGGACTTGATCTCAGCTGGATCCGGGGGCAGCTTTCAGTGTGTGACTGGGGCTGCACCCATGATATTCCGTGGTTGTATTCGCAAAACGTCGGCTCGTCTGCGTGGGTTTTGCCTTGCTGCGAGGTGCCTGGCACGCGTCGCTTGGGGGGCAATTTCCACCAGTGGCATCGACCTTCCAGCGAGGCTGTTTGCGGCCTTTTCAGGGGCTCCGAATTTGCGTGGACTAAACTCCCGGCAAATCAACTACTTGCAGCGTATCGCTAGTGAAACACATTATAGGGGCAGCTTCAGCCAAGGCTAAACGCCAGGTTAAAGCGCCCGTCCGTCCCATCGCCGCTTCCAGAGCGTCTGTTTTCAATGCGCCGCGTGCGCCTACGCCCGTGGCGCCTGTCCCCGTGGAGGAGCCGAAAAATGTCCAGGCTACGCTGGTCACCGTCAGTGAGGATTACGCCGGTCAGCGGTTGGACAATTTCCTGATTCGCCACCTCAAAGGCGTGCCCAAAACCCACGTTTACCGCATCATTCGCAGCGGCGAGGTGCGCGTCAACAAGGGCCGCGCCCAGGCCGACACCCGCGTCGAAAGCGGCGACATCGTGCGCCTGCCGCCAGTGCGAACCTCCGAGCGCGCCGAGCAAAAAGCCCAGGCGATGGCCCAGGAAGTGGCACGCCACGGCGCCAGCTCGACCGTCGGCGGCTACGCGCCCGCCGCCGAGTTTCCGATTTTGTTTGAAGACGACTTTTTGCTTGCCATCGACAAGCCTGCTGGCGTGGCCGTGCATGGCGGCAGCGGCGTCAGCTTTGGCATCATCGAGCAGCTGCGCATGGCGCGGCCCGAGGCGGATTTCCTCGAACTGGTGCATAGACTGGATCGCGAAACCAGCGGCATTTTGTTGATCGCCAAGCGCCGCATGGCCCTGAAACTGCTGCAAGAGCAGTTCCGCGAGCGCGAGACTGACAAGGTTTATTTAGCCCTCGTCAGCGGTAACTGGCCGACAAACCAGCGCGTGATCGACAAGGCGCTGCACAAATACCTGCTGCCCAACGGCGAGCGCCGCGTCAAAATCGTGCCCAACGACCACCCCGACGGCATGCGCTCGGTGACGCTGGTCAAGGTCAAGGCGGCGATTGCCGCCAGCGCGCAGGCACCGGCCACGCCCTTCACGCTGCTCGAAGTGACGATCAAAACGGGCCGCACGCACCAGATTCGCGTCCATCTGGCCGGTGAAGGCCACCCGATTGCGGGCGACGACAAATACGGCGACTTTGAGCTGAACAAGGCGCTGCAGCGTTCGTCGGACGGCGTGCCTTCGCTGAAGCGCATGTTTTTGCACGCCTGGAGCCTCAAATTCAACCATCCAAAAACCCGCAAGGCGGTGCAGTTGAAAACGGCTTTGCCGCCGCAATTGCAGCAGTTTTTACCGTCTCCGCCGCCAGAAACTGATGATGCCTGAGGGCGGTGCGCCTGCCGGTGTCACTGCGAGCGGCGACAATCCGGCCATGCACACCAGAAATTTTGACCTGATTGCCTTCGACTGGGATGGCACGCTGTTTGACTCGACCCAGATCATCGTGCGCTGCATCCAGGCGGCAGTGCGCGATGTCGGCGGCCAAACGCCTAGCGACCAAGCGGCCAGCTACGTCATCGGCATGAGCCTGATGCAGGCGCTGGCTCACGCAGCGCCCGATGTGTCGCCC
>Ga0302273_1001437_pt1 | contig 9861 bp, 8 predicted proteins | sample III_Bog_N1_3_FD_198774 | JGI IMG/M metagenome (GOLD analysis project Ga0302273, IMG submission 198774) | Peat permafrost microbial communities from Stordalen Mire near Abisko, Sweden - III_Bog_N1_3 | ecosystem: Environmental > Terrestrial > Soil > Wetlands > Peat | place: Sweden: Abisko, Stordalen... | reverse complement strand
GTCCGCGCGGCCACCGCGCTGGTCCGCGAACGCCGGCCCGACCTGTCCGTCGAGGGGCCGATCCAGTACGACGCCGCGGTGGACGCGTCCGTCGCGAAGACCAAGCTGCCGGACTCGGCCGTGGCCGGGCGGGCGACGGTGTTCGTCTTCCCCGACCTCAACACCGGCAACAACACCTACAAGGCCGTGCAGCGCTCCGCCGGCGCGGTCGCCGTCGGCCCGGTGCTGCAGGGCCTGCGGGCACCGGTCAACGACCTGTCCCGCGGCGCACTGGTGCAGGACATCGTCAACACGGTCGCCATCACGGCGATCCAGGCGCAGGCCCTCGCGGCGCTGGCCGCCGCCACCCCGAGCACCCCCACCACCCTGGAGACGTCACCGCGATGAGCACCCCCGCCACTCCCACCGTCGACGAGACCGTCCTGGTGGTCAACTCCGGCTCGTCGTCCATCAAGTACCAGCTGGTCGACCCGGTGCGCGGCACGGCGATCGCGTCCGGCCTCGTCGAGCAGATCGGCGAGGAGTCCGGGGCGCTCAAGCACACCTACGCCGGCACGACGACCAAGCGCGAGCTGGCGATCCCCGACCACGGCGCCGGGATGCGCCTGGTGCTCGGCCTGTTCGAGGAGGTCGGGCCGTCGCTGCACGACGCGAACGTCGTCGCGGTCGGCCACCGCGTGGTGCAGGGCGGCGCGCTGTTCGACGGCCCCGCGCTCATCGACGACGACGTGGTGGCGAAGATCGGCTCGCTGTCGCCGCTGGCGCCGCTGCACAACCCGGCCCACCTCACCGGCATCCGGGCCGCGCGCGACCTGCTGCCCGACGTGCCGCAGGTGGCCGTCTTCGACACGGCGTTCTTCCGCTCGCTGCCGGCCGCCGCCGCGACGTACGCGATCGACAAGGACGTCGCCGCCGCGCACCAGGTGCGCCGGTACGGCGCCCACGGCACGTCGCACCAGTACGTGTCGGGCGAGGTGGCCCGCTACCTGGGACGGCCCCTCGAGGGGCTGAACCAGATCGTGCTGCACCTGGGCAACGGCGCGTCCGCGTCGGCCGTGGCCGGTGGGCAGGCCGTGGACACCTCGATGGGGCTGACGCCGCTCGAGGGCCTCGTCATGGGCACCCGGTCCGGCGACATCGACCCGGCCGTCGTCTTCCACCTGCACCGCAACGGCGGCATGTCGATCGACGAGATCGACGACCTGCTCAACCGGCGCTCGGGCATCAAGGGCCTGTCCGGTGAGAACGACTTCCGCCGCCTGCACGAGCTGATCGCGGAGGGGGACGCCGATGCGCGGCTCGCCCTCGACGTCTACGTGCACCGGCTGAAGAAGTACATCGGCGCCTATCACGCGGTGCTGGGCCGCCTCGACGTGCTGACGTTCACCGCGGGGGTCGGCGAGAACGACGACATCGTCCGCGCGGCGACCTGCGCCGGCCTCGAGCCGCTGGGCATCGTCCTCGACCCGGCGCGCAACGCCGGCCGTGGCGGCCCGAAGGTCATCTCGACCGACGACAGCCCGGTGACCGTGCTCGTGCTGCCGACGAACGAGGAGCTGGCGATCGCCCGGCAGGCCGTCGCGGTGGTCGAGGGGGCCTGAGCCTGCCGGCTCATCGCCCGAGCCTGTCCGCTCAGGCGACCCGGAAGCGCGCCGCGAGGTCGTCCATCACGGCGTCCAGGCGGTCGTCGACGCGGCGCCGCGCGCTGTCCTCGTCGTGCCAGTCGACGATCTCGCGCGCGCCGACCTCGAACGGGATCGTCGCGACGAAGTCCGGCACCACGCGGCGCAGCTTGGTGGTGTCGAACACCATGCTGTGCGCCTTGTCGCCGAGCAGGCCGGCACCCCAGTCCGGGTCCGCGGCGGCGATCGCGTCGGAGGGCACGTGCACGATGTCGGCGTCCACCCCGGCGGCCGCGGCCAGGGTCTGCGCGATCTGGTCCCAGGTCAGCACGTCGTCGCCCATGATCTGGAACGCCTCGCCCACGGTGCGGGGGTGTCCGAGCAGCGGCACGAAGCCGCGCGCGAAGTCGTCGTGGTGGGTGAGCGTCCACAGCGACGTGCCGTCGCCGTGCACGATCACCGGCTTGCCCTGCCGCATCCGCTCGACCGCGGTCCAGCCGCCGTCGAACGGCACCAGGGTGGCGTCGTAGGTGTGCGACGGGCGCACGATCGTCGCCGGGAACGCCCGCTCCCGGTACGCCTCGACCAGCACGTCCTCGCACGCGATCTTGTCCCGGCTGTACTGCCAGTAGGGGTTGCGCAGCGGCGTGGACTCGGTGACGGGCAGCCTGGCGGGCGGCGTCTGGTAGGCCGACGCCGAGCTGATGAAGACGTACTGGCCGGTGCGCCCGGTGAACAGGTCGAGGTCGGCGCGCACGTGCTCGGGGGTGTACGCGACGAAGTCGGCGACGGAGTCGAAGTCGGCGTCGCCGAGGGCGGCACGGACGGCGGCCGGGTCGCGGACGTCGGCGTGCACCACGCGGACCTCGTCGGGCAGCGGCCGCAGCGACGACTCGCCGCGGTTGAGCACCGTGACGTCGAGCCCGCGCTCGACCGCGAGAGCCACGCACGCCGAGCTGATGACGCCGCTGCCGCCGATGACCAGGACCGAGAGCTCACTCATCCCGTCACGCTACCGCCGGCCGGCGCAGCGTCGGCGCGTCAGGGCAGCCGGGCCGCCCGGCGTCCCGCACGACAACGGCACCTCAGGGCAGCCGGACCGCCCGCAGCGCGCGCAGCGCGACCGTGTACGCGCGCGTCCACACGTCGCCGCCCAGGTCGTACATCCGCTCCAGGCCCACCGTGGGCCCGGCCCGGCGCACCAGCCCGTGCGTCCCGTGCTGCACGGCGACGGTCTGCTCCCGCGTCGCGGCCCAGACCGCCTCGCGGCCGTGCCGGGCGCCGATGCCGGACTCGCCCCAGCCGCCCTGCGGCGCACCGACGGAGCCCCAGCTGGCCACGAAGCCCTCGTTGACGTTGACGCTGCCGGCCCGGACCCGGCGGGCCAGGGCCAGCCCCCGGCGGGGGTTCGCAGTCCAGATGCTCGCGTTGAGCCCGTACACGGAGTCGTTCATCGCGGCGACGGCCTCGTCGTCGGAGGCGACCGGGTAGATCGCGACGACCGGGCCGAAGGTCTCCTCCCGCGCCAGGCGCGCGTGCGCCGGCACGTCCGTCAGCACCGTGGGGGCGTAGAAGTACGGGCCGAGGTCGGGCCGCTGCTCGCCGCCGGTGAGCACGTGCGCGCCGGCAGCGACCGCATCCTCGACGTGCTCGACGACGCGGGCCAGCTGCGCGGCCGAGGTCAGCGATCCGAGGTCGGCCCGGTAGTCCAGCCCGGCACCCAGGCGCAGCGCGGCCGTCCGCTCGACGAAGGCCGCGGTGAACGGCGCCAGCACGGCCTCGTGCACGTAGATCCGCTCCGCCGTCATGCAGATCTGCCCGGCACCGGAGAAGCACGCCCGCACCACGCCCGCCGCGGTGACGGCGACGTCGACGTCGTCCGCCACGTACAGCGCGTTCTTGCCGCCGAGCTCCAGCGTGCTCGGCACCAGCCGGCCGGCGGCGGCGCGGGCCACCTCGCGGCCCGCCCGGGTGGAGCCGGTGAACACCACGGCGTCCGCCTGCTCCACCAGCGCGGCGCCGACGTCCGGCCCGCCGGCCACCACCTGGAGCACGTCCGGTGGCAGCCCGGCGTCGGCGCACAGCTCGGCGGCCCACAGCGCGGTCAGGGTGGTCTGCGGGTCCGGCCGCAGCACCACCGCGTCGCCCGCCACCAGCGCGGGCAGCGCGTCGCCGAGGGCCATCGTCAGCGGCACGTTCCACGGCGCGACGATGCCCACCACGCCGATCGGGTGCCGCAGCACCCGCACCGAGGTCAGCCCCGGCACCAGGCCCGGCACGCGCCGCGGCGCCAGGTAGGCGCGCGCCCGCACCGCGTAGTGCCGCGCGACGTTCGCCACGTCCACCAGCTCCTCGAACGCGTGCGCGCGCGACTTGCCGGTCTCCAGCTGGACGAGGTCCAGCACGTCGGACTGCCGCTCCAGCAGCAGGTCGTGCACGCGGCCCAGCACGGCGGCGCGCTCGCGCACCGGGGTGTCGGCCCAGCGCCGCTGCGCGGCTCGGCCGGCGCGGACCGCACGGGCGACGTCGTCGGGCGTCGAGGTCGGCACCGCCGCGATCGGCGCGCCGGTGAACGGCGCGTACGACGTGCGGGTGGCGTGCCCGGGGCTGACGACGATCCGGTCCGTGAGCGTGCGCACGTCGTCCGGCTCGAGGACGTACGTCGCGCGCGGGTCGGTCTCGGGGTCGTGGAGCTGGGCGTGCCCCGGGTCGGGCAGGCGCGGGTCGGGGGCCATCGCGTCAGGCTACGTGCCGACGCCCCACCTCGCCGCGCTCAACCGACCAGCACCGTGCGCGCGTCGTCGGACAGCAGTGCGGTCACGGCGGCGCGCCCCTCACCGGCACCGGGCGCGCCGAGCGCGGCCGCGGCCATCTGCCGGCAGCGCTCCAGCGTGTGGTGGCGCAGCGCGTACCGCACCGCCGGCACCGCACCGGCCGACATCGACAGGCTGGTGATGCCCATCCCGACCAGCACCAACGCCATCAGGGGGTCGGCGGCGGACTCGCCGCACACCCCCACCGGCTTGCCCAGCTCGACGCCCGCGCGGGCGGTCGCCGCGACCAGGTCGAGGACGGCCGGCTGCCACGCGTCCAGCAGGTCGGCCAGCTCGCCGCGCAGCCGGTCGGTCGCCATCGTGTACTGCGCGAGGTCGTTGGTGCCCAGCGAGACGAAGTCCACCTCGGCGAGCACCTCTCTCGCGCGCAGCGCCGCGGCCGGGATCTCGACCATGACGCCGACGGTCGCGACGCCCGCGGCACGCGCCCTGGTGGCGAACTCGCGGGCCTCGGCCGCGGTGGCGATCATCGGCGCCATCACCCAGGGCGTGGTGCCGGTGGCCCGCTGCGCGTCCGCGAGCGCCTCGAGCTGGGTGTCGAGCAGCTCGGGGTGCGTGCGCACCAGCCGGTAGCCGCGCACGCCGAGCGCCGGGTTCTCCTCGTCGGGTGCGGTGGCGAAGGCGAGCGGCTTGTCCGCCCCGGCGTCCAGGGTGCGCACGACGACCTTGCGCCCGCCGAGGGCGCGCAGCGCGGCCTCGTAGGCCTCGGCCTGCTCGCTGCGGGTGGGCGCGGACGTCCGCTCGAGGAACAGCACCTCGGTGCGGAACAGCCCGACCCCCTCCACGGCGCCGACGCGCGCGGCGTCGGCCGCGGTACCGATGTTGGCGAGCAGCGCGACGGCGTGACCGTCCGCGGTCGCGCCGGGGGCGGTGTCCTGCGTCAGGGCTTGCTCGGCGAGCTCCCGCCGCGCGAGGGTCTCCCGCAGCGCCGCGTCGGGGTCGACCGTCACCGTGCCGTTCGCCGCGTCCACGGCCACGAGCGCGCCGTCGGCCAGCTGGTCCGCACCGGCCACCCGCACCACACAGGGCAGCCCGAGCTGGCCGGCGATGATCGCGGTGTGGGAGGTGGGCCCGCCCAGCTCGGTGACCAGCGCGAGCACCTTGTCCAGGTCGAGAGCGGAGGTGTCCGCCGGCGCCAGGTCCCGCGCGACGACGATCGAGGGTTGTGCCAGCTCGGGCACGCCCGGCTCGGCCAGCCCCATGAGGCGGGCCACCACGCGGTCGCGCACCGACCGCAGGTCGGTCACCCGCTCGGCCAGGTAGCCGCCGGCCTGCTCGAACATCGAGGCGAACTGGTTGACCACGGCGTCGACCGCCGAGACCGGCGGCTCGCCACCGGCGACGCGGGACAGCACCTGGGCCCGCAGCGCGGGGTCACCGGCCATCTGCGCGGTGGCCGCCAGCACGTCCCGCACCGTGCCGGTGGCTCGCGACGACTGCGTCGTCAGCGCCTGCGCGACAGCGGTGAACGCGGCTCCTGCGGCGTCCCGGACCTGGTCGGGGGTCGCGGGTCGGCCGTCGACCATCAGCACCGTGTCCGGGGGCACGGCCGGCGCGGGCTGCACCCGCACCACCGGCCCGATCGCGGCACGCCGCCCGACGCCGACCCCGTGCAGCACCGTGCCCGAGGAGGCAGCCGCCACGGGGACCTCACCCGGCGTTGGTGTCACGACGGCGTTCCCGGGTCGGCCGGGGCGTCCAGGTCGGTGGCCAGCAGCGCGACCAGGCCGTCCAGCACCTCGTCGGCCCCCGGACCATCGACAGCCAGGGTCACCTGGTCGCCGTACGGGACCCCGAGCGACATGACGAACAGGATGCTCGACGCGTCGACGGGCTCGCCGCCGGCCTTGGCGATCGTCACCGGCATGCCGGTGGCGGCGACGGCCTGGGTGAACAGCGTCGCGGGGCGGGCGTGCAGCCCCACTCGGGATGCGACGGTGACGGTGCGCTCGGCCATGACGGCCCCTTCCTCGCGGCTCGTGATGCTCGTGGACGGATGGTACGGCGGTGGCGCGCTGCGGTCTCCCGGAGCGCGCCACCGCAGCAGATCAGACCGTGACCAGCTCGGCCTCGTCGGCCACCTCGGCGTCGGACCCGTGCCCGATGCCCTTGAAGACGATCATCAGCGCGGCCGAGACCACCATGCCCGCGAGGATCGCCAGCAGGAACAGGAACGGCTGGTACACCAGCGGGGTCACCCAGAACCCGCCGTGCGGGGCCAGCACGCCCGCCCCGAACGCCATGCTCAGGGCGCCGGTGACGGCGCCGCCGGCCATGAACGACGGGATCAGGCGCAGCGGGTCCGCCGCGGCGAACGGGATGGCACCCTCGGAGATGAACGAGAGCCCCAGCAGCCAGGCCGACTTGCCGGCCTCGCGCTCCCCCTCGGTGAACAGCCGCGGCCGCACGACGGTCGCCAGCGCCGCGGCGAGCGGCGGCACCATGCCCGCCGCCATCACGGCGGCCATGATCTTCGCCGGCGCGTCGGAGCTGAGCGTGGCGTTCGCCAGGCCGGCCGTCGCGAAGACGTAGGCGACCTTGTTCAGCGGACCGCCGAGGTCGAAGCACATCATCAGCCCGAGGATGACGCCGAGCAGCACAGCGTTCGACCCGGACAGGCCGTTCAGCCAGCTCGTCAGGCCGTCGTTGACGGCCTTCATCGGCGGACCGATGATCAGCGCGGTCACCAGGCCGACGACGAGCACCGAGATCACCGGGATGACGACCACCGGCATCACGCCGCGCACGCCCTTCGGCACCTTCCAGCGGGAGATCCACAGGGCGAGGAAGCCGGCGAGGAAGCCGGTGACGATGCCGCCGAGGAAGCCGGCGCCGACCAGGCCCGCGGCGTAGCCGCCGACGAAGCCGGGGACGATGCCGGGCCGGTCGGCGATGCCGTAGGCGATGTACGCCGACAGCGCCGGGACCAGGAAGCTGAACGACCACTTGCCGATCCAGAAGATCAGCACCGCCCACGACTGGAGGGACGTCACGGAGAAGCCGTCGCCGATCCACGTGACCAGGGCGCCGCCGTCGAAGCCGTTGACGACCTTGGTCACCTCGATGGCACCGTTGGTGTCCCAGGCGAGGGTGGCGAGCAGGAACCCGATGGCGATGAGGATGCCGCCCGCGGAGACGAACGGGATCATGTACGACACGCCGGTCATCAGGTACTTGCGGATCTGCGTGCCGACGCCGACCTTGCGGGGCGGTGCGGCCGCGACCCGGGTGGCGGCCGCGGCGGGCGCTGCACCGGCAGGCGCGGCACCGGCGGGCGCACCGGCCCTGGCGGCCTCGACCATCGCCACCGCCTGCGCGATGACGCCGGGTGCGTCGTGCACGGCCTTCTTCACGCCGACGTCCAGCACCGGCTTGCCGGCGAACCGCTCCTTGCCCTGGACGTCCAGGTCGGCGGCGTAGATGACGCCATCGGCCTGGGTGATGAGATCCGGTTCGAGCCGGACGGAGCCGGCCGCACCCTGCGTCTCGACGTGCACCTCGTGACCGGCGGCCTTGCCGGCCTGCTCGAGGGCCTCGGCGGCCATGTACGTGTGGGCGATCCCCGTGGGGCACGAGGAGACGGCGACGAATTTCATGCGGGCACGACCTCTCGGGTGATGATCTCGGCGACGCCTGCGGCGTCGGGGGCGTCCAGCAGGGACTGCCGGAACTCGGGGTGCACCAGGCGGCGGGCCAGCGCCGCGAGGATCTTCAGGTGGTCGGCGTCGCCGCTGGCCGGCGCCGCGATGAGGAACACGAGGGTGGCGGGGCCGTCCGGGGCGCCCCAGTCGACGCCCTGCGCGAGCTTGCCCACGGCGAGGCTCGGCACGGTGACGTACTCGGAGCGGGCATGCGGCAGCCCGATGCCCCCCGGCATGCCGGTGGCCATCTGCGCCTCACGGGCGCGCACGTCCGCCTGGAAGCCGTCGGCATCGGTCACCCGTCCGCCGGCGACGAGCAGGTCGATCAGCCGGCGGGTGACGCCGTCCCGGTCCAGGCCGGCGATGCCGACGTCGACGAGGTCTGCGGTGATGAGCGCGGTCATTCACAGCTCCTTGAGGGTGAGGTGCGGGTCGGGGTCGGGGACGAGGCGGACGGCGTCGAGGTCGACGTCGTCGGGAGCCGGCACCTGGGTGCCGGGGAGCAGGACGGCGGCGCGGCCCCAGGCCACCGCCGTGCGCAGGCGGGTGCCAGGGTCGCCGGCCACGCTGAGGTAGCCGGCCAGCGTGGTGTCGCCGGCGCCGACCGTGGAGGCGGGCACCAGGGCAGGCCCGCCGGCCCACCACGAGCGGGTCGCGGTGACCAGCAGCGCGCCGTGCGACCCCAGGCTGACCAGGACGGCACGCGTGCCCCGCGCGATCACCTCGCGCGCAGCGTCCACGGTGTGGCCGACGGTGCTGACCGACCGACCCACCAGCTCGGCCAGCTCGAGGTCGTTCGGCTTGATGAGGTCCAGGCCGCCGGCCTGCACCGCCGCCAGCAGCGGGGGCCCGGAGGAGTCGAGCACCACCGGCACATGGTGCCGGTTGGCGATCGCGGCGAGCCGCACGTAGAGGTCGTCGCCCACGCCGACGGGCAGCGACCCGGCGCCGACCACCGCGTCCGGGGCGGGCACGGCCACGAGGTGGGCCTCCACGGCCGCCAGCAGCGCGTCGACCTCGGCGGCGGAGAACGTGTCGCCGGGGGCGTTGATCTTCGTCGTCGCGCCCGACGTCTCGACGAGCGTGACGTTGCTGCGGGTGTCGCCGTGCACCGCCACCGGATCGGCCGGTACGCCGTGCTCACCGAGCAGCGCGACGAGGCGGGCACCGTCGGTGCCGCCCACCGGCAGCACCGCGACGGAGGGCACGCCCTGGCGCACCAGCGCGCGGGAGACGTTGATCCCCTTGCCCCCGGCGTCGACGTGCACCGCGTGTGCCCGGTTCACCTCTCCGACCTCGAGCCGGTCGACGTCGAGCGCCCGGTCCAGGCTCGGGTTGGGGGTCAGCGTGACGATCATGCCCGCACCACCCTCAGGCCGGCGGCCTCGAGCTCGTCGGCCAGCTCGCCGTCCACCCCGCTGTCCGTGATCAAGGTGTCCACCCGGTGCAGCGGCACGACGTGGGCGAACTCGGCGCGGCCCACCTTGGTGTGGTCGGCGACGACCACCACCCGCCGGGCGGCGTCGACCAGGGCCCGCTTGACCGCCGCCTCCGCCAGGTCCGGCGTCGTCAGACCTTCCTCGATGCTGATGCCGTCGGTGCCGAGGAACGCGACGTCGGCGTGGATCTCGGCGAGGTCGCGCAGCGCCCACGCGCCGACGGCGGCGAGCGTGCGGCCCCGCACGGTGCCGCCGACCATGTGCAGCGTGATGTTCGACCGGGTGGCCAGCACGGTGGCCACCGGCAGGGCATGCGTGACGACGG
>Ga0302273_1001434_pt1 | contig 9861 bp, 7 predicted proteins | sample III_Bog_N1_3_FD_198774 | JGI IMG/M metagenome (GOLD analysis project Ga0302273, IMG submission 198774) | Peat permafrost microbial communities from Stordalen Mire near Abisko, Sweden - III_Bog_N1_3 | ecosystem: Environmental > Terrestrial > Soil > Wetlands > Peat | place: Sweden: Abisko, Stordalen... | reverse complement strand
CAGTTTCCATTTGTTCCTCCTGGTTTTCCGCTTTCCGTTTTAAAATCCGATTAAGCAAAAGAGCCAGAAAATATCCCATTTCTTCAATTTGCCGGATAAGGTAGTCTCGTGATGGCATGATCGTTTCAGGTTAAGGTTCGTAACTTGCATGAAAAGCGTAACAAAAATACGTCACCGGAAACAATTATTAAGATACTGAACAGTTTATTATTGTGGAAATATTATTTTTGCCAGCATGAGGTCAGCTAAATCACTCTTACTTGTTATCGTCCTGTTTCTAAGCGCCCAAATTCTAAAGGGACAAAGCAATAACGCCACATTATTCGGGAAAATTACCGAAGGAAACGGGAAACCTCTTGAGCTTGTCAGTATCTCCCTGAAAAACACCAATATAGGAACGGTATCGAACCGTGATGGCGCCTACCTTTTACGTATTCCTTCCAAAAAACCGGTAGTGATTGTTTTTTCGATCGTTGGCTATCGTTCTATTGAAAAGACAATTACCGCTTCCGAAGAACAGAGGCTTGAGATAAACATTACACTTTTGCAGACAGATAAGGAACTTGATGAAGTTCAAATTACCCAGCGCCGGAGAAATAAAGCCAACATGGATCGGATTGATTCGAAATATCTGACCAGCATGACTGATGCCGGGACAGGTGGCGTTGAGGCTTTGATCAAAACATTGCCGGGAGTATCATCGAACAATGAACTTAGTTCGCAGTATTCGGTGCGAGGTGGTAATTTTGACGAAAACCTGGTGTATGTCAATGATATTGAGGTTTACCGGCCATTCCTGGTTCGGTCGGGTCAACAAGAAGGAATGAGTTTCATTAACTCCGACATGGTTTCATCCATCGAGTTTTCTGCCGGAGGATTCGATGCCAAATATGGTGATAAAATGTCCTCCGTTCTGGATATCAAATACCGGAAACCTACCGTATTTGCAGGAACTGCTTCTGCCAGTTTGTTGGGAGATTCACTTGAGTTGGAAGACCTCAGCAAAAACGGTAAATTTTCGTACATCGCCGGAGTGCGCTATAAAACAAATCGTTACTTATTAGGTTCGCTCGACGAAAAAGGTGAATATAATCCAAGTTTCATTGATGCACAAACCTATTTAACTTATAAATTCAGCAAGTCGTTTGATGCTTCATTCCTGGGAAACCTGGCACAAAATCAGTATGATTTTATTCCGCAGACACGCAAAACCAGTTTCGGCACCTGGAACCAGGCTTACAATGCAACCATCTATTTTGAAGGACAGGAAGCCGATAAATTTGTGACTACTACCGGAGCTTTAGTCCTGAACTATCATCCGGGTAATAATCTGAATATGAAACTGATCGCTTCAACTTTTAATTCAAAAGAAGAAGAAACTTACGATATTCTTGGCGATTATTATTTAAATGAATTGGAACGCAACCTTGGTTCTGATAATATGGGCGATAGTGTATTAAACATTGGTACGGGTGAATTTATTAATCATGCCCGCAACTACCTGGATGCTAATGTTTACAGTTTGGAACACAAAGGCGCTTATAATTCGGAACACCATTTGTTAAACTGGGGCATCAAAGCTCAGGTCGAAAAAATTTACGACCGAATGAATGAATGGATTTTACGCGACTCAACAGGGTATGCCATTCCATACAACGGAAATGAACTTAAACTTTACAGCTCGACAAACACGAACAACCGCATGAGTTCAACCCGTTTGTCGGCTTATGCTCAGGATACTTACCAGGTACCAATCGGCAAAGGGGCGCTGTATGCCACCGTCGGACTTCGGTCACAATATTGGTCATACTCCCACGAATTTTTGCTTAGTCCACGGGCTACACTTCGCTACTATCCGGAGTGGAATTCCAATTTTATATTTCGCCTTTCAGGAGGAATTTACGATCAACCGGCATTTTACAAGGAGCTAAAAGATCGTAATGGCATCATTTATCCCGACACCAAGGCACAGCGGTCGACCCAGGTGGTTTTTGGTACCGACTACGTTTTCCGGGCATGGGACCGTCCTTTTAAATTCACTTCTGAAATGTACTTTAAAGTGATGACCAACCTGATTCCTTACCAGATTGACAATGTGCGAATCAGGTACATGCCCGATCAAAAGGCAAATGGTTATGCAACGGGCCTTGATCTGAAGGTAAATGGCGAATTTGTAAGTGGTATTGAATCATGGGCATGCCTTTCGGTGATGAAAACGGAAGAAGATATTCTGAACGACAATCATGGTTACATTCCACGACCAACTGATCAGCGTTTTAATTTCAGCGTTTTCTTTCAGGATTATTTCCCCGGAAACCCGACCTGGAAAATGCACTTGACTGCATTTTACGGTTCAAGTCTCCCCACCGGGCCTCCCAATTCGCAGCGATACCAGGACCAATTCCGCATTCCGCCCTATCGGCGTATCGACTTGGGATTTTCGAAAGTGCTGATCAATCAGGATCATGAAAGATACCGATACAAAGCCCTCGATGCGATTAAAGATATGTGGTTAAGTTTCGAAGTATTTAATTTGTTGGGTATTAACAATACGATTTCGTATTTTTGGGTTTCCAATAATTCGGGCGACATGTTTGGCGTACCCAATTACCTGACTAAAAGAAAATTAAATCTTAAATTGAATGTAAAGTTCTAACTGATGAAATTCCAGATTTTTCAAGCCGATGCTTTTGCTTCCAGTCTTTTTAAAGGAAATCCTGCCGCTGTGGTGCCATTGACTGAATGGCTTCCAGACCTTGTGATGCAACAAATTGCAGCTGAAAACAATCTTTCCGAAACTGCTTTTTTTATTCCTGAAGGCGATCATTTCCACATTCGCTGGTTCACTCCAAAAGACGAAGTAAATCTTTGTGGCCATGCAACTTTGGCCACTGCACATATCCTTTTTAATGAGTTGAATTTTCAGGGTGAATTGATTTCTTTCGAAAGCGGAAGCGGAATCCTGACCGTCAGCAAAACCGAAGACAAGCTGCAACTCAATTTTCCGGCTGATTTTGTATCGCCTTCAGAAAGGAATCCTGAATTTACGAATGCGTTGGGAGTTCAACCAATAGCAGAATTTAAAGGCAACACTAAACATCTGTTATTATTCAATTCAGAAGAAATAATCAGGAATATGAAGCCCAATTTTCATCTACTAAAAGAAACAAATGCCCGTGGCATCATCGTCACAGCAAAAGGAATAACTGTCGATTTTGTGAGCCGTTTTTTCGCCCCAAAAGTTGGCATCGACGAAGATCCGGTGACTGGTTCGGCACATACATTGTTGGTTCCTTTCTGGGCCAGCCGTTTAAACAAAACCGAATTAGTTGCATTGCAACTTTCTGAACGTGGTGGCCAGCTTTGGTGTACTTTGGCCGGTGAAAGGGTTTTAATTGCCGGAAAAGCAGTTACTTATATGAGAGGTGAGATTGAGGTCTGAAAAACTCTTTCGGATTTATTACATTATTGAGCTTTTTTTAATACGAAGACACTATCTTGCAAAGATAAATCCATCTTAATTACCTCAATTTGCGTCTTCGTGTTTAAAAAAAATAAAAAGATAAAAATCTAACCGCATTGGCATTTATTTTATTTTCAGGTATGGTTCTTTCGGCACAGAATCTGAGCCCGATTCCTGTAATTAATCAGCAGATTAACAATTACTTCAGTTCTTATCACGTCGAGAAAGTGCTCGTTATTACCGATAAAACCTGTTATAAACCTGGAGAAACAATTTGGTTTCGCTCTTTTGTTACCGATGCCAATAATCAACCTGCGCCCGAAGAAAGTCGTGAGCTATTTGTGCGAATTTACTATAAAAAGGGGAACCCCGTGTTGCAGGAAAAATTCAGGCTGACGAAAGGTTCAGCGGCTGGCGATCTGCAAATTCCTGAGAATCTTCAGAATGACATTTATTTTCTGGTTGCTTATACGTCGGCACATTATTCTCCGGAACAAATATCATGTACGCCGCTGAAAATTGATCCTTTATATGCGAATCAATGGGTAGCCGAGACGAAAGCGAAAGACAGTATTTTTATTTCGGGTCAGAAAAATGAATTGGTTGTCGACGTCCGCGATATTTCGGGAGATCTTCAGAAAAATACGCCGTTGCTTTATCAGTTGCTAAATGGTAAAGAGATTATTGAAAAAGGGAAACTGAAAACGGATGGAAATGCAAGGCGATTATTCCAATGACTATTCCTGCCAAAACCAACGGTGAGCCATTTATTTGCCTGTTAAGCGACACCAAAGACAAGTTGAAACATGAAGTTTTCCTTCCTTCAAATTTAGACTCGGTAATGATTCGCTTTTTCCCTGAAGGTGAAAGTTTTATCGCAGGAATTGGTGCCAAAATTGGATTTACTGCCTTCAATAAATGGGGGTTGCCGGTTGATGTAGAAGGTACGATTCTGGATCAGGATGGCAAATTTGTCACCTCGTTTAAAACATTAACCAAAGGGATCGGGCTTTTTTCGTTGATGAGTGACGGCAAGCAAAAATATAAATTTAAAATTTCGGGAAAAACCGGGCAAAACCAGTCGTTTGATATTCCTGCGCCCAAGCCTGACGGGTTGGCTTTATCAATCGTGAAAAACGATGCGGAATTCATTCCAATTAATCTGGCTTTTGCCGACAAATAAAAACACTCCATCGCAATGACCGTCACTCATCGCGGTAGCCTTTGCTGGGCCGGTGATATGGATATCGACGGAATTGGTCGGATTAAGATTCCGAAAGACAATCTTTTACAAGGGATTAACTTGGTTTCTGTTTTCTCGAAGGAGGGATCGTTATTAGCCGAACGCATTGTTTTTATAAACAAAAACCAGCAATTCAACATCGAAGTTCATCCTGAAAAAACCAGCCTGAACGCAAATGAAAGCATGAAAATTCATTTGCGTTTGACCGACGAAAAGAACCAGCCAGTCGCCGGTAATGTGGCAATTTCGGTTTCTGATAAAATTTTCGAAGATACTTATAACCAGAAAATTTTCGAAGTTCAGATGTTTGATTCTGAACTCGAAACTCCTTTTTTATTGATTTTTGGCGCTGAAAATGGAAAAATCAGCAATTTGGCGCTTTTTGATTTTTTCCTGATTGACAACCACATAATAGGTTTTAACTGGGATAAAATCAGAAAATTCAATACTGAAAAAACTTCGAATTTTAAGTCCGGCAACAGCAACTCAGCAGATAAAAGCGATGTGAAGAACTTTGAAATTCAACTTTCGGATTTTATAGTAGCTAATGCTCAGAAATACAGTTTGTTAAATAATGACCAATTAATCGACGAAACCTATTTCAGAAACAATCCGGGTTTATTCCCGAAATTTTACAAGCAATACAAAGCTAATACAGTAGCTATCGATATTCAACGTGTAATGTTATCCAGTTCATCCAGCGTTTTGGATGTGATTAAAACAATAAAGCCATATAGCATCAAGAATAACCTGATCGTTTTTGCAGGTAGCGAAAACTCGTTCAACAGTCAAGGAGGTGCCTTAGTGGTAGTCGATGGGGTTCAGATGGGTACAGATATTTCGGCTATTCAAAACCTGGCGCCTACAGATGTTGATCATATCAATGTTTCAACTGATCCGATGGATATTCAACGCTATACTGGCTTAAATTCTGTGGGAGTAATTGAAATTTTCCTGAAAAGTGCAAAAAATAAGATGGAACAAACTGCCAAAACGCAAACGAACAATAAATACGAAGACGGATACCGAATTTCAAACGTTTTCCCTTCGGAACCAACTAATCCAAAACGAGATACAAGAACGACCTTGATTTGGATTCCGGAACAAAAGGTGGATGAATCCGGGCAGTTTGAATTTTCGATAACAGCAGGAAAGGTGCTATCTGATTTTGTTATTAACGTTCAGGGCATTTCAAATCAGGGCTTGGCTGGTTGTGGAAAAGCAAATTTTCAGGTCGTAAAATAGTCATTTAATCAGCAGGAGGATAGAGTTTTATAAGTTTATTTTGTTTCCTGGCGGCCTGAAAAAATTTAATAATTCCCTCCGTTTTGAATCCGCGTTGCCGATTTTGTGCGGCAATTCTGAACATGAGACTTTGGGTCTTAAATAATTCGCGGTATAAATTGATGGTTGAAAGATCTGGATCCCAGGCATGGATTGGTTCCGAACCGGCCCCGTTGATTTCGATAATCGAAAAATTCTCGGCAGCTTTTAGTAATTCAGTCGATTCGAACCGGATGTCAAATCGCCCGTAATAAAACTCTGGAATGCTGAGAGCTATTTCGTCAAAACGTTGCGATAATTCCGGGGTTATTAACTGTCGGGCATCGCGGTAAATTCCGCCAACTCGGATGCTTCCGATAAATGCCAGCCGCACCATTTCATTTTCTGTCGGTATCGTTTTAAGCCTTTCTGTGTCAATTCCCAGATGATTTGGGTTCTTCCCCAGAAAATATTTTGCTTTAAATCCGGTTCTTGGATTGTGTTGGATAAGCTCGCTCAGGGTCGAAACGCCATCGCCCACCACATAAGGAAAATAGCGTAAAGTCAATGAAAAAACCTTTCCGTGCTCTTCATTGGGCATCCGGGCATAAAATACGCCTGCCTCGCCGTCGTAAGGTATCAAATGTTGAATTAACAAGTTTACATTTTTTGGATAGGCGGTCAGGTAATTAAGTAACGACTCTTCGTCATCAATTTTACGAACGCCAAAGCCCTGCCAGCCAATATCGGGTTTTGCAACTAAAGGAAATCCGATACCAACCTCGCCCATTTTTATCAATATTTCCTGAAGGTCAACTTCAGCAGGCCTTTCGGTACGTTTAAACAGGAAATACCCTGCCAACCATTTTTGTTGCTCTTTTCCAATAACTCCAAGAATCGAGTCTTTTGATTCGCCCCAGAAGCCGCCGGTCTCAATTAAAGGATTTGCCAGGGTAGGTAAGGTGAAGTTGCCGTAACGAATTGAAAGTGCAATCCATCTTAGCCCGACAGGTATGTAAAATAATCCGTTAGGAACACGCTCGGCCAACGAAATAAGGCGTTTTAGTCCTTTTAGTGAAGGCATTCCGCGGTGTTGTTTTTCCTGATTATCATCCTGAGCGGTCGTACCTTTCATAAAAGGGAAAGATAAGATTGAAGTATTGACGCTATTCCCGTTTTTTGAAAATGATTTAAAAACTTTCCGGAGAGGAAACAAGATGATAATCAGGATAATAATAATCCAGGACCAATATCCTAATCTGCTCAGGACCATGTCGCCAAGAAGGTTTACCAAAAGAAAAACAATGGGTGTATAGATGGTTGAAGTAATGATTGTGATGATAAGGAACCGTTTGAGTGGCATTCGAAACCAACCAATCGCAATGTAAGTAGGGAACAGTAAAGTTGGGGTAATGCGGCAAATTGCCACCGCCCAAACGAAATTTTTTTCGAGAAAGAACTTTACCTGATCAACTTTTGGCCCGATAACTTTTGACCGGAGCCAGTTATTCCGTTGAGCGACTCTGCCAAGTCCATAAATAAAAAGATCGCCTGAAATTATTCCTAAATAAATACTGAGAAATGCCCAGTATATTGGTAATCCGTACTCTGTAGTCGAAAAGGAAGCAGCGACAATCGCTGCATCTTCCTGAATAAAAGTTAGAAAAAATAGGGCAATGCAATGCCATATCCAGGAATGAAATATAATATCAATCATAATTTTATCGGTAAGTATTTCTGCTTAGTTATTTTTGAATAAATATAGAGTTATAAATGAAATAATTCGGACAGAAATTCAAAAAAAATGTTTGAAAATCAGTTAAATGATTCGGGTACAATGACTTTAGTGTTATGTGAAATATATCCAGTTTCCGAAAATTCTCACTTGTAATACATTTAAAATTAGTGCCTTTTTATTTGTTGTCATTCATCAGCGGGTTCCAGCCCTGGGCCTGTAATGGAACGACCGAACCACCGGTGGTAATGAGGTTCGCACCTTCACTTTCGGGAGTGATGTGCCCGATTACCGTGATATCGAATTCCTTTTTAATCAGGTCGTAGCTGGTAATCGGAACGGTAAACAACAATTCATAGTCTTCGCCACCATTAAGTGCAGCCACCAACGGATTGATGCTCAGTTCTTCCGCGAAATCTTTGGTTTGCCGGTCGAGCGGAATTTTATCTTCGTAAATATTGCAGCCAACTTTCGAAGCTTTGCACAAATGCAGTACTTCCGAAGAAAGCCCGTCCGAAATATCGATCATCGAAGTGGGTTTGATGCCTAGCGTTTTCAGCAATTCCTGAAAGTCACTTCGGGCTTCGGGCTTCAACTGGCGTTCCAGAATATAGTCGTATCCTTCAAACTGTGGCTGTTGGTTTGGGTTTATCTTAAAAACTTCGTTTTCGCGTTCCAGCAGTTGAAGTCCCATGTAGGCGCCGCCCAAATCGCCTGACACACATACCAGATCGCCCACTTTAGCGCCGCTGCGGTAAACCAGTTCATCTTCACTTGCTTCGCCGATAGCCGTTATGCTGATTGTCAGGCCGGTAAGTGAGCTGGTAGTGTCTCCTCCAATCAGGTCAACTCCGTATTTTTCACAGGCCAAATGAATTCCTGAATAGAGTTCCTCAATGGCTTCCAACGAAAACTTGGATGAAATGGCCAGCGAAACAGTAATTTGCCGAGGTGTTGCATTCATGGCATAAACATCCGAAAGGTTTACCACCACGGCTTTGTAGCCCAGATGCTTCAATGGAACATACATCAGGTTGAAATGGATTCCTTCGGTTAAAAGGTCGGTAGTGACAACTATTTTTTTATCAGGATAACTTAAAACGGCAGCATCGTCGCCAACTCCGGTCAGTGTACTTGTATTTCTGATTTGTATGTTTTCAGTTAATCGGTTAATCAATCCAAACTCTCCGAGTGCCGAAAGTGGTGTTTGCTTCATTGTTTCTTTCATATTAAATTAAGACTTGAAGGTATTTAATGCCTTCAGGCTATCGGCAAAAATAGCTTTACTTCCTTATCTTTGCAATTAATTTTAAACAGTCAGGAAACAAGTTTGTTAGTAAGGTGTAATCAGAAGATACAGAAAGCTGTGGAATATGGAAGATCAGGAACAATTATTAAACGACATAACGAACCAGGAATATCAATATGGTTTTGTAACCGATATCGATACCGATGTGATTCCCAAAGGTTTGAGCGAAGATGTTGTCAGGCTGATTTCGTTCAAGAAGAAGGAGCCTGAGTTTATGCTCGAATTTAGATTAAAAGCTTACCGCGAATGGCTAAAAATGAAAATGCCGGAATGGGCTCATTTAAGGATTCCACCTATTGATTTTCAGGAAACTATCTATTACGCTGCGCCACGGACTCAGCCCAAATACCAGGATCTGGATGAAGTTGATCCGGAATTACTCGATACTTTTAAAAAACTTGGAATTCCGATTGAAGAGCAGAAACATCTGGCCGGAGTTGCCGTTGATGTGGTGATGGACAGTGTTTCGGTAACTACCACATTCAAAAAGGTTTTGGCTGAAAAAGGAATTATTTTCTGTTCGTTTAGCGATGCCTTGACTGAACATCCGGAGCTGGTTCGCAAATACCTGGGAACATCGGTTCCAACAACCGATAATTTCTTTGCAGCATTGAATTCAGCTGTATTTTCCGATGGATCATTCTGTTACATACCCAAAGGAGTTCGCTGCCCGATGGAACTTTCAACCTATTTCAGGATAAATACTGCCGGAAGCGGTCAGTTTGAGCGCACGCTGATTATTGCCGACGACGATAGTTACGTGAGCTACCTCGAAGGTTGTACAGCCCCAAAACGCGATGAGAACCAATTACATGCCGCTGTGGTCGAAATCATTGCATTGGATCGGG
>Ga0302273_1001432_pt1 | contig 9864 bp, 7 predicted proteins | sample III_Bog_N1_3_FD_198774 | JGI IMG/M metagenome (GOLD analysis project Ga0302273, IMG submission 198774) | Peat permafrost microbial communities from Stordalen Mire near Abisko, Sweden - III_Bog_N1_3 | ecosystem: Environmental > Terrestrial > Soil > Wetlands > Peat | place: Sweden: Abisko, Stordalen... | reverse complement strand
GGACACGGGCAGGTGGATTAGCCGCGACCCGCTCGAAGATGCCGAAATAAACCTGGGGCCGAACCTGTATGGGTATGTTTTCAATAACCCGGTTAGGCTCTACGACCCGCTAGGGCTTCAACCAGGATTTGGTTCGCCGGGGGCGGGTAGCCTCACGAATGAACAGCGAGCGGACCTCTATGGGATGACGCTCGACGAGTATAATCAGCAAAACGCCGCTGATAGTGCGATGCTGAAAGCCGCTAACGATATGTATGTTGATGTCTTTACGACAATGCTCGGACCGTTGACTAAAGCCTCGAAAGTATGCAAGGCTGGCGTTGATTTTCTGGGCAACATGCTTAAAGGGAAATCGGCTAAGGACGCTGCGATAGATACGGCGAAGAATGCCGTAAAAGATGCAGTGAAGGATAAGGCGAAGGATTTGGGCAAGACAGCCGCTGAAAACTTAGCTCCGCCCAAGAAGTGATTAGGTTATTTGTCCCATGTATAAGCTTATAAATCTTTTTTCGTATTTAGTTGTGAACGCAGTTGCGTGTTGCCTTTTTGCCAGGTGTGCCCGCCTACGGCGTGATATTACTGGCCTTTACCAGCTTTCTGTGGCTGCTGGGATATCCGTATTGATAGATGTTGTCTATATTTGCTTCCATTTGCAGTTGCTATTAAAGACACGGTTACTAGCACCGAACCTAGCTCGTTTGCTGGATGAGGCGTGTAACGTAGGGGATTATCTTTCGCTCATAGTATTTCTCATCGGCGTTATAAAGTTGACGAAGTCTTTGAGAAGAACGCGACCAGAGTCAGGCGTTCAGTCTTGACCGACCCTTACCGCCCGCCCCGCCGCTATGGGCGTTTGAGGCAAGGCCCGCCGAAGTCCATCTTTTTTTAGCTGCTCTCAGCGGCCGCCGAAGCCGGGACCGCCGCCGCGCGAGTGCGGCAGGAAGTTCTTGGGTTCGAGTGGGAGGAGAACCTGAGCGGACGGTTGCGCGGGCGGCTGGGAGTCGCCGCCGCCGTCGCCCTCGTCGTACGGCTCGGGGGCTGCCGTGGGGCGAGAGAGAGAGGGGGGCTTATTGGAGTCGTTCCAGCTATCTGCCCAGATTGGTTTCGGGTCCTTCATAATGTGGATAGCAAACCGGAGAGTCGGGAAGCTCGCTCCGAGTTCCAGACAGTCCGTGAAAAGCTGATTGCTCTGAAACCCGAGGCGGTTGATTTCCGCTCTGACTATGCACAGGCTCAGGCCGGAGGACAGGAGGAGTTCCACCCCCCTGTATTTGACGCACGCCAGGAGGATTGAACCTCGTAGAATGCGCAAGTGGCCGAGTTGCTGGTATGGGCTGGCTGGGGTGGGTTCCGGGGGTGCCGGTGGGTTTTGTTTTTTCATGGGGGGTGTTGTTTTGTTGGTTGGCCTTCTGACGTTCGACAAACTCGTGGGCGGACATGCGTTGGCCGGAACGCATGAAGGCCGTGGCGACCTCCGCTTTGACGTCTGTATAGATAGAGCAGCGTTCCTCGCCACGGCTGGCACCTACGTAGAGGGTTTCCTGACTGGTGCCGCCGTGGGCGGACTCGGCATCGATGGCCATGAGGACGACCTTGACGCTTTGGGATTGGCTCGACTGGGTCGTGATGGCGTAGCCGTGGGCAAACTGGCCGTAGTTGGCCGGGATAACGCGGCCGTCTTTGAGAGCGATGGAGCCGCTTTTGAAAACCCGGTCGACCGTGACCAGTTCGCCGTTGGTGAGCGGCTTACGTGCGGCTCCCGCTTCGGGGGCGGCCCAGCCGTTGGCGCGGAGCAAAAGCTCGTCGCCTTTGGCCACGGCGATAGGCCGCGGCTCGAAGACCCCAAAGCATTCGCAGTCCTTGGCGGGGTCGAAGCAAAGCGTCTGCCCTTTGGCATTTTGGACCCGGAGCACGCCGTCCTCAAAGCCGAGGACGGTAAGGCGCTCGTTACGCTTAAAGAGCAACGTCTTGCGACGGAAAACAATTACGTTCCCCGGTTCATAGCATCGAACGTGGCCGCGCTCGGGGTCGGTCATGTTGGAGGGGGCAAGGGCGGTAAGCTGGTGGTCGGCGAGCGAGAGTTTCCCGGCAGCTTTGAGCGTTGCCCTGATGCTGTCGGTGGCAAGGTTGGCCTCTCGCCATGTCGCGCAAACCGTCAGGCAGCTATCCCCGGCGATGCGGGTTTCGAGGTATTCCTCGGCGAGACGTTCGTAGCGCTCATCGTGATCGTACTCCTTAACCCACCCGAGCTTGTCCAGGGCGCGGAAGCCGCCCTCGCTGTCGCCGTCTTTGAGGAGCGTGACGGCGGCCTTGTATGCTTCATCTTTTTGGCGGTGGATGGTGGCCAGCTCGGCGCGGGTCATCCCCTCGCATTCCCGTTCGAGGATGCGGAGCGCATCGCCCGACTGGACCGCTTTGTGTTGAAAAGAGTCACCTGCCAGGATGAACCGCAAGCCGTTGGCCTTGTCGGACAACTCGAACAGGGCGTTCATTTGGGGGACTGATGCGACCCCGGCTTCATCGAGAACCACGACCGAACCGGCGAGCTGGGCTCTCAGCGTCGTACTGGTAAGCAGCCGTTGAAGCGTGACGGCGTCGGCAAAGCCGTCGCTGCGGAGCTTGTCGGTTGCCTTCGCGGTCGGAGCGCAGAAGACCACGTTGCAACCCACCGCTTCCAGCCCGAGCCGAAGCCCTTTCAACGTGGTCGTTTTGCCCGCACCTGCCGGGCCATGCAATGAGGTCACGAGGTCGCGGGAGTCGAGCAACAGGGAAACGGCGGCGGATTGTTCCGCCGAGACCTTGTCGCCGGTGTAGATAAAACCGGGGTTGAGCGACTGGCAAGCGTTCTTGCCGCCGTCCACGAAGGCGACCATCGTTTGCTCGGCGGCGAACATCTCCCGGGTGGTCACATTCTCGCCGTCCACCATGAACTGGCCGGAGGCGTTCTTGGCAAGGGCGGCCCGGATGTCGTCGAGCGTCAAATAGCCGTTGCCGTAGGCCAGAGCTTGGCGGAAGAGCTTGCACTTTGGCACCACGGAGAGACGTTCGAGGTGATGCCGGGCGGACCATTCGAGTGCCTCGTCGGCCGTCACCGTGGACGTCGACGGGAGCGGCCCGGTGGCCGAGGCTTTGACGGCTTCGAGTTCGGCAATCTGTTCCGGGGTGAGTTGGCCGAGCCAATCCGCGCGGAGCGCGTCGAGGGTGCGAAGGGTCTTCTTGGCGCGGGAGTTGTGCGCGATGGTTTTGCGCAGCTTCTTGTTGTTGAGGCCGCCCAAGGCCGCGGCAGCCTTGTCAATCTCCTCGTGCCGCTTGCTAAATTTCTTGATGATGGCCGAGGAGACGCCGACGATCTCCACGCCGTTTTTGGTGCGCACGGTTTCGCAGCCAATCTCGCGGAGCATACGCTGGATGGTCGTTCGGAAAACCTCCGTGAGCATCCCCGACCCCCGGTAAAGTCCCCTTGCTTGGAGGGCCTTGAATCGGCCTTCGACCTCGTCCCAAGAGACGTTGGGCAGCAACACGTGCATGTGCCACTGGGGGTCATTCGCGCGGGAGCTGAAATGCTCGAAGACGGCGGCGGCAATGTTGCCGGTAACACGGTCTTCGTCCAAGTTCTTGCCACCCTTGCGGACGCGGACGGCGGCGAGCAGCTCGACCTCTTTAATCGTCTCGGCGGCGGCGGCCCGCATGATGTCAACGATGGGTATCATATCGAGGCCCAACCCCATGACGGAGGCCGATTTGAAGACGCTCACACACAGGTCATAAGCGGGGATTGCATCGGCTCTTCTCCGGGGGGTGAGTTGCTCGCCGGTCTCGGGGTGAAGGTTCTTGGAGACCTGTCCCAAGTCATGTTCGTTCACCACGCCGGAAAGCCCGAGCATGGCGGCCGTCTTTCCACACCACATACCGACCGATTGACCGCCCTGCCCATAATAGTCAGCAGCGGCGGTGTCTGCGGCGAGGTGGTCGCGGTGGTAGTCGAGCATCTTCTCAACGTCTCTATGGGGGTGGATTTGGACCATTTTGGGGGATTTGGAGGTGGGGTTTGTAAAAAGGAGAACACACTTCCCTAAGCCTGCGGCTTAGGAGAAAGAGGGGCGGCGTCCAGCGTGGTTTTGGGAGCCGGTTTGCCAGGGGCGAGCGCTTTGAGCAGAGCACCCGCGACGAAGCGCGGGGTGATTTTGTGGGCGGCCACCTTGACCACCTCTTTGAGCATCGCGGCCTCGATATAGGCCACGGCCTCGGGGGGGAGTTGAGCCAGGCCCAGGACAGCCAGGCGCTGGCGTATGACGGTAGAAAAGGATGTGTGCCTCATTCCTAGTCTACTGGGAACAATGCCTACTTTGCGCAAGTAGCCATCTGCACTTTCTGCAAGAAAGTTTGCTCCGAGGGCTGGGTTGAGAGCTGGTTTAGGGGCCTGCACCACCCAAGATACCAGAGGTCCGGGGGTGCCTGTGGCACCTTTCTTCGAGTCTGCAACTCTTTATTTAGCGGCCCGCCTTGCGGTCCACCATCCCCAGGGCGGGAATCGTGGACCTTGCCCCCAGGGGAAAGGAAGCGGTCATGCCGGAGACGGCATCACCCAAGGGAGGGTCGAAAGCGCCATTCGGATCACCGTCTTATTTCCGGCCAGGTTCACTGCCGCGCGGCGCGGCTTGCCGGGGGCTGTGGGTAAGGCCCCCTGCACCGTGAACCCGCTCCGCGACTTGACCAGAATAAGACTCGCTTGGTTACGCGGCGGGGCTGCCGGAGTGCCGATGAACAAACGGTTCGAGAATATCGAGAACCTTGTCTTGCTGACGGCGGGGAAGCTTGGAAATGGCCTCGAAGAGTTGGCGAGCGCGGCCAGCCGGAGCTTGGAGCCTTTTGGGTTTGGGCTGGCCGAGCAGTTCCTCGACAGACACGCCCAGAGCTTGGGAGATGGCGGCTAGCACATTGGAGCGCGGGGGCTGCCCGGTGCGCTCCCAGTAACTGACATTCGACTGCCGCTCCCCAATGAGGCGAGCAAGCTCGCGTTGGGAAATGCCCGCAGCCATTCGGAGAGTTTTAAGGTCGGAGACAATGCCAGCCATGCGGGAAGAATAACGGCGGGAATGGAAAATGGCTTGCATGTGAACAGTGTAATGTTCAGACATGAACAATGCAATTGCGCTTGACGTGTTTTTGCAAACGAAAAAGGCCAGCCGCTCCAAATTTTGGCGAAGGAGGAACGACTGGCCTGAACAAAAACCCGAACCGGGGTTCGAGCCTTCGAGCAGACCATAGCGCGGGGCGGCCTCCGGTTCCAACCAGAACTAACGATATGGACGATGAATTGAACGCTCGTGTGCTGAACTGCACCTGTGGAAACTTCCCGTGGGACGAATGGAAAACGAGAGCCTTGGCGGCAGGGATGCCCGCCGAGTTGGCCACGCTGGGCCGAGCCGTCATGCGGGAGGCGTATCAGCACGCTTGGGACGAGGATCTGCAGCGTCTTTGCGGATGGGAGGACGAGGGCAACGGCATGTTGGTGTCCGCACTGGAAGCTCCCGAACAAGCCGCCACCGACTGGCAGCAGCTTCTGGACACCGATGGAGGGCGGGGCCATTGGGACCACCAAACCGGCCAGTGGGTCTCCTATTACTAATATGGCCCGCATCCCCGACGAAGAATTAGAACGGTTGAAGCGGGAAATCCCGCTGGCCGACCTGTGCGCCAAGTATGGCGTGGAACTCAAAGAGCAAGGCAAAGACCTGATTGGCCGATGCCCGTTTCATGACGACAAAACGCCGTCGTTCATCGTCACCCCGGCAAAGAATCTGTGGAACTGCCTCGGGGCTTGCGGCTGCGGTGGGGATAATGTCCAGTTCATCATGAAGCGCGAAGGGGTGAGCTTCCGCCATGCCGTCGAACGGTTGCGGGAATGGGCGGGAGCCGTGCCGGAGTCGTCCGTATTGAAGACGAGGCAGGGCACCGAGCACCCGGTATTAGTCGAGCCAGGGGCGGAGTTGAACGACGCGGCCCTGATGGACACCGTCACCGGGTTTTACCACCAGCAGTTTTGCGCGAGCGCCCAGGCGATGGGATATTTGCAGCATCGCGGCTGCTTCCATCCCGAGGCGGTGACCAAGTTCCGGCTTGGCTTCGCCAACCGGACCTTGGGCTACCGGCTGCCGGGGACCACCCTGCACGGCAAGGCCCTCAAAGCCCAGTTGACCCGGCTGGGCATCCTGCGGGACACCGGCCACGAGCACCTTAGCGGGTGCGTTCTCTTCCCTGTCATTTTCGACGGTCGGATCAGCGAGATATACGGGCGGCGGGTCCAGAAGCCCGTGGGCCAAGCAAGCGAGCACCTTTACTTGCCAGGACCGCACGCAGGGGTTTGGAACGCCGACGAAATCAAGCTTGGCCGCGAGTGGCTCCTTTGCGAAGCGGCCATAGACGCCCTTTCCTTTTGGGTGAACGGCTTCCGCAACACGACTTGGAGCTACGGGGTTAACGGCTTCACCCCCGACCACTGGCAACTACTTCGCACGGTCCGACCGGAGCGGGTCATCATTGCATACGACAACGACGAGGCCGGAAACAAGGCGGCGAATGAGTTGGCCCAGCGATTGGAACCCGAGGGGGTGGCCGCTTGGCGGGTGGAACTGCCGCCCCGCCTGGACGTCAACGACTTGGTGCGGTCGAGTCCCGACCCGAAAGCCGCGCTGGCCTCCCTGCTTGCGAGCGCAAAGAGGATGCTACCCCCGAACGGCCGGGTTTATCATTTAGCCGCCGTTCCCAAGCCGCCTTTGCCAGAAGCAGCTAAAAAGGAAACGCCACCGCCGCCCGTCGAACCCATCGCCCCGCCGCCCGTGGTGGAACCCACTCCCCCACCGTTACCGTCCCAGGCCGAGCCGGGGGAACCGGCCTTCAGCGTGAGCCAGGACGGACGGGAAGCGCAGATGCAAGCGGGCGAGCGGCTTTGGCGGGTGCGCGGCATCGATGCGAACACCAGCTTTGACCATCTCAAAGCCAACGTGCGGGTTGCCTATCGCAACCGCTTCCATCTCGACACCTTCGACCTTTACGCCGCGCGTGCCAGGGCCGGGTTTATCGTCCAGGCCGAACAGGTCACCGGGGCGAACAAGGAGACGATTGAAAGCGATTTGATGATGTTGGTGGAGCACCTCGAAGCACACCAGCAAAAGCAAATCGTGGCCAGGATGAAGCCCGTAGATGTCGGGCCGGTCATGACGCCCGAGGAGGAGGCCGCGGCCCTCCGGTTTCTCAAAGAGCCGCAGCTTTTCGAGCGCATCCTAGCCGACTTCGTCACCGCTGGCACCGTGGGCGAGGACGCCAACAAGCTCTTGGGCTACCTCATAGCCGTTTCCCGCAAGCTGTCCGACCCTCTTTCCGGCCTCATCGTTTCGCGCAGCGCAGCCGGGAAATCGGCCCTCATGGGGGCCATCTTGGATTTCGTGCCGGAGGAGGAAAAGCAGGTCGTTACCTCCATGACCACCCAGGCACTTTACTACCTGCCCGATGATGGGCTTAAACACAAGGTGCTTGCCGTGGTGGAAGATGAGGGCAGCGAGACGGCGAGCTACCCCCTGAAAATCCTGCAATCAGAGAAAAAGCTCATCCTCGCCGTGACAGTGAAGGACGGTGACGGCGGGATGCCGAAGACCGAACTTAAAACCGTGGAAGGCCCGGTTGCGCAGTTCATGACCTCGACCCAATCCGAGTTCGACGAGGAGCTTGCCAATCGGTTCCTAGTCCTGACCGTGGACGAGGACCGGGAGCAGACCCGGCGCATTCATGCCGCCCAGCGCGAGGCCGAAACGCTCCGGGGTTGGTTGCGGGGCATCGAGCGGGAGGAGGTTTTACGCACTCACCACAACGCCCAGCGGTTGCTTCGACCCCTTCGGGTCAACAATCCGTTTGCCGACCAGCTCACTTTCCCCGACGACCAGATCCGTTTGAGACGCGACCACAAGAAATACCTCGGCCTTATCCGCACCATCGCTTTCCTTCGCCAATACCAGAAGCCGGTTAAAAGCTGCGAGCACCGGGGCAAGACCCTCCAATACATAGAGGTGGACGAGCAGGACCTGCGGCTAGGCAACGAAATCGCCGCCCAGGTGCTGGGCCGTTCCCTCGATGAACTGGCCCCGCCGACCAGGGCCTTTTTGGTGGCCCTGCACGGCATGGTCGAGATGTGGGCCAAGGCCCAGGGCGTCCACCGGGACAAAGTCCGGTTCAGCCGCCGCGAGGTGCGGGAACGGCTCAAATGGAGCGAGCCCCAGGTAAGGCGGCACCTCGACCGGTTGACGGAACTCGAATACCTCCTTTGCCACCGGGTGCCCGGCAGCGCGGCCCGCTTCCTGTATGAGTTGGTCTATGATGGGGAAGGCCAGCACGGCGGGCGGTTCATGCTCGGCTTGGCCCTCCAATCGTCGCAGCAAACCGGCCAATCGTCATGACAAAGGCCCGTTTCGTCACCCGTTCGTCATGGGTTCGTCTCCCCTTCGTCGTGGCGTCCAATTCCGCGCGCGCTCTTTATATTAGCTGCTTAGCTGCTGATATGAGGGCGGCTAAAAGGGAAAAGCTCTGAGGAGATAAAGCGCGTCGCCATTATGAACCCGCATCATACCGACACCTCGCCCGACGACCCCCAGGGGCTCCTTTACCTCGCCGGGCGTTACCTCGAATACCTGCGCGTGCGCAATTACTCCGAGCAGACGATTTACTCGGCGGGCAAGACGCTCCGTTACTTCCGGGCGTTTTGCCAGGAAATAGGCGTCATCCAGGCCCGGCAGGTCACCCGCGCCGTCGTGGTCAATTACCAGTCCTACCTCTTCCATTACCGCAAACAGGCCAGCGGCACGGCGTTGACCGTCAGCACCCAAAAACACTGGCTGATTGCCGTGGCTAACCTCTTCTCATGGCTCACCAAGGAAGGGCTGATTTTATACAACCCGGCCAGTGACCTCGAATTGCCCCGGAGCGAGTTCCGGCTGCCCAAAACCATCCTCAGCGCCGCCGAGGTCGAAGCCGTCTTGAACGTCCCCGACCTGACCGAGCCCCAGGGCTTGCGGGACCGGGCCGTCCTCGAAACCCTCTATTCCACCGGCGTTCGCCGCCAGGAGCTTTGCAACCTCAACCTCGGTGATCTAGATTGCGACCGTGGGCTGATTCGCGTCGAACAGGGCAAGGGCCACAAGGACCGGTTCGTCCCCGTGGGAGAGCGGGCCATCCGGTGGATTGAAAAATACCTCGTTGAAGTCCGGCCCCTGCTTTGCCCCTCGCTCAACGAACACGCCCTCTTCCTCAACACCGAAGGCCGCCGCATGGGCCCCGGCAGGTTGGGGAGCCATGTCGGCGACCTCATCCGCAAGGCTGCAATCGGCAAGCAGGGAAGCTGCCATCTTTTCAGGCACACCATGGCGACCCTTCTTATCGAGGGTGGCTGTCCCCAGGTGTACGTGCAGCAAATCCTCGGGCACTCACGGGCCGACACGACCGCCGTGTACACCCACCTTTCGCTTCGGGCCGTGAAGGAGGCGCACGCGCGCTTCCACCCGGCCAAACTCCCCGCCGCACGCTAAAAGGTCGCTGGACATCCCGCCCATCGTAGGCGTAGCCTTGCCCCCGGTGATTATTAACCCAGGATACGAACGGCCCGCCCGCACCTCGCGTATGACGCGCGACGCTGCCGTGTGCCTTGGGCGAATGACTTTCGGCTACGAAACCGTGTTGGGCGCGCGTATCAGCCGCGACCCGCTCGAAGATGCCGAAATAAACCTGGGGCCGAACCTGTATGGGTATGTTTTCAATAACCCGGTTAGGCTCTACGACCCGCTAGGGCTTCAACCAGGATTTGGTTCGCCGGGGGCG
>Ga0302273_1001426_pt1 | contig 9885 bp, 11 predicted proteins | sample III_Bog_N1_3_FD_198774 | JGI IMG/M metagenome (GOLD analysis project Ga0302273, IMG submission 198774) | Peat permafrost microbial communities from Stordalen Mire near Abisko, Sweden - III_Bog_N1_3 | ecosystem: Environmental > Terrestrial > Soil > Wetlands > Peat | place: Sweden: Abisko... | reverse complement strand
CACGCTGCACTCCGATGGAGGATGACCTCGTCGCGTGGGGCCGCGTCCTGCGCATCGAGACCCGCGGCCGCGTGAGCGGACGGCCCACGCGAGTCGCGGTGGGGTTCGTGGAGCGGCCTGACGGATCCCTGTTGGTGGCGGCCGGCTCTGCCGAGGCGGACTGGGGACGCAATTTGGTCGCCGACCCGGCCTGCAAGGTGACCATCGCGGACGTGACCTTCGCTGCCGTCGCACGTGAGCTCGAGGGCGCGGCGCACGCCGAGGCGGTGCGGGACCTGATCCTCAAGTACGGGCAGCCGTCCGAGGGCCTCGGCGCCGGGCCGGCATTCGAGCTGCGCCGGGCTCCCTGAGGGCTGCCGGGCCGCGGGAGCCCGTGCGTCCAGGGAGTCCGCCCGCGCCGGGCGGACCGGGCCGCGCCGGAGGGCCATCCGGCAACATGCCCGCCGGCATCCGGGCGCCTAGACTCGTGCCATGCGTATCGTGTCGCCCGAAGAAGCCGTCGCCGGGATCCGGTCCCGCGACCAGATCTACCTCCAGTGCGCAGCCGCCACGCCGTCGATCCTCCTCGACGCGCTCGTGGCGCGCGCCCCCGACCTGAGCGATGTCGTCGTCGCCCACCTGCACACGGAGGGGCCCGGACCGCACCTCGCGCCCGAGATGGCCCCTCACTTCCGGCACCGCGCCTTCTTCATCGGCCCCAACGCGCGCAGGGCGGTCAACGAGGGCCGCGCCGACTTCGTGCCGGTGTTCCTGTCGGACGTCCCGGCCCTCTTCCGCACCGGGGCCTTCCCCCTGGACGCCGTGTTCGTCAACGCGACGCCTCCCGACGCCCATGGGTTCTGCTCCCTGGGCGTGTCGGTGGAGGCGATGCACGCGGCGGTGGACGCCGCGAAGACCGTCATCGTGCAGTTCAACGCGGCGATGCCGCGGACCCTCGGCGAGTCGTTCATCCACGTCAACCAGATCGACCTCGCGGTCGAGGTGGACGTCCCGCCGTACGAGCACGCACGCCCGGCGATCGGCGACGTCGAGCGCAGGATCGGGGCCCTCATTGCCGAGCTCATCCCGGACGGGGCCACGATCCAGCTGGGGATCGGCGCGATCCCCGACGCCACTGCCCAGCTGCTCACCGACAAGAAGGATCTCGGCGTGCACACCGAGATGCTCACCGACGCGGTCGCGGAGCTCGTGGAGGCCGGCGTGGTCACCGGCGATCGCAAGGTCCGCAACCGGGGCAAGATCGTGGTGGCGTTCATGATGGGCACGAAGAAGCTCTACCGGTTCGTCCACGACAACCCGATGGTGGAGATGCGGTCGGTGGACTACACCAACGACACGCACGTGATCCGCTCCTTCCAGAACATGACGGCGATCAACTCCGCCATCGAGGTGGATCTCACCGGACAGGTCGTCGCGGATTCGATCGGCTACCGGATGTACTCCGGCATCGGCGGCCAGATGGACTTCATCCGCGGCGCGGCGCTGGCCCCGGGCGGGAGGGCGATCATCGCGCTCCCGTCGACGGCCGGCCCGGACGGCTCGCTGTCACGGATCACGCCGCACCTGGCCGAGGGCGCCGGCGTCGTGACCACCCGGGCGCACGTGCGCACGGTCGTCACCGAGTTCGGCGTCGCAGAGCTGTGGGGCAAGAGCCTGCGGGAGCGGGCACAGGCGCTCATCGCCATCGCCCACCCGGACCACCGCGAGATGCTCACGTCCGAGGCGCGCCTGCACCACGAGCTGTAGCAGCCGGGGCCGGGCCACGAGGGCAGGTCCCGGCGACCGAGATCCCCGGCGTTCACCGTCACGGCCCCGGGAATCACGAAACCCCCACCGCGAGGGCGAGGGCTAGAAGTTCGGGTGGGTGCCGGGCGTCCCCTCCGGCACCCACCTCATGCGCAGTCTCCGATGTACGGAGTCCTCCGGTGAGTGCCGATCGGACCGCGTTGGCGGGACCTGCGGCACCCCGCGCAGGGCGGCCCGGCCGACGACCGGCCCGTGCCGGACCGCCATGCTGTCCAGACGCGGAGGCAGCCACCGCCGCGTCCGCCTGCTGGCCTCGCGGTCCGGCGCGGGCGCCTGCAAGCGCCTCCCCCGAGGCCGCACATGCGCATCGAACGCGTGTTGATCATGGGTGCCGCAGGCCGGGACTTCCATGACTTCAACGTCGTCTATCGCGACGATCCGTCGGTGGAGGTCGTCGCCTTTACTGCGACGCAGATCCCCGGCATCGCCGACCGCCGGTACCCGCCGGAGCTCGCGGGGGAGCGCTATCCCGCCGGAATCCCGATCCGTCCCGAGGCGGAGCTGGAGACGCTGATCCGGGACCTCAAGGTCGACACGGTGGTCTTCGCCTACAGCGACGTCAGCCATGAGCAGGTGATGCACGCGGCAAGCCGGGCGCTCGCGGCCGGCGCGGACTTCTCGCTCCTCGGCCCGGCACGGACGATGCTCCAGAGCACGCGCCCGGTCGTCTCGGTGTGCGCGGTTCGCACGGGGTCCGGGAAGAGCCAGACCAGCCGTTACGTGGCCAGGGCGCTGGAGGCCCAGGGCCTGAAGGTCGCGGTGGTCCGACATCCCATGCCGTACGGGGACCTGGTCGCGCAGCGCGTCCAGCGATTCGAGACCTACGCGGACCTGGACCGCCACGAGACGACGATCGAGGAGCGCGAGGAGTACGAGCCGCACCTCGATGCCGGTCGCCTCGTCTTCGCGGGTGTGGACTACGAGGGGATCCTGCGCGCGGCCGAGGCCGAATGCGACGTGGTCATCTGGGACGGCGGCAACAACGACCTGCCGTTCTACCGGCCGGACCTCGCGATCGTCGTGGCTGACCCGCTGCGGCCGGGCCACGAGCTCCGGTACCACCCGGGCGAGGCGAACCTCCGGTCCGCCGACGTGATCGTCATCAACAAGGTGGACTCGGCGACACCCGAGGCCGTCGCCGCCGTCCGCGCCGACATCGAGTTCGCGAACCCGCGTGCCGCGGTGGTGGAGGCTCGGTCGTCGCTGGTCCTCGAGGGCGGCGACATCCACGGCCGGACCGTCGTCGTGGTGGAGGATGGGCCGACCCTCACGCACGGCGGGATGACGTACGGCGCCGGCGTGGTCGCCGCGAGGCGATTCGGTGCGGCAGAGATGGTGGACCCGCGTCCCTACGCCACGGGCGAGCTGGCCGCCACCCTGGCGAAATACCCGGACCTCGACCGGCTCCTCCCGGCGATGGGCTACGGCGACAGGCAGATCCACGAGCTGGAATCCGCCCTCGAGGCGATTCCGGCCGACCTGGTCCTGGCGGCCACGCCGATCGACCTCACCCGCGTGCTCACGGTCTCCAAGCCGGTCGTCCGCGTCCGGTACGAGCTGGAGCCGGTCTCCGGGTCCCTGGAAGCGGCCCTGGCCCCGGTCATCGCGCGGGCAAAGGGGGCCCCCGCCGCCACCCGCTGATCTCCGCCGATCGCCATCGTGGGCCGGCTGCGCGCAGGCGCGGCCGGCCGGCCGGTTCGGTGCAGCCCGGGCTATCCCGCGATCGCCGGGTCCACCACGAGCACTGCCGTCCCCCGTACCTCGCCCGCCTCCAGCCGACGGAGCGCGATGTTGGCGTCCGCCAGGGGGTGGGTCTCGACGTCCGTCGTGACGCCGATCCGGGCCGCGAGCTCGAGGAACTCGCGTGCGTCCTGCCGCGTGACATTGGCCACGCTCCGGATCGAGCGCTCCCACCACAGGTCCTCGTACGGCATCGCAGGCAGGCCGTCCAGGTGGATCGCGTTGATCGCCACGACACCGCCGCGGTCCAGGGCACGGAGCGCGGCCGCCACGACCGACCCCACCGGCGCGAACGTCACAGCCGCGTCAAGCGCGACAGGCGGCCGCTCCTCCAGGCCGCCGGCCCACGCGGCACCGAGCTCGAGCGCACGGACGCGCTCCGGCGCCGACCGCGTCGCAACGTACGCCTCGACGCCCCACGCCCTCGCCACCTGCAGCGCCAGCCGCGCCGAGGCCCCGAACCCGTAGAGACCCAGCCGGGCGCCAGCCGACGACGGGCCTAGGCCCGCAACCCGCAGCGACCGGTACCCGATCACGCCCCCGCACAGCAGCGGCGCCGCGGCGAGGTCCGGGTAAGCCGCCGGGATCCGCACCAGCACGTCCGCCCGGGCCACCATCGTCTCCGCATACCCGCCGTCGCTGTCCCAGCCGGTGAAGACCGCCGACTCGCACAGGTTCTCGCGCCCGGTGCGACAGAAGCGGCAGGTGCCGTCCGTTCCCGCCAGCCACGTGACGCCCGCCCGGTCGCCTACCGACCAGCCGTCGACGCAATCACCGACCAGCGTGACGACGCCCGTGACCTGGTGTCCGGGAACGATCGGCAGCCGGCGTGCGACCAGGTCCCCATCGCACAGCTGGAGATCGGTCCGGCACACGCCGCACGCGGCGACCCGGAGCCGGACCTCACGGGGTCCCGGCGTCGGGTCGGGCCGGTCGACCGCGACCAGCGGTCCGGCAGAGGCGGGCCCGGGTCCCTGGAGGAGCATCGCGCGCATGGTTCACGAAGCCTAGCGAGGGCGGCGTGCACGCACACCGGTCGCGAGGCGGGACGTCAGGGGCCGCCCGGCCGGGACCGGTCACGGAACAGCCGATCCGGGCGACGCGCGCTTCGGGACCATCGGCAGGCGACCACCGGCGCGGACGCGGTCACGATCAGCGTGCGGAAGGAGCATCTCCATGCACGGATCGACACGCCTCCGGCCCGTCAACCAGGGGGTCGGCACCGGTATCAACGCGGTGGTCTGGATCGAGCCCGGGCGCGCCCTGATGGTGCGGGGGAGTGACGGTGGGGAGCACACGACCCTGGAGCTGCCCGTCCCGCACGCCCCGGCCGTCACGCCGCCGGCGCTCGCGGAGATCGCCCACCAGATCGGCAACGTGGACCGGGTCCTCGTCCTGGGCAACGATGAGCTGCGGATCGCCCTGGAGCGCGAGATCGTGGCGATCGGCCACCGGCCGGAGACCATCCGCGAGGCCGTGATCGAGGGCCCCGTGGACGAGGCCGTCCTGCTCGCACGCCTGCGCAGGCTCGCCTGAGACCGACGCGCCCGGACCTGGGTCGCGGCTCGCCCCACGCCTGATCGGACGCGGTGTCCCGGCCGGGCCGTGCCGTCCGGCAGGGTCCTCGCGCGAAGGGGCCCATCCGCCCGCGACCGACGGCACTCCCGGGAAGGGGGTCGCGGGCAGACGATGAACCTGCGGGCCCTGGAGCGCGCGACCCTGTTGTGCGAACCGGCTGGCACGAGTGAGGTCGCACCTCCCATGACAGTCTCTACCTTCCCGTCGTCCCCCGACCTGGTCTCCGGCCTGGAGCTCGAGCACGGGCTGCCGACCCTCGCCGACCGGTTCGAGATCGTCGTCCTCGACCTGCCGGATGCGGAGGCGACCCACCAGATCGAGATGCCGAGCCGGGTCCAGGAACAGTCCATCAGCCGTGCCGCCCATGTCCTCGATCTCCGGATCGAGGATCACCGAAGAGAGGAGGGGACCGGATGACCCATCTCGCACCGCCCTCGGTCCGACTCCTCATCTGCGGCAACGCGGACCGGGGAGACGACGGGGCAGCGCTCAGCGCCGTGGCGACGTTGCTGCCCTCGCTGCCGTCCGCTCTGCTCGAGCGCCTGGAGGTGCGCCGCTGCGGCCACCTGCGCGTCGAGGACCTGCTGGACGTGCCGGCCGGCGAGCTGGCGGTTGTCGTGGATGCGGCCGTCGGGATCCCGCCCGGGCATGTCGTCACGCTGCCGATCTGGCAGATCGTTGCGGACCCGGCCGCGCCGACCCCCCGGTCCTCGCACGAGCTGCCGATCGACCAGGTCCTCGGGCTCGCCCAGGAGCTGCGTCCCGGAGGGCTGCCGGAAGGGACGTTCATCGGGATCGGCGGCCGCCGATTCGGGTACGGGCGCCCGCTGTCGAGGTCCGTGCGGCTGAACATGCCGACCTTCCAGGCTGCGATCGCCGCCGAGCTGGCCCGGCTCACGCACGTGCCGGTGGAGGGCCCGGCGGCATCGGCGTAGCCCGCCCGGGCTCACGGCCCGGCCCACGACGTCGCCCCGGGCCGTTGCGACAGCCCTGCCCGGGGCACCACCGATCCGGGTGTCCCGCGACCATCGGCCCCCGCCTTCGGGACCCCTCGCCCTCCGGGTCGCCGGTCTGCTCGCGCACGCTTTGCGCGTGGCCTCGATGAACGGCCGTCCCAACGACGTCACGGCCGCCGTCGCGGCAGCCACAGGAGTCGGGCGTGAACCCGCGGAGGTGCTCGCGTGAGCGTGGTCTCGAGGCACGAGCCGAGGCTCGTCGGTGACCTGATGGCCCTGGAGCCCATCGTCGTCCGGGCGGACATGCCGCTCACGGTCGCCGCCGTCCTGATGGACCGCCACGGGATCAGCGGCCTGCCGGTCGTGGACGGCGGCGGGACCCTGGTCGGGGTGATCAGTGACACGGACCTCCTGCGCGCCCGCGCCACCGAGTATCTGTGGGCGAACTGGCCGGGCCTCCGGGTGAAGCACCTGATGACCAGCCCGGCCCTGACGAGCCACAGGGACGAGTCGCTGACCGTCGCCGCACGGAAGATGGAGCGTCACCGCGTCGGCCGCCTCGTGGTGGTGGCGGACGACGACGAGACGCTGCCGATCGGGGTGATCGCGATCGCCGACCTGATCCGCGCGATGGCGGCGCTGCCGCCGGAGGAGGCGCCCGAGGCCGAGCCCGACGTGGACGCCGGGCCGCCACCGGATGCCGTTCCGGACGAGACGCACGGTGACTGAAGCGCCCGCCGAGGCCTTGGCGGACAGCGGGACAACGCGCCCGCAGGCATCGACGCGCGACCGTGTCTACGGGATGCTGGTGGTGCTCGGTCTCGTCGTGCTGCTGTTCGCGGCGTCCTTCGGCCTGCTGGCCGCTCTCGGCTTCTTCGGCTGCGGGTGCACCACCGTGCCTGCGACGCCGGCCTGACCAGCCGTGAGCGGAGGCTGGTCAGCCGAGCGCGGCTCGCAGGAACCGGCAGGCACGGAGCGTGACCCACGGGCTGGGCTGGCCCGGCGCGTCCATGTCCGACCACAGTCTGCCCCGGTACGGGTACTCGTTGCGCCACCGGCCGGCTTCGTCCTGCCTGGCCAGGACGCGGTCCGGGAGACCGCGCAGGCGCGGATCGCGGGCTCGACCCAGCTCCGCCATCACCTCGCCGACCTGCAGGATGTCCGCGACGTAGCCGGACGGGAAGCCCAGCTTGAACCAGGCAGGCGAGACCCCGCCGCCCCAGCCGGCGGGATAGTGGGCCGTCGCCGGGTCGACCGACAACAGCAGCTCGACGCCGGCCCCGATGGCCGCCTGGACCCCGGGCGAGCGCTGAGCGGTTGGGATCGCGGCCAGGCCGCGGAGAGCCTTGACCGCGCCCCACGCGCACGGCATCCCCTCGTTCACGCCACAGGCGAAGGCGGCCGCCGAGGTCCCGGACGCATAGAAGCGCGGCGCGTCCGGGCCACCGAGGACGGCTCGCGCCTGCCAGTCCACCGCCGCCGCCACGCGTGGGTCCCCCAGGTGGCCGAATGCGATCAGCGCCCGAAGGAGGTTGCCATTCAGGCAGTGGAGGACCGACGACGGGGGCGGTCGCCGGTCCGCTCGCATTGCGCCGGAGCACCCGAAGCCGCCCGAGGCCGCCTGCGTGTGCTCCAGCACGTACTGGCACGCGGCATCGACCCGGGGATCGGCGGGATCGGCTCCGAGCTGCTCGAGGACGATCAGGCTCCACACGGTCCCCGTGTACTTCGGCGAGTAGCCGGGGCCGGGCTTCACCCACCATCCACCGGGTTCCTGGGCGTCGAGGATCGGCGCCACCGGCGGCCGCGCGGAGGCAGCAGCCTGCGCCGCGAGGACATCGGGATCGTCCGCGGGCCGGTCCTCCAGCCAGCGCAGGGCGAGCTGCCGGACGGCCGGTCGCGCCGGATCGAGCAACCACGGCCGCGGATCTCCGCGGAGCGCCGCAAGCCAGCGATGGGTCATCGGCCGAGCCTCCCCACCCCATGCGGACCGGGTGCCGGGCCCTGCCCGCCCGGCCTACGCGATGACCTCCTCCAGGCCGGCCTCGTAGCCCGCGTCGAACGCTGCGATGTCCGCGGCCACCAGATCCGGGTGCCTGGCCCCGAGGAGCACGCCCAGCGCCCGGTGGACGCTCTCGGGTTCCACGAACCGGCGCGCGCCGATCAGGGCGCCGAGCGCCACCACCGAGACGAGCCTGTCGTCGCCGGCATTGCGGGCGACCGCGGTGCACGGGACCTCGAGGATCTCGATGTCGTCGCGCCCGGGCTCGGCCTCGATCAGCGTGGTGTTGACGACCAGGATGCCGCCGACCGCAACGAACGGGGTGTACTTCGCCATCGATGGCGGATTGAGCACCACCGCGTGGTCGGCCCGGTCCACGATCGGCGACCCGATCGGCCGGTCCGCCACGATGACCGTGCAGGACGCGGTTCCGCCCCGCATCTCGGGGCCGTAGGACGGGATCCAGAGGACCTCGCGGCCCTCGAGCAGCGCAGCCTCCGCCAGGACCTTGCCCGCGAACAGGATCCCCTGGCCGCCGAACCCCGCGATGATCGTGGAGCGTTCCATCAGAACCCCTCGGTGATCGAGCGGTGGGGGCCGCCGGGCTGCGGCAGCGCAGGTGCGATGCCGCGGGACCGGTCCACGAACGTGCCCACCGGGTAGGCGGCCGTGACCTCGGTCGCGAGCCGCTCCATCGCCTGCGACGGCGTCATGTTCCAGCCGACCGGGCAGGTGGACAGCACCTCGACGATCGAGAAGCCCTTCTCCTCTATCTGGACCTCGAACGCCCGCTTGATCGCCTGCCTGGCCTTCCCGACGTGACCCGGGTCGGCCACCGAGACGCGGGCCGCGTACTGCACGCCCGGCAGGAGCGACAGCATCTCGGTCACCGGCAGCGGGTAGCCGGTCGTCCCGACGTCACGTCCCTTCAGGCTCGAGCTCGTCTTCTGGCCGGGAAGCGTGGTCGGGGCCATCTGGCCGCCGGTCATGCCGTAGATCCCGTTGTTGACGAAGATCGTCGTGAACCGCTCGCCACGGGCGGCCGCGTGGACGATCTCCGCGGTCCCGATGGCGGCAAGGTCGCCGTCGCCCTGGTAGGTGAAGACGATCCGGTCCGGCCGGACGCGCTTGACGCCCGTGGCCACGGCCGCGGCACGCCCGTGCGGCGATTCGAGCGCGTCGAGACGGAGGTAGTCGTACGCGAACACCGAGCAGCCAACCGAGCCGACGAGGATCGTCCGCCCGCCCAGGTCGAGCTCCTCCAGGACCTCCGCCACGAGACGGTGCACGATCCCGTGGCCGCAGCCGGGGCAGTAGCTCGTGGGGTTGGAGAGCAGCTGCGGGCGCCGGTAGACGACGCGACCCTCGGTCTTCGCGCCACCGGTTCCAGGGCCACCGGTTCCAATGCCGCCCGCCTCGCGGGTCGCGCTCACGACGCACCTCCGTCGCTCGTGGACCAGGCGCGCCGCATGGCGTCGACGACCTCGTCGGGTGTCGGCACCATCCCGCCCATCCGTCCATGGTGGTAGACCGGGACCGCGCCCTCGATCGACAGCCTGACGTCCTCGACCATCTGGCCGGCGGACATCTCCACGGACAGCACGGCACGGGCGTCCCGGGCCGCGTCGCGCAGCGCCTGGGCGGGGAAGGGCCACAGGGTGATCGGGCGGAACAGGCCCGCACGGAGGCCTCCCTCCCGGGCGCGCTCCACCGCCGTGCGCGCGATCCGGGCCGCGGTGCCGTAGGCGACGACCACGACCTCCGCGCCGTCGAGGGACTCGCCCGCCCAGCGCTGCTCCTGGG
>Ga0302273_1001425_pt1 | contig 9890 bp, 6 predicted proteins | sample III_Bog_N1_3_FD_198774 | JGI IMG/M metagenome (GOLD analysis project Ga0302273, IMG submission 198774) | Peat permafrost microbial communities from Stordalen Mire near Abisko, Sweden - III_Bog_N1_3 | ecosystem: Environmental > Terrestrial > Soil > Wetlands > Peat | place: Sweden: Abisko, Stordalen... | reverse complement strand
TGACATTTTTTATTACCTGATAGTTTAAAGAAATCAAGAGACTTTTTGAAGCAAATATTTGCTTGATGATAATTCTTGTCTTGCTCATAAATATACCCCATATTAACTGATATCAGTCCTAACAGATTATATTCTTTTGTTCCCTCAAGTGCTAAAGATGCTTTTTTGTAGGCAAACATGGCCTTTTTTTCTTGCTGTAATATGTCCGAAACACATCCAAACACATAGTAAGAAGTTCCACTGTATTTTCTTAAATCGCTATTGGCATAATAATTAACAGCTACGTTAATCAAGCTATCCGACTTTATATCCATGTATAATTTATACTGTGCATGTGTGTAGTGTAAACACCATGCAGCATAATCGGTCTTAGACAATTGCTCAGGCTTATTAATGCGCGATAAAAGTTGATAGGCACTATCGGGATGTTCGTTCAGTAAACATTCCGCTTTTAGGATAATGGCATTATCGGTATAAGGTGAACTACATGCCGTAAGTAACAAACAAAAAATGCTCAAAAGTAATATGTGTTTTTTTTTCATTTTTCTCATGTTAATTAGTTAAAAATAGCGGTTTCCTTTAATAAATAAATGCCTGTACCGTAAAAACATTTTTGTCATTAGCTATTGCTCACGTTTTCAGATGATTGCATTTTGTTAAAAAGCATAACTGTACCGATGTATTTTTTGCTAATTCGAAGTTCCATGATTAACTTTGAGTACAAAATTAATAAAAAAAATCAATTATTAAATTCAAACATTATCATTATGAAAAAACTTGTTTCATTTATTGTACTATTATTTATATCCGCATTTACGGTCACAAATGCTCTGAATATTCCCATTGAAAAAAATACACCATCAACAGGTACCACCCGACAACGAGCCCCTATGCTTATTCCAGTTGCAGTCGATTTATCTTCAACGGACTTATACCTCAATTTTACAAGCTGTGTGGGTGTCGCAACTATTACAGTAACCGACAGCAATGGTATTATAGTTAAACAAGAATTATTTGACACGAATACAACCAATGAATTATATATCCCTCTCGATAGCTGCGAAACCGGAGTGTATACAGTTCTCATTTCTTACAGTAGCATAACGCTTAGAGGTGGATTTACAATTTAGTAAATGTCTTCTTAAAAAGACTAATCTTCCTAAAACAAGAATATTTTTGACTTCGGAATAAAATATTCTTGCTTTAAAATATTTACAACCTTGGAATAATTGACTTTATAAGTCGAATCAATTATCTGAGTAGTAAATATAGAATAGTTTTTATACATTAAGTAGTAGGAAATATATAATGTCCTATTCAATTAAATAAAACTTCATTAACCCTCTCCTCCTGCCCTCTCCTTGGGAGCATAGCCGTCAAGCTAAGAGTTTAATTTACTGATATACAGTGATATATGGATATGATTCTTTTTTAACCCCGCTTCTTTTGGAAACGGGGCTATTTTTTGTACTTTTACCCATCACATCAAAGATCTTTATTTTGTTAATTTGATTGTATTATGGGAGGTGATTCGCTAGATCGCCTCCCATTTTTATGATACAAATATAGCCATTAATTATCACATATACAAGTAAATAACTCTATTATTTCAATGTAACTTACTCTTCCTTTTCTCTTTTCTTTCCAATGTTCTTTGGAAAAAAGATCTGCTATTTTATTTAATTCAATTATTGATTTTGAACTTTCTTGCTTTAAAATCTGTAATATTCGTTCAAATCCTTTAGTTAATGTTTTAAAGCATTTATCTTCGCTCAACAACTTGTTTTTGTTATGAAAATAATAACTTTGAAAATTTCTAATCAATTGTAAATTGATTAGAATGAGTATCAATTTTGCATATAATAGACAAACAAATCGTTCATATTTCATTGGTTGTAAATTATGAATTCTGCATGTTGATTTCCAATGTTTAAACATCAACTCTATTTGCCAACGGATTTTATATGCTTTATAAACAGCTTCTTTCGGAAGATCTTTTTCTTCAACATTGGTTATAAATAGATTGAATCTACATCGTGCTTTATAACCATCGGTTGTTTTATGACCTTTTTTTTTATTTTGTTTTTCTATTTTTCTAATACGTTCTTTATAAATATCCTCAGGAACTAATTGGACTATTAATCGAACTGGCAGTCGTTCCTGACTTCCAATCGTAACATACAATTCAACCAAAGATTTTTTCGTCTGGGTCATTTGGTTATACAACTCTTTGAACGAAATTGTAGTTTGCTCATATTCTTTAAATACATAACATTTTACATTAAGTCGGCTTAGAAAAAAAGCTTTTGCTTTCTTGAATTCCGAAAATAATGACAAAATAAAATAACCTAAATCCCTTATAATTAAGTCTCCAGGAAGTACTTTGGAAATGGTTTCTTTTGCATCAACCAGATCGCAACGTTTTGCATCTGTAATCGTCAAGTCGCTAGTGCGCCCATTTTTTATGTCATATTCATATTGTATACCTACACCGGACTTGCTTCCTGTTCCTTTAAAAAACTCTTTTAATCTGTCAGGTACTACAAATCGAGTAGCGTCTTTTATTAAGACCCGTTTAAAGGCTGCAAAAAAATCCGGAACAATAACCTTATGTAACTCATTCTCAAGACAATCTTTAAATATACTTTTTACAAATGCAACTGATGCTTTATTAAACCGATTATCAATACCCTGTTTGGATATAGACACATTAATCTGATCCTGCACCCTGGTGGATGCCTGACTTAAACTACATGTTTCTGATCGAGAAGCGCAGTAAAGCAATGTGTTAAAGAACTCCGTAGGCGAAAATTTGGAAACTCGTTTTAAGAAACCGACAGCTTTTGCCTTTTTTTGCAATAATTCGTCGCTAAAAATACGCCTGAAATTATCACTTAAATTACTCGTTAATTCAGAAAGGATACCCCCTTCTATTTACTACTTTTAAATTATTATTTCAAAATATTTTATATGCCTGTTTTTAATACACTTACCTCCTTAGCTTGACGGCTATGCTCCAAAGGAGGGGAGAAAGAGTGGGTTGAACGTGAGTTTGTGAAATTAAACAAAACTTTTAAATCGTATTTATAAAACAACTCATCTGTCCCAACATTCCCCTCCTTTGGAGGGGTTAGGGGAGGTCGGGTTCCTTTTATTGTAAAACGTATCCGGTTACTGACAAATAGTAAATAGTAAATGAATAAATAGTAAATGTATAGTTCTTTTAATTGTAAAACGTATCCTGTTACTGACAAATAGTAAATAGTAAATGAATAAATAGTAAATGAATTTATGGTTCAAACGTCCACACATCCGATTTACGTACTGTATCATCCTCTCCGCCCACAACATATCCTTTTCCGTTGATTGTAAACACCACCATGTTCTGCCGGGCACCTCCGGGGAAATCACCACACCGGCTCCAGGTATTGGTTGTCGGATTGTATTCCACCACATCCTTCAGCAGTTTACCGCCATCCAGGCTTCCATTCCAGTACCGCCCCAGCATGACGTAGCCTTTTCCGTTGATGGATATCCCTTTCGACAGGATACGGGCTTCCGGCAGGTCAGCTACACGACTCCAGGTGCCGTTCAATGTATGGAAGCAGTAAAAGTCTTTGTAGTTGGCCGTATAATACCCCGAGCCCACATAAATATCGGAGCCAATGCTAAATCCGGCTGTACTGCTTCGTCTCACCGGACAATCGGCCAACCGGGTCCAGGTATTTGTTTTCGGGCTGTATTTATAGGTATTGTTATTAAAAATTGTACTTGCAAAACCCTCTGTAACATACAGGCAACTGTCTACCACAGCGCAAAACAAATCGTTTTTTGCGACTCCGGGGAACGGGGCCAACAGCTTCCAGGTATCTGTGGTATTGCTATATTCCCAGAAATCGCTAAACTGGTTTCCATCATACGGTGCAATCGCCCCCAACCCCACATACGCTTTATCGCCTATTACCCCCGCAATGGCTTTTACCCGTGCTTTTCCGGGGAAATCCGTTTTCCGTATCCAGGTATTCAGGGTACTGTCATACTCCCACATATCCTTCAGGAAGCCCGTTTTCGCTCCCGATCTTCCCAGACCAATGTAGGCTTTCCCGCCAATCACAAAAGCACTCGCCGAAGCGCGTGGTGTTCCCGGGAAATCAGTCAGTTGCATCCAGCTGTTTATTGGTGTAAGTTCATATTCCGTACAGGCACTCATGACCAGTACGAACATGATAAACCCAATTTGTTTCAGCTTTAATCCCATCTTTAAAATAATTAAAAATAAACAATTAATAATGTCCGGCACCCTGAAATGCAGGATTTTACAGACTAGCAAATAGTTCATTAAATATAAACATTTTCTTAATCTCCGTATAAGTCTTTTATTCCGACTCTACTTTCTTTAATTCTGTTTTTTCATCTTCAAATTTCCAAATCTCTTCATCTCCAAATCTTTTAATTTTCAAATCATCACATCTTCACATCATCAAATCATCAAATCATCTTATTTTTCTTTTCTTACTCTCCGCAATTTATCCCGATGTATCGGGAGGGGCTGGGGGTTCTTTTATTATCTCAATAAAAAATCTCTCAAGTTAACATGTTCAATTCCTTTAAAATTTCCTCCGGCAGTTTCATCCATACTTACAACATATTTTGGACAATTATCCTGAATCGAAAGTAAATTACCAAACTCACGTTCATGTGTTTTTTCATCTACAATCAGATAAGCTACCTGAATATATATTTTATCTCCGTTTTTCTCTGCCACAAAATCAATTTCTTTATTACCTTGTTTTCCAACATAAACCTGATAACCGCTAGCTTTCAAATGATGATACATTATGTTTTCAAGCACTTTACCAATATCTTTTTGTTGAAAGGGAATAAGGGAATGACGCATTCCAAGATCTTCAAAATAAAATTTATCTCCTACTTCGAAAATTTTTCTTCCCTCAATTTCCGAACGTTTTACACGATCAACAAAATATACAGATTCAAAATACGTAAGATATTCTAACACTAATTTTGGTGTCAGGTTGATTTGTTGTGATTTCAAATAGTCACTAATCCTTTTTGCTGACACAACGCTGCCTGTAATATCGGCAAGATAGAGCATTAAATCCTGTAGAAAATGAATATTTCTCACTTTAAATCTTGTTACTATATCACGTAGAACTATAGTATCTTTAATATTCCGAAGGTATTCATATATAATTCTGTCTTCCTGCGGTAAATTTATTAAGTGAGGCATTCCACCATAGCGGATATATTTAAGAAATGCTTCTTCACTGTTAATCAAGGAATGAAACTTCAAAAATTCAGCATAAGTGAGCGAATAGATTCTAATTTGAATGTACCTGCCACTTAAATAAGTAGCCAGATCACCCGAAAGTAAACTTGCATTACTACCGCTACAATAAATGTCCCAACCATTCACAGACAGTAAACTTCGCAATGCAATCTCAAAGTCTTTTATTTCTTGAATTTCATCTATGAATAAATAATATTTTTCTGTATTTGTAGAAATGGAGTGAAGATATTCCATCAAATGAATGTGAGTCTTGATGGTTTCAAATTGATAATCTTCTTTGTTTATATAGATGATATGGGCATCTGGATTGCGTTTCAAAATTTCGTCCATTACTTGCTTCAAAATGAAACTTTTTCCAACACGACGTTGGCCTGTTAGAAATTTTATTAACCCTGAGTCAATAAAAGGTTCTATTTGATTGAAATACAATTCACGGGGGATGTAATTGTTCTTAATCATTGTATGTTGTATAAGTAAAACATCTTGCAAATATACAAATTGTTTGTCTTATAAGTAAAACATTTGAATTCATATTATAAATGATATTCGATCTGTTTCTTCTTAACCAGTATACTCTAGATTCTAAGCAACTTAAGAAGCTACGTGATCTTACTTTCTTTCTTCTTTTCCTCCCCCTTAGTGACAGGGAATCCCACAATCAGAGCAGAGAACGATAATAAAAAAACTATTTCCCCCTTTTCTTTGCAAAAAAGAAAATAAGGTTAGATTCAGGGGGTGTTCAGTTTTCTACTAAGTCCCCCACGATCAGAGATCGAACATCATGACAGATAACTATGAAGTGCTGAAAAAAAGGCTATTTGCTAATCATTGATTAGCAACACTTTGCAAAGAGTTATATAGTAGCTTATAAAAAAAAGAAAAATAAGGTTTTTAAAATAAAATCAAAAAAATGTAACTAGAGTATATTTAATTGATATCATCTTCACACCTCTTCATCTCCAAATCTCTTCATCTTCACATCATCACATCATCTTATCATCTCATCATCACATCTTTCTTCTCTTCCTCCCCGCAATTTATCCCGATGTAGCGGGAGGGGCATTCTTCTCATCATCACCGGGTTTCAGGGGTTCTTTAGCCTTGAATACAAAAACAGGCATATAAAGGTACAGATTTTACATTGTTCTCAAACCCAAAATTCTTTTTTGAAATACGAATAGCAAAATCGGGATGATACTTCATCACATATTGTTGCAAACTCTTGGATCGAACATTTTCGGACGATTTTACTTCGACTGGAATGCATTCTCCGTTTTTGGTTTGATAAACAAAATCAACTTCTGCTTTTCCTTCCGACTCCCAATAGAAACTATCTAATCCATTCGTCGCAAACACATTTTCAACATAATTTTCTGTTAATGCACCTTTAATATGATTCAAATAATCATTTTCAGTCAATAGCAGTTGTGCTGAAATGCCGAGCTTTGATCGTAATAAGCCAACATCCCCCATATAAATTTTATAATACGAAGGATCTGAAAAGGCGGATAATGGATAGTTACCTTGTGTTACTTTTGTGCATTTATGAACAATGCCGGAAGCACACAGCCAATCAATTGCCATTTCATATTGATTACTACGGGCACCTGATTTTATGATTTTGTATTGAAATTTTTTATTCTCTTTGGCTAATTGTGCCGGTATCGAATTATAGGCGGCCATAATTTTAACCGTATCCGTTGGTTGTGAGTATTTTGCCATATCTGCTATGTAAGAGTCTACAATGAATCGTTGGATCATAGCAATATTATCAAAATCCTTTTCCTGTAAATAAGACTTAACAACCTGTGGCATCCCTCCTAAACACAAATAGAGTTTATATTGATCCATAAAATGAGCATGTAACGAACAGGCAGTATTCGTTTCAAAACATTCCCTAATGATTTCTGATGCATCTTTCTGACCTATTGCCCATAAGAATTCTTCAAAATCCAATGGATAAAGAGTTTTCAGAGTCACTTTTCCTACCGGAAATGAGTGTTTTTCCCGGTTTATTGCAACTCCTAACAAACTTCCTGCTGCAATAATATGAAAATCCGGTGCGTTTTCAGCAAAATACTTCAAGGAAGTCAAAGCACGCTCACAGGCCTGTATTTCATCAAAAAAAAGCAACGTAGTTTCAGGTTCTATTGAAGTACCCATCAATACCGACAATTCCCTTAAAATTCGCTCCGGCATTAAATCACGCGAAAAGATTTCCTGGAGTTGAGGATTTGATTCAAAATTAAGAGAAACAAAATTACGATAGTGTTCTCTACCAAATTCCGTAATCGTATAAGTTTTCCCTACTTGCCTGGCTCCATGCAAAATAAAGGGCAATCGCATAGTTGAATGTTTCCATTCCAGCAATTCTTTCTTGATCTTTCGTTCCATATAATGTCATTTTAGCACACAATTGGTTCTTTGTAGTGTAAAATTACCACATTAATTGGAATATACAACTCTGTGATCTAATAAATTTAGAAGTTAGACTGTTATCTTCAAATCTTCACAACAACACATCATCACATCATCATATCATCACATCTTTCTTCTCTTCCTCCCCACATTTATCCCAATCTTTCGGGGGGCGTTTGGATTCAGAAGTTTATTTTTATTTCTTTTACTGCATTCATTGTGCAATTATAACATTATATTTAAACCATTTGCAATTTTAAACTGAAAAAATAATTTGATATTTTACTTTTTTCAATCACTCCTAAAATACTTTGTAAAATAATACACGCACAGATTTTCTACTTATCCTGACATTCATCCTCCTTATACAAAATCTACTCAACACATCTTCAAATCTCTTCATCTTCAAATCTTCAAATTTCTTCATCTTCAAATTTCTTCATTTTCAAATCTCTTCATCATCACATCATCACATCAGTCTTCTCTTCCTCCCCGCAATTTATCCCGATGTATCGGGAGGGGCCGGGGGTTCTTGGCTTAATATTTTTCATTAATCTCCCAATACCCTCCTTTATCCGGTCCAATACGTTTAACTTTACTTTTTTGTTTAAGTTTTCCGATATCACGTAGTATTGTTCGTCTCGTTACATTAAATTCATCTGCAAGTTGATCAATTGAAATATAATTATTACTCTTTATTTTATAATAGATATGATCTATTCTTTTATCAGTGACATCATCAGTGACATTATCAGTGACATTATCAGTGACATTCAATTTTTCTTTATATAAAACGACCTGAAAGCCCTGAGAGATTTCTTTAAATACGGGATCTATTACGTTATATTGCTGACAAATTTTGCGAATTCGCATGATACCCGAACCGTAACGTTCAATTAACCCAGCTTCTTTAAATGCTCTGGCGATTAATTTATTACGTGTTTTAGAGGTGTAATTTCCAGAGAGCAAATCTTCAATGGTAATACCTCCATATAATTTCCCCGGATTATAAAATTCAATCCGATCATCAAAAATTTTTATAATACTTCCGGAACTTTCTCTATAGTCCCTGTGAACAATCATATTAATCACAATTTCCCGAATAGCATCTAAGGGATAATCGAATCGTTCTGTACGTTGAGCTTCACCCGTAATAATAAATTCAACCATCAAGTGTTTTTTTATAAAAGCCAAAATTTCATCAGTTTCGGTAAACAAATCCGTATTAAGCGAAACCGAATCAATAATAGTAATTTCGCTTTTAAATCGACCAACTTGAACATCACTGATATAACAAACGTCTTTTACAAATAATAAATATCCACCAAAAGTAAGTTGGTTTTCACGAACAATCTCTAGTTTCTCAAGAAAATCAATTCCAAAAAGGTCAATATTACTTTGTGCATTTTGCTCTATAATCTTATGAAATCGGGATATTTTTTCTAACGAAATATCTTTTAACCCATGAATTGGATCTGGATAATAATCCCAACTGCTATTGATGGTTTTAAGATGTTCATTCGCAATTTCATCAATACTCATTAAATGATTTGCATTGACTGTCCGCTTATAATATCTTCCCCGAACAGAAACGGGTTTTATCGGATATTCCATGACAGACAAGGCAACAACCGATTTATTGTCAATATGAAGGATTTCAACATCCGGTATAATTTGTGGTGCTGTCTTATTTTTTACTTCATTTACCCACTTCTGAATAGTTTCATTACCCAATTGAACCCCTTTAATTTCTCTCTTATCAGAAATGCCTATATACACCGTACCGCCCTTCGCGTTTGAAAAAGCGACGATGGTTTCTATAACATCCTCATTGAAGGAGGTCTTAAACTCTATTGTTATACTTTCGGTTGTGGGAATGTTGGCAGATTGCATAGAGTATTTCCAATGTTTTTGACTCAACTGTTTATGTATGTACCATTTTAGTTTAAACTTTCCTTTCATCAAATTCCCCACAATCAGAGCATAGAACTATAATAGAAACAACTAAGTAATTGCAGATATTTAATGATCTATTTGCTAATTCACAAAAGCCTACATCTTATCTTTCTTCTCTTCCACCCCTTTAGGGGCCGGGGGTTCTAAGGTTAGATTCAGGGGGTGTTCGGTTTTCTACTAAGCTTATAAAAAAAGAAAAATAAGGTTT
>Ga0302273_1001417_pt1 | contig 9919 bp, 8 predicted proteins | sample III_Bog_N1_3_FD_198774 | JGI IMG/M metagenome (GOLD analysis project Ga0302273, IMG submission 198774) | Peat permafrost microbial communities from Stordalen Mire near Abisko, Sweden - III_Bog_N1_3 | ecosystem: Environmental > Terrestrial > Soil > Wetlands > Peat | place: Sweden: Abisko, Stordalen... | reverse complement strand
CATCGGCCACGGCATCGAAGCCGCCGCGGGCTACAGCGCAATCCTCCACGGTGAAGCGGTGGCGTACGGCCTGCGCGGCGCTTTCGCTATTGCCCGAGCCCTCGACATCACCTCCCCGGAGCGCGCTGAGCGGGTCAACGCCCTCCTGGATCGGCTGGGACTCGGCGTGAAGGCGCCGGCCGTTTCGCCCGAATCCGTTATGGAGCACATGGCCAGGGACAAGAAACATGCCCTCGGCCGGTTGAGCTGGATCCTGCCGACGGAGACGGGCGTTGTAGTCCGATCGGATGTGCCCGCCGAAGCGGTGGCGGAAGGCCTTGCGGCGGCCCTTCGCCTCGCGCCCATCCACAAGACCGCGGAGGCCTCGTTTCGACCATGACCCGCGTTCTCGTGCTCAACGGCCCGAACCTGAACCTGCTCGGCACCCGGGAACCCGAGATCTACGGCAGCACGACGCTCGCCGAGATCGACGAGCGACTCGTCCGCCGGGGCGCAGAACTCGGACTGACGGTCGACACCTTCCAATCGAATCACGAGGGTGTCCTCATCGACCGCCTCCACCAGCGCGACTTCGATTGGGCCATCGTGAACGCCGGTGGGCTCACCCACACCAGCGTGGCCCTGCGCGACGCGCTGCTTGGCATCGGCCGGCCGTTCGTCGAGGTCCACCTCTCCGACCCCGCCCAGCGGGAGCCGTTCCGGCACGTCAACTATCTCCACGACATCGCCGTGGAGCGGATCGTGGGCCGGGGCGCGGCCGGCTACACGGCGGCGCTCGAGTTCATTGCCGATCGCGCGGATTCGGTCGCCAATACCGGCGACACGGCGGAGACGCGCGGAAATGAGTGACGAGTCGGGAGGGTCGAAGGCTTCCGCCGAAACGGTTGAACTCGACGCCCTGCGATCTCAGATCGACGCGCTGGATATCCAGATCGTCAAGCTTCTGAATCGTCGGGCGCAACTCGGCCTGCAAGCGGGTCACACCAAGGTCCGCACCGGCCGGCCCGTAGCAGATGCCGACCGAGAGCGCGAAGTCCTCGTCCGAGTCGCCATGGCCAACGACGGCCCGATGCCCCAGGACGCTCTTCTGGCGCTTTATCGCCAGTTGATCGAGACTATCAAGCGACTCGAGGAGCTCCAAGGCATCGAATCGGAAGGCGATCCGAATGGCTAAGACCAGGTTCCCGACGGGCAAGGCGCGCGGCATCACAGTCGCGGCGCTGCTCGGCATCTTCGTCGGCGCGGTCGTTCTTGCGGTCGCCGCCAAGTTCGTGCCGGGGCGACTCGCGCGGCTCGGCAAGAAGCCAGACGCGGGCGACCGCTCCTAGGTCGCGATCGGTCGAACCTGAGCGACTCGGCCACTGGCGGTCGCGGATGCAGGACGTCGCGAAAACTTCCGGGCCGAGCCGATACGGAATCGGCGCCTTTCTTCCGACACCTTGTAGGATGGAAACTACCCGGATCCCCAAGCCCGCCTCCAATTCGATATGGCCGCGACTTCGGTTCCGCGTGCACCAGATTCGCGGGCTGTGCCGCCGGATCGCGCCGCGCCTGGATCTCCTGGTGCTCGCGGCGACTTTGCTGATGCTGGCTTTGAGCGTCGGCGCACACAACTTCGCGGTCGCCGCAGTCTCTTTGGTGCTCGCCGGCCTGGTACTGGCTCGCCAGTTCGTGTCGGTCAGGGAGGTCCTGGAGATCGACATGGCGCGCCGCAAGTCAGAGGCGCGTTTCGGCTGGCTCGTCATGAACTCATCCGACCTGATCATCTCGGTCGACTCGGCTCGCAGGATCGACTACGTGAGCCCGTCGGTGGAGCGCGTGCTTCGAGCCGGCGAACTGCAGCTCCTCGGGGCTCGCTTGACCGACATCGCCCATCCTGAAGACTGCGCGGCCGTCGACGGGCTCCTCGATCGGGCCATGCGCTCGCCCGGCGAGCGCACCAGCGTCGAATGGCGTCTCCGCCAGGCCGACGGGAGCTGGCTGCCCGTTGAAACCGTGGCCACGAGCGGTCTGCTCGACGGCGACGCGCCGGGTGTCGTCCTGAACACGCGCGATCTGCGAGAACGCAAAGCCCTCGAGCAGAAACTGACCTTCCAGGCCTTCCACGACCCGCTGACCAGGCTGGCCAACCGCAGCTTGTTCCGCGAGCGCGTCGAGCACGCCCTGGAGCGGCGCCAGTCCGGCGACACCGCAGTCCTGTTCATCGATCTGGACAACTTCAAGACGATCAACGACAGCCTGGGGCATGCCGCCGGGGACCACGTTCTAGTCGAGACGGCGCATCGGCTGCGGTCGGCCCTTCGTGCTGAGGACACCGCGGCGCGGCTCGGCGGCGACGAGTTCGGGGTCCTGATTGAGGACGCCGACGTGACCGCTTCGGCGCGCGTCGCGGAACGGATCCGCATCGCCCTCGGAGTCCCGTTCTGGCTCATGGGCCAGGAGGTCTACATCACCGCCAGCATCGGCATCGCAACCCGCGAGCCGGGCGACACCGCCACCGAGTTGCTGCGCAACGCCGACGTGGCTATGTACACCGCCAAGACGAAGGGCAAGGCCCGCTTCGAGGTCTTCGAGGCCCGGATGCACGATGCGGTCGTGGCCCGCCTGGGTCTCGAGGCGGAACTCCGACGCGCCATCGAGCACCAGGAATTCGTCGTCTACTACCAGCCCATCGTCAAGCTCGAAACCGGCGAGGTGATCGGGGCCGAAGCTCTCGTCCGCTGGCAGCATCCGACCCGCGGCCTGGTGCCGCCGCTCGAGTTCATACCTCTGGCCGAGGAAACGGGTCTCATCGTCCCGCTCGGAGCCTGGATCTTGCGCCAGGCCTGCCGGCAGCTGGCGGAATGGCAGCGCCTGCGCGGCGGCGGCGAGCCGTTCGTGATGAACGTCAACCTCTCCTCGCGGCAGCTTGTCCGCGAGGCCATCGCCGACGAGGTCGCGGCCGCGGTGGACGAGTCCGGGATTCGGGCGAGCTGGCTCGTTCTGGAAGTGACTGAGACGGTGCTGATGGCCGATCCGGTGGTCGCCGCCGCGGCCCTCGGCCACATCCGCGATCTCGGGGTGCGCGTGGCGCTCGACGACTTCGGGTCCGGCTATTCCTCGCTCAGCCACCTGCGCCGCTTCCCGATCGACATCGTCAAGATCGACAAGTCGTTCGTCGACGACGTCGCCGGAGACGGGGTCGAATCCGCGATCGCGCGGAGCATCATTAATCTCGGGCGGGCGATGCAGATCGAAACGGTTGCCGAGGGGATCGAAGCGGACGAGCAGGCGGAGACGCTCCGGTCGCTCGGCTGCGAATACGGCCAGGGCTACTTCTTCGCCAGGCCGCTCGAGCCGAGCGCCTGGGCCGGGCTGCTCCACTCCGAAGCCATCATCGGGGCCGAAGGCGAGGCGAACGCCGGCCCGGCCGACGGCGTCAATCCGGCGCAGACGGTCGAAAGCGCGCCCGCCTCGGGTAAGCGCCGCGGGCGAGCCGCGGCGTAGCGGGCGTCAGGCCGGTTCCCGCGTCTACGACCGGCCAGTTGCCGCGCGCAGCTCGCCGACGAGACGGGCAAGGGCCGGGACGTCGTGGCCGTCGGGGCCGAGAGCGTCGACGAGGGCCGAGGCCACGATGACGCCGTCTGCGCCGGCTCGGACGAGCATTCGAACGTGGGCGGGGGTGCTGACGCCGAACCCGACCGCGACCGGGACGGGAGAGTCTGCCCTGGCCGCGGCGACCAGACCGCGGACCGACGGCGGGAGAGAGGTGCGAGCGCCGGTGACGCCCACGAGCGAAACGCAGTACAGGAACCCGCCCGACCGCCGGGCCACGGCGACTCTCCGCTCCGGCGTGGTTGTGGGGGCGATCAGATAGACGACGGCGAGCCCCAACTCGCGGGCCACGGCCTCGAACCGCGCCCCTTCGTCGGGGGTCATGTCGGCGACGATGACGCCGGCCGCGCCGGCCTCCGCCAGCCGACCGGCCACGGCACGACCGTCGCCGCCGCCGAGAATCTGGTTCGCGTAGCACATCGGCACGAGCGGCAGATCCGGACGGGCGGCGGAGATAGAGCGCAGCAGCGCCACGGATCGGTCCAGCGTGGCGCCGGCCCGCAGCGCAGCCGACGTCGCCCGCTGGAGAGTGGCGCCGTCCGCGAGCGGATCGGAATACGGCAATCCAACCTCGAGCAGATCCGCGCCCGCATCGGCCGCCGCCAATGCCGCCGCAAGCGAGGTCTCGTGGTCGGGGTAGCCGGCCACCACGTACGGGATCAGCGCCGCGCGTTGCTGCGAGGCGGCACGTGCGAACGCCACGGCAATTCGGCGAGCGCCCACCGTTTCGTTCGTGCCGGCGGGGGCGGCGAGTGGCGCCGTTGCGCCCGGTGCCGCCGTCATCGCTCGGGCTCCCACAGTCCCAGCGCCGCCAGGTCCTTGTCCCCGCGGCCCGAAAGACCCAGCACCACCACCGTCTCGCGCGGCAGCGTGTCTCCGCCTTCGGCCGCCGTTCGAGCAAGAACTCCAGGGAGAGCGGCGACCGCGTGCGCGGATTCGACCGCAGCCAGGATGCCTTCGGTTCGTGCGACCTGACGCATCGCCTCGATAGCTTCGACGTCGGTCGCGGAAGAAACGACCAACCGGCCTGCCTCCATCAGCGCCGCGAGCTGCGGGCCGATGCCGGGGTAGTCCAGCCCGGCCGAGATCGAGACCGCTTCGATTACCTGGCCGTCGGGATCCTGGAGCATGTAGGAGCGAGAGCCGTGGAGGATCCCGGGCGTTCCACCGAGAAGCGCCGCCGCGTGCCGGCCGGTGCCGATCCCCTCCCCCGCCGCCTCGGCCACGGCCAACCGAACCGACGGCTCGCCGATGAACCGGTTGAGCAGGCCGAGGGCGTTGGAGCCGCCGCCGACGCAGGCGATCGCCATGTCCGGCAGTCGCCCTTCGATCGCCATGAGTTGAGCGGCCGCCTCGTCGCCGATCACGCGCTGGAAGTCGCGCACGATCATCGGATACGGGTGCGGGCCCATCGTCGAGCCGAGGCAATAGTGCGACGTTTCGACATTGGTGACCCAGTCGCGCAGCGCCTCGCTGACGGCGTCCTTGAGCGTGCCAGATCCACCGTGGACCGGCCTGACCTCGGCGCCGAGCGCCTCCATCCGCAGCACGTTGGGCGCCTGGCGCTTGATGTCCTCGACGCCCATGTGGACGACACACGGGATTTCGAGCAGGGCGCAGGCCGTCGCCGTCGCTACGCCGTGCATCCCCGCACCCGTCTCGGCGATGACGCGGCTCTTGCCCAGCCGCCGGGTCAGGAGAACCTGGCCCAGGGCGTTGTTGAGCTTGTGGGCGCCGGTGTGGTTGAGATCCTCACGCTTGAGGTAGAGCCGAACCCGATCCGGCAACCGATCCCGCCGCTCGCCCGCCAGCTCACGCGCAGCCTCGAGCACTTCCGCCCCGAGGCGGTCGGCGCGGTAGACCGGCGTCGGCCGGCCGCCGTAGTGGAACTGCAGCTCGCGCAGCTCGGCCCAGAAGCGCGGGTCGTGGCGGGTCTGCCCCCACGCCGCCTCCAGCTGGTCCAGTGCGGCGACCAGGGTCTCGGGGACGTATCTCCCGCCGAAGTCGCGGTTGAGCCCCCAGCGACCCTGAGCGTCGGGCTCGAGGAGCGCGTCCGGAACCGGCGTCGGTCGAACCGGGACGTGCGGGCGGTCGAACCGGGCGGCTCGGGCCCGCTTGGCGAAGAGAGCGACCCGTAGCGGATCCTTGCGCGGCCGCGAACCCGGAGCGCGTGGCGCTCGCGAACGACCCGTCGAGCTGTTCTCCTCGACTCCGGAGCTGACGTCGACCCCGATCGCGGGAACCTCGATGACGGCTGCCGCCACGTTCGACGGCTCGAGGCCGCCGGCCAGGATGACCGGCAGTTCGCGAGCCACGGCCGCAGCCAAACCGCGATCGATCAGGCGGCCGGTGCCGCCGGCGAATTCGCCTCCGGCGGTGTCGAGGATGAGCCGCTCGACGCCGGCTCCCAGGTACGCCCGGCCTGCCGCAATCGCTTCCGCGGCAGCCGAAGCGGCGTCTGGGGCGCGGTCCGGCAGGTGCAATACCTTCCACACCGCCCGGCCGACGGCGGCGATCGCCGCGACGGGTTCGTTGCCCGAGAGCTGGACCGCATCCGGGTCGATGGCCGCCACTGCGGCCCTGATCTCCGCCAGGGAGGCATCGGCCGTCACGACCACGATCCGAGGCCTCTCACCGGCCGGAGAAGCGCCGCGCACCAGGGTGGCCAGCCACGAGGCTTCGGTCAGGGTCAGGCAGCGGGGCGTGCCGGGCACGATGTTGAGGCCGACGGCATCGGCGCCCGAACGGACGGCCGAGAGCACGGCCTCGGAGTCCGTGACGCCGCAGATCTTGACCAGCGGCAGCCGCGCCTTCGCTGCCACGTCGTGTGGCACGGAACCCGCGGCCACATAGGCACGGGCCGCCGCGGCAGGATCGGTCGAACGCATCAGCGCCTCCCCGATGAGGGCAGCGTCAAGCCCGACCGCCCGCCAGCCCACCAGCATCCGAGGCTCGGTGACGCCCGATTCGCCGACCACCAGTCGGTCGTTCGGCACGAGCGTTCGCAGTCTCAGGCACTGCTCCGGGTCGACGGCGAGGGTGCGGAGGTTGCGGTTGTTCAGGCCGATGAGGCGGGCCTCCGTGGCGAGGGCCGAGTCCAGTTCGCGCTCGTCGTGAGCCTCGACGAGTGGCTCCAGGCCGAGCTCCCGCGCCAGACGGGCGAACCTGGCCAGCTTGGCGGCCGGGAGGATGCACGCCAGCAGCAGCACGAGGTCGGCGCCGGCGGCCCGAAGGACCGGCAGCTGGCGCTCGTCGACGACGAACTCTTTGGCGAGGATCGGGAGCGTCACGGCCCGGCGAACCGCCGTCAGGTCGGCTACCGAACCGCCGAACCAGTGCGGCTCGCACAGAACGGAGATCGCGCTCGCGCCGCCGGCCTCGTAGGCACGGGCGAGTGCGATCGGATCCGCGTCCGCGGCGATCGCGCCGGCCGAGGGCGAGCGGCGTTTGACCTCGGCGATGAGATGCAGGCCGGGCGCGGCCAGACGCTCCGCGACTGGTCGCACGGCGCCTCCGGGAAGGGCGGCGTACGCGGCGGCCTCGTCGGCGAGTGAGCGGTAGGATCGCCCGACGAGCTCGGCACGGACGTCGGAGAGGCGCCGGGCGGCGATATCGGCCACGACTCCGGCGCGGCCGGACCGTGCGGAGCGCGCGGCGTGGCCGGCGGAAGTGGCGCCGGCCGAGGTGGCGGCGGCCGGTTTGCCGCCGTGGGGCGGTCTGGCGGCGATTGTCATGCCCGCGTCGCTTCCAGACCCTGAGCGGCCGCGGCGGCCTCAGTGGCAGCCCTGGCCACGTCGTTGGCAGACTTTGCGGCGCGCAACCGAGCCAGCAGCCGAGCGGCCGCGCCGCCGTCTATCGCCTCGGCGGCCATCGCGATCCCTTCTCGCAGGCTCGCGGCCCGGCCCGCCGCCATGAAGGCGGCAGACGCGTTGAGCAGGACCACGTCGCGGCCGGGTCCGCTCGCTCCGCCGAAGATGGAGACGATGGCCGCGGCGTTCTCCGCGGGCAACCCACCCACGAGCGCCGAAATCGGGGCCGCAGTGAGTCCCAACTCCGCGGCCACGACCTCGTGGCGCGTGACGCCGGCGGGGGTTACGTCGTAGAGGACGCCCGTTCCGTCGAGCGGAAGCTCGTCCAGGCCTGCGCCGTGGACGACGAGCGCACGCTCGGTGCCGAGCAGCCGCAGCACCTCGGCGATGCGCGGCGCGGCGGCAGGATCGCCGACCCCCACCACCTGACGCCGCGCTCCGGCGGGGTTCGTCAGGGGTCCGAGCAGGTTGAACGCCGTTCGCACGCCGATCTCGCGACGCGTGGGCCCGGCGTGCTTCATCGCGGGATGGAAGCCCGGGGCGAATAGGAACGCGAAGCCGTCCACGCGCAAAGCCTCGGCGGCTTCCTCGGCTCCAAGATCCGTCCGAACCGCGAGCGCTTCGAGCACGTCGGCCGAACCCGACTTCGAGGTGATCGCCCGGTTGCCGTGCTTGGCGACCGGAACCCCGGCCGAGGCCACCACGAGCGCCGCGGCCGTCGAGATGTTGAAGGTGTTGCTGCCGTCGCCGCCCGTTCCGCACGTGTCGATCGCGCCGTCCGGTGCCGCCACACGTAGCACGCGCTCGCGCATCGCGGCCGCGAAACCGGCCAGCTCCTCCACCGTCTCGCCGCGCATCCGCAGCGCGACGAGCAGCGCCGCCAGTTGGGCCGGCGTCGCCTCGCCGTCCATGACCGATCCCATGGCCGCCCGAGCTTCGTCCATCGAGAGGCGTCCGCCCTCGACCACGGCGGCCAGGGCCGCCCTCACAACGTCGCTCATCGCACGATCTCCACGCGGCCCGTGCGGGCCGCAGCCGCCGTTCTCGGCTCAATCGTGCGATCGGGCTCGATCGGGCGATCGGGCAGGCTCGGCGCCGCTGCGCTGGCGAACCCGGCCAGGGCGAAGGAACCGCTGGCCCGATCCAGGAGTGAGGCCTCGCCCTCGCCCGCCAACCGCAGGAAGTTGGCCAGGAGGTGCGGTCCCTCAGGCGTCAGAACCGACTCGGGGTGGAACTGCACGCCCTCGATCGGGGCGCTGAGGTGGCGAATGCCCATGACCACGTAGTCGTCTTCGGTCCGGGCCGTGACGATCACGTCGGACGGGAGAGTCTCCGGAGCCACGCTCAGCGAGTGATAGCGCGCGGCCATGAACGGGGTGGGCATCCCGGCGAGCAGCCCCTTGCCGTCGTGGCGGACGCTCGACGCCTCGCCGTGGACGAGGGTCGGGGCACGGCGGATCGTCGCCCCGAGGGCGGCGCCCATCGCTTGCATTCCGAGGCACACACCCAGAAGCGGGATCTTGCGCTCGACGGCCACTCGAATGGCGTCCATCGAAACGCCTGCCGAGTCGGGGTCGCCCGGACCGGGCGAGACGACGATGCCGCGCAACTCGGCCGCCGGATCGTCGGCGAGGGCCTCCAGACCGGCGCGGTCGATGGCGTCATTGCGCAGCACGCGGACGATGGCGCCGGCAGCCTCGAGAGCCTGGACGAGGTTGTATGTGAACGAGTCGTAGTTATCGATCATGAGGATCATCGAGAAGTCTCCTGCCGCGCCGCCGCGGAACTTGGGCCCGCCGGAGCTGCTGCCCGAACTGCGCCCGACGGAGCCGCCGCCGCGGCCAAAGCCGCCGCATCTGCGCCACGGGGCGTTGTCGTGCCACTCCCTGCGGCGCCTCCGGCCGCGCTTCCTGCCGCGCTTCCGGCCGCGCTCGGCGCCACCTGCGTTGCCTCGGCGACGGCCATTTCCAGGGCTCGTCTGATCGCCCCGGCCTTGTGCTCCGTCTCTTCGAACTCGGTCTCCGGCACCGATTTGGCGACGATCCCCGCACCGACGTGGAGGTGGATCAGGTCGTCCTTGAGGATCGCGGAGCGGATCGTGATGGCGGTGTCGAGATTGCCGTCGTACCCGAGATAGCCGACGGCGCCGCCGTACAGCCCGCGCCGCTCCTTCTCCGCTTCGGCGATGAGCTGCATCGCCCGGACCTTCGGCGCGCCCGACAACGTGCCGGCCGGGAAGATGCTGCGCAGCGCGTCGAGAGCGTCGCAGCCCGGCCGAAGCTTGGCCTCCACGTGGCTCACGAGGTGGAGAACGTGGCTGTAGCGCTCGACTTCCATGTACTTGGTCACGGCCACGCTGCCGGGTGCGGCGACGCGGCCCAGGTCGTTGCGGCCCAGGTCGACGAGCATCACGTGTTCTGCGCGCTCCTTGGGATCGCGCTCCAGGTTGTAGGCGAGCTGCGCGTCCTCGGCCGGGGTCGCGCCACGAGGCCGCGTGCCCGCGATCGGGTGCGTGG
>Ga0302273_1001416_pt1 | contig 9920 bp, 10 predicted proteins | sample III_Bog_N1_3_FD_198774 | JGI IMG/M metagenome (GOLD analysis project Ga0302273, IMG submission 198774) | Peat permafrost microbial communities from Stordalen Mire near Abisko, Sweden - III_Bog_N1_3 | ecosystem: Environmental > Terrestrial > Soil > Wetlands > Peat | place: Sweden: Abisko... | reverse complement strand
ATTTTTTTGTAAGCCAAAAAATCTGATCTTCGTAATCTCATATCATATAGAATATATGGCACAAAGCAAATTCAGAAAAAAATTCTTCGGCAGAGCTGCATTACCCATCTGGCTTGCCTTGGCAACTTTTGGATTGACCGAATTGTTCTCGCGATATCCGATGGTGACCGAAACCGTTTATTCACGAACACTTTATCCGGTCCTTGCTTTTCTGCTTTCATTTTTGAGTAAATGGTTTTCTTTCTCGGTTGACGATGCTTTTTATGCACTTCTGGCGGTTTTTTTGATCGTAATAATCGTTTTGGTCATTCTGAAGAAACTAAAATTTGGCCGATTCATCTTACTTGTATTGCAAACACTGGCGATCTGTTACGTGCTTTTTTATTGGTTCTGGGGGTTTAACTATTACCGGGCCGGCATTAACGAGCGACTTTCCGTTTCCAAATCGAAGCCCGACACCGTTCAGTTTGTCAAGGTTTTTAGTCAGCTGATTGCCCAAACCAATGAGTCGTATTGTACATTCGAAAATGTAAAATATTCAGGCATCGATTCGTTGGTTGAAGCTTCGTACAAAAAAAATGCCTCATTCCTGAAACTGCATTATCCGCAGGGAAACCGCCGGCCAAAGTCAATTACGTTGAGCAATTTTTTTGCAAAAGCTTCCATTGGAGGTTATTATGGGCCTTTTTTCAGCGAAGTTCATGTAAACGACAGCATACTCATGATTGAATATCCGCAGGTTTTGGCTCACGAATTTGCTCACCAATTTGGCATTACGAGCGAGGCCGAAGCCAATTTTTACAGCTGGCTGGTTTGTTCGCAAAGCGATTCAAAGTACCTTCAATACAGCGCCAACATCTGCATGGTGAATTACTTTTTGTCGCAGGGAAAGCGCCTGCACAATTTTCCGGATCTGGTGCATCAAATCAATAAACCGGTGATTGACGATATCCGGAAAGTGCAGAAACACTGGGAAAAACTTCGAAGCGAGAAGATCGACAAAGTGGCCGGGAATGTGTACAATGTTTACCTGAAAACCAACAAAGTTGAAAAAGGCATTGAAGATTATTTCGGTGTCGTTCAGTTTATCATGGATTTTGAGACCGATTCGTTAGCTCAAAAAAGAATATTCGGAAAATAGAAAAAAAGAAAAAGGGGAAAAAGGAAACAGAAATCAGAACGAATCACTGAATACTGAGATTGAATACTGAACACTGGCAATCGAGACTGAACACTTTTTTCACATTATTCTGAATTTTAAAACACTAATAAATGCAACTTCACCCGATATATGCCGGAAACTTCAGCTGCGACGGAGGCTCGCTGTTTGGCGTTATTCCCAAAGTAATGTGGAACAAAGTTTATCCGGCTGACGAAAACAACATCATTAAACTGACCATGCGCTGTTTGCTGGTTGATATGGACGACCGGAAAATCCTGATCGAAGCCGGTGTTGGAAACCATTACTCCGAGAAAGTCCGTCGCAACAACGGCCATGAAGACACCGATGTTATTGGAAAGTCGCTGGCCGATAAGGGTTACCGGACTGAAGACATCACCGATGTGCTGTTTACCCATTTACATTGGGATCATTGCAATGGCGCAGTAATCAACGAAACCGGGGAATTGAAACTTCAATTTCCGAATGCCACACATTGGTGCAGCAAAAAGCAATGGGAACATGCTAAAATCTCAAACATCCGAGAGCGGGCAGCTTTTTATCCCGAAATCCTGAATTTTCTGGAAGCCGAAGGAAACATACATTTGGTTGAGTCTGATTGCGAACTGTTCCCGGGCATTTCGGTTCGCATGTTCGACGGACATACGCCCGGACAAATGATTCCATTTATTCATTCAGAAGGAAAAACCTACGTTTACATGTCTGACTTGATCCCAACAGTCGCCAATATTCCGATTGTGTGGCTGTCCGCGTACGATTTATATCCGGTAACTGCTATGGAAGAAAAAGAGCATTTCCTGAGGGAAGCCTGCAATGAAGAATACATCCTGTTTTTCGAACACGACCCATACACCGAATGTGCAACGGTTGAAAGGGGCGAAAAAGGACCGAAAGTGAAAGAAAAGTTCGTCCTTTAAGCGAACTGTTTATTTCCAATATACTGCAATGCATCATTCAAATTACCAACTTGAATGTTTGGCTTAGCATAGTATGATTTTGACACCAATGAGACCACAAAAAGTTCGTTGATTTTTAAATCTTCCATCGCCGTAAAAGTTCCTCTTGAAAGCACTGGCGATAGCGTTGCTTTGCATTCGAAAGCCAGCATTTTATTTCCTTTGGTAAGCAGCAAGTCGATTTCATTACCTGTTGCAGTTCGGTAAAACCAAGGTTGCCATTCAGGAGCTGAATTAATAAGGTTTTCAATCACATAGCCTTCCCAGGAATATCCATAAACAGCATTCCCAAGTAATTGGTTTATGTTCGAAATATCGAGCAGCGAATGCAAGATCCCACTATCGCGAATGTATACTTTGGGTGATTTGCTTATTCGTTTATTCAACTTTGGAGCAAAAGGTTGCAACGTTCTGGTGATGAATGATTTTTCAAAAAAATCGATATAATTTCTGGTTGTATGATAATTTATACCCAAAGAGCCTCCCATCTGACTGCTATTTAACAATTGGCCGTGATTATTTGCCAGCATTTGCATTAGACGTTGAATCGTCAATAAAGGGATGGAATTTCCGGATAAAACCAAGTCCCGTTCCAGATAGGATTGGATATACTGTTTCCTCCAAATTTCACTATATCGATCATTTTCAGCCAGAAACGATAATGGGAAACCTCCCCGAATCCAGTGTTGTATGATCGTTTCTTCTTTGTCGTCAGCAATTTCAGGATAAAAAAAAGGGCTTAACTCAATGTAGCCAATACGACCGGCAAGCGATTCAGCACTTTTATTGACCAGCTCGCGCGAAGCAGAACCTAGCAATAGGATTTGTCCATTCCGCCTGTCTTTATCAACAATACTTCTTAACTCCGGAAATAGATTTGGCATCAACTGAGCTTCGTCAATACAGACCGTTGCATTTTTGTTCAGATTAAAAAATAAGCTCAGATCATTGATTCGCAAACGGTCAGACGGATCTTCAAGGTCAATGAAAAGAAAATTATCAATATCTTTTCCTAATTCACGGGCAAGCGTTGATTTTCCACATTGGCGGGGACCAAGTATGGCAACCACTGGGAATAACTGCATGTATTGCAAAGTCAGCGATTTAGCGGATCTATTAATGTAAGTTTGCATTTTAGAATATCATTTACTAATTTGCAAGTTTAGTAATTAATCCTCAATATTTCAAACGTTTGTGAATGAATTTTCGATCCTGATTCGTATTTTCCAAGTGCTATTGCGAAATGCGGCGAAAAAAGAAAGGACTTATTCCACCTCTGAAATTCAGGTTATTTCGAAAGAGGATTTCCTGGAGTTTCTGATCTGAAATAAAAAAAACTCGCCGGTTGACCCGAAGTCATCCGATGAGTTTTTAAGATTCCGACTATCAACTAGTTTTACGACAGCACCGACATGGCGGCGCCAATCAGGTTGGCATTTTCGATTCTCGAAATCTGAACTTCGGTATCGCTTAACCCAACTTCAGCTAAAAGCTCTTTCAGCGTAGCATTTACAAGGCCAACATAAGCTGCATCGTGAGTTTTAACCTTGCTCCAAAACAAACTTCCCTCGGCCAAAACCTGAATACGTTTAACCGACGGATAAGCCGAATTCAGGTTCAACACCAACCCGGCAATAGAGGCAGCTACCAATTTGGCAGAGCGTTCGTAAATCTGGAAAGCGGTTTCAACATATTCCGGTTTATATTGTTCAGGATTATTCATTATATGGCTTAAGCCAGCAGCATCGAGGTTTTCATCCAATTCATCGTTGGGGAAAGCAGCACGAAAAATACGCCCAAGATACATACCCGAAATGGCCTTTTCGAAACGCTGAGAACCTTTGCTATCGGAATTGTCATCCACTTCAGCATCAAGCGCAGTGAGGTATGGCGGATTAAAATTACCCGATTCTAAATTTACCGGCGTTTCGCCCGACCAACCTTCCAAATCCTGAATTTTCGGAATAAAATCGGAAGGAAAGAAAGTAGCCATATTGGTTCCGGTTCCAACAATCAACCCAATGTAGGCATCGTATCCCGGATTCATTAAACCTGCAAACAAACTGGTAATGGTATCGTTAACCACCGATATTTTACTGAAATGAAAATTATTATTTCGATTCAGGTATTCAATCAGCGGTTTGCCAATTGGGTGTCCAATCATCCCATCAATATTAACGCCTTTGGTCCAGACAAGCAACTCAGCATCGCCGTCGGAAAGCGATTTGGCAGCATACGAGAAACAATATCCGATGGGCGAATTCTCCGGAATTTCCAATTGGCTAATGATCTGCGACTGAGAATCATAAAGATTTTCCTCCGTAAATCCTTCTGCTTTCATTTCAGTAATGTCCTTTTCAGCCAAGCTTTTTATTTGGGTAATCTCACCTACCGAAACCACAGCTGCACGAAAATTAGTTCCACCCAAGTCAAACACAGTAGCTTCCCCGCAAATTCCATCTTTCTTGGGATGAATAAAGGTGGGCAAACATAAAATTTCAGTACCATCCTGTTGAAGTCCGGTTTCTATTTTTTGCCGAAGATCATTCGCAATTTCAAGAAGTTGTTGAGTTGTTAATTTAAATTGATTGTTCATTGGCCAATTATTAGTTAAATGCGTTTGATTGTTCTTGACGGAAAAATATATTTTCTTCAAAAAATGCTAAGATACAGGTATTTGGCGCACAAATTCATATTTTCAGAATGAAGTACTTAAATCTCTTTTCGCTTAAAAAGCTGACAAAATTTCAGAAAAATCAGGGATTTCCTGAAGGTAGGCAAACGTATTTTCAACATAATTCAATGAACAGCAGTAGTGGTTCAACCCGTTGCTGACAATCAGAAACTTCACTTTCAACTGCATGTTGTATCTAACAATTTGATCGAAAGTTAATTGACTTATTTTTATTTCCGGAGTCTTAAATTCAGCGATCAGCACTGGATTGCCTTTTCGGTTGAAAACAACCATATCTGCCCGCTGTGGATTTTTGTTCACCTTAAAGCCAGCTTCAATGGCGATTAACGACGGAGGATACTTTCTTTCTTTCACCAAAAAATATACAAAATTCTGCCGAACCCATTCTTCCGGAGTAAGCCGCACATATTTTTTCCGAAGCGAATCGAAAATATATTGCTTTCGTTCTACCGTTTTGATTGTAAAAGAATATTCTGGCAAATTCAATTTATACATGATGAAGCCAACAAAGTTTGTATTTTTGTCTGATTTCCGAGGATGAAAGTAACAAATAAAAGTTTGAAGCGCCAAAAAGTATGCACATTCTCTTAGCATAACTTTTGGCAATTTAAATGATTTATAAACTTTTTGATATGAAGACAAAAGAAGAAATTGTAGAGAACTGGCTTCCAAGATATACCGGTAGGCCATTGGCCGAGTTTGACGACCTGATTTTGCTGACCAATTTCCATTTATATGTGGATCTGTTCGCGAAAAAATTCGGGGTTCCGATTGTCGGTGAAAATCAAAATATGCCGAATGCCAGCGCCGAGGGAATCACCATCATCAATTTTGGAATGGGAAGCCCAAATGCCGCTACCATGATGGATTTATTAAGCGCTGTTCATCCAAAAGCAGTTCTTTTTCTGGGGAAATGTGGCGGTTTGAAAGCCAAAAACCAATTGGGCGATTTCATTTTGCCCATCGCTGCCATCCGAAGCGAAGGAACATCGAACGATTATTTACCTCCTGAAATACCTGCCCTTCCTGCATTTAACCTTCAACGGGCAGTTTCGACCGCTATCCGCAATCGGAAACACGATTACTGGACTGGCACTGTTTATACCACGAACAAACGAGTTTGGGAATACGACGAACGTTTCAAGAAATACCTCGAAAAATCGAGGGCAATGGCTATCGACATGGAAACTGCAACGATCTTTACAGTAGGTTTTTACAATCAGATCCCATCCGGAGCCTTGTTGCTTGTATCCGATCAACCCATGATTTCGACCGGTGTTAAAACTGAAGCGAGCGACCAGATCGTGTCCCACAACTTTGTGCAGGAACATCTCGAAACCGGGATCGATGCCTTGCTGGAAATCAGAAATAATGGAGAATCGGTAAAACACTTGAAATTCTAACACGCAACACACGAATGACTTACGAAGAAATCATAAGCAATCTGAAGAAAAAGATCTATCATCCCATTTACTTTTTAATGGGCGAGGAAACTTATTTCATTGATAAAATAAGCGATTATATTGCCGAAAATGTTTTAACTGAGGCCGAGAGAGGCTTCAATCAAACCATTTTATACGGAAAGGACCTTGAACCCAGAACCATAGCTGACAATGCCCGCAGGTTTCCAATGATGTCGAACTATCAGGTTATTATTGTTCGTGAAGCCCAAAACATACGGAAAATTGAAGATCTGGAGCCTTATATCAAAAACCCGCTGAATTCGACCATTTTGGTAATCAATTACAAATACAAAACTCTTGATAAACGAAAGACTTTTCCTAAACTGATTGATCAAAAAGGGGTGCTTTTTGAGTCTAAGAAGATATACGACAATCAGTTGCCTGTCTGGATTTCAACCTACTTAAAAAATCAGCAATACACCATTTCGCCACAGGCTGCAGCCATGCTTTCGGAATATCTGGGAACGGATCTGAGCAAAGTGGTCAACGAACTGGATAAACTGATTATCTCATTACCAGCCGGTTCGCAAATTACGCCCGACCACATCGAAAAAAACATTGGAATCAGCAAGGAGTTCAACGTTTACGAGCTTCAGAATGCCTTGGGAGAGAGAAATTTATTGAAAGCTAACCGGATCATTAATTATTTTGGGGCTAATCCTTCAAACAATCCGGTCCCGGTAACCATATCCGGGCTGTTTTCCTATTTCTCGAAAATCCTGAATTATCATTTTCTGGAAGATAAGTCACAGAACAATGTTGCTTCGGTCCTTCAGGTGCATCCGTTTTTTGTAAAAACATACATTTCGGCTGCAAAAAACTACAACATCAAAAAACTGGTCGAAATCGTGGGTATCCTGCGCGAGTTCGACATGAAGTCAAAAGGTTGGGGCAACGTTTCAGCTTCACAGGCTGATCTTCAACGGGAAATGATATACCGGATTTTACATTAAATTTTTCGCACATGACTATTATTCTGATCGTTATCACGGTTGCTGTTTCGTACGCGGCATTCAAGTCGCCAAAACTAATGGGGCAGCTACAGTTTAACGCTGCAAAAATTTATCATAAAAAAGAATATCACAGGCTGGTTACACACGCTTTCGTTCATGCCAACTGGGAACATCTGTTTGTGAATATGATCGTTTTGTTTTCGTTTGGTACCGCCATCGAAAAAGAATTCACCGAGCGGTTTGGGAACAATCATATCACCTATTTTTTCCTGCTCTATTTTGGTGGCATACTGGTTTCGAACCTATACGCGATCGTCAAATACCGCAACAATTACTTATACAATGCGGTAGGAGCTTCGGGAGCTGTTTCAGCAGTATTGTTTACATCCATTTTCTTCGGACCATGGAACAACATCTATTTCTTTGGCATTTTACCAATTCCGGGAATTTTGTTTGCAGTGTTATACCTCGTTTATGGTTACCAAATGAGCAATAAACACAAAGACAATGTGGCTCACGATGCTCACATTCTGGGCTCCGTTTTTGGTTTTATATTCCCAATTCTGATAGACCCACAATTGTTTGGAATTTTTATCAATAAACTTTTCGGGCTGTGATGAAAAACAAGGCAATCTTTCTCGATCGTGATGGGGTAATAATCAGCAACAAAGATCATTACTACATCTGGAAATCGGAACAATTGGTAATCGTTGATGGCGTTTTCGAAAACCTGCAAAGACTTATCATGAAGGGATTTCTGCTATTTATTGTTAGCAACCAGGGAGGGATTTCGCGTGGGCTTTACTCAAAAAGTGATATCGAAAAGCTTCACGAGGAGTTAATTCAGACTTTTAGAAAAAACAATATCGAAATTTCGGAAATTGTATTTTGTCCGCATCATCCTGAAATTGAAAAATGTATGTGCCGAAAACCTGGTTCACTGATGATTGACAAACTCGTTGCCAAATACAAACTTAGCAGGGAAGAATCGTTCCTGATTGGCGACAGCGAATCGGATATGGAAGCCGCCAAAAAGGCTGGCATTCAGGGAATTCGAATTTCACCCAACCAAAATATGGTTTCTTTCATTTCAGACCTGATAAAATGAACCAAGGGAAATACATCTTAGTAAACGGAGCATTCGTACCCACCGACGAATGCCGGATTTCAATTTCTGAATCAGAGGCATTCCTGTTTTCCGAAAAAATACGGGCAATTCGTTCAGCCTTCCCGTTTTTCAGGGAAACGTTGGAGATGATCAAACTTAAACTACTGATATTCAATCAATCATTGCCAGAATTCACAGATCGGGAAGGATCAGGCCTAAGGCGACAGCTGGAACGGACACTTACAAAGAATAAACATTTTTTAGGTTCGACTTTGACGCTGACTTTCAGATTATCGGATCAAAAAATTCATTACACAATCCAATCCGAAAAGCTGGATAACATTGGCTTTAGCCTGAACGAAAAAGGTTTATACATCGGCATTTTTGATAAAATTCAGAAATCGGCAGCGCCCCTTTCAAATTTATCGTTGGGCTCCGAAGTTTATTGGCACATTGTTAAAAATCACCTTAACGATTCGACCGTAGACGAACTGCTGATATTAAATACTGATAATCAAATTATTGAAACTCCTGAATCGAATATCTATACGATCACAGGGAAAAAAGTCAGAGGAGCCAGCAATAAACAAGGCGCCTATATGGATATTTCAAGGTCGCTGATGCTTGATATTTTTGAAAAACTCGATCTCGGTTATGCTGAAAACGAAGGAATTACAGTCAGTCAACTTAGGAATGTGGAAGAAATTTTGATTGTAAATGCACTGGAAGGAATACGTTGGGTGGTTGGGTTTGAAGAAAAGAGGTTTTTCAACAATACGATACGGAAGATCAGCGAACTATTTAATCAGAATGGCATTAATTAAGCGAAGGATTTTGGGGAAAGTTTTCCCACATGGTATATTTTCCACCCATTGCTCTTACCGATTGTGCCCACATCACATTTTCGTCGATGTTCATCAGGTCAACTTGCGGAACATCAGCGACAAGCCACGAATTTTCTTTGATCTCTTCTTCAAGCTGTCCGGCATCCCAGCCTGAATAGCCGAGGAAGAAACGAACCTGTTGCGGATTTACCAGCCCTAACTTTATCTTTAACTTAAGCGCTTCAAAATCACCACCCCAAAACAGATTTTCCTTGATGTGAATACTTCCCGGTATGATATCTCCCAGTGTATGAATGAAATAAATAGAATCAGTTCCGACCGGCCCGCCAATGTGAATTTCGGAATCGAAATCCGGAAAATCGACAAAGAGGTCTTCAACCGGATAATCAACTTTTTTATTCAGGATAAAACCAACTGCTCCTTTATCGCTATAAGTAGCAAGAAGAATTATCGACCGGTTAAAATAACTTCCTGCTAAAAAAGGTTCAGCAATCAGTATATTACCCTGTTGTGGTGAAACATGATTGGTCTCTATCCGAAATATATTTGTATTTAATTTCATCCGAAAATGTTGATCAAACTTGATTGAAGAAATATAGCAAATCTCCTGATTCTATCCAAGAAAAAAATAATTGAAGATGAAATTAGCTATGCGCTTGAATGTAAGCTGGTTAAAAAAATAGAGAGGTAATTATTTGACAACCAATTCGCGTCAAACAG
>Ga0302273_1001412_pt1 | contig 9940 bp, 6 predicted proteins | sample III_Bog_N1_3_FD_198774 | JGI IMG/M metagenome (GOLD analysis project Ga0302273, IMG submission 198774) | Peat permafrost microbial communities from Stordalen Mire near Abisko, Sweden - III_Bog_N1_3 | ecosystem: Environmental > Terrestrial > Soil > Wetlands > Peat | place: Sweden: Abisko, Stordalen... | reverse complement strand
TGCGTCACCAAAGCTCGGGCAATCGCCACGCGCTGGCGCTCGCCGCCGGACAACTCCGCCGGGCGGTGATGAATACGCTCTTTCAGCCCGACAGCGGCCAGCATGTTGGTGGCGATCCGGGCGCATTCCTCACGCGGCAGGCGCCGAATCCACAGAGGCATCGCCACATTGTCCAGCGCGCTGAACTCGGGCAGCAGGTGGTGAAACTGATAGACAAAGCCCAGATGCTGGTTGCGCAGCTCGCCCTGCCGGGCGGGCGACAGGCTGGACAAGTCTTGACCCTTCAATTCCACCTTGCCGCTGGTCGGTGCGTCCAGCCCGCCCATCAAATGCAGCAGCGTGCTTTTTCCCGAGCCCGAGGTGCCGACGATGGCCAGCGTCTCGCCGCGATGCACCTGCAAGTCCACGCCCTGCAACACCGTCACATCGAGCCGCCCTTCGGTAAATCGCTTGGTCAGACCGCTGGCGCGCAGCACGATTTCATCTTGCATGTTTTCATTCATAACGCAGGGCCTCGGCCGGGTTCACGCGGCTGGCGCGCCAGCTCGGATAGATGGTTGCCAAAAACGACAGCACCAGCGAAATCACCACAATCGGCATGATGTCGCCGTACTGCGGCTCGCTGGGCATGCGGCTGATCAGATAAATGTCCTTGGGCAAAAAGCTGGCATTTAACAGCCGCTCCAGCGCAGGCACGATCACGTCGATGTTGAAGGCAATGCCCAGCCCCAGCAGCAGCCCCGAAAACGTGCCAATCACCCCGACCATCGCGCCCTGCACCATAAAAATGCCCATGATGCTTTTCGGGCTGGCGCCCAGCGTGCGCAAAATCGCAATGTCGGCGCGCTTGTCCGTCACCGTCATCACCAGCGTGCTGACGAGGTTGAAAGCGGCCACCGCCACGATCAGCGTCAGGATAATGAACATCATGCGTTTTTCCAGCTCCACGGCGGAAAACCAGGTCTTGTTCTGCCGCGTCCAGTCGCGGATCAGCAAATCGCCGCTCAGGCTTTTCGACAGCTCCAGCGCCACCTGCCGCGCCTGGTGCAAGTCCTTGAGCTTGATGCGAATGCCGGTCGGCCCTTCGAGGTGGAAGATGCGCGCCGCGTCGTCCTGGTGCATCATCACCAGCGTCGAGTCGTACTCGTAGTGGCCGGAGTCAAAGGTGCCGACCACCGTCATTTTTTTCAGGCGCGGCACGATGCCCGCTGGCGTGACCTGGCCGCTGGGCGCAATTAGCGTCACGCTGTCGCCCTCGATCACGCCCATGGCACGGGCCAGTTCACCGCCCAGCACCACGCCGAATTCGCCAGAAACCAATTTTTTAAGAACTGATTCCGCCTGACTGGTTTTTACCTCGGCAAAAATATCGCTGACGCTGGGTTCCAGCGCCGGGTCGATGCCGCGCACCATTGCGCCTTTCATGTCCTCGCCACGCGCCAGCAGCGCCTGCGCGGCAATGAAAGTGGCCGCGCCGACGACGCTCGGATTGGCCTTGATTTCAGCCATCGTCTTTGACGGGTCAATCAGCGCGCCGCCGCCGGGCGCGAACACCTCGATGTGGGAAATCACGCCCAGCATGCGGTCGCGCACTTCTTTTTGAAAGCCGTTCATCACGCTCAGCACGATGATCAGCGCCGCCACGCCCAGCGCAATGCCCAGCATGGACACGCCGGAAATAAAGGAAATAAAACCATTGCGCCGGGTGGCGCGGCCAGCGCGGGTGTAGCGCCAGCCCAAAATCAGCTCATAAGGGGTTTGCATAGCGAGGATTGTGGCATCCCGGACTGGCCGGACAATACACGCCATGCCCGTTCTCGCCCCCTCTTCCCTTTCGCCCGCCGCGCCGCGCCACCTGATCCTGCCTTTTGCCGCCTGCAGCGCCGAAGCCTGGCTGCCCACCGTGCAGGCGCTGCCGCCGGGCAGCCAGCGCCACCTGAGCGCGCTGCTGCAAGGCATGGCGTTGATTCACACCGACACGCAGGAGGCCGAATCGCTCTCGCCGCCGCACGAGCGGGCCTTGGCGCAGGCACTGGGCCTGAGCAGCCCCGGCGCGCCCGACGGCCTGACGCCCTGGGCGGCGCAAGAGGCGGCGCAGCATTTACCCGCCAGCGCCAGGCAAGCCGATAAAGCCTGGGCCTGGATCACGCCCTGCCACTGGGCAATGGGCCATATGCACGCCACGCTGAGCGACCCGGCGGCGCTGGCGCTGAGCGAAGACGAATCCCGCGCCCTGCTCGCCGTCATGCAGCCCTACTTTGAAACCGACGGCATCACGCTGCATTACCTGCCCGCGCTCGGGCCGCAGCGCTGGCTGGCTGAGGGCGAGCTGTTTCGCGGCCAGCCCACCGCCGCGCTGGACCGGGTGCTGGCGCGCAACGTTGATGCCTGGCTGCCCGAGGGCCTGCAGGCGCGCCCGCTGCGGCGGCTGCAAAACGAAATCCAGATGCTGCTCTACACCCACCCCTTCAACGATGCGCGGGAAGTCAAGCGCCAGCTGCCGGTCAACTCTTTCTGGATCAGCGGCACCGGGGATTTGCCCTCAAGCCTTTCAGGCCGGGCGCTGACAGACGCGGCGCAAATCAGCGCCCCGCGCAGCCTGGCGCAAGCCGTGTTCAAGGAAGACTGGGCCGCCTACGCGCAGGCCTGGGCCACGCTGGACGCGGGCGACATCGCCGGGCTGCTGGAACGCCAGCGCGCCGGCGAAACCGTGCGCCTGACGTTGTGCGGCGAGCGCAGCGCGCAGACGTTTGAAAGCCGCCGCGCCAGTCTGAAAACCCGCATTTCCAGCCTTTTTTCCAAAATACGCCCGCTCGACATACTCCAGCAGCTTTGAAAACTATTAATGCAACTGGTCAAGCAACTTGGCTGCGCGAATAAAATATATACAGAGCTTACATATCACCAAAACCTGTATTTTTGTACAGCAGACAGGAGAAAAGTTTTACTCTCAAGCAGAGCTCATGCATTTCCATTTTTCATCATTTAACAACCAATACTCGAATTCCGACAATTAATCTTATGCAATCGTAAAAAATACTTTTAATTCTACTTTCACTTAATATGCCAACATCAATCAATAAAGCCATTTTTCTAGACTTAAAAGAACTCACTTCGCTAGCTGAAAATCACAACACATCAGACCAAGAAATTTTTCGAAAAATAAATCACCTAGACAATAAATATACCGGAAACAAACTTTATGCCGCAAATATAAATGGATCAATCTGCAATATTGGCAGCACAAGAAGAAGCATAAATTTATTAAATTTCACCATAACACGACTACAAAAACAACTAGAATCCTCTACATTAGAAAAATTAAACTACGATTTAGGAAATGCAATCTTATGCATCACAGAAATCAAAAATCCCTACCCCCACAAAATAGAATATCTAATTAACTCAAAAAAATTTAATGAATCACGATATTTCCTCAACAAAGTAACAACTCATAATACATACTACCCAACAGCCATTACAAACTCAGCCAACATTTTAGAAAAATACGGAAGAAATCTCGAAGCAATTTATTTATACGACAAAGCGATTCACTACAATGAACACTTTGGCATGGCCCTAGGAAACAAAGCTCAATCGATAGAATACTATATAAATTTGTCCCCTCAAAAATCTCTTCGTCTAATGGACATCGCATGCTCACTATACAAAAAATCTCTTACGGATAAAGACTTAGAAGAAATTGGTGGGCCACACGTAAGAGATTTTTTCATAAGTAGAATTAAGTTTATTTCAGATTACCTAGAAAATTGCAACTTCACCCCTCATCAATTAAATAAAAAACCAACAATCAAATCAAAATACTTAAAATTCTGCCTAGAAAGAAATTTATTTTTAAACTGGGACTTTGGCCACTATTACGATAAATACAGCACTCACGACAGCTTTTTTCCAGCACACACTTTCCATACAAGTGAAACAAAAAGCACGCACGCAGATTTTATGCCAAAGCGTTCTTACTTTATATTTCAAATATTCAATCAAATACTTGAATCATACACAACATCACGATTTCAATTTTTTCAAGCAATAAACACAAAAACAGAAAAATTAGACGACCTAGTAAATTACACATACACATTCGATCATTCAAAGCACAGTCACAATTACGGCGCCATAAAAAATGTTATGAGCTGTCTTTATAATTGTCTTGACAAAATAGGCCACCTACTTCACTACAACTTCCTACCTGAAGATGAAGACGAGTCACGCGACATATATTTCCACTGGCTCCTCGATGAATCATTCAAAAACATCATTATCAAACAAAATAACTATCAACTTCTAGCCTTGAGAAGCCTCGCTCTTGACTTCCAAAAAGGCCAGCAATACAGTCATTTAAACAAAATAAGAAACAGAATAACCCATTCATTCTTAAGCATAACCCCAGACTACTCAACAAACCACGACAATTCCGACGAAAAAATAACAGAAATCTCTCTAATAAAATCAACGGAAGAAATGTTCCTGATAGTTAAGTCGGCTTTAATGTACACAACAACTGCATTTTCACAAAAACCACAAGACACAAATTTATACTTTCCAATCACAGTTACACCTGAAAATAAAATCTTCGGGGAAATCTAATCATCTATACCAAACCCCCCATGAAAATCCAAGTCCGCGACGTTCCTCCGCGCAGCGTCTGGGCGCTGCAGCAGGCTGGCATTCACCCTTTACTCGCGCAGCTCTATGCCGCGCGCGGCGTCCACAGCGCCGCCGAGCTTGACAACGGCCTGGCCAAGCTGCTGCCGCCCTCTTCCCTCAAAGGCGCCGCCGAAGCCGCCAGCCTGCTGGCCGACGCCATCGCCGCCCAGCGCAAAATCTGCATCGTCGCCGACTACGACTGCGACGGCGCCACCGCCTGCGCCGTCGCGCTGCGCGGCCTGCGCCTGCTGGGCGCGCAGCACGTCAGCTACCTCGTACCCGACCGCATCGTGGACGGCTACGGCCTGACCGCGCCGATTGCCGAGCGCGTCAAGGCCAGCGGCGCCGACATCCTCGTCACCGTCGATAACGGCATTGCCAGCGTCGAAGGCGTGGCCCGCGCGCGCGAGCTGGGCATGCAGACGCTGGTGACCGATCACCACCTGCCCGCCATCTTTGACGGCCAGATGGCGCTGCCCGAGGCCGACGTGATCGTCAACCCAAACCAGCCCGGCTGCACGTTTGAAAGCAAGGCGATGGCCGGCGTCGGCGTGATGTTTTACGTGCTGCTGGCGCTGCGCGCCGAGCTGCGCCAGCGCGGCGTGTTTGACGCCGCCAGCCAGCCCAAGTTAGACGCGCTGCTGCCGCTGGTGGCGCTGGGCACGGTGGCCGACGTGGTCAGGCTGGACGCCAACAACCGCCGCCTGGTCGCGCAGGGCATGCAGCGCATCCGCAAAGGCGCGATGCCGGTCGGCATTGCCAGCCTGTTCAACGCCGCCGGGCGCGTGGCGGCGATGGCGACGACGTTTGATTTCGGCTTTGCCCTCGGCCCGCGCATCAACGCCGCCGGGCGGCTGGCCGACATGACGCTGGGCATCGAATGCCTGACCACCGACGACCCGGCCCGCGCTGACGAGCTGGCCAAAATGCTCGACAGCATCAACCGCGAGCGCCGCGATATTGAGTCCGGCATGCGCGATCAAGCCCAGCTCGCCGCCGACGCGATGATCGACGAGAACGAGGAGCCGCCCCCGGCGGTGGCGATTTTTGACCCGGATTTCCACGAAGGCGTGGTCGGCATCGTCGCCTCGCGCATCAAGGACAAGTTGCACCGCCCAGTCTTTGTGTTTGCCGCCAGCCAGGCGCCGGGCAAGGAGCATGAGCTGAAAGGCTCGGGGCGCTCGATTCCGGGTTTTCATTTGCGCGACGCGCTTGATCTGGTGGCCAAGCGCCATCCGCAGGTTTTGCTGCGCTTTGGCGGCCACTCGATGGCGGCGGGCTGCACGATTGACGAGGAGAATTTCGAGCTGTTCGAGCACGCGCTGCAGCAAGTCGCCCACGAATGGCTGGATGCCGCCACCTTGATGCGCCGTCTGGACACCGACGGCCCGCTGGCGCCCGAATACCTGCGCGCCGATCTGGTCGATACGCTGCACCGCGAAGTCTGGGGCCAGGGCTTTGCCGCGCCGACCTTCAGCGAGGAAGTCGAAGTCGTGTCGCAGCGGCTGGTTGGCGGCGACAAGCACCTGTCGCTGAAACTCAAGCATCAGGGCCAGCCGGTCGATGGCATCTGGTTTGGCCGCACCGAAACCCTGCCCGCCCGTGTCGTGCTGGCCTTCCGGCTGGACACAAATGAGTGGAAAGGCGTGCGCCGGGTGCAGTTTTTGATTGAAGCGGCGCAAGAAATCTAACCCCAGGAGAAGAAACCATGAGCACCAAAGCCTTGAAATGGCTGCCTGACGTTCAGGACAGCAACTACCCGGCAGCCGCCTCTTACCTGACGCTGCTGCTGCCCGCCAGCGACGTTGAAAGTACCGTCGCCAAACTCAAGGCAGCGAGCCTGTGCAAATTCAAGGCCAAAGACATCTTCCGCGCCTCTGGGCTGTCGCTGCTGGGCATCAGCAACTCGCATGTCGAAAAAGACCGCCAGAAAATCAAGGCCGGCACCGCGCTCTCGCCGATCCTGCTGGTGCGCGGCGACGCATTCAGCAAAGTCATCGTCGCCGATGGCTACCACCGGCTATGCGCGATCTATAGCATTGATGAGGACGCCTTGATTCCGTGCAAGATTGTTTAACAGATGCTAGCAAGGAAAGATAATGCTTTAAAATTTCACGCCTTCAAAAATAAAATTTCAAATTTACATATACCAAAGGGATAAACAATGACAACATTGTTAACTGCTTCAGAATTATTTAAAGCCGAACTGACCAGTGTAGAGAAAAATACGCCCGGCGGAGAGCTGGCCGGGATGATTCGGACGATGGCGGATTTTGCTAAGGGCGCTTACAACCTGATTCATCCGGGCGCCACGGAATATGTCAATATAAATGACATCGCCCCCCATGCTACTGATGCTTACAACGAAGTTATTGGCAAAGGCTGGATGCCCCTGAACCTTTTTGCAACATCGCCAACCCTGGACAGGGGAGCCATTCAATACGGCATGTTGAATGATGGCTTTTATATCAACGGCAATGCAGCTGCCTGCGTGACACGCTGCGGCGATGCCATCATTCTTTCATTCCGTGGCACCAATGACAACGGAAAAGACGGAGTGGTTAATCCTTACGATCCCAGCAACACTGTTCACCAAGACAAAGACCAATGGACAAACATGCCCTATCACTACGGGCTTTTAAGCCCTTTGATCAGTGCTTTTGATGCCTATGTTGCAGCCAATGGAATCAGCAAGGTTTACATAACCGGCCATAGCATGGGGGGTTCAATGGCGCTGGAATACATGAGCCATCATTCCGGCAGTAAATATCAAGCCGTCACTTTTGCAGCCACGCCTTTCGGACAACCTAACTGGCTAGGAATTACAGAAAGAAAAGATTATTCAGCCGACAGCCGCATCACACAAATTGAAGTAATTAAAGATACGGCAGCCATGCTATTTGATCAGCCAAATCTTTTTGGAGGCACTAATTCTCGCCCCGGACATGTTATTAACTTTGGCGGAGATCAAACACTTGAAATAGACAAATCGAATCCAGATAATTACATTACAGCATCAGCTATAGGCATTAAAGTTCTTGACTACTGGGGCATCACCAGCAATCACTCGATGGATTATTATCGCCAGATAACTGACAGCGTGGACGCCGATAGCTGGACAAGAATTCTGGCAGGAACGACAACCCAAAGCATTCTTCTGGGTGGCGAAAAAATTGAAAATACATCAGATTTTATTGTCGATGGACAGCTTAGTGGCACAAATACCAGCGCCAATAGCGGCAGCGAATACCTGTCCTCCCTGGACTTCAAAACAATCTATGGCGGCAAAGGCGACGACACGCTTTGGGCTGGGACAAACAACACCCTTTTACTGGGCGGCGTTGGCGATGATCACCTCTACGGCAATAGTGGAAATGACCAGCTCATAGGCGGAACCGGCAACGACTGGCTGAATGCGGGTGCAGGCGCTGACACGATGGATGGCGGCACCGGCAATGATATTTATTACGTCGATAATATCGGCGACATAGTTATCGAATCATTATCACTGAGCACGGAAATTGATTTAGTTTATAGCTCCATCAGCTATGGACTAACAACAAACGTCGAAAACTTAACCCTGACAGGAGCACTTTCCATTAACGGCAGTGGGAATTCACTGAGCAACATAATCAATGGAAATTCAGCTGAAAATATGCTGTATGGCGGCGCTGGCAATGACACGCTGAACGGTGGTGCCGGAGCCGACACCCTGACCGGCGGCGACGGCAGCGACACCTACTATGTGGACAACACGGGCGACACGGTCATCGAAACCAATGCCGTGACCAGCACCGGCGGCATTGACTTGGTTTACAGCTATCTCAGCGCTTACACGCTGGGCGCCAATATCGAAAATGGCCGCATCCTTTCCTCCGGCACGGCCAGCCTGACCGGCAACAGCCTGGGCAACCTGCTGTACGCAGGCGCGGGCAACAACGTCCTTGACGGCGCAGCAGGCACAGACACCGTGTCTTACCAGTACGCCACGGCGGGCGTAACAGTCAGCCTGGCCAGCACCATCGCGCAAGCCACCGGCGGCTCGGGCAGCGACACGCTGAAAAACATCGAAAACCTGACCAGCAGCAGCTATGCCGACAAACTCACCGGCAGCGCGGGCATCAATGTGCTCAACGGCGGCATCGGAGCCGACAGTATGACCGGCGGCGACGGCAGCGACACCTACTACGTGGACAACATTGGTGACAAGGTCATCGAAACCAATGCCGTGGCCAGCACCGGCGGCACCGACATCGTTTATAGCTACTTGAGCGCCTACACGCTGGGCGCCAATGTCGAAAACGGACGCATCCTCTCCTCCGGCACGGCCAGCCTGACCGGCAACAGCCTAGGCAACCTGCTGTACGCGGGCGCGGGCAACAACGTCCTTGACGGCGCAGCAGGCACAGACACCGTGTCTTACCAGTACGCAACGGCGGGCGTGACCGTCAGCCTAGCCAGCACCATCGCGCAAGTGACCGGCGGCTCGGGCAGCGACACGCTGAAAAACATCGAAAACCTGACCGGCAGCAACTATGCCGACAAGCTCACCGGCAACGCGGGCAGCAACACGCTAACCGGCGGCGCTGGCAATGATGTCCTAACAGGCGGACTCGGCGCCGACAGGTTCGATTTCAATGCCGTGACCGAGATGGGCTTGCCCAGCACCGCCTGCGACACCATCACCGACTTCAAGAGCAGCGAGGGCGACAAAATCGACCTGCAGGGCGTGGATGCCAACATGGCCCTGGCTGGCGATCAGGCATTCACCTTTCTGGGTGCGCTGACAACTTTCACAGGTGATGCGACGGGCAAGCTGCGCTTTGATACTGCCACCCACACCTTGTACGGCAGCACCAATGCAGATACGACGGCGGAATTCGCCATCGTCCTGACAGGCGTCAGCAACCTGAGCGCTGCGGACTTTGTGCTTTAACGCCCCTGCCAGGCGAGAAAGCCCGAACATTTGAGGCGGTAACTCGTCTGAAGAACGTGAATTTGTCGCGCTTGCCTTCAGGCACGACAAAAGCGCGACACAATTTTGTCGCGCAATGTGTCGCGCTACCGGCACGAAGCACCAAAGACAGCGCGTGCCAGCCACAAAAGTGTTGAGTGCTGGGAAGTTCACATAACATCCAGTCGTTCAATTCACATGCTGATTAGCCCCCAACTTCAGCCGCCCGGATGAGGCGTTCTGGATGAGGCGCAGTCAGCGCCGCCGCCCGTGTCAGTCGCGCCAAAATGGCAGACAGGTCAAAGCGGCGATTGAAGC
>Ga0302273_1001407_pt1 | contig 9975 bp, 5 predicted proteins | sample III_Bog_N1_3_FD_198774 | JGI IMG/M metagenome (GOLD analysis project Ga0302273, IMG submission 198774) | Peat permafrost microbial communities from Stordalen Mire near Abisko, Sweden - III_Bog_N1_3 | ecosystem: Environmental > Terrestrial > Soil > Wetlands > Peat | place: Sweden: Abisko, Stordalen... | reverse complement strand
CTTGTCCTTGTTTTTCTCACCCCTTTTTTTGATGGTTTAAAGTTAGAATGTTATCTTTATTGCATGGATTTAATGATTATTCATTGAGTTCATATAACTATAATACTTTTTGTATTATAGAAATTCACAGCCTCACTTTGCGATAAGAAAAAACAAACTCCGCCGCAAAGTGGCAATAATATACAATAAGCCCTATCAGTAGAAGCATGAAAAAACTTACACTTTCCCTATTTTCTATTCCCTTAATAGTAATAAGCCTACAGGCACAAAATCTTCACAAACTAAGTACAGAACGTAACGCTTACCGTGCAGCAGACCAACTGGTAAAACAACAAGTAGAGTATAAAGATCCCGGCAGCTCAGACAAGAACCTTACCTGGGACTTTCGATTTCTGCAACCCATTAATGAGGAATATTCCCTTAATTATTTTATCCCCGACAGTACCAATATGTTACGATTGTGCGGACAGGAACACAACACCCGTTATTATTTCCAGCAAAAGGACAGCCTGCAAGCCGTGGGGTATGAGAATTCCACTACTTATATGGAATATCCCACACCCGAACTACGGATGCGTTTCCCCTTTGCCTATGGAGATACGCTGTTTAGCTACTTTGTGGGCAAAGGACAGTACTGCCACAGACTAGAACTGGCGGTAAAAGGCTACACCCGCGTTGAAGCCGATGCCGAAGGTGAATTACTACTGCCCAAAAGCGAAACGGTAAAAAAAGCAATGCGAGTACGTACCCTCCGTCACTATACCGAAACGGGAAAAGACAGTGTGGAAATGACTCTCGACACCTACTCGTGGTATGCTGCGGGTATACGTTATCCGGTGTTCGAAAGTATTAAAACCACTCTGAGCAAAAAGGGAGATAAAAAAGACGAAAAAGGTGAAAGCATGAAAGATACCACCGTATTTAGAACTTCATTTTACTACCCACCCGAAAAACAAACCTCACAAGTAGAAACAGCCCCTATCCCTGAGGAAGCTAAAACAGCAGACCTCGGAGCATCAGCCGTATTTACAGAAGCACAACTTATGCCTAACCCGGTAATTGACAATCTCTATATTAAATACAAACTTGTACGCTCCGCCAAAGTTTGGTTTACGGTGCATAACAATATCGGTATACCTCAACGTAACACTTCACCACAACAGCTCGGAGAAGGAGAGCATAGCACTACTGTAGGTATGGGTGGTCTTATTCCCGGAGTATATAGCCTGTTTGTACATGTGGATGATATGGTGATGAGGTTGAATGTGGTTAAACAATGAAACTATTAAAGTCTCAATAAATGAAATTGTTTAATCGAATATACATAAATACAGCACAATTGTACACATAGTAGCAGCTATGCATACACTAAAAATATCACTGTGTGCAGTTCTATAGCTCCAATATAGCAATAGTCTAGTTACAAAATATAAACTTATATATCAGAATATGAACATAACTTTTTCAAGATTCAAGCATCTATACTTTATTTTCATTTTTAGCATCTGTTTAGCAGATGCCTTTGCCCAATCGATATCCGATGAATTTAAACATGATATAAAGCGGGTAGTATCTCCTTCGCCCGAAGCATCATCATTAGGAAAATATGGTCAGATACCGGTAAATATGCAATTGGGACTACCTGAAATTTCGATCCCGCTTTATGAAATAAAGGGTCAGGATTTAAGCTTGCCTATTTCGCTAAGCTATCATGGGGGAGGTTTTCAGGTATCGGAAGTTGCTTCTTCGGTTGGGCTGGGCTGGACTCTAAATGGCGGTGGGGTTATATCCAGATTTGTAAAAGGATGGCCGGATGAAGCAACGCAAGGGTATTACAACACAATGTTATACTATAATCAGAACATCAAAGGAACCGTTTGCAATTCTACGGCTGATGCAAACTCACTCCCCTGCAACTGGCGGGTGGCAGCTGCAAATGGAGAGGTAGATCTGGAACCCGATGAATTCTCGTTTAATTTTAATGGATATTCGGGGCGTATTATTTTTAATGAAGATAAGCAACCCATCTTTTATCCTTTTCAGAATTTGAAAATTGAAGGTTCAATTCTTACTGACTGGATCATAACCGTTCCCGATGGTACAAAGTATTATTTCGAGAAAAAAGAACGTTCAACCTTCCGTTATGGAGGCAGTTATACTTCAGCGTGGTATCTTACCCGGATACAAAGTGCGAGAAGCAATGAATATATTACCTTTACTTATACCGATAATGGGCATAGCTGGTTGGAGGATATTAGTTCAAAACCCAAAGTTACATCTTTGTCACCCTTTTATACAGAGTCCGGCACTGGTAATGCTTGTACAAGTAGCCAACTGCAAACAGAAACGGAAATGACAGGAACTACTCAGTTAAGTTCTATTGGATTTCCAAAATACGGATTAAGTGTATCGCTAAGTTATGCTAATGACCGCATTGATATTGGCACACAATCCACACTGCAACGACTCACTAAGCTATCCGTTTCGAAATATGCTGTAATTCAATCGTACACTTTCGAAAACAACGCCTATTTTGAAGGGAAAAACAATGCGAATGAAAGCAGCTATTTGTGCAGAAGACTTAAATTGAATGCGCTAAAAAACGACTTGAATAATACCCGTTACTCCTTTGAATACGAACCGGGTTATCAGATGCCATCATACAATAGTCCTGATGTAGACCATTGGGGGTTTTATAACGACGCCAATAATAGTTCATTTATACCACCTATACCAAGTTACTATAAAGGACATTATGTTGAAAATAGTTGGCTAACAGCCAATAAAGAGACAAATGCCAATGCAGTAAAAGCCTGTATGCTAAATAAAATAACTTATCCGACGGGAGGCTATACTCAATTTAACTGGGAGTCAAATGTGGTTTCGTATGAAAATGAACAAAAAGAAAGTTTTAAAAATGCATCGGTTTCATGTGCTAACGGAGCCATCTCGATGACCGGAAAAGAATCAAATTTAGCCACCTATATGCAAAATCTGTATGTGGATGATGTAAATATGCCAATAAACTTACATGTAGTGCCTTTTGTAAAAACAACGCCGGGACAGGTTCAGATTACGCTGAACACAAACCCAACGGGAAGCAGCTCAACAATAGGTTATCGCCAGGCTTATATATACAAGTTTTCGAGCGATGTGAATGCTAATACTTTGCGTATTCCGCTTTTTGATATAATGAACGATCCAAATTGCAGACAAATTTTAAATGGTCAAAGTATAGATCTTACTACCGGAGCTTACTTTTTAATTGCTATTGTATCCAAAAATTTATCGTCCCAATCAATCGTTGCCTATGTAGATTATACAGAAACTGAGATTGTAAAATACAGAGATCAATACGTTGGAGGAGTAAGGATTAATGAGATAAATTCTTACGACGCTATAAATCCTGCCAATAACCTGCAGAAAACATATAGCTACAAAAGAGACTATCCGGTAGCACCATTAGCTGACGAACCCGTAGGGTACACCCGTTCGAGTGGAAAGCTTTTTGCCGACCCATATCACTCGAACTACACGCATGCTTATGTAGATCCATGCACGCATATGCTTAACGTTAGTTCATTTCTGGTAGACGCAACTGGCGAACCTCTGCGCAACGAAGGAAGTCATATAGGCTACGGCGAAGTTACCGAAATATCAAAAGGCAAGGCTGCGGGAGTGAAAACCATAAAGTATCTGAATAACTATATGGCCGATCAACGAAGTTTGGTTGTGAATGAAACCAGTTTTGACAACACACTCAAACCGGTAAAATTAACAGACAATCAATATACCAGCCCTTATTATTTGCAAAGTAATTATCATCAAATGATTATCAGGCTAATTAATGCAAACAAGGTATGCAACTCTGATGGGATGTACTGCACCACATATTACAACTTTAGTGACAAATCATCATCTCTATACACTTCGGGTTGGACAGGATTAAAAGAGACCAATGAGAAAACATATAATTTAGCAACCGGAAGCCCTATAGAATGCAAAACACAATATTTCTATGATGGCGCCGACGCTAACAAACATACTTTCCTGACGCGCAAAAATAGCTATAACAGTGATGGAACGTTGGTACTAGAGCAAACTAAATATCCGTGGGACTTTAGTGCCTCCGGCAATATTCTACAAACCCTTATTGCTAACCATATAATTAATAAGCCGATAGAGCAACTTCTTTTTAATAATTCAAAACTTGTGGCATCGTATTACAATAAGTATAACTCAAGCAATGGATTGCTTAATGTTTCGGAAACCTACGAATGCGATTTTCTGAAACAGAAAACTCAACCGTTGGGCTTGGATGCATACGGTAATCTGGATCCGAATACTTATTATAAAAAGATGTTGAGTTTTGATTATGATGGAAGTGGCAACATTATTACCCAGACCAAAACAAACGTAATGTCGACATCCTACCTGTGGGGATATGGGAATTCATTGCCGGTAGTTCAAATTCAGAATATAGCTCAAGGTGATATTCCATCAGCTGTAACCGCGAATATTTCAAGTCACGCGTTTTCGGGAAGCACTAACTATAACGATATTCAAACCGACATTGCTTATTTGAAAACGCAGTTATCCACCCTGTCGTCTGCTGCCAATTATATGATTACTCTGTATACCTATAAACCACTGATAGGAATAACCTCTGCCACTGACCCCCGTGGTACCACCACTTATTACAATTACGATGCGGTGGGACGATTGTCGGAAATATACAGGATGGTAAATGGAGCAAAGCAGAGCGTTCAAACTTATCAATATAATTTCAAACCCTGATTGTTTACTTTGAATTAGAATCATCAAATACAATTATTATATGAAACAAATACTCTACATACTTCTTCTTTTGCTTTTGCCACTAACCCTGCCGGCACAAAGCACAGATCAGAACTACATACTTGCCCGCACCTATTTAGAAAAAGACGGGTCGAAGTACAACGATCGGATTCAATACTTTGATGGGCTGGGACGCCCTGTGCAGACAGTACAAAAGGCAATAACACCCGGAGGAAAAGATTTAGTAAACTTTACCGAATATGATGGTTGGGGTAACGAGCGAAAAAACTGGTTGCCTGCACCCTCGTTAGGAAACACGGGAGCGTATATAAGCCTTTCGGACTTTACCGCATTGGCAAACAATCAGTATACCACCGGCGAACAGCCATATAGCACCACCGAGTTTGAGCCTTCTCCGTTAAACAAAGTTACCGGACAATATGGTGCGGGAAAAGCATGGTATGATGCCGGTAAAAAGGTAACAACCGAGTATGGCACCAATACAAATGTTGGTGTAGATGTAGTTGCCCGTTTTTATGTAAATGGCAGTGGTCAGTTGCAGCGAGATGCCAACAACTATGCTGCTAACACCTTATTTAAAATGACAGTAACTGACGAAGATGGCAAATCCACCATCGAATACAAGGATAAACAGGGGCGTGTAGTGATGAGAAGGAACTGTGCCAAAGCGGATGTAAATTACAATGCAGATACCTATTTTGTGTATAATGATCTGGGGCAACGTGCTTATGTGTTACCTCCAAACTTTGTGGATGGAATGGGGGGTACCACTTCATTCCCAGACGACAATACGCTGCTAAAACAATTTGGGTATCTGTATCAGTACGACGAGCGGGGTAATTGCAAATACAAGCGTCTACCGGGTTGTGAACCCATATATATGGTATACGATAGAGCAGAGCGCCTGATTCTGTCACAAGATGGAAATCAGCGGGGTAATGCACAATGGACAGTGATCAAATATGATGTATTTGGGCGCACCATTTTTACAGGTACTACCGGTGCTATTCCAAACTCAACAGCACTAGGTGATTTAATTTTGGCAAATAAAGATAAGCTCATTATTGAGAGTTATAGTAACGGTTCCGGTTACACGTGCACCAACTTTTGCGATGCAGCCCCCTTGATTGTTAATTACTGCGATAGTTATAATTTTACTACTCTTGTGGCCAATGGCGGGAGTTTTAACTGGGGCGCACCACCCTCGGGTTTCGACGGGCAATATCTTGATAGCAACGGACAACCTAACGCCAAAGGACTCTTGACGGGAACAGTGGTGTATCGTTTAAACGACCCAACCAAATATGAAACAACGGCACTCTACTATGATGATAGGGGGCGGGTAGTACAAACACGTGCAGGCAATCATTTAGGAGGTTACGACATAAGCTACAATGCCCTTGATTTTACAGGCAAACCTGCTAAAACCTATAAAACCCATGGCATTAATGGAGCTTCGGCCACCATTACTGAGCTGTACACCTATGATTACGACAAGGCGCAACGTCTTACAACCACTAAGTATAGTTTAAATGGTGGCGGTGAAGTTACGTTGGCATCAAACACCTATGATGAGTTGGGAAGACTAAAAACCAAAACTCTTGGAGGAATTGATGCAACGTCCTATAATTATAATATTCGAAGTTGGACAACAGATATTGTTGGTAGCCGTTTTGCCGAAAACCTGTATTACAATGCTAATCCCGTCGGTTTGCCTAACTTTACACCTGCGTACAACGGAAATATAGCAGGAATGCAGTGGAGTGTAGCAAACGAAAGTGGAAACCGGGCCTATAGTTTCACATACGATGGTCTCAACCGGCTAACCAATGCAAGCTATACCGGATTTAGCGGCGGGGTGATAAATGGCACACAAAACAGGTACGATGAACATTTTGGATTTGATAAAATGGGAAATACTACAAGCTTTACACGCAACGGTTTGCTTTCGAGTTCAGGTGGTTATGGTACTGTTGACAACCTGAGCTTCACATACAATGGTAATCAAAAGGTAAAGATTAGGGATGTTGGATCGAACGGAATTTTCTATGGTGATGAGGAGTTTGTACAAAACGGCTCGAATACGGGCAATAGTTGCGCTTACGATGCCAATGGTAACCGACTGTATGATAGCAACAGCAATATTTGGGGAATTCGATATAATACACTAAATTTGCCGGACGCGATGCAGTTCTATCAGGGACATCAAACCAATTACACCTACTCTGCAACAGGTGCTAAGCTGAAAGTTATAGACAAGACAGCTCCGGCGGGAGTAGTATTACCTGTAACAAGCTTGAATACGATTTTGTCGAACCCTTCGGTATCAACGATTACGACTACCGATTATGTAGGCAATATCATTTACGAGAACGGGACTCTGAAACGAATACTTACTCCGGTGGGTTATTGGCAGGCAGGTACATATTATTACTTCTTGAAAGACCATTTGGGTAGCAACCGTGTAGTGATGACCGGGAGTGGTGGTATTGCCGAGACAAGCAGTTATTATCCCAGTGGTATGCGCTTTGGCGAAAGTGCAGTAAATGGTGGCAGCGTGCAACCCTACCGCCATACGGGGCACGAAATGCAGGAAATGCATGGATTGAACTGGATAGATAACTTGGCACGGTTCAGAACGGTGAGTGATGGAAATGGGTTTACAGGTGTGGATCCACTGGCTGAGAAGTATTATTCTATTTCACCATATGCATATTGTAAGGGTAATCCTGTAAATGCAATTGATCCCGATGGAAAATTAGTTATATTCATAAACGGGATGAATGCAGGTAGTGGAGGCAAGCCAGCCTATTGGGGAGGATTTGACACAAAAGTAATGAATCGAGTTAAGGATTGGAATGCTGATTATATAGATGGATCTCATGGTGGAACTAGTAGTATGCCTTGGAATCTTTCAGCGAATGAAAGAAAAGGCGTAGGTTATGACAGTGGAAAAGAATATGCAAAATATTACTTATTCGCATATAAAAATGATGATGGAAGTTTTAAAGAAACTATAAAAGTTATTACTCATAGTATGGGTGCTGCTTATGCAAAAGGTTTCATTCAAGGGCTTATTGATGCAGGAGTTCCTATCAATCAGATTGAATTTGAAGCAGATTTTGCACCCTTTCAACCCACAAAACAGAAAGCTGTTGCTGGTGTTAAAACGTATCAATTTTCTAATGATAATGATAATGTTGCAAACAACAAAGCATTAGGAAGTCCATATGGACGAATGGAAGGGGCTGATGTTACTACTGATAATGACAAAGATAAAGGGCATTCTATTCAAGACTTTAACGACAAAATTAAAAATTTACCAGAAGGAACATACAAAGTGGTTAATGGTGAAATTGTGCCTCAATAAAAAACATAAAAATAAGATATGAAAAAATGGAATCCTTTGCTAGTATTGTTTTTATCATTCATTCTTTATTGGATTGCTTTGTATATTGGAGCAAGTGCTATTGATTCTCAGCATGCTGGTGGAGAACAATATTTCTTGACCATTTGTGCAAAGGGAATTGAATTTTCTCCAATAATTGGACTGATTCTGTTCGGAATTATATGTTTTATATATAAAGAATGGACTATTAGAAACAAATGGTTATCAATAATTTTAATAATATTTTTGTTAGTAGCATCTACATTCTTGTTGTTCTTTAATCATTCGTAGAGCAAATAGTCATTATTTTTATATTGGGTGCTTTGCGTGTCATATTGTGGTGAAACGCTACCACTCGTGGTAATGTATCAGATTTGGCGTTAATGGAATAAAACCTTGTAAATCAAAAACAACTCACAAGGATAGAATAGGGAATGGTGGGTGTATATGCTCACCATTTTCCATTTTTTTTAGTCGTTCAAAATGAATGGAAGAGAAGTGTAGGAACAAAAAACGAGCATTTGTTTTTATCTATTTAGTCTTTTTGAATATTTAACAATATGGCGTGTTTGAGGTTGTATAGAATTCAACAGCAAGATGTGTTTTTGTAGCTACAAAAACGTTTTGCCTGATTAAAATCAGGAGTTAGAACCCTCGCAACTCGGGTTCAATTTTTATCCAGAATGCTATAGTATATATAAGCAAAGCCCTGCAATTTAAGGTTGCAGGGCTCTTTGTGTTGTTTGGACAACTCTAGAGAGTTCTCGAAATGGCATAAGATAATTTTAGAAGTTCACTTTACCATCCAGTAAATCCTTCATGCGCTTTTTGGTTAGCATAGAATTAATGATTTTAATCAGGGCGTTTTTCTCGTCTTCGTCAAGTTGATTAATAAGCATTAGTTGCTCGTTCAGTTCATGGTTTTGCATTTCCACCACACTATCCTCACTATCGTTTAAAAGGTTGTCAGCACTCACGGCAAACACTCCCATTAATCGCTGTACAATATCAATAGATTGTGTCTTTTTTCTGATTTACAACAAACTTAATTGCGGTTTATTTGCTCACAGTTTTTTTTGAAAAAAACATCAATTAAAATTGATGTTTATCAACTTAGATTATTATATCGAATTCTCGTTATTTTAATTTTCAAATAAAATCAACATTCATTTATGTTACCATATACTTGGTATTAAGCAGAAGAATCTTAAAACAGTATCCCAGTTTTCAACTGTTTCCATAGTAAGACCAGATTTCGCTAGTGAATTAATCCAGTCCTCACCAATAGCCTCAGCCCAAAAAACATTCGCGAATTCTTTGTCAAAAACATATTTTTTTGAATCTAAGTTGAAATTAAAACATGCATGATTAAAAGGTTTATCTTTATCTTCAACATGATCTGGTGTTATAGTAAAAGTGCCAGCAAAACATTCTTCACTCTCACAATAGTCCAAAATAAAAGAGAGTCTCGAAAATCTATCGTGAAGATATTCTATAAATTCAATATTAGGTGACCAACGCGTGTCGTAAGTAACGCAATAATATTGTTTACTTTTACTAATAGTCTCTGGGTATTTAACATCGTAGTCACACCCCCAGTTATTCTCAAGCCATTGGTCACAGTCTGAATAACCGTACTTTTTCTCCAAATCTGAAATATATGTGTTGAATTCAACTTCTGTTCGACCTTGTTTATCCAAAAGAATTGTTTTTAATTTACCATTTTCATCATCAACATCAATTTTCGAAACTGGACAAAAAATGTTAGG
>Ga0302273_1001406_pt1 | contig 9975 bp, 11 predicted proteins | sample III_Bog_N1_3_FD_198774 | JGI IMG/M metagenome (GOLD analysis project Ga0302273, IMG submission 198774) | Peat permafrost microbial communities from Stordalen Mire near Abisko, Sweden - III_Bog_N1_3 | ecosystem: Environmental > Terrestrial > Soil > Wetlands > Peat | place: Sweden: Abisko... | reverse complement strand
CATCTGAACAGAACGCTCTTTGAAGGCCGGATCATGAGTCCTACGAATGGACTTGAGATTCTCTGTCATACGGCTAACCTACCTGATTGTGGAGTCCGTCAGCAGGGGAACGGGTCAGACCATCCCGCCAGTAACCGTGGCACCGTCTTGAATCTGAGGAATCGTCGGAGCACGAACCGTCCCTCTTACATTACTATAGGAACGCAGTGATATATGATTCGCACTTACAGCATCACCCAATATTTGAGCTTGCGCTCCGATATCTATGTTATCTCCTGCTCCAACTTTTCCATATACATGTGTGCGATCACTTAGCCTGACGTTCTTAACGCCCCACACAGCATAATGTTGAGCATTTTCTAACTCATTCTCAAATACGACATTTCCTGTCCCATTTGAAGAGCTTCCACTCGAACTCGTACCAGTTGATGTCCCTGTTCCTCCAGTGGAACTTCCAGAAGAGCCGCTACTTCCACTTCCACCGGCATACGGTGTTCCATAGATCAATGTGTCAAGGTGGTATACTGCCACATTGCTATTTACGGCATATCCTGTAGTACTGGATGCGCTATAAGCAAGAGAATTGCTGATATTTTTCCAATTTGAGTTATTCAATCCGAACTGGACTTCAGCGTAAGCACCTGTATCTACTTTTCCCGAATCAAACGAGATATCAACATATCTTTGGGCACTATCCCCGCCAAAGCTCATGGTTACTGCACCATTACTTCCTAGCGAATACCACCAAACGCTGTATTTGATGCTTTCCAAACTTTCGGAGTCACAAAGCCAATAACGAATTCGCCACGAAGATAGATTCAAGGAGGCATTACTGCGATTATACAGCCGCAAAGCAATATTTTCCACTGGCTGAGGAGGAGCTCCATTTTCCGCAAACGCTTCAACTTCAACTCGTCCGCTTGCTGCAGAAACAGGTATTGCAGAAAAAATCAAACACGTAAGAAACGAAAGCATCACAGCAATTCGGTTCATTGCCATTAAGCGCATAAAAAGTTTCCTCCAGACAATCCGGGAATCACACAATACCACCAATATGCAGTTGTACATAACTTACTCAGAAATTCATATATCCGCACACGACGCACTAATATTTACGCATTTTCTACATCTGCAAACAATGCATAAATGCCACTAACAAGAACTTTCACAATTACTAACGAGATAGTCTTGTATTGCGTGACGTATAGCTGAAATCGGCCAAATCACGCCATTTGCCGCATCATTAGCCCCCACGTTCCCAACGCTTCGACCTCGGGTGCGGCATGGCTCTGGCTCGTCATCCTAACCAGCTTCTTAGCGGCTTTTGATCCATATCTTGGCTATATAAAGGGCCTCGGTGCGCTTGCACCGAAGCCGAAGGCCAAAGGTGTCGTAACAATTCCCCGCGCAGACAGCCTCTCAACCCGAGAGACAAGCTACAAGTTTTCTAAAGAAGTCAAGGAGAAAACTGGCGCTCTTTGAAGGGGATGCCGAAAGATGTGGCATAAGACAGATTTTGTCTAGATGGCCTAGGCCTAGCACATGTGCGAGGCCGACCAACGACGCGAGCTGATCGCCTTGTGACGGCGAGAGCACCAGGCCCATGGATGAACCCGGCCGGATGGGACCGACGAGGGTGGCCGAATAAGCCGATTTCGCACGATAGCTTGACTAATTATTCCGACCAGCCCTAGCCGTAACCGGCTTCGGGTTGAAGTGGGATTTAGCGGTATCGGGCAGAACAGATAACACAGAGTTTCGCACAGCGACTCCGCTAATGCCGGTCCTCTGTGCATAAGTATTGATCTTGGTCAATTTCACCTCGTAGACAGCATTGGCTCCCATGGCGCCAGCTTCCTCCTGGAGAGATTGCAAAGCAGTTGCACCGTCACCCACGACATCGACGGCAACACTTCCCAAAACTTGAGCCCCGGAATCTGTCGGTGTCTGAGAGGAGTAGATCTTCACTGCAGAGGCGAGGACAGGAGTAAGGGTTGTATTGGCGCCATTCTGGAAATAGTGCGCTTGAATTGCACACCCAGCAGACAGCAAGGCGAGGATCGGCAATATGGTAACAATCTTCTTCATTTGATCCTCACTTCATCTTCACTGCGGTGGCGGTTGCTCTAATGCCACAGTTCCAATAGCCTAGAGCCCCCTCAAGGCGCAACTGAACGATTGCGTCGGCTCCGAAAGCTGCGGCTTCTTCTTTTAGCTTATCCACTGCCGTCGCAGCATCATTTCCTGCATCCGCAGAAGCGATGACTTGGCCAATGACTTGGTATTTCTTGCCATTGGCATTAGCCGTAGAATACACGGCAACATCCGCCGGACTAACATGAGCTACAGCCCCAGCGAGAGGAACTACATCATCGGTTTGCAAGTGCGCAGTAGATGCACAACCGGCCAACGCGATAAAAATTGAGGAACACAAGCAAAGACGCTTCATTTACAACTCCCATGCGCAAAAAGACGGGTTGCCTCCTGATCTAGAAATTCCAGTCGTTCAGTAAAGAGTCCGCGTCTCACATTCCCTCCCGCCTTGATAGATCTAGCGGAGCATTTCCTCCCCCGCCGAAAAAACTGAAAAGTCGGAATCTACCGCCGCTGCCTACTAGTACAGACAACCAAACGCTGCGCAGTGTCCACAGCCGAGTTGTCATAGCACCATGCCCATTGTGCTGAAGTTCACGTTACCAACTCCAGCGGCTTTTAGTTTCACTAGCAAGAAGCTTGGGTCAGTAGCCCCGGAGCCAGCGCAACGTGAAGAGGACGCAAATGAATGAAAACCTTTGGCTGGACGATTTGCGGCCCGCGCCAGAAAATTGGGACTGGGCCACGTCAGCAGAACAAGCTATTGCCCCTTCTCAAAAGCCGCCAATATGTGCTGCTGAGCCTGGATCACGACTTGGGAAACGACCGGGCAGGAACGGGGCTTGATGTGTTGCGCTGGATCGAAGAAGAAGTGGTGCTGCACGAATTCCGACCACCCGAGATGCGAGTCCATTCGATGAACCCGGTTGGATGACAGAATATGCTGGCAGCCATTGATGCGATACAGGCACGACGAAATAACATGAAGGCTGTCTGACACAGCCGCCGCTTGTGTGCATTCTTTGCAAGACCTTTAACAGGACACTGCGGAATGGATGACAGAGCCAGCGGGATTGTCGAGACCATCTATCAGCAGCTTGGGGGCAAAGGCTTCGCCATGATGATCGGGATGAACTTCCCCATCCTCGTGTCCGAAGACAAGAAGACAGGGAACGTGACAGCGACTTTCCGTTGGAGAGCCCATGCCAATGATGGGCCCGACAGATCGAGTACGGCTCCGAGGCTCCCTAGCTGTCCGACGGCGCAGCCACGGATTTCGCCATCATCCGGGCGGCGACGATGGCGGCGAGAAATCCGGAAACCGCGGCGGTGCCGAGCGACCATCTCGGGCCCAGATGGTTCGCGATCCACCCGACGATGGGAGCCCCGATTGCCGCTCCCCCCAGCCCCACGCCCACGCGGGTCGCCATCACCCGACCGCGCATGGTGGGCTCGGTCGTAAGCTGCATCATGCTGTTCGTCGCGATCGTGAAGGTGAGAGCCGAGACTCCGATTAGCGCGAGGGCCGCGGCGAACCACCAATATCCGGGAGAGAAGGCGGCGAGGGTGCACGCGATCCCGAAGACTCCTGTGCCCCAAAGCAGCGTCCCGAAGTCCGGCTTGTCGCGCGCTGCCGACAGGAGTGCCGCGCTCATCGTGCCGATCGCCATGATCGACGACAGCAGGCCGAATCCGCGCGCGTCGGTGTGGAAGACCTTCACCGCCATGGCGGAGATGAAGACCTGGAAATTGAAGCCGAATGTCCCGATCAAAAAGAGCATGACCACGATGGATCGCAGGTCGGGCCTCGCCCAGACGTAACGGAGTCCTTCGACGAAGCCCCCGGTCGCGCGGGAAGCTCTCGCGTTCGTCCGGAGCTCATGGACACGCAGCAGAGACATGGAAAGCAGAACAGGGCCAAAGGCCAGTCCGTTCAGGAGAAACGCCCATCCCGTTCCGATCTTCGCGATGACCAGACCTGCCACGGCCGGGCCGATCATCTGGCCGGCGAAGATCGAGGTCGAGTTGAGCGCGACCGCGTTGGGCAGGTGTTCGTCTCCCACCAGTTCCCCGACGAAGGTCTGCCGCACCGGTGCATCCAGCGCCGCGGCGGCACCGAAGACGAAGGCGAACACGTACACGTGCCAGAGTTGGATGTGACCCGAGATCGTCAGGATTCCCAGCGCCACCGCCAGCACACCCATGGATGCTTGCGTCAGCATCAGCAGCTTGCGCTGGTTGAACCGGTCGGCCGCCAAACCGCTCCAGGGCAGCAACAAGAGTTGCGGTGCGAACTGCAGGCCCGTGACGATTCCCAGGGCGGTCGCGTCGTGGTTGGTCAGTCGCGTCAGCACGATCCAGTCCTGCGCCACGCGCTGCATCCACGTTCCGATGTTCGAGACCAGAGCGCCTGCCGCCCACAAGCGGAAGTTGAAGTTTTCCAGGGCGCGGAACGGCTTGGAAAGTGGATTGCTCATGGACGCTTCGGGGCGTTGCCCCCGTGGAGCTGGCCGAAATTCCACGCCGAAAACAGGCTGATGGAGAGCGCGCCGGCCGCGAACGGCCCGATGCAGGCCATGGAGTGCGGATCGAACTGCCCGACCCGCAACAGCAGGAAATAGGCGAAGACGAAATTCGCGAAGCCCCATGCGACATTCACGGTCGAGGACGAGAGTCCCTTCCCGTGAGGTTTCGCGAACGGTGTCTGGAAGGGCTCTCCCATCATGCCGCTGACGAAGTGAGGCATGGCGTTGACCAGAAACCCGGCTCCGAAGAAGTAGGACACGATCTGCAACCAGTTCATGGTCAAGCACTCCTTTTTGCGAGCAGATCAAGCACGTCCTGCGTGGAGCCGGTCTCGCCGAGGCGGGGAAAGACATGCTTGAGACTGTATTCGTGCGCTTCGGGGCGCGAATCCGCCATGGCGTCAGTGGCGAGCGTCACGTTGAAACCCGCTTCGTATGCCTGGCGCGCGGTCGCTTCGACGCCGGTTGCGGTGGCGACACCGGTAACGACCACCTGGGTCACGCCTTCCGCCCTCAACCTGGATTCGAGGTTCGTGCTGGCGAACGCGCCCCAGGTTCGCTTGGTGACCACGATGTCACCACTCTGGCAACCCAACTCCGGAACGAGGTCCGCCCATCCTTCGAAGTAAAGTCTCTGCCTGGGCGGTTGTTCCGTACGCCCCGGCGCCCCACCGGTGACGTTGACGAGCACGACGGGCAACCCCGCCGCGCGAAACGCATCGATCAGAGCGCGCGACCGCTCCACGACATCATCGAGAGGAGACACGGCAGGAGAGCCGACGATGCCCTTCTGGAGGTCTACCACGATCAGCGCGGTTCGAGGGTCGAGGATGGTGAGCGGCATGAAGTTCTCCTTTGAACGCGGTAAACGAAATTTGGTGTCGATCCGAGGTGATATGGTTAATCCTCGGCGAGTCGCGCAAGCAGGTGCAGGACGGAAGACACCTTCTTCTGCTCTTGCAGGGAAAGTTTCCGCTGGATCGTTTGCGCCAGCCAGTCTTGGCGGGCGGTACGTCCATCCTCGATCATTTTCCTGCAGGCTTTCGTCAGCGACATGAGCGTCTTCCGCCCGTCGTTCGGGTCAGCGGCTCCCACCACGAACCCAATTTCCTCCAACGCGGCGACGACAGCACTCATCGACTGGGGGCGCATCCCCTCCGCCCTGGCAAGGCTCGACACCGTCGCCGGACCGTCATTTTCCAATCGGAGAATAACGGCGACCTGGGATGATGTAAGGTCGTATCGCCCACCTTGCTGCCGTAGTTTCCGTTTCAGGGGCCCTAAAGTGGTGCGCAACTCCTTTGCGACCTTGGAAGCAAGGGAGAAGCTTGTATTCCGTGACGTTTCTTCCATGATGAGAACATACCATAATAACAGTCAATCTGTACAGGTTAACTGTGTTTCTATTGCATCACTCAACGCAGTGAAATGAGTTCCGAAGCTGTCTCGGAAACGTTGTCCTCCTGCGCTGCCAAGGTCTGCCGCTCAGGAATAGCGAACCCTAAAAGCCTTCCACATTTTGCCAAAAATTATTTTCAGGGCTCTGGGCTCTGCCGTAAAACGTCCGATATCTAGAGGGTAACTGCGAGCGGCAGAGGGGGGGATCAGCGAGGCTTCCATTCCCATGGATGGCACGATTTGCGCATCTACCCCGGTGCCAAAAGCGGTTCGTGCAGGCATTGAGGCGATGTCATGTTGTCAGAAGCGCGCCTAGGCTCTTCAGTCTCGCCGCTGCTCGCGGGCGTGGCCGCTTCGAGTTCCAGCGACGACCACCGCATCGCGCACATCGAACTCCAGAGTCCGGAACATCAGCAGGGTGTAATCAACAGCTCAGCATCCAGGTCGCCTTGTGTAAAGGCCTGGATCAGGGCCTGGGCGCTCTTCGAAAAGACGACCGGGTTGGCAACGATCCTACCGCGTGTCATCAACATCGACAAAGCCTTACCATCCAGCACAAGCCCCGCTCGCCCCAGCAGGGCTGACTCAGTACTTGTAAACCTTGTGCGAGAGCTTCGAGGTCTTCGCCTTTTCAAGATCCTTGTGATGCGGCCTCTGCTGCAATAGCCGCTTCTTTCGCAGGTACGCCCGCCCTTCGGAAGTACGCAGCCAACGAAGCAGCTTCTTACGATCACGGAGGCGCTCAGCCAGCGCTCGCTTTACAAAAGACACCACCGGCACATGGCCAACGCCGTGCTCTACAAACGCTGCGTGAATCGCCTGTAGATACTGATTCGCAGGTGCCTCAAGCTGTTCGATGATCGTCTCAACGTCACCATCAAGCCGGTCCGACAGCCCCTGTAGCTGCCGCTGTAACTCTGGGTGTTCGGCACGAGCCTGTTCGTCGACGACAGTAATCTGATCGAGAAGTTCGCTTAGGCACTCTTGGCAGTTCTCTGGTTCTTCGGGGCCAGGCTCCTGCTCGTATTCCAGTGCCGACACGAGAAACGGTGTCGCATCATAGTGACGTCCTGTAAGAGACTCTAGCTCAAGCAGGTATGCCCACATCTGTAGGATCGCGCGCTGGTGTATGGGTGAACGTGCTGCGTTGGTATTGTCCGGCATGCTTAACCTCCCGTTACAGGCGCATGTATTTGCGGCCCGTAACAAGAGTTGGTGCAGTCGCCGAGCATCAGTAAGGCATCGGCGGCATCGCAAAATCACCGCCAGCCATCGTCGCCGCTTCACCTGTTGTTGCAACCGTCAGGAAGTCCGTGTAAGAGTGCGTCTCAACACTGACAGCCACGACACCTTTCCCGTTCAGACGCGGCATGCAAACTTTACGAAGCCACGCCTTGCCTTGCGCTGTGTCCAACCAGCGACGATACGTTTGGCGCGCATTCAGGCGATCGACCAGTGTCCATTGCGAAAGCAACTCTGAGGGCATCAGACCGGGTAGCTTTATCTTAGCCTTTAGTGGCGAAGCAATATCGACGTCTCTTTCTTCCCATAATCTTCTGCGAGAAATCTCGAGATCTATATCAAAGCTCTCCCCGCTGTTCGTGATGACTTTAGCGCCCCAAGGAAACCGGTTTAGCAATTCATCCTCAATGTTCCAGACATCACATAGCAAGGACGCGAATTTCAAGCGCTCGGGATCAGCGAAAACGTATGTGTCGTAGTCCTTCTCAATTTCCATGCAAGCATCATGGATCCTGACACACAAAGAGCTATGTAAGTTGCAGCTCCATTCCAGTTCAGTAACCTGTTGCCATAAGAATTCGTAAAAGCTCAGTATCTCGAAAGGCACAGCTCGGCCCATTTGATATGCCATCGCACTGGAAGCACAAAAAGTTATGGGCTGTTTGGAGTCCTGACATTTCTCCGCACCCACCATGAAGTCAGTATACGAACGCGTATCGGCTTTGGTTTTCGCTGCGGCATCACCACTTACACGTTTCGAGCATACATTGTCAAGCCACGCCTTTCCCCTTGCAGATTCCAACCAATCTCGAAACTGCTTGCGAGCATCTAAGTGATCATTCAAGGTCCACCGCACAAGTAATTCATGAGCTTTTACACCACTAGGAAGCTTCACGTCAGCATCTAGATAATCAAGGTTGACGTTTAGCTCATCCCATCGTCCTTTGCAAAGCCTTCTGAGGCCTTCATCAAACCCCCAGCCCCATTCGCTAATATCTTCCGCTTCCCAGGGAAATCTGTTTAACAGATCAACTTCAAAGCCCCAAACATCACAGAGCAGCGACGTGAATTTAATGCGCTCCTCGGCAGAAAAAGCGTACGCACCGTAATTACGTTCCACTTCCATACATACTTCACGAATACGAACGCCTAAAGCACTTTGCAGTCCGACTAGTAGTTCAAGATCGTGGACATGATGCCAAAGCCAGTTGTACAAGCCAATCATGTGTTCCGGTAAGCTTTGATATCTTTGAAACATCAGGTACTCCATTATCATTAGCCAAGCACATGCTTGACTCGAATAGAGTTGTGCCGAATTCGCTGGAGCCTGTCGCAGGTACAACACGGAACCACAGAATCGACATGCGGATGCGCTGATACCGGCCGCACTAGCATATCTCGTAGTGGCTCTGCCTGTGTATTCGCTTCGCTATCGTAATGGCGTGATCAGCGCCGTCGGCGCCGTCGGGCGGAGCCGACTAGTGACCCAGCAGCGTATCGTTTGCAGCGACCTCGCTGTGACTCGTTAGAAAGTTACCCACATGTCACGATCTTTCCCGTTGGCACCCTCGCGTAACATCGTGGCTCTCCTGAGGGAAATGATTAGCCATGGATTCGGGCCTGGCCTAGTCCTTGCATTAATGTCCATCGACGACCCCGGCCGTCGCTGACCGGGTCACCGGAGGCATAAACGGAAACATGCGCTTTGCTCGACCCTGACGTCAGGGAAAGAAGGCCCAAACGATTCCGGAGACTCTTATGCCTTCCTTTGATCAGCGCGTGCCACTTTTCGCCCTGCTCGTCGGGCTTGCTCTTCCCCTTTGTGCTCAAGCTGTTGTGACAGATTCTGTCATCACAGCTTCACCGCTCTCCGACACGGCCAAAGCCGTGCCACTGTTGCGCGAGGTCTCGGTGCAAGCCTCCAAGGCCACAGCGGCCAATGACGGAAAGATGCAGGCCGATTCCGCTAGCACCGGCACGCTTACCAAGCAGCGCCTGCAGGACGTGCCGCACTCGGTGGTGGCGAGCACAGCACAGTCCATCAAAGACCAGCAGGACGCCTACATCTTCGACCTCACTCGCACCGTCCCAACAGTGACCCACAATGTCGGCAGCTACACTTCGGCTGGCGGTTCATCCTTCTCTATGCGGGGCTCCAACAGCGTCTCCAACGCCGATGTCCTAGACGGCATGTGGGCCTATTCCCGTGTGCCCCTGGAGGACAAGGAGCGCGTCGAGATTCTTAACGGTGTAGGCAGCTTCCTCTACGGCATGTCCCCTCCCGGAGGCTGCATCAATTACGTGCTCAAGCGCCCCACCGACACCACTCTCATGAGCGTGACAGCTGGCGACTACGGCGGAAGTCAGGCCTACCTTTCCGGAGATGCCGGAGGGCCGCTCTTGAACGGCAAGTTCGGCTACCGCGGCAACTTCCTCTACGTCAACAATGGCGAAACCGGGGTCAGTGGCCAGACCCACCAGCGCGACCTAGCCAGCGGTGCCGTGGATTGGAACATTGCCTCGAACACCAAGTTGTCCTTCGATGCCTCGCGCTTCTACAGCGACGTCGAGCACGGCGACGACCAGTTCGCCCTGGGCAGCAAGGTCACAGTCATTCCGGACGCCCCGGCCGCATCGGCCAACTACATGCCTGCCTATAGTTCGGCCGAAACCTGGGTGGACCGCGTGGGCACCACCGTATCGACGCAAGTAACCC
>Ga0302273_1001403_pt1 | contig 9993 bp, 11 predicted proteins | sample III_Bog_N1_3_FD_198774 | JGI IMG/M metagenome (GOLD analysis project Ga0302273, IMG submission 198774) | Peat permafrost microbial communities from Stordalen Mire near Abisko, Sweden - III_Bog_N1_3 | ecosystem: Environmental > Terrestrial > Soil > Wetlands > Peat | place: Sweden: Abisko... | reverse complement strand
GTTGTTGCCAAATGGTCTGACCGTTCCGAGGAAGATCTGCATAGCACCATTGCAGGTCATCGTCATCAGATCGCCGATTTCATCTATGCCCAGATGCGCGAGAAATTCTACTGCGAACCAACGCGATACGAATCCAGCAACGCCCTTCCGTTCGTGAAGATCGAGGATCACAACTTCGAGAAGCTGAAGACCGATCAGGTGCTTCCATACAACGAAACCGTCGAACCCACAAGCGACATCCCGAAGAAGGTGTTCACGGGATTTGCCAAGTCGTGCCACAACCTGTACAAGTTCGATTCCAAGGCCGAGAAGGACTTTGCGGCTCTCCTGGAGCGCGAATCGGTGGTCTTGAAATGGTTGCGCCCCGCCAGCCGTCAATTCGAGATCTGGTGGGATCACAACTCACGGCGGTATGAACCCGATTTTGTGGTCGAAACTGCGGATGCAATCTGGCTCATCGAGATCAAGGCGCGCAACGAAATCGACAGCGAAGAAGTTCAGGGCAAGGCGCGCGCTGCCATACGCTATTGCGAAGAAGCCACCGCATTCACCGCAACCACAGGTGGCAAGCCTTGGAAGTATTCCATCGTTGCCCATGATGTGGTACGGGCGAATGCGAGCTTCGGCGGGGTGGTTGGGTAGCATCAGACTCGGTCGATAGGTTCAATGTCATGGTTCAATATCGCGATGCAATAAACCTTGATTCGGGAGAAATAGTCTCCATTGAACAAGTGGCGGACATGAGTCCACGCCCAAAGACGGGTTCATTCCGTTGCCCAATTTGTGACGCTGTCCTCACTCCCGCAGCAGGTGATATATATGAATGGCACTTCAAGCACAAGGAAGTTCTTGATTCTCAATGCCCGCAGCAGCATCGCATCCATTGGCTCGCAAAGAATGCGTTGAACAGGGTCTTCAAGGAGCGATTGGCAAACAAGATTCCATTGAACATCAAGGTTCAGAAAACTTTTGAATGTTCGTGTCCGATACATTCGGAACCTGCATTCAATGTGCCAAAACAATGGGTGGAAGATGTCCTAGTCGACTTGTCTTCAATCTACACCGAAACACGGATGGAATCAGATCCCGAACGCCGTTGGGCTCCAAAACTGTGGCTCGTCGGAGCCAAGCGCGATATACGGGTGGAAGTGGATGCGGGCAAATCCATCGCAGAACATTGCAATGAACCTACGATAGAATGCCTATGCCCAAGCGATCGATCGGTTGATCTGATAGAAAAAGGTCTCTTGGATCAGTTGCAAGTGAATCGTTATCATTGGCCAACCAAGGTTGAGAAAGGCGAATGCTGTGGAATGGACCTGGAAGTTTGGTGGGGAGTCAAGTACACGAGTGGCAAGATCTATGTACCACCGCACCCCGCCCCATATTCGGAATACCACGATTTTCGCATGACCAAGGGGCGAAGCCGCTCGGTAGCGGAATTGCATTGCATTCGTCAGTCCGATGCGTACAATTCGAGAGATGCGAAACGCGTCATGTTCCCCGTACAAGCAGGTAGCAATCATCCCAATGGGATGTCGGATGATGAAATCATCATCCCGTTTTCGTGAAATTCGCCAAATGAATCCTACAAGAATGGAAGGATTCTATGGTCTTTGGCTTCACCGAATTACCTTTCCGATATGACACATCAAGAACTTCTCCAGCAATTCCTGGCCCGTTTCCCGGCCTCCTCCCTCCCATCCATGACCATCGAGCAATACACCCAAGCGGGCAGCAAGGACACTTTCTGCTACTGGCTTGAGTTTGCCTTGGAAAGTTTGGGCAATGTATCGGGTTCAACTGCTTTCAAGTTCGGGATATTCAACCGTAAGGATTTGAAAGACATGAAGAATTCCGATGGCGTCATGTACGACGGGCCATATGGTTGGCAACGACGATTTGGGGACAATTACAAAGACGCGTTCTTGAAGGTCCGTTCCAACATCGTTCAGATCGTTCAAACCGTACAAGCAGGGAAAACCGCGGAGATCGACGACATCCTGTTGTCGCCGCAGATCAAATGGAAAATCGCCTACCTGTACCAAGATCAGAACAACCCCAAGATCGTTGCCATCTATTCCCAGGAAGCACTTCGGCGTCTTGCGTTTGGCGAAGAGGCAAAGCGTCAGCCACTTTCAATGTGCTATGCCAAGCTCATCGCGGAAAAGAACCCAGGCTCGGACCTTTTCGACTTCTCCACGGAAAAGTGGAGGCAATGGGAAGCAATCCAATCAGATCTGCAGGTTGTCGGTCTCATTGCAAGCGACCCAGCGGATTGGGTCGAAGATATGCGTCTGGGAATGGCCGATGGCAAGAAGGGCGTGGCATGGTGGAGCAAGATGCCATCGGGTGGTGCGGATGTGCTTGCCCAGCTCCGTTCGAGAATCGGCGACAACGATGAGGATGCCAAGGGCATCGATTTGTACCTGTCCCGTGGCGATCAGATCCGATGGAAACTCTCGATCAGCGACATCGCCACCAAGGACACATACGACCCCGCGAAATGGCAAGGAGCCCACTCATACGAACCCGATTTCGCGGCCTATGTGGATGGCAACAAAAGAGCTGCGATCGCCTTTCTGGTGGACAAGGTCGAGGATTTGGGCAGCACATTGAACATGACCCAGGTTCGATTCTACAAAGGACACAAGCGACCAACGCAGGACAACCTTCAACCCATTTCCCAAGTAATGTTCACCCCACCTGAGCCTGGAGGTCGTGGCGGTGGCGTCGCCGAGCCACCTCCAGGGATCTACTCCGTCAAAGCGCCTAACAGTCCAAGAAACATCATCCTTTACGGCCCGCCTGGTACAGGGAAAACATACGAGACGAGGAAACTGGCCTTGGATCTCATTGGGGAGTCAATCCCATCGGATCGGACTGTCCTTGTGGATCGGTACAAAGAACTGGTCGATGCCAATCAGATTGCATTCACGACATTCCATCAATCCCTTGCCTATGAAGAATTCGTGGAAGGGATTCGACCACGCAATACAGGGTCAGGCATCAGCTACGAGGAGCGGCCGGGTATCTTCGTCGAGTTCTGCCGTGAAGCGCATCGGAATTGGATATCATCAATGCAGAACACAAAAGCACTCGACTTCGATGCTCTATGGAAGGATTTTTGCGATGAGGTCGAGACCAATGGCAATGTTATCGTAAAAACATCCCAAGCTCAGTATAAGGTGTATGAAATCGATGAGGACTCAATTCATTTTGAACGGCAAAATGGGAAGCGTACACATACTTTGAATGCTTCAACCCTTGAGTCATATTTCGATGGTGTACAGACTAAAACCAATGGTATGACTGCGTATTATATGGGACTCGTAAATTTGCTCAAGACAAGGCGAGCAAATGCCATACCACAGAAATCAGACCCATTGAAACAGTATGTGCTGATCATCGACGAGATCAACCGCGCCAATATCTCCAAGGTTTTCGGTGAGTTGATCACGCTGGTTGAACCATCGAAACGCCTCGGCCAATCGGAAGAACTGTCTGCCATTTTGCCATACTCGGGCATCAGATTCGGCGTACCCCCGAATGTACATATCATCGGCACAATGAATACGGCAGACCGAAGCATCGCCTTGATGGACACAGCCCTACGGCGACGCTTCGAGTTTCGGGAGTTGATGCCAAGACCAGAACTCATTCCAGGAAGCAACGGCCAAGGCTATATCCCTGTTGGCGACGGGCAAATGATTCAGTTGCAGGATATGTTACGAGCAATGAACGAGCGCATCCGATTGCTTCTTCATCGCGATTCGACGCTTGGTCACGCCTACTTCATGGATGTTCGGACCTTCGATGAATTGAAATCCGTGATGCTGCGTCATGTAGTCCCGCTGCTGCAAGAATTCTTCTACTCCGATTGGCGCCGCATTCAGCTTGTGCTCGCCGACATCGGCGCGAATGACACGCCATCCCCCCACCAGATCATCAAATCCAACCTGTTGGATGAGTCCAAGGTCCTCGGATTCGATGACAAGGATGCACGGAGCCGTATCGATTACACCGTGGTCGATGAAAGCAACCTAGTGCCCGAATCGATCATCAAGATTTACCAGGGCGCGGCACCAGGCGCATGAACCCTATTCGCGTAACGGAATACGAGTGGATTCCCATCTCAAGCCTGGGAGGCCTGGAAGGGCACTTGGCCAAGATCGAATCGGGTCTTCCCAAAGGCACGATCACATGGGGATTCAATGCCATAAGCTTCGGCCGTTATTGCGGCGTCATTCAAGTCGATGGGCTGACCATCGAGGTTCTACCGAAGACATCGAGTGCGCGAACCGCTGATGAGGAACGCATCATATTCCTGCGTATGCTTGAGTTGGCGCTTGACATTCGATTGTATTCCACGGGCGACGCCATGCTCGGCTGGTCCGATTTCACATTGCTGGACCTGTTCATCCTTCGGTTCTGCGATGAGCTGCAACGATGTCTGGTAGCGGGCATGCACCGTCAATACATCCGCCACGAAGACAATCTGACAATGATTCGGGGTAAGGTGATGGTTGCTGCCAATGTTCGGGCCAACATCCATCGCGCAGATCATGTCTTTTGCGCATTCGATGAACTGTCCGACAACACATTGCTCAACCGCGTGATCCGCACGACCCTGGGGTATCTTTACGCACTCGCGAAGTCCGATAGGGCGCGCCGCAACACGAACGAACTGCTTTCCCGATTCGACCAGGTTGATGCATGGGTCTGCAACTTGCATCAATTGGATGCCATTCAACTTGATCGCAATGCGAGCAGATTCGAGGGCATTCTTGAGCAATGCCGATGGTTCCTGCGGGGTTTATCGCCCGATGTTTTCAGCGGGGAGCACACGAACATTGCCCTGTTGTTCTCGATGCCCAAGCTTTTCGAGGAAGTGGTTGCCCGTGAAATCCGCACACACCTTGCCCCCCAAGGATACCAAGTTCGGGCACAAGGCCCTATCCGAGCATTCGTTGGCCCACAGGACGACCCTGCGCGCACTCCATTCTCGATGAAGCCCGACATCACCGTATTCAACGACGGGATCGTGAAATGCGTCATGGACACAAAATGGAAGGTGCTGGAAGCGGGTTCGGATCTTGGAATCAGCCAATCCGACCTATACCAGATCGCAACCTACGGCAGCGAATACGATGCTGCATTCGGAAATGATCAGGATACGCCCCCCGTGGCATTGGTGTACCCCGTTGCACGAAACACCGATGTGGGAACCTTGCATCGGTGGCAAATCCGCGGTCAGAAACGCCCGCTGTTCATCGTCACCGTCCCGATTGGGCTGCTCGCATCGGGCGTGGGGCGATTCAGAACAGAGTTACGCAAGATAGTCGATCAGGTTCTTGGGTAGGTATCTCCTCGGTTGATTGGTTTATCATTTTCCATACTCTTCTCAACCGAATCTATCATATATGCTATGGTGTCAGCGAGGGTCAGGGCGTACCCTTGTGTGAGTGGCAAAATCATCAAAACAGAAAAGCACAGCCGGTAGCCGAAAGACCATTGCGGGCCGAGTCGGGAAGAATCTCAACGATAAGGGGGTTCATAGCGGACGCATTGCCGCCAAAACCCCGATCCACACCCCGAGCACGCCCCCTGTCGATGCCGCGCTGATCAAGCGGAACATCGGTCAATCGATTCGGCGCATCCGCGAAGCCGCCAACTTTTCCCAGGAACTCGTTGCCGAACGGGCCGAACTGCACCCCATCTACTACGGCAATGTGGAACGGGGCAAGAACAACATCTCGATCATCTCCCTTGCGCAGATCGCGCGCGCCCTCGACTGCACGGTCGGTGACATCATCAAGGGTTCGGAGATCTGAACATGGCATTCACGGGATCACGGTTACAGCGGGTGAATTAGCTCGCAATGTCGGGTATGTCGTAGTATAGTCCCGCACCCTGAAGACCACGCTTGAATTTTGCACACCACCCAAGATCAAAAGGTTGCCCGCCGGCACAAGGACTCTCACCGACAAGCATTGGTTGATCGGCGTCATGGATGGAGCCAAAACCGAAGCAGTAGTAAGGTTGATGAATGACGAACCGCCATCCGCACTTGCTTGTGGAAGGAAACCCGTGAAGTTGGAGATATTCGCGCGCCAGATCATTGTCAGCGAATCGCCAGCTTTGATGGTCGCGCCCGCACTCGGGCACAATACCTCGATTTGGGTGCCACCCGCAGGCGTGCAATCGGTCGGCATCGTACATGCATAAGCGCTGATCGACGACGATGATGACGAGGAAAAAGACGGCAATGATGACGACGATGACGATGTTGAAACCGCCACCGAAGATCCATTGGTCGCGCTCGATGTCGCGACGGCGCTATTGCCAACCGAGGAAGATGCTTTTGATCGCCATGACATGATCAACCCCTCGGTATCCTCGTGGTCGAAGTTCGAGCACGAGACAACGAACATCGAAACGACACACACGCATGCCGCCATAACAATTCTGATTGATTTGCAGACCATCTCACTTACCCCCTTCTGGCCAGAACCACAGCGCAAGACCAATGATCAGGCTGCCCACAGATACCCCGTAGCTGACATTCCGATCGGTACTCGCGCTTGAAATGTTCGAGTTCGCGCGCCTCAGGGCTATCGAATCCTTGGCGGTCTTGGCATTCCCGAAATCGGTCATATACCCGTCACCCGCGCTGTTGAAATAGAACCCTGCTCCGCCCCCGACCAGGCTCGTTCCCAATAGGGCAAGGGCGATCTTGCGTTTGACGGCCATCGGCTTCCCAGAAGCCCTCGGAAGGGCGTCTGCGGGCACCGTGGGCGACACGGACGGGTTCTGCCCACTTCGCAATGCCGCGAGTAGTTTGTTCGCCCCATCCTTGCACAGGTCGTTCACGATCTGGTACAGCTCGCCCTCCATCTGCAGGTCCACGGAATTCACAATGCGCCCCGAACCCACATCGAGGTAATCGAGGCGGAGCATGTATGTCGGACCGAACTTGACCAGGCTGCCAGCCACCAGGTAGTCGACGCCCAACAGTTGGCCAACCTGGACCCTACAATCGCTCGAACTGCACGCCCCGCTCTGTTGGAACCCCTGTTCCTTGAGAATGAAGTCCATGCGGCTGCGGTCGAGGACCTGGAACGCGTGGGTCTCGACAAGTTCGGTGGCCATCTTGCCCGAAATGAACTGCAACTGCTCGGTTTCGACGGTCCTGTCGCCCGTGAAGTCGATCACCGCGATGTTCGGCACGGCCGACTTGGCCTTGGCGAAGGCCGAAATTGCGAGGAAAACGAAGACCATTGACAGATTTCTGAAGTTCACAGGTTGACCTCCCGATGGTGGCGAGCATTATTGCTGTAACCATTACTCACCCGTGCTTGTTTTGATGAGTTGATGCGTCAAATATAGCGCTTTAACGCTATTTATAGCGTTTTTGATTTCTGACACCTGGGCTACTCTTCTCCATCATGCCCATTAAAACGATTGGTCAATCTCGGAAAAGCCCACCCAAACAGGCTCGAAGGGTTGCCATCAAGAACAATTTCAAGAAGGTGAACCACCCCATCCCTCTCAAGGAACCGCTTGAGGGCAAGGCGCTCGACGCATTCCAGAAGCAAACGCTCGTGGCCATCGGGAAAAGCATCAGGGCCGCTCGCTACGATAGGGACATGACTATGAAAATGGTCTTTGAAGCGGCCGGGCTGGAGCGCGCGTACTATGGTCGGTTGGAGCTTGGGCAGGTGAATGTGTCAGTGGTGAACCTGAGGAAGATTGCACACGCGATGGACACAACGATTCTCCTGATGTTGGCAGACAGCGGTATCTGAAATGCATTGATGACTGCCGTGGGTGTGGGAATTCGACGACGCCTGGAAGTGACCCTGGGGACTGCCACCAATCCATGGTTCGGCGTTACGCGGATGAACCGAACCGATTGCGTTAACCCATGATCGTGGTGGACGCATCATGCCATAAAACGAAAGCAATATAGTGCATCATACTGCACATTCTATTGCAATTTTTGTTCGCATTACCTATGTTATTGCATAATAGTGCAAGATATTACCCCTATGAACCACGAACTAGCACAACAAATCCGCAATCGCCGCATTCTTCTCGGGATCACCCAGGAAGACCTTGGCGAGATTTCAGGGGTCTCGGTGCGCACCATCAAAGCTACCGAAAAGGGCGATGGCAACCCGACCATCGATGTCCTATCCAGATTGCTTGAATCCGTGGGCCTCAAGCTCACAACCGTGGAAAGGGTGTCCAATGGCTAGGTCTGCGATGGTCTTCTACAACCTGGTGCTTGCAGGGCATTTGAGCGAGTCGGATGATGAGTTCCATTTCCGCTACACCGATGCCTATTTGGCCGACCCAACCTTGCCCGCCATCGCGCTGGCATTCCCCAAGGCGGGGCGCGAGTTCCACTCCAAGGTTCTGTTTCCGTTCTTCTGTGGTCTCCTGTCGGAAGGCGCCAACATGCAGTTGCAATGCCAACTTCTCAAGATCGATGAAGAAGACCTGTTCACGCGTCTGCTCAAGACGGCAAACTCCGAAACCATCGGCGCCATTACTGTGCGCGAGGTTGCGGTATGAAGAACGGGTTTTGCCCAAGCTGCCTCAAGCCTCATCGGAACGGGTTCTGCCTGCCGTGCCGCAGGCGGTTGTTCGATGGCGCAAAAGTAACGCCCATGCTCGGCCTTTCATTGCCCGAGTTCGCGGCCAAGAAGTCGGATGCGGCGAAACGCATTTCCATCTCGGGCGTGCAACCCAAGTATTCCCTGAAACGCAACGGGAGTCAGCTTGAGTTCACCGACCACGGCGGCGAATACATCTTGAAGCCCGTGGCACAAGGCGTATTCGATCACATGGAGGCCATGCCTGCCAACGAGCATGTCACCATGCAGATCGCTCGGCAGGTGTTCAAGATCCCCACCGCCGAGTGCGCTCTCCTCACGCTTTCCGATGGCGAAACGCCCTGTTACCTGACGCGCCGCTTCGATGTGCTGCCCGATGGTTCCCGCCAGCTCCAGGAAGACTTTGCCCAGGTTGCGCAGGTCTCCGAGCCTAGCCACGGCAAGAACTACAAATACGATTTCAGTTACGAGAAAATCGGCGCGCTCATGAAGAATGCCGTTGGCGCATACGCGGTCGAAGTCGAGAAATTGTTTCGTCTCGTCATCTTCAATTACCTGATCCACAACGGAGATGCCCACATCAAGAACTTCTCCTTGTTCCGGGATCGGGGCACCGGCATGACGCGCATGACGCCCGCCTACGACTTGCTGAACACCCGCCTGCACTTGCCCAACGAATCCGCCATGGCGCTGGACTTGTTCGACAACGATCACACCACGGCAAGCTACGACGCCCTCGGGTTCTATTCCCATGACGACTTCTACGAGTTTGGTGTTCGCCTGGGAATCACTCCCCAGCGCATCGCTCGCCATCTTGATGAGATGGTGTCCCACGAAACTGCGATCCATGTGCTCCTGGACAATTCCTTCTTGCCCTCTGCACTCGTGGATCGATACAAAGAAATGGTTCAGGACAGACACCGCGCACTCACGACAAAAGCGGTGCGATGATTCACCCATTGATTCTGATGCTCAGACCTATGGGGTATCATCCTCCTCCTGATCTCGCCGCCGGTAGTCATCCTTGAACCGAATGCGGTCGATGATGATTATTGCCAAAGCGCACACGGTGAAGAACGCAACGAGATATGGATCAATGTTCATATTGCCTCCGATGGATTGAATGACCCGATAGTATTTACTTCGGTGGTTCGGGAGGTGCATGGTGACCATCCAGCTGGGCTTCTTGGGCTTCCCATCCCCCGCCCCATCAACACATGCTGTCATCGGACCCGATTGAATCTATTTTATGTCCAGGTCCTCAAATGATCCCCGTGGCATGTCGACGCGGTGGAGAAGCCAGGTTCTATAAGGGTTCGCGGACGATACCATTTGGCTTCCCAAGCTAATGGTCGAGGGTTCGAATCCCTTT
>Ga0302273_1001399_pt1 | contig 10004 bp, 8 predicted proteins | sample III_Bog_N1_3_FD_198774 | JGI IMG/M metagenome (GOLD analysis project Ga0302273, IMG submission 198774) | Peat permafrost microbial communities from Stordalen Mire near Abisko, Sweden - III_Bog_N1_3 | ecosystem: Environmental > Terrestrial > Soil > Wetlands > Peat | place: Sweden: Abisko... | reverse complement strand
TTTCATGAATAACCGTTTGGAAGCATCGGTTGAAGTGTTTTATAAAAACATGAAAAATACGATCGATTTTCGCGATCATGCGCAGCTATTGCTGAACCGTAAGTTGGACGGCGAACTTCGGTTTGGCGATTCACAGGCTTATGGAGCTGAGTTTCAGATACAGAAGAATATGGGAAAACTCACCGGATGGGTTAGTTATACCTATTCGCGTACCGAACGAACCATTCAGGGTGTAAACAATAACGAAACCTATTTGGCGCCTTACGACCGTCCGCATACGGTTTATATCGTTGCTAATTATGATCTGAACGAACACATTTCTTTCGGTGCTAACTTTATATATGCCACCGGACAACCGGTGACTTACCCGATAGCCCGTATGGAAGTTGGCAACGTCATTCTGCCCGTTTATTCCAAACGCAACGAGTACCGCATGCCCGATTATCATCGTATGGATGTATCGCTGACCTGGAAACCAAAGCATAATCCTAAAAAAGCATGGACCGGAGAGTGGAATTTCTCGGTGTACAACGTGTACGGACATAAAAATGCATGGGCTATCAATTTTGTAGATGATGCCGATACGGCTTATAAAACCAAGGCTCAGATGACCTATCTGTTTACTTTTGTTCCTTCAATTACCTATAACTTTAAATTCTAAGCTGTATGAAACTAAAATATACTATACTCGCTCTGCTAACGGCAACCTTGTTTACTGCCTGTACAACCGACCTAACACTCGACCTGAAAGGTACTACGCCTGAACTGGTAGTGGAAGGCACAATGACAACAGACGCAATGGCGCACAGTGTTTCATTGAAAAAAACGTCCAACTATTTTTCTAATGCTGCGGCCGTTATGGTTTCTGGAGCTGTGGTGACGCTCAGTGATGGTCAGAATACCATCACGCTTGCCGAGGATGCCGTGAAGAAAGGTATTTACCTTACACCAGCTAATTATGCCGGAGTGGTGGGGCGTACTTACACCCTCACTATCGACAATGTGGATGTGAATGCTGATGGAGTAAAAGAGCGTTATACTGCATCATGTCCTATTAGTTCTTTGATTCAACTCGATAGTATCGACGTGGTAAAATCACGTATTTTTCAAACCGATATGTGGGCCGTGAAAGCCTGGGTGCAAGATCCTCCGGCGGAAGTAAACTACTACCTTATCCGGAATTATAAAAATGATAAGTGCGTGGCCGATAGTATTCAGGAATGGCAGATTACCAACGACGAATTTTTTAATGGGAAATACATGATCAATGAAACATTCAGCTTTTTTTCGGATGAAAAACCGGATGAGAAATTAGTGGCTGGTGACCGTGTAACCCTCGAATTGTGCAGTGTAACCAAAGATTATATGGAATATATACAACAAGCGCAGGAAGAATTTTGGGGGCGTAATCCATTGTTTGGCGGGCAACCCGCTAATATTCGCACCAACATCAAACAAGTAGTACCTGCCGATAGTAAAACCAGTCCGCGCGGCTATTTTGCCGCCTATTCGGTGTCGTGGCGCAACACGGTGTATCAGGGCAAGTAGAGAAAAACGATGATCAAACTCCTTATCTGAACGGCATTGAATGCTGATTCGTTGCTAAATATAAAATCGGCTGAACATTGAATATGCTCAGCCGATTTTTTAAGTAAATTGATTTTGCTGCGTCAATTAATTCTTAGCTCTTAATGGAGGTTTGTTGTCCGCATTTTTTTCTTTAAGTTCTTTTTTATTGGGGTCAATCATTTCCATCAATTTTAGTCCCAATAAACCATCGATAGCGTTTCCACCATTACCATTTCCTCCAATTAAAATATCAGGAATTAGTTTTACATTTCCTTTTGATAATTCTTCGGTTATTTTATAACGGGTAAAGTTCTCACCGCCCAATGCTTTTACGGCCAGTTCATAAGCTTCGGCTGTAGATTTACCAACGGCAAGTATTCTCCCTGCTTCGGCAGCACCTGTAAGCGAAATTTGTTCGGCTTGTGCAGAAGCTTTTACTTTGATGGCTTCAGATTCAGCCTCAGCACGCATTTTGGTAGCGGTGGCTTCGGCACTTACAGCTAATTTTACGCTGGCAGCATCTCCTTCCGATTTTTTTACTGTGGCATTCGCAATTCGTTCGGCAATTTCCACACCTTGTTGCGCTTTTACAATTTCCTTTTGCATGTCGGCAATAGCAGTTTCCTTTTCCATTCCCTGACGCGTTTCCTGAGCTTTTTTCTCCGTTTCGTAGGTGACCTTTTGTTCTTCGGCAATTTTACGGTCTGTCAATGTTTTCATCAACGAATCAGGTGGAACAATGTCGCCAATCAGGGTATCAACAGCATTTACATTGTACTCATCAAGTACCTTTTTGATGTGTTCCTTAGCAGATTCCTGACGTTCTTTACGGGTGCTAAGGAAGGCAATTACGTCGCTGTCCTGAGCCGAGTTACGGAAATAGTTACCAATAGTCGGTTCCAATACTTGCGAAACCAGATTCACCATGTTTCCGAAACGGGCAATAACCTTTGGTGCTTCAGTGGTAGGTACGTGAATAATTTGCGCAACATCCAGGTTGAACGGGAAACCATCTTTGGAACGAACGGTGATCGTTGACAGATTTTTGTCCAGGTTATGAGCCTCACTGCGGGCTGATGCCCAATTGAGTACCAGGTTGGTTGTCGGTACCAATTCCACTTTCATTATATACGTGTTTATCGGATACTTTCCGGGGCCGAGCGGCTCAATCCAAACGCCTTTATCACCTTTGTTGACAATATTTCCGTGTTTAAAATCGGAGCCTGTCAAATCACGCCCTTCAGTGCCAATAAACGAAATGACTACGCCAACAAATCCAATGGAAATCTCAGTCATCGGTATTTCTTCTACCTGAACTGCCCAGGGATTTAGATTGTACGAACCGGCCAAAATAACCTGAGGTTGTAGCCCGCGATTACCGCCATTTTGCAGAAACAAATCAAAATCCTGAAAGTTATTATGTCCTTCAACCAACTTGCCGGCAATTTGTCCCGCCTCTATCGGTTGACCGTCAAGGGTGGTTATAATACCAACCTTACTCTCCTGAATACGAATCATGTCGGTGATAGAAACCTGAAAAAGCATGGTGTTTATACGGTAGGAACCCGTGGTGATATAAGCTCTTTGACGACCACGTTGTCCACCATTGTTTAGAAACTTTTCTGCATCCTGAAAATTATCGCAGTCAACGCTCTGTCCAAGGATATTGCCCGTAGGAATCGGAGCGCCGTCTTTCGACATTACCAACCCGATTTTTCCTTCCGGAATAATCATAAACAACTCCATGGTTACGTCATACTGCCAAAACCACATCCCGAAATAAAGCCCCGGAGCTAATGCCTTGGCCTGAAAACCGGCCTCACCTTTGGTTGCAATAATGCGGCCATCGGGTAGGGATTTATCCGCTCCAAATAACACAAACTTTTTGGTAACCAACCCGATGCGATCTTCGGGTACGATAATCATACCAAATAAGAAACGAAGAATGTACTTGTAAAGTACTAAACATACCACTATCAGTACTACCCACCAATAGTTTAATAAGATCTCAATCATACTAAAATTTTTAAGTTGAATAAATAATTAAGGATAAAGTTGTTGTCATAGATACTCAACTATCAAATTTTTAGCATGATACCAATACATCTTTCCAGCAATTTAACCGCTCTAAAAGTATGAATATATTTTTAATTTAAGTGAATTTTGATCGAAATTTTATCAACAGTTTGAAAATTTACTTAATGCATTTGTTTCGAGTTAGTTGTGTTGGTTTTATAAATAAAAAAAACGGATAAACTTCTTTTTAAGAAATTTATCCGCAATTATATCCGTTCATTTAGTTTTATTTCGCCAGCATTTCTGTATCAAATAAATCGTGAGGTTTTGAACTGAAGTTGGAATTCAGAAAATAGCTCATTAGAAAAATATAGGCCACAAATCCCAATACAATAAACAGTTGAGCTCCGGATGTTTTTTGAATCTCTTGTCTCGATTTCAGGTCACACACTTCGCCCGGGCAGTATTGTGCTTTTTCTTTGTAGATAAGCGAATACACTTTACAACCTAAACAGATACCAAACACCGATTCGAAGAACAAAAATATCAGACATATCAGGCAGATAATACCGGTTATTATGCTGTAGGTATTGAGAACGACCATCAATACAAACATGGTAGTGGCCAGCACTAAGCCAATGATCCACGAGAACTTCTTCTGCTTTGCCCCAACATATTCAGGAGTTTGATTGCTAACAATCAGTCGACCCAGAATTAATGTGGGCGAAAATCGAGGACTCACAAATACACGGATAATGAAATCGGTCAGAAACAAGCTGATACTGTATTTTATCAGCAGAAAATTCCCTTTCGATAAAATAAGAAACAATGCTATAAGCATTAGTAAAAACAGCATTCCGGCAGCGGCTCTCACTTCCCGCTCGTTTAAAACAGGGATGTTGTATCCTTCAACATCTTCCCCAAATTTGATTATTTTACTCATTTCAATTTTCTTGTTTTAAGTGTTTAATGATAATGCATTTATGTTTGTATTCGTTGACAAATATAATCATTTTATTGATATTCACCGCTCCAACCTTTTTTGCAAACGAGGAACGTTAGGCTGTACGTGTGTGTAATATGGTATGAACCAAAATTTCGAGAAATAGTTTATATTTGTGTATATGTTTAAACCAAGATACTATGTCATCAAAATTTCAAAACAAATATCGTGTTCCTTCCGCACGTTGGCAGTCGTGGGATTATAGCAGTGAAGGTCTGTATTTTATTACCATCAATGCTGTGCATCATGAATGTTTGTTCGGGACTATAATCGATAAGGAAATGTATTTATCGGCATACGGACAAATCGTGGCGGAGGAATGGAATAAATCATTTGAAATCAGAACGGAATTGTTTTGTGATGCGTTCGTGATTATGCCCAATCATATTCATGCCATTTTACGGATTGAATATCACGCCGCCGTTGTTGTAGAGCCGCACGGCCGTGCGGCTGATTGTGCGTCTGATGAATTTGATGCAGAGACGCACGACTGTGCGTCTCTACCGGATGATGACAATATCCGTATATCAATACGGGGTGCCCGCGATGGTTATGGCGTGGCATTTCGCGAACCAAAATCCATATCATCATTCGTTGGTGGTTTTAAAGCGTTGGTTACAACGCGCATAAATACATTGCGACAAACCAAAGGACAGAAGGTATGGCAGTATCGATTTCATGATCACGTTATTCGCGATTACGAAGAATGTCGGCGCATTGGTGCTTACATCGATTCAAACATTGTAAATTGGAAAGATGACCGCTATTATAAACCATGACATCAGTTCACACTCCCCAATCATTCTAAAACTAAAACAGCCAATCGTTTTTCAACAATTGGCTGTAAATGCATCTACAGTTTCCACTAATTATACTTTTTATCTCTATTCAATTCCTCCAGCAGACTGTTTATTTCTTTTTTTAGTTCTACCATTTTTAGTTCCCGGTTTATGGCAATATCATAATGCCATTGCAGTTCTTCCATCTTTTTCTTAATAGTTAGCTCATTTTCCTTTCGTTCGGTTATATCTAAAATAAATCCTTCGTAATGAAGTTTATTTCCATTCTCGTCGCGCAATAATTTGGTGTTCAATGATACCCAAATTATTTCTCCGTTTACTTTTCTAAACTGAGTTTCGAATTCAAGAATAACATCCTGTTCGTTAAATAGTTTAATATATCGGTTTTTTTCAGCATTGTCCACCCAAAGTTGATCATCATTAAATCTTGTTGAAGCAAAAACGGCTTCAAGTGAATCATGGCCCATTATTTTAGCCAGTGCCTTGTTTGCTTTGAAACATTTCCCTTCCAGCGATACCTGAAACATACCTTCAAGCGCATTGTCATATATCTTATGATACTGTTCCACACTTTCTTTCAACATAGCTTCTGCTTTTTTGCGTTTATCTTCTTCCTTGACGATAAGCCATGCCTTTGTTCCAAAGGTAATAAAAACTATTCCGAAGATGAAAAATACTAGAATAATAAGTACAAGCCTGTTTCTGAATGATATTAGGCTGGCAAGTACTTCGTCTTTGTTTGATACCACTGCTATGGACCAAAATGTATTCCTTAAACGAACCGGCGTATACGCCCCAAGTTTGGTCGATAATTTCATTTTAACTCCATTGGCTCTGTTGTATTGGTAGGTTGCAAATCCTTGATGTCCTTTAAGCATTTCACGCACCATAGACGTAATTGTAGGAAAATTTTTGAAGTTTTCAAATATTGATTTTCCTACGAATTTTGGATTTACGCTGTAGAGTTCTGTTCCTTCACGGGTTATTACCCAAGCGTGCCCCGTTTTGCCAATTTTAATTTCGGACAGGAAATGTTTTGTGAGGTTTTCGTAATTAATAATAATACCAATAGACCCTTTGAAATCCTTTCCCTTAAAAACAGGAACGTGTACGCTAATTATATTTTCACCATCGGAGGATGTAAACATTTCACTTACTACAGTTCGGTGGTACTTATTTATTTCTTTAATGTGCTTTAGACTGGATATGTTGTCTCCGATTTTACGTTGCGGATAAGGTAAATAGGTTATTATTCCATTTTCGTTTACGCGGACAATTGCATAAATTTCATGTGTATGTGTCTCATATAGCATTTTTATGAGGTGCTTACCCTCTACATTATTATCGATAATATCATCCATTTTCGATAATCCATCCAATACACCAATCCATGTCTCAAAATAACCTTCAATTCCGCGAGCTGCCAACTTAGCATGAACCATTTGTGTCTCGTTTGCATGTTTGATTGCATTATTCTTAGCCTCCTTATAGAAAGTGTAAAAAAGAAATACACACACTCCTGTAAAGGCAATTAAAAGTGCTATAAAAGTTTTTTTATTCATAAATTATGGTTAAGGTATAGGTTGTTGATTCCTTAATAATAATCAAATTGTGTCTGTTGTTTATTGGACTACAAGACTTAAATTGTTTAGATAACGTATTAATTACAAATATAATATATTTTAATTGTCTAATTTTACACAAATTGCATTATTAATACAAAAAAAGTAAAAACAATAATAATGCTGGAGTATTTATTACGTCAGGTACAGTCAATCGTAGAAAATGCTACAAACACTTTATTTTGAAGATTCTCCAAACTTTCCATATTTCCTGTTGTTTTATAACTATAAAAAATAAATACTTGAACGAATGAAAATGAAAATAGAAATATGGAGCGATGTGATGTGTCCGTTTTGCTATCTGGGCAAGCGGAAGTTTGAAAACGCGTTGGCTCAGTTTGCAGAAAAGGAACATATTGAGGTGGAGTGGAAGGGGTTTCAGTTGAATCCTGCTTTGGTCACCAACCCGGGTATAAGTATTCAGCAATATCTCTCTGACCATAAAGGAATGTCGCTTGAACAAGTCAAGCAGAGTCAAATCCACATCACGCAGGCCGGGCAAGCTGTTGGGCTCGACTATCATTTCGACAAGGTGATTGTAGCCAATACATTGAAAGCGCAACAGCTGTTGAAGTTTGCTCACGCTCAAAACAAACAAAACGAGATGGAAGAACGGTTGTTTGAGGCATTTTTTACCGAAGGACAAAATGTAGACGATGTATCTACGCTTGTGCAACTGGCCGTTGAAGTAGGTTTGGATACAACCGGACTGCACGATGCTCTGGAAACCAATCAATACCTTACGCAAGTACAGGCCGATATAGCGGAAGCCAATGCGTTGGGAATTCATGGTGTGCCTTATTTTGTAGTCAACCGAAAATTTGCAGTGAACGGTGCGCAGGAAAGTCCGGTTTTTCTGGAAACCTTGCGCAAAGCCTTTGCCGAATGGGTTAAAGATTATCCTGAAATTAAACCCCGTCCGCTTACGTTTAGCTATAAACCTGCCTGAAATTAAAGAAAACAGCCGACTGCTTTGCTGCAATCGGCTGTTTGTTATATTAGAACGTTGTTTGTTCTATTTTACCACATAAAACGTTGTTGGCAGTTCGCCGTTGTTTCCAAGCGCAGCAATCAGTTTCGTTTCTGCTTCGCTAAAGCTTCCGGTAATGGCTGCTTTGCCGTTTTCAATAGCCGCTCGTACCAATGGGGCGCACAACACAGTATCGTCCATAACAATTGCAATGGAGTGGTTTTTGTTTTGTCGGGTAATGGTAGCCCACAATTCTATTACCGGTTTTCTGAAACTTAGCTCAACGAAATTGATTTTCCCATCCTTGCCCGATTTCATACTTTCTATATCTTTTCCCGATAACAAAGGACTGCTGACTTTTTCCACTTGAAGAGCGTACAGACTCATGTCGCCTTCTTTAGATGGTTGACCCCACACAAACCTGCATTGTTGGCTCTTTCCCAACGATTGCAGATAGTCATTTACCTTAGTTGTTTCGGATGCTGTGCAACTTCCAATGCTCGGATCGGTGGTGTTTTTTACATCGTTTTTCAACAGGGATAATAAATGTTGTGTGTCTATCGATAATTCAGATAGCTTAGCACGATTATAGAGCGTATAAAACCCTGTTTCTCCCTTTTGAGTCAGTAACTTTTCAGCCACTTCTACATCCCATTTGTCGGAAAGCGTAACCTTTATAACTTTCTTTTCGGGCATAACAGTCAGTTCAAATTTCTCAGAACTATAGTCCTTTAGTCGGTTCGAAATGATGGTTGCCGATTGCGAAAGCGCAGCAGACGAAATATTCTTATCGTCCGACCGAATAGTTATACTGGTGCTGGCTTTTACTTTATTTACAGAACTCAAGAGCATAATCGCTATCAGTAAGATAGCGGTAACTGAATATATTTTTGTTTTCATTTTTGTAAATTTTTTAAATTAGATAAGCTCCCACTTCATTTCTAAAGCAGGAAAATTATACATACGGGAAGTGAGATCTAACTTAAAACGGGAGAGTCGTCGGCATCTATGTGAAATAGATGATAGTAAAACCTACAGGTAGACTGAGGTTTGATAAGTGCAACATATTTTTCGATGGAGTTGAGTTGCTGCGAAATAGCGTTGTTGTCGGCAGCTATTTTTAGCTTGTAATTGTAAAGTCCAAATCCTTTCAAATCAAAAGAGGTGGGTAGGCATTTTTGAAATACAGGTAACTGGCAAAGATCGGTAATCACAGCTTTTGCAGGACTCAAATGCAAATCAGCACTAAGTCCGTATGGTGCATCGTTGTAAGTCGGTTTTTCCGATCTTCCGTTGGCCGAAAACAGAACAACGAAGAACAGCATCATAAATATGATTCTGGCCAGGTATGTGCTATTTTCTTTTCTATCTACCATAATGTAGAATGAACCATTTCGCAAACTTGACATGCAGGCTTTCTGATTACGGCTACAAATATAGGAATAATTTTTAGTGAAATTGATCTGATAAGTTATTTATTTTTAAAGCTAATCTAAACCATATTAATTTGAATATCATAACAAACAGCCGATTGCATACAAGCAGTCGGCTGTTTGTTATTTAATGCTTATCCAATTATATATTTACTTTTGGGAAGTAGCGATAGTAGCTTAATGATAAGGTATGAAACGATAAAGGTACAAATTGCGATTAGAGGTATCTTTAACTGTATTGGACTGATTATCGAATCGAATAAGGAGTAAAAAAAGTTGAGCACCATTATATGCGCCAGATAAATGCCATAACTTATTTTTGAAATGTCGGTAAACCCTTTGGCTGCTATTGATGACGGATTACTGAAGCTTATATTTTTAAAAATAAGGAATGTACCAATACTCATCATGGCTACATTGATGGTTTCAAATTGCCATGTAAGTTCCAGTTTCGAAACATCAGTTACCGAGCTTAGCAATGAAATAAAACCTCCGGCTGTTATGGCATATCCTGCTATAATCAGTAATAATCCGATAGGTAGATATCCTGTTTTTTTCTCGGGCATGAACTTTTTGATGTAAGCTCCTAAA
>Ga0302273_1001397_pt1 | contig 10013 bp, 7 predicted proteins | sample III_Bog_N1_3_FD_198774 | JGI IMG/M metagenome (GOLD analysis project Ga0302273, IMG submission 198774) | Peat permafrost microbial communities from Stordalen Mire near Abisko, Sweden - III_Bog_N1_3 | ecosystem: Environmental > Terrestrial > Soil > Wetlands > Peat | place: Sweden: Abisko... | reverse complement strand
GGTCGGCCTTGGTCCTGTCCGCCTTCCTGGCGGCGGTGCTGTGGAACTCCCATCTGGGATCGAGCCAGCCCATCGACCTGATCCGGATGGATGGACGTCTGTGGATGCTCCTGGGCATCAGCACCACTTCCCTGGTGGCTTCCCCTCTGATCCTCCACGCGAAGAAGGGACTCAATCCCGATGCCGGCGATTTCCAGCGGACCCTGGAGATGCTCCCCGCTGCGGAGGGGTCGGCGAACCAAGGCCTGCTGTTTGCCAACCGCACGATCGGGCAGGCGACCTGGAAGGACCTGTTCACCGGCGAAGAGACGGGCAATGCGGGACATCTGGACCTGAGCCGCGTGCAGATGCTGTTCTTCACCCTCGTGAGCCTGATCGTGTATTGGGTCAGCCTGAGATCGGCCTTCTTGCATGCGCAAGAGGCCAAGACCTTCATGGGCGCCTTCCCCGAGGTCTCGGAGGGGCTGCTCTGGCTGATCGGCATCAGTCATGGCGGTTACCTCGCGATGAAGGCCATTCCCAAGAGCCGGACCGGCGACTCTGCCGCCCCGACGCCGGCCACTGTGGACGACTCCTCTGATTCTTCCGATTCCTCCAACGACCAGCCTCCGGTAGGGTGACCCAATGGCCTTCCAGGAAAAGTACCGCATCGCGTCCCAGTACCTCACCAAGCCTTCCAAGCGGCGCTCCGGTCGGCTGATCACGGCCGGAGTGAAGTTCCTCGTGGCCCACGACACGGGCAATCCCGGCGCCTCGGCCCAGGCCAACGTGCGCTACTACGAGAACTCCCGCAACGACATGAGCGCCTCCGCGCACATCTTCGTGGACGACCGCACCATCGTCGAGTGCATCCCCGCCCTCACGGCCCCGCCCGAGAAGGCCTGGCACGTGCTCTACAACCTGAACACCGACAACCTCCTCTACGGGCACGACGCCAACGACGCGGCCATCGGGGTGGAGTACTGCTACGGTGGGGACATCGACGCGGACGAGGCCTACCGCAGGTACATCTGGGTGCTGGCCTTCCTTTGCCACCGGTTCCAGCTGGATCCCGCCAAGTCGGTGGTGGGGCATTTCTTCCTCGATCCCAAGCGCAAGACAGATCCTGTCACGGGCCTGGCCCACAGTCGCCGCACCTACGAGCAGCTGCTGCGCGACGTGGTGACCGAATACGCCGCCTGCACGGGAACCCAGCTGCCGGTTCCGCAGCCGCAGGGCCATGCCGGTACGGCCAAGGCGACCACCCGCATCAACCTGCGCAAGGGCGCGCCGCGTCGCACCGCCGATGTGGCAGCCGTGGTCCCGGCCGGAACGCAGCTCGCCTACGTGGACTGGGTGGAGGACGGCGAGAGCGTGAACGGCAACTCCCGCTGGTACCGCGATGCCGACGGCAACTATTTCTGGAGCGGTGGCGTGGCCTGACGAGACGAGTCCCTCTTCCGGGCAACAGGCACTTTCGGGTTCTATCTTTGGACTTTCGGAAGCGCTTGTTCAGGGAGAGGCGATTGTCCAGCCACAGCCATGAGGAAATGCCAGGGAACGACCGTCCGGAGCGGTTGTCCCTGCGCGATCGCCTGGTGCCCCTGACCGTCGCCGGAGCCTTCTTCCTGCAGATGATGGACACCACCATCCTCAACACCTCGCTCCCGCAGATGGCCCGCACCTTCGGGGTCCGGCCGCTGGACCTCAGCACGGGCGTGACCGTCTACATGCTGGTCTTCGCCGCCATGCTTCCGCTTTCGGGCTGGTTTTCGGAGCGCTTCGGGGCCCGGCGGGTCTTCACCTTTTCGGTTGTCCTCTTCTGCCTGTCTTCGGTGGCCTGCGGGCTCTCGTCCAGCCTTCCCGCCTTTGTCGCGGCCAGGGCCGTGCAGGGCTTCGGAGCATCCATGATGACCCCGGTGGGGCGCGTGATCGTGCTGCGCTCGGTTGCCCGCTCGGCCTTCCTGCAGGCCATGGCCACCCTCACCGTCCCGGCCTTGGTGGCCCCCTTGATCGGTCCGCTGCTGGGAGGCATCCTCACCACCTGGGCCTCGTGGCGTTGGAACTTCTTCGTCAACCTGCCGGTGGGTCTCCTGTGCGTGGTCCTGATCCACCGCTTCGTCCCGGTCTTCCCGCCCGAGCGCGAGCGCTTCTTCGACCGCAAGGGCTTCCTGCTTTCCTCTTCCGCTTTGGCCAGCCTCCTCTTTGCCATCGAGAGCCTGACGCGCGGCTCCTTCACTTCCGTACTTTCCTGGGCATGCCTGGCCTGGGGGCTGGGTGGCGGAGCTTGGGCCGTCGCGCACCTGCGCCGCGCCCGGACGCCCTTGCTGGACCTGGGGCCGCTGTCCTATCCCACCTTTCGCCTGTCCACGCTGGGGGCGGGCATCTGGATCCGGCTGGCCATCTCCTCCACGCCCTTCCTGCTGCCGCTTCTGTTCCAGGTGGGTCTGGGTCTGAGTCCCGTGGTCTCCGGCGGCTACTTGGCGGCCTATTTTGCCGGGAACCTGGCGATGAAGGGGGCGACCACAGCGGCGCTCCGGCGCTTCGGGTTCCGCCCCGTGGTCGTCTGGAACGGAGTCTTGGTGGGCGTTTCCATCCTGTCCCTGTGCCTCTTGGGGCCACGGACCGCCCTAGCAGCGACGGTGGTGCTCTTGGTGCTCGCGGGGCTGGTGCGCTCGCTGCAGTTCACCAGCATGGGCACGCTTGTGTTCGCCGACGTGCCCGACCGCCTGAGCGCTTCCGCGGCGACGCTTTCCAGCATTTCCCAGCAGGTGGCCATGGCGTTGGGTGTCACCTTTGCTGCCGCCATCCTCAACTTGTCGCGACAGCTCTCCGGCCATGCGGGCCTGGAGCTTTCGGACTTCCGCATCGCGCTTGCCGCCATGGCTTCCTTCGCCTTCCTGGCGGCGTGGCTTTTTCGCAAGCTTCCCGACGGTGCGGGGGCGGTTCTGACGGGGCACGCCCCGGTGCGGCCCGACAGTGATGAGTGAGGCGAGCAAGTTTCTTTGACGGTGGCTTGCGGCCACGGACGGATGGACGATGCGACGGATCGAATCGGAAGGCGAGTACGGCAACCTGGAGATTTCCGAGCGGGATTTCTCGGACCAGGAGGCGAGCTCGGTCTCATTTTCCCGCTGTGGCCTGACCAAGGTGCGGCTGGGGCGCACCCGCCTGCAGAAGCTGGACCTGACCCAGGTGAAGCTCTTGGAATCGGACCTGGCCAATGCCGTCTGGGACGGCTGCCGGCTGGACAAGGTGGAGCTGCGGGGCTGTCGCTTGACGGGGATCGCCCTGACCAGCGCCGCCGTCAAGGAGACGCTCTTCCACACCTGCGAAGCCTCCCTGGCCAACTTCCGCTACGCCGTCTTCAAGAAGGTGCGCTTTGTCGACTGCAACCTGCAGGATGCCGACTTCCAGCATGCCGACCTGCGCCACGTGACCTTCGATGGCTGCAACCTCAGAGGCGCCCAGATGCACTTCGCCAAGCTCGAAGGAACGGACCTGCGCGGAGCGCGCATCGAGAACCTGCAGGTCGGGATGGAGCACTTGCGGGGCACCATCGTGGACACCTCGCAAGCGGCCTACCTGTCGGGACTGATGGGCCTCAAGATCCTGTGACGCGCGTGGCCTGAGCGGATGCAAAAAAGGCCGCTCCTTGCGGAACGGCCCTGGTACGATTCTCTCAGGTCGGTTCAGTGCGCCAGCGGGACCCGCAGCGAGGCGGAGCCGTCGCTGGCCAGGTAGATGCCTTGGGGCAGGCCCGACAACTCCAGGGAGCCCGTGGCGGTGCGCAGGACATGGCCGCGCAGGTCGGTCAAGCGGATGCTCGCATTGCCTGTGGCGACGATGCGGTTGCCGACATGGCGCAGTGCCGAGCCGGAAATCCTGGATGTCCCCACGATGCCGGTGGCTAGGGCGTAGTCGCTGCGGTCGGGGCAGGAGGTGTTCTTGGAGCCGGCCTCTTCGCCGTACAGTGCGCCGCGGGCGCCTCCGCCCGAGACATAGACGCGGGAGTAGATGCAGGGGTCGCCCGTGACCATGGAGATGCCGCCGTACTGGTGGGTGGCGTCGTCGATCTGCGTCCAGGTGGCCGCGTCGTCGGTCGAGCGGAACAGTCCGCTGACGCCCTTGGAGTTCACGCCCTTCACGTAGATGGCCGGAACCGTGGCTGTCTTGCCCTTGCCGAAGGCCACGTAGGTGGCCATCAACATGCCGCTGACGGCCGTGGTCGTCTTGCCGCCGTCGGTCGAGCGCAAAAGGCCCGAGGAGCCGGTGCCCTTGCCGACCCAGAGTCCGCCGGCATAGCTTGCGCTCCAGGCGCAGTTCGAGCAGGCGTAGAAGTGCGCCGCCTGGGTGAGCCAGATCTCGCCCGCCTGCTTGGGCGAAGCGAAGGCGTGGAAGTAGCCCAGGGCCCAGTCGTCGTCGTACTGGAGGCTGCTGTTGATGGCCGTCCAATTGGCGCCGCTGTTGATGGAGCGGTAGAGGATGCCGGTGAGTCCGTTGTAGATGTAGAAGGTCCCGGCGGTGGCGCGGTCGGCGACCACGCGCATGCCCGTGACGCTGCTGGACAGGAGCGAGGCGGAGGTGCCGGAGGCCTTCCAGGTCGCCCCGCTGTCGGTCGAGTAGTACGCGCCGTTGGTCTGCATGTTCCACACGATGGATTTTCCGTCGGCGGAGATGGCCGCGTAATTGGACTCGTTGGTGTAGGTGGTGCTCCATTGGCTTGCGACGAAGGGAGGATAGGTCTTGAAGGCCGTCCAGGTCTTGCCGCCGTCGTTGGAGTAGGCGCCCAGTCCCTTGGTCGCTTCCTTGAAGATGCGAATCATCTTGTTGGGGGCCAGTTCGGCCACGGACAGGTCGAAGTTGGTCCCTGCCTCGATCTGGTGCCGGGTGGTCGGAGCGACGTCCACGTTGGTGTGGTAGTAGCCGTCCACGTCGCCCACGGCGCTCACCAGCGGCGCGCCGACGGTGGAGCTTGCCAATGCCAGCGGGACAGTCTCTTCGATTCCCTTGTCGTCGAAGATCCAGGTGGGCTTGGCGGCGGTGGCGTCGAAGGTGCTCCAGACGCCGTAGCCGGTGCCGAAGATCACGTGGTTGGAGTCGGCCGGGTCCACGGCCAGGCCGGTGATCCAGTGGGGGTTGCTGGTGACGGAGCTGGCGGCGCTAGCGGCGTCGAAACTGCCCTCGGCCAGGATGTCCTTCCATGTGGTCCCGCCGTCGCGGGAGAGGAAGATCGCCTCGTGAGGCACGAAGCTTGCGGGCTTGAGGGGGGATTCGGAGCCGCGCCACCAGCCGGCTGTGGCGACCAGCACTTCGGAGTTCTTGGAGGGGTTTACGCTGATTCCTCCGTAGCCGTAGTCCTTGCCGCCTTTGGCTGGCAGCGTCGCGACCTGGGCAAAGGTCTTGGCGGTGGCATCGAAGGTCCAAACCGATCCGCCGCCCGGCTCGCTCATATCGAAGGGCTTGCTGTTGGAGTTGGAGGTGATCCAGAAGGTGTTGGTGGACTTGGCGTAGCTCATCTGGAAGACCTTGCCGGTGAAGCCGTCGAGCTTGGTCCAGGCGGTGCCGTTGGTGCTTTTGTAGATGCCGCCCGCATAGGGCGCGGCGTAGACGTTGCCGTCCTTGTCATGGATCACGGCCGAGACGCCGGTGTCTCCCAGCGCCGTCACGGTGGTCCAGGTGGCGCCACGGTCGCTGCTCTTGAGCAGGCCGTTCTGGTTGGTGCCCAGGTAGATCGTGGTGCCCTTGGCGGCGATGCGCGGACCGACGCCGCGCGAGTTTTCGTTGCCGCCCAGGCAAAGCGAGCTGTCGCCGGTCTTGACCCGTGCCAGGTTCACTCCGGTGACGTTCTTGTTGGCCTTGAGCGGGATCCTGGTCCAGGTCGCACCCCGATCGGAGGACGTCAGGAAGGTCGCGCCGCCGCCCCAGGCGGTCGCCAGATAGAGGCCACCGGTCAGGTACACGTAATTGGTGTCGTCGGCATCCAGGCCGATGGCGATGGATCCCATGTCGTCGCCGTTGTTGGAGGCATCGTTGAGTGGGCTCCAGTCGCTGCGGTTGGAGGCCAACCGATAGGCGCCCCCTACATCGGTACGGGCATAGACGGGGCCACCGGCCTTCGGGTGGAACGCGATCCCCGGCACATACCCGCCGCCGTGGATCTGGACGCTTTTCCAGTCGTAGGCCGCATCGGCCGAAGTGGACAGGGTCATGGCCGCCAAAGCAGCCGAAAACAGATGTCTCATGGATCCTCCGTTGGGTGCCAAACGCTCACGTAACCGCGTGAACGGACGCACCATCGCACAGGGATAAGCATAGCTGCATCCCGAAATCTGTTGTAGTGGCCCGGACCATCCGTTGTTTTCTCGGCTGAGAATGGGTTTATACGGGCGTTGGTTCATGCATGGCCGATGATTTCGTGCCCATCCGCCGATGCCGCTCCGCCAGACCCGCAGCCGGTTTTCCAGGGGTTTTCAGGCAAGTTGCTTTCAGCTCATGGAAATCGGAAACGCTGAGGAGGGAGACTGCAGGGTTTCCACATCAGTGAAGGTGTCATGGTTGAGCACCAGCCTTTTGGGGAAGTGCCGCAAGAACGATGCTGTTCAATCAGGATCGCTCAGTGGGGCCAAAATCTGATTTGATGCATCTGGTATGCTCATTTTCCTGAATGACCTGTCCCGTTGGTTGGGTTTGTTTCAAGAAATATCTTTGAGCAGAATCTCTGGTTCTTTGCGTCAAGAAGAGTGAATAAGCAGCTTCCTAAATTTGTCTTGGCTCCTTTGGGCACCAATACCTTGAATCCGCCTTCAGATGCTCCGAATGGTATTCCGTTGCTGGTGTTGATTTGCCAGTAGATGTCCTTGTAGATTGATTCTTCGATTTTTTCAATTTCTCCCTGCCATCCTTCCTTATCGTAGATCTTCATGTTGGATTGGAATAGCAGATCCTCCTGGTGGCTGATCTCATCGACGCCAATGATGAGCGTGATGATCGGGCTCTTGATGTTCGACTTGACTGTTAGCTCGTAAACGGTGTCCTGTGATGGCAGTACAATGCGATTGGCCGTGATGGTTGCCGATGGTGAGGAAAATATGAGAGCTAATATTGGCAACAGCATGATTGCTCCATTTGTGTGCGTCGAGTAATTTGGTGCTAGGGATGTAATGTACGGAAGAATGATTTAGATAATGCAGGGGAGGTAAAAGGGCGTGACTTGGTTGATGAGCTTGAAAATGTGGCGGAAAAGGCCGTAGGCAAGGGCGTAGAGGTCGTGACGGATATAATAAAGAGCGTCGGGAAGGACGCTCTAGACGAGATTTAGTAGTATTCATGTATGGCGTTTGAAATCCATTCACATCACGTTCAAGCGATTATTCAACGCCTTTAGTTCTTCATTAATTTCAACATGCTTTTCGCAAAGAGATTTTAAATTCAGTAATTTTTCTAGGCTTTCGATTTTCATTATTATATCCGCCTTGGAAGCCTGGATAATTGTCAAAACGAGCATTTCTAAACCTATATACTTTATAGCCACTATGTATCGGCAAATAAACTCTTTAGATTCTTCTGGTGATGCTTTTGCAACTTCTCCTGCCATAATAAACAAATGCAACAACGCAATACACTCAGCTACAATTCCCCCGTCGAATCCATGCAGAGTTTGAACCTGCTCAAGCGAAAGCATTTCCATTTTTGCATTTGCAATCTCATTAACGTCTCTAGAACATAATTCAAAAGCTTCATTTCCAATCATTACAGCACCGTGTAAGCCTTTATACTTCACGACATCCCCACGCTTTCTTATCTCGTTAAATAACTGAAAGAATTCATCCTTATTCTTCTGTATGTGATATTTTTCCTCAGATTTCTTTGCCTCTTTCATCTGTTCATCAATAAGCCTATATGTCAAATATGCAGCGGCACAAGTCCCAGTAGCTGCAAGCATAGACACAAATACAGATAGACCAGCGAACACCGCCGAAAAATAGCTTGTATAAGCTTGGTTGAATGGTCCAGCCAATAAGTAATTGAAGCTGAATAGCCCAAATACAAAAGCACATAAGGCAATAAAGGCAATTAGAGCACCGATGTAAACCAATTCTCTACCGTGCCGCGCTATGAATCGCATACAAGATGAAAAGGACAGTTTAGGGGAGGATATTGACATATTTTCCAATGTTTTGCAATAAAAGCTTCATCATTTGGCTTAGTTAATTTCTTGATTAAATTCAAAAACTTCATCATACAGGCTTTTGCACCTTACGATTAGATGCTTTCCTTTAAACTGATTCATAAATTCATGATTCCTGTGTTGCACATTCATCCCTTGCGTTAGTTGTATTCGATTTATGTAATGAGTGTGATTGCCTGGAATGACTAGCTTTATTTCTTTCCCTGGCATCACTTCATTATCAAATTCGTAATGTGTCACTAAAGCTGGACCGCCTCCATTATTCACCAAACGCATTGATATATTTTCCGCACCCTCTTCGAGGCCACAATGAAAACTCAAATATGGCCTAACGCTCAATATATTGTGCTTTCGTGCAATGTGCGCTTGATAAATGTATATCCCAGCAGTTATCGCTGCAATGGCAGCCAATGCAATTGTATTAGCATCCAATCCATGACTACAAATTTCAACACACATTTTTCACCTCTCGAAAACGACTATTGGTGTCAAGTTTGCCGATTCAATCATGGAAGTGCATCCCTATCAAAATCCTTCAATTTGCTTCCGTGCTCTTTAATTAGGTTGGCCAACTTCATCACATCAATAATGTAAGACTTTCGTTCTTTGGCGTCTTCATAGATATAAGTATCAAGAATGACGCGATCCTTGAACCCTATCAACTCTATGTAATCTTTACACTCTTCACCTGTTTCTTCATTCTCCCTAGTGCAAGAATAAAGAGTAAACGTCCCTTCCGCCTGTTCACATTCAATTATTTTCACATCATCCTCAAGAGAGAAATTTAACGCCTTTTTCAGAATCCTGTTTGCGCATCACGCCAATGGATGTCAGATCAATGCGCTTCCATTAGATCGAAAAGTATCTATTCCCGATCGTCAACAATGCAAAATTTTTATTGCCATGCTCATTTAATATTCCGCCAATATCATTAGCAGCTCTATTTCCATCGTCACCAAGAGATTCACCTTCAACAATCTTTATCTTCGTATACTTAGGCAGGACATCAATTCCCAGCATATCAACAAATCCGATACGCTCCAACTTTTCAGAAACCTCAGTATAATCTTCTTTGTTTTCAAGCTCAAATGACAGATGAAAAATTCTTGAATCCAGTGCGACTTTTGGCATATTTCCTTCTACGTTTTATATTGTTATCAATATCCAGCACGATTACTGAATTTGCATCACTTTTTTGTTGCTGGTTTAGATACAGGAGCTGGCGCAGATGTATTTAGAATGGGTTTCGCGCTATTAAAACCATTAAATGATTCTGTTTGAAGCTTTGAACTTTGACTAAATCCATTTACAGAATCTCTTCTGATTTCAGTTGTTTGAATTTTTTGGATCGATGGCTTGCTTACTTCTTTGCTCATTATTTGTCTTTCTTTGGTGGAGGAGGAGGAGGTGGAGGAGGTGGTTGTGGTTGTCGCTGGGACCTAAGTGTTCGCGTAAAATCAAATCCATTGGTTGATGCTCCAATTTCTTGCCCATAAACACCAAGTGATCGACTCTTCCTGAGAAATGATCTAATCTGTTCCATTTCGTCTTCACTCATTTTCAATGCACCTTTGCAGAAATAATTATTGCAAAATTTATGATGGTCAAAATTGTCCCGAATATGAAAGCATAATGGGAAACCCTATCAATCCAACCAATATCTTTGACATCTCTTTCGCAGATCGAATCCATGAGGTATTTCTTATTCATATCAAAAGACACAAGCGAACTAAAAATCGCCACCATCAAAAATAGCGCAGAAAAAACCAAAAGATGGTATTCAATAGATGCTAAAGTCTTTGAAGATGAGAAATATGAAATGATTGCCCCAAGTTCTGCAGCA
>Ga0302273_1001381_pt1 | contig 10061 bp, 8 predicted proteins | sample III_Bog_N1_3_FD_198774 | JGI IMG/M metagenome (GOLD analysis project Ga0302273, IMG submission 198774) | Peat permafrost microbial communities from Stordalen Mire near Abisko, Sweden - III_Bog_N1_3 | ecosystem: Environmental > Terrestrial > Soil > Wetlands > Peat | place: Sweden: Abisko... | reverse complement strand
TTGCCCCCAGAGCTCTTTCCTTGCGTTCCCCCGGTAGAAGGAGTGAAAGGCAAAGGGCATCCGTTGGTACCCGAGCCCGCCGTTGTTCCCTCGGTCACACATTCCAGCGGAAGATTCGTCCAATCCAGCGCCGTGAATTCCTCCGCTCCAAAATCGGTGTTTTTGACCACCCGTTTAGAGCCGTCGGTGAGGATTAGCCAAATCAACCCGCCCGTCCAGCGTTCCAGCCAGCGGTCTGTCCAACCAGCACGCCGCACGCGCCATCTTGAGTTCAGGGCGGCTTTTGCGGTAGGCCAATCAAAAAGTTGCGAAATGCTCATGCGTTTAGAGCCCGTTCCACCAACATTCCGAAAATTTGCGAACTGCGCCGGATGATGGATGGCGTAAGGTTCCCATCCATTTGCTGTACCTCGATCTGAATTTCACATGGAGCCAGCAGCAATGTGATCAGTTTGGAAGCATCTGTCGCCGGGGTCGGCGCGGCACCCCCAATCTCCGCCGATTCCTCGTAATCATTGAGCGCACCCTTAAGTTTTTCCGGGTCGAGATAGACGAGCATGCGCCAGCGGGTACGCTCATAGGCTCCAATCTTGGTGAATGCGCCGGAACTCAGGATGAGACGCGCTTCGGACTCGAATTCCTTGAGTCCGAATGCAATGCCCGTCACGGGCAAATCCAAGAGTTCATCGCCCTTTTTAAGGCCGATCAAGAAAGGAAGGTTATCTCCGCTTTTCCCGTGCAGTTTTCCATCGGGAGCCGTCGGAAAACTCACCGCACCAGAAATCAAGTCAATATCGACCTCGATGCCCACATCCGTCACATATCCCGCATCATTGATCCCAAACGTGACAGGCAATGAGGCATCGCCCGCCGAGTTATGGATTTTAATCACGCAATTGTAAATACCAGGCGTGGTAGGCATTCCAGAGATTAACCCAGAGGCAGCGGCGATGCTCAAACCCGCAGGTAGATGTGAACAGGTCCATGTCCCATCCTGTCCGTCGGTGGTTGAGCACTGATACGCCACATATTGGCCTGTCGTGAATCCCAATACACTTGTATTAGGGTTAATGATGGGGACTGCCATAATATCAAATAATTTCGGCTTTCGCGTCCGTGAGCGAGTAATATACGGTGCCGATTGCGTTCGGAACCGAGTTTTCGGTGTCGAACTCTAGTAGTCGCGTCCGCAACACGAAATTAGCATCAGTGGGTTGCTGGGCTGCGGCACGCCAGGCTCCATAGGCCATCACGTCCGAATGGAGTTCCCCAAGCGTATTGCGCTGGATGGAACATCCGAACAGGCCGGTCGAACGGGTGCCCGAGAGTATCACACGCTGCAAGAGCAGCGGCGTTGTGACCCATTGCACATCCTCCAAATTGATGTCCACGGGGGATGGCGCGCTCTGGCTTGGAGCGGTTCCAACGTCGATGCGCAACAGATATTGCGCGCGGGAGTTCGCGTTGAAAAGCTGCAGGGCAAGTTTGAAGCTCAGCGAAAACGCGGTGCCGCTGCGCAACATCTGTTCGTTGACTGCGAGCATGAACAATTCCCGTTCAAAATCCGCCGGGTAGTAAGAATTCGTGGCACCCGAGCGAGCGAGACCATACCAACCGCGACCGTCGTGGCCAAGATAACCTCCCGGAAGCAATGAGGCGGACTTTCGACCGCCCCAGCCTGGGATTTGCAATGGACTGGCATCGGAAGACTGATGCCATACATTTCCGAATTCCGTGCATACTGGCAGCGCGGAAAAATCCACCGCCGTGGGATTTGCAACGTGGCACGCCGGAAGCAAAGCGCGCGGGCGTGGCAATCCCGTGCCGCTCTTCACCACAGAATTGATGTCAAACGAAGCATTCAAGCGACACGGGAACATCTCCGACTTGGCTGGGATTTCGATGAGAATCGAGTCACCGATTGCCGACGGCGATGGAAGACTCGGATCGATCTGCGGGAACTTTTCCTCGAGGGCTTCGAGCCGATTGTTGATGGAATTTTTCAACGCAATGAGTCCCTCAATATCTTCCATCAGATGGGTGTGAGCCAAAAATACAAATCGCGAGGCGATGGTCTGCACCATGATCAGCAGGGCGTTGACCTGGGGGGCATTTCCCAAAATCGTCGCCGTGATGCTGTTAGCGGAGTCGAATCGGATTTGATAATCCACGCCCACCACCAGCATCCGGCCCGGGGTTGTATTCTCACGCACCGCCACGAGCAACTCTTCCGTGGCGAGATTGTGATCAAAGGTATATACGTGGCGCAAACCGTCCCCGAATTCACTCGAAAAATGGAGGGAGCCGCTGCCAATCTGATTCCGCGAAAACGGGACATAGCTCACCGGCTGGGGTGGGCGCAGCCAATCCTGCGGAGCCGAAGCGCTCATGCCGCTCCATTGCATTTCGCGCACCACTTTCACCGGTTCGCGGAATGTCAGGAAAGTGCCCGGAACTCCGGCGTCCGGATGCGCTGGGTCTTCTCCATCCGCACCGAGTTCGAGTTCAATCTCCAGAAATGCCTCGTATTGATCCAAAGTGCGCAGCGCCGCTGCAACCTCTGCCGTGTCCAAATTGAGCGTCACCGTCAAATCTCCGGGATCGACATTACCAACCACAATCCCGAGTAATTCCTGCGCCTGGCCTCCGAGCGCTCCATTGAACTCGATATAGGCCGCATCCTGCGTTGGAACGGTCACCAAGAACGAAGGATCGGAAGCACTGGCGGCTTTGGAAAGGCGATTGAGCGCCTCAGCCAACGCCACCGCATCTTCGAGATAGCCCATCATGCGGGTTTGCCGACCGGAAAACTGCAAGGCGTAGGTGCCCCGGAATCCAGACGGCAGCGTCAAAGCCTGAACTTCGTTCACCACGTACGTATCAAATCCCTCGGTATAAGTCTGACCGGCACGAATGCGACGAATCGAAGGAGGCGCTGCCAACACGCGCTCGTGGGTGCTTGAGGCGGCCACGGGTGCCTGAACCGTTCGCACTTCATGCACCCATTTTCCGAGTTGCTGAAAGGCGCGAATCCGCACGAAGCAAACCGGATCAAGTTGATTATCCACGACCTGCAAGGGCACCTCGCCGTCATGCGCAAACCAGATCAACCAGCATCCATCCGCTGCTTGGCGCACCGTTGGCATCCCGCCATAAGCCGCCGCCTCTGGCAAGGCTCCAATGGCTTGTGCCAAGAGAGCCGCATCACGGTCATGAGTAAGCATTCCTGTCGGAGTTCCGGCGATGCCAATTGCCAGTTTGAAATTTCCACCGGACGCTGGCGCGGAAACCACGCCGACGGATGCTTTCATCGATCGCACCGGCAAATTAACCTCCTTGGGGGTTCCGCTCTCCGCATCCAGCGTGCGCAAGGCAAGCGTGACCGAGTCCCCCTGAACAAGATCAGGCAGGGTCAGTGGCGAGCCGGAAGCATTGGTGAGACGGCGGCTTGCCAATTCGCCATAAACAAGAAAACGGGTCATCGCTTGTTACCGCCCGTGTCAACGTCACCGGGAAGCTGTGGAGCGTCCCCGATGCCGAATGCATCCATCGGAAATGGAATGACGACATAGGGCCATGCGGGTTCGAGGGACTCCGCTTTTTGCTCTGCATCGGCCTTGCGGCGGGCCGCCTGTTGTCTTTGCTGTAATTGTTGCTGTGGATCAAAGCCCATAAATCCCCTCTAAGACCAAAAAAAAGCCTTGAACTGACTCCGGTTCAGGATTTGCAGGGAGAGTTGATTGGCGTCATTGATAGGCGCGAGCATGCTCGCAAAGATGCTGTCGGCAATCCCTCCTGCCAGTCCGGTTTGCAGTGTCAATGGGGCGTAATCCAAGCGTTGGATATTATCCTGCGCACCAAACGAAAGGTTCCAAAATACGAAGTTCTGCACCAGAGGTTGCCATGTCTCGTCCGGCGACGGTCCCTCATCTCCATACATTTCGTCAGGATGATCGGGGGACAAAAGCCACAGGCGGCCAATCAGCAAACTCTCGCAATTAGATTCCACCACAGAACCCAAGACTCCATCCAGCAAATCAGGGGCGGCGGATTGCTGTATGAACCTCGGCATTGCATTGAGACGAAACGGATAGCGGGAAATCTGAGGAATGATAGCTACGTAGTTCGCAACGGTTTGTCCGGTGGACAAAGGATCGGAGATAATCGTTTCCATTCTGCGTCCCACATGGTCCCCCGTAAGGACAACATCCGCCGAAAGCAGTTCTTTGGTGCCTGGATTCGCGCTTTCAGGGGTGTAATGAACAATGGTTTTTGTCGAGCCGGTTTCATCCATCGGCGAGGTCATTGCTTCCGGCTCCCTCACACCCAACGCTTTGAAAAACGACCAGAGCGAGCCGGTCAATGCCGCACGGCCAGGGCTCCTTGCTGCAAGGGGATAATCCCAGCTTCCCATCTGCAAATAGGGTCCATCGGCATCCTCGAATGTGGGCGCATCCTCCACCTGGTTCTCATCCATTGTCGTTGCCGTGAGAGGCACGTCCTCACTGCCATCCTTTCCATCCATTGCCATCACCACATCGCGGCCATTCACAAATCCCGGAACCACCCGGCAGCACCAGACATTCAATTCAGCATTCCAAAATGGCTGCAACTGCCAGGGATGCTTGAACTCGGAAGGCCCAGAAGCCGAAACACACTGTCCCATGTGAGTGCGTTGCATCCGCACATTACGGCCGGCGAAAATCTGTCCTCGGCGGGCCAGCGACACCGATTCGTTCCAATTCCGGGCGCTGAGTTTCATGCGAGCTGGAAAAAGTGGCGCGCCTCGGTGTCGCTGATTTTTTTCGCCACATGCCGCACAGCAAAGTGCGCAATGTCGATCACGCGCACATCGCCCACCTTCGACTTGCGGAGCAGTGCCACGGGATAGCGGCTCCTGCGCTTCGAGAGGGAGGGATATTGCATCGACCCAAGATCGGTTTTTGCAGAGCCGCCTCCGTCCGATCCGTCATCCGTGGAAATGTCAGCCACCTGCACCATCTCCGCTTTTTCCAATGCGCTCCAGTCCTCCGTGCAGGTTACTTCGATGCAAATCCATGACATGCGATGGGCGTTGAAAAGACGGTCGATGATCCTCAATTTTGGATCCGGCTTTTTGGTTTCCTCATCACCTCCCAGCGGCACACCGGAGATGGTGGGAATCCGGCCATTAACAAACCCAGGGATAATCGTCGCCATCCCGTCCACTAGCGATACTTGCCAGCAATGCTCCCATACTGCGGGCGGAAAATCCGCGCTGATGATCACCCCTTTCTCGACGGTATGAAGTTTGATACCGGGTCCGGGGAAAATTCGGTTCGACCGACACAATCGCAACAGGCCATTGTGTTTCGTGCGGCTCCATCCTTCGCCCGTGGTGACTTCGAGGTTATCCATTGGGGAATTACGACCCAGTGAGCTGGCTGAAATTGTACATGTCGCGGTTCCATCCGCGCGGGCCCGACAGCATGTAATCCTCGTCGATTTGCACGCAATTCCCCCTCAGAGTCAGCTCAGGGGTCATTTTCAGGAAATTGCGGGCCCCCAAACGCGGCAAAGGAAAAACCAGTCCCGCTCCGGATGGAACCACGATTTCTCCGATATGATCAAAAGCAGCCTGCGGCACATTTTTTCTCACATAACTCCGACGGTAGATCGCCCCGGCAGACATCCACGATTCCGTGCCATGCAACTCGCTCTGCACGGGATCTGTTGAGGCATCTGGAGTAAATCCCCCATTCCCCGCTTGTTTCGGCATGAATTCAGGAAACTCCTTTCTGGCCGTATCCCACCCATATTTTTCCTTGAGACGCTTGAAATTCGGGGAAGAGCGGACAGTTGCCTGTTCCATCGAGCCGATAAAGCGGAAGGTCGGATCATCAATCGGATCCCAATTCGGAGGCACTCCCTCGTATTGGTACGCATAGGTGGCATATCCACGGCTGTAGCCGCGCACCACCCGCACGCAGGGAGCCATCCACGCGGGAGCGGAAGCCGTCACTAACCAGTCGTATTTTTCCGGCAAAGGCGGCTCACTGCGCTTGCGCTTGATGATCCCTGAGAACACCCCATATTTATCGCATGAGAAATCCTCCGGGATCAGACTTCCCGGACGACCCCATACATTCAAATTTTCACTCGCCATACATCATCCCCAGCTTGTCAATCGCGCCCTTGATGTCCTCGAGCCATTTGGCGGAGCGCTCCGCCAGTTCCTTTTGTTCACGCGCGATCGCAACAGCGTCGCTTCCACTGCCCACGTAGCCGCCTCCGCCGATCTTTTGGAGGTTCGTGGAAACCTCCGAAGCATTTTCCCTATGGGATTCGGAGATGTCGAGATTCGTCAACTGTCCTGCCAGGCGTTGTGCATCCTTTTCCGGCATCTGCTGCCGCAATTCCTCGAAACGCTGGCTGAACTTGTCCAAGTTCTCCAAATCCCGGACTTCTTCGCCGCGTCGTCCGGCGCGGGCGGTCCCCAAATCCACTTCCCGCATGAACCCCAACCGGCTCACGGCCGTCTGCCGGGTGCTTTCGAGAAAGCCACGAGTCAATTCCGCGCGTTGGTTCACCAGCGCCTGCAGCTTTAAGGGATCGGCATTGCTGCCACGACCCAGCTCGTCAACGTATCGGGTTTCCAATCCCTTTTTGCGGATTCGGTATTCCTCACGGGAACGCTCAAAGCCACGCACCGAGCCCGGCACGCTGGCCATCTGAGATTCCTCATCCATCTGCCGACGTTCCGAAAGGCGTTGAAGCTGCTCGCTCGTCTGCTGACCCTTGAGTGCGTTAATGCGTCCCAAGCGGGATTGATACCCCCCTTCCAAATCCTCCTTGCGGGCGATCAACTCCGCGCGGCGGGCTGCCTCGGACGGTGTCAGTTTCCCCTTACTATTGAGTACATCCAACTCCTGAACATCGCCGGGACGCACAGACAATACCCTAGCCTTTTCCGAGCGAGCCCGCTGCAGGGCTTCAAAGGCAGATTGTTTTTCCTGTCGAATCCCAATATCCGCCAGCGCCTTCTTGTAATCCTGATCGCTGACACGGCTGTCGCCGCCCTGCCATGCGTTGATAACTCCCCATGATTGCGCCTTTTTTGCCTGGTTTTTTTCCGGATTGAAATTCCGGCCCACGGTTTCTTCCAGTTTCGCTATGATGGGATCCAACGATGCCAAAGACGAATCCGTGTCCACACGGTTTTGAACCCGCGCTTTTCCGGCGGCGAGCTTATCTTCCTCCTCGGCGAGTTTTTCGCTGCGCATCCGCTGGCGTTCTTCTGGAGAAGCTTGGGCGTAGCTGCGTTCCCACGCTGCCTCGCGCTGCTCATTGGCCATCCGCGCATTGGTCTCCATCAATTCCGTCTGCGCCCTGCCCGGACCCACCTGGGCATCCTTGGCCTTCGCTCCCTTTGCGCGAACCTCCTCCGCATGTTTGAGATTTTCATCCACCTCACGCCAGTTCCCCTTGTCCTTGGCTTCCTTCGCCGCTTTCATTGCCGCCGCGTATTCCGCCGCCGTCTTTGCCACGACCGCAATTTGATCGTCCAGCGTCCGCATCGCGTCGATCTGCTTTTGAATTTCACCCAGCACCCCGGAATGCGTCTCCTTGAGCTTGGCGAGTTCCGCCGCCGCCTGTTTGCCTTCCTCGTATTTCTGCCAGAGGTAGCCAACGGCCGCTGAGACCAGTGCGATGATCCCGAGCGTTGCCGCAAAGCGCACAATCGTCGCCCCCATCATCCTTAATCCTCCTGCCAACGCAGCGACGCCCTTGCCTGCGCCACCAGCCGCCCCTTCCGTGGCCGCAAGCCGCAGGTTGAGCAATCCGGCGGAAGTCTGGCCAGCCCGCAATTGTGCCACCCCGGTCTGCAATGCGACCATCGCGTTACCGAGGCGCTGGCTGCTGACTGCAGCAGTGCCGATATTGGTCGCCATTGCCCAAAAACCCTGCACCAGTCCGAAAACCTTTGCACCCCCCGCAACCGCCCCCCATACCAGCAAGCCCCCCGTCAACGCCAGCAGACTGCGCACTGTCGTCTCGATTGCAGCGGGAGCACCCTGCAATCCCGTCAGCCAAGCGCCAAAGCGGGTCTTCAAGTCGCTGACAGGATTGGACACTGCAGCCATTGAAGAGGCGAGCCGCCCAGCCGCAGGCGAGAGGCGATCCAAAATCGCCGTGCTGTTTTTGAGCGTATCGAGTTCGGCTTGGGTGAACGGCGACCCAAATTTCTCGGCCATCACTTCCTTCGCCCGGGCGTATCGCGATGTCACACCCGCAACGGATGCGTCATGCCGCTTCATCGCCCCCTCGCTCTTTTCCAGTTCCGCCACCACCACGCTCCAGATGGATGACATCGAGCCGCCGCTTGCCTCCAGCGCATGAATCTGGTCCGCTGCGCTTCCGCTGATGATCCCCATCTCCCGCAACTGTGCCGTCGCTCCAGCCACCGAGTCTCCACTGCGCAACGCCTGATTAAATCCGCCCACCGCCTCCGCTGTAGAGTCAAACTTGTTCCCGGTGTCGGCGGCTCTATTTCCCACCATCTCCAGCGCGCGACCCGTGGCGAACGTGCCGCGCGTGAGCACCTCGAGCGCGCGACCACCCCGGCCTACATCCTCAATGCTCTGGTTGAACCGATCAGTAAACTGCACCAACTCGGCAACCCGCATCCGTGCCTGGGTCAACCCACCCAGCAAACCCGTAAACTGGTCCTTCAACCCCTGCAAGCTCGACAGCCGCCGCAATGCCGCATCCAGCGAGCCGGTCTCACGGACAAGCGTGCGGAAGCCCGCCACGATTCCCGTTGTCACCCCGAGGACGATCCCCAGCGGGCCGATCAGCCGCCAGATCGCAATATCTTTGACCGCTTGTCCGATCGCCTTGAATTTATTCTCTGCAGTGGCGGCGGCGAGGACCGTCATCGCAAGATCGCCACGGGTTCCCTTGAGCGAATCGTTGATCCTACCCAGCCCGTTTCCGATGCCCGTAGCCATTAGATTCCCTCCTGTTGTAATTGTTCTGAAACCGCCAACAGCTCGGCATGCAACTCGGGGTGGGTCGTTTCAAACGTCGCCTGTTCCCTGCGATTCTCCGCCGTCATAAAATCCAACGACTTGCCCTGCGCACGCTGGCCCATTGCGCGATACCAGTAGGCTTCTCCCAGCGCCATGTTCCACACCGACCCGGGATCGGAAGAGCGCAAGAACTGCGCCACATCGCCAAAGAGAGCCAGGATTCCTGGCGGCGGGCCCAAGTCCGGTTCCGGGGTGCGCGCTTCCCCGGAAGACAGTGGCGGCGTCCAGATCGAATAATCCGGGAAGGAAATGTAATCTTTTCGGTACGCTTCAAAGCGTTCCAGATGCCGGGAGAACCCGCCCCCGAGCATGCTCCAGACACGCCGAATGGTCACAGGCAGCGTGAAGCAGGAAACGGGATAACGGCATTGGCATACCGCCAATGCCCGTTGCATATCTGCGGGAGCCACGGTAGCTCCAGGCGTCACCAACGGGGACTCCATCGCCTCCAACAACAATTGATGCCAGAGCGAATACGGCCTCAACCGCACTCCGGCTATCGCAAGGCGGTAAAATCGTTCCCCACGAACGATTTGTTCGTCATGCACAAAGGCTTCCACTAACGCTTCGTCTCTCATGATTTTTTCATAAAAAACCGCGACGGAAGTCCCCTAAACCTCCGCCGCGGCCCGTTTTCCTTCCCCTCGGAAATTGTTTATGCTCCCGTGACGCCAAAGTAACTGACGGCCTCGACGGAGCCTTCCACGTATTTACCCTTTTGACGAGGCTCCTTCACCGGACCGATGATGAAGAACCGTCCGTCGAATGTGAATGACGCCGTCTGCGTGCGGTATTGAGAGAGGTTTGAAATATATCCCGTGGCGGTCGCCTTGATGGAGCGCTTGTCGGGCTTTGTGGTCGTCACCGATTCCACGGCTCCCTCGCCATCCTGTGCCGTTTCGTTCACCTCGGGCTCATAGGTAAGATCAAGGGTGCGCACCTTCAGTCCCGGAATTACCGGAGCGTCGGCATCGTTTAATCCGAATTCGT
>Ga0302273_1001377_pt1 | contig 10080 bp, 10 predicted proteins | sample III_Bog_N1_3_FD_198774 | JGI IMG/M metagenome (GOLD analysis project Ga0302273, IMG submission 198774) | Peat permafrost microbial communities from Stordalen Mire near Abisko, Sweden - III_Bog_N1_3 | ecosystem: Environmental > Terrestrial > Soil > Wetlands > Peat | place: Sweden: Abisko... | reverse complement strand
CTCGCATCTGTCGGGACGAGCGCGATCTGCGCTCAGTTCATCGCGGCTTCGCATCGCGTTCCCTCGGTGACCTTCACCACCGCCTACTCCCGCGACGCCGAACGTGCCCGGGCCTTCGCCGACGCCAACGGGATCGCGGCCACCAGCAGCGACTGGGACGGGCTTCTGCACTCCGACGACGTCGACGGTCTCTACATCGCCAGTCCCAACTCGGTGCACTTCGAGCAGGCCCTCGCCGCCCTCCGCGCCGGGAAGCACGTCATCGTCGAGAAGCCAGCGACCCCGGACGCCGCGTCCTTCCAGCTCCTCACCGAAGAAGCCACCCGGAACGGCCTCGTTCTCCTCGAGGCGATGCGGAACGCCTACGACCCTGGAACCGAGGCGATCCGCCAACTCCTTCCGGAACTCGGCACCCTCAGGCGCGCCTCCTTCGCCTTCTGCCAGAGGTCGAGCAAGTACGACGCCCTCCTTGCCGGCAAGAGCTACAACGTCTTCGATCCGGCGATGGCCGGCGGCACACTGCTCGATCTGGGTGTCTACTGCCTGAGCGCTGCCGTGCTGCTCTTCGGCGCACCCGACAGCATCGTCGGTCGATCCATCCCGCTACCTACCGGCGCCGACGGCGCCGGGGCGGCCCTGCTCAGCTACCCGGGCCTGCTGGTTGACGTCAGCTACTCCAAGATGAGCGACTCCGCCTTGCCGAGCGAGATCCAGGGCGAGCTGGGGACGCTGCTCATCGACCACATCGCAGACCCACGACTCTTGCGCCTGCAGCCGTTCAAGGGGACAGCCGTGGAGCGTGAAATCTCCAAGCCACCCGGCAACCTCGAGTACTCGCTCGAGCGGTTCGTCGCACTCGTCAACGGCAATCGCGACGCCACAGCGGACCACGCAAGAACCCTTGACACCCTTCGGCTCACCGACGAACTCCGGGACCCCATGCGGGGCTTGGGACTCAACGGGCTCTGATCTCCCGCACGCGCTTGAGAACACCAGGCATCGCCGCCTCGATCTGGTGCAGCGTCACCTCGAAGCTCGAGTCGTCGCCGTAGAGGGGATCCTCGATCGCAGAGCCGGGCATTGCGTTGCGGTCGAAGTCGGTGAGCAGGTAGAGAGTGCGGGCGTCGGGCGCCATCTGCTTGATCTTGCGCAGCTGGATCGGCTGCATGCCGATCACCATCGAGGCGGCGCGGATCTCCTCGGGAGTCACCCTGTGTGCTTCGTGCGGCCCGGGCCTGTAGCCGGCGGCCTGCAGAGCCGCGACGGCCCTGGGGTCCATGCCATTGCCGGCTTGCGCGGCGCTCAGGCCTGCACTCATGAACCTGACCCCGCTGAGGTTCTCGCGCTCGGCCATCGTCTTTGCAACGATCCGTGCCATCGGCGAACGGCAGGTGTTGCTCCAGCAGACGAACAGCACAGACAGGTCAATCATCGAAGCTCCTCAGCACTCTCCGGACCAGGCACGTGATTGCCTCCCGAAGACGACCCAGCTGATTGCGCCCATCCGTGGATCGCGGTCCCCTGACCAGCGGCGGCAGTTGACGCCAAGGGTCGCGGTGATCGACCTCCAGGCCGATGCCTGGGATGAGCTTGGTCGCCAATTCCTTCTTCTTCGTGTCCGCACTGGCCAACGAACATCCGACGGCCAGATGCTCCTGAGCCTATTCGTCCGGGACGGGCGAACTGCGCAATCTGGTCGTTTTCCACCGTTTGGACAGCTGGTCCCGCTGCCCGGCTACCATCTCGCCGGGACGGCGGGCGTGCTTGCGGGTCTCCGACGCCGTGGCTATGCGCGAGCGAATGCCCCGCTCCTGACACCTGGCAATTGGCAGCGCGCACGCGATCATCGCCGGCGTCAAGGGACGCAGGAGGCGGCCGACCTCGTGGCAGACCTCGAGGCCGGCGTTGACCGCGTGCTCGCACTTGGCTGAGGCGGTTCGCCCGGGGCGTCGTGCCTGTCCTGATCGTCGGTCAGGGTCTCGGTCTCATCCTGAGCGGTCGCCGACCTGGGCAACCTCGGGTTCCTCCGTGGCCGCTGTTGCCTTCAGCCGGCCTCCGATCTCGGCGTACACCACGGAGCCGACGATCAGCACGCAGGCTGCGATCTGCAGTGGCGCCAGGGTTTCGCCCAGCGCCAGCCATCCGGTCAGCAGGGCCACAGCCGGTACGAGGTTGATAGCGAGCGCGGCAGTCGTGGCCGGCACCAGCCGCAAGCCGGAGTTGTAGAGGCCGAAGGCAGCCAGGCCGCAGCCGATGCCGAGGTAGGCCACCGCTGCCCAGACCGACGCCGGCACCGCCGCCCAGTCAACAGGCCCGGCCGCCAGCGCAAGGGGCGCGAAGAACACGCTGCCGACCCCCATCTGCATGCCCGTGATCAGCAGCGGGTCGTAACGGGCGCTCAACCGCTTGATGGTGAGCGTTGCGCCGGCGGCCGCGAACATGGCGAGGAACTCCAGCGTGTTACCCAAAGCGGGGTTCGGGGCTGCGGTCTGGCTGACACCGCCGAGGGAGAGGGCGGCCACGCCGAGCATCGAGACAACGATGGCGACGATCGTGCGTGCGCGGGGTCGCTCCCGCAGCACGAACCAGGCACTGAACGCCACAATCAGCGGCATCACCGCAGCGATCACCCCCGCCTGGCTCGAGCTGGTGAACAGGATCGCGAAACCCTCCAGCGCGAAATAGAAGCACGGCAGGAACAGGGCGGCCAACCCCAGGTACTTCCAGTCGCCAGCCTCGTAGGCGGGCCGCTTCACGAACCTGAGCAGGGGGAGGAAGGCCAGCACCGCGACCAGCATCCGCAGCCACACGACAGTCATCGGAGGTAGCGCCGCGTACGCGCTCTTCGTCACGGCGAAACTGGTACCCCAGAGCAGGACAGCACCGCCAAGGTAGAGCAACGGTCGCCAGCCCACGGTCCTCAACGATTTCACCTCGATCACCTGCATGGTTCGGCGCTCAGGCTAGTCCAGCGAACGAGACCTCGCGGCCGTTGTCGGCACGCTGGAGCGATCAAGGCTCACACGTTGGAATCTCGGCCCAGACCAGCTTCCCGCCTTGCCTGCCGAGCCAGCTCCTCATAGGGCTCGCGAATCTTCGCAATGTCCTTCTCGTCGAGTTCCTCGAGGTCGAGCAGGGCGTTGTGGGCCCCGGCGCTGGAGCGAATCAACTCATCGAGCTTGGTCTGGATCGCAGCGGTGTCGCGGTTCTGGGTGTTCTGAATCAGGAAGACCATGAGGAACGTGATGATCGTGGTCGACGTGTTGATCACCAGCTGCCAGGTGTCGCTGAACCCGAACAGCGGACCTACCACAGCCCAGACAACGATCAGGGTCATCGCCCCGACGAAGGTACTGGCCCGTCCCGCGAACTGCGACAAGACACTGGCGAAGCGCAAGAACCACGATTTCATGAGTACCCCTCGATCGAACCCAGCGGGTCGTGTTCAGGGATTACCCGTTCCCGAGGACCGCCACGCGCGACGGCCAGTCGCCTAGCGCGGGCCGCGCCTCCGGCCACCCAGCATCACAGCGAGCAGCGGCAGCACCGAGACGGCGAGGATCACCTTCGCCAGCGTCGGTTCTGTCCCGTAGAGCAGCGAGCCGGCGACGACGAGGCCTGCGAACATCACAGCCGTGGTCAGGCGGCTCAGGGTGCGGTTCAACTGCCCCACCCGTAGCTCGAGCACAGGTGTCTTGACCGCGAGTTCACCGCGTTCCGCTGTGGTGAGCAGCCGATCCATCCGGGCCGGGAGCGCAGCCAGCGAGGTCGCGATCCGCGTTCCGCCGGCGAGGAGCTTCTCCCACGAGAAACGCCTCGCCGCCCTCCTGCGTGACCAGTTTGGTGGCGTACGGGGACAGTGCCGTCCACAGGCTGAAGTCGGGATTCAGGCCGGTGCACATGCCCGAGAGGATGGCGAGGCAGCGCCCCAGCAGCAGCAGGTTCTCCGGCAACTGGAACGGCATACTCACCATCAGCTCGCGGAACTGCAGGCCGAAACTCATCATGTCCTCGTGGCTGAGCGTGCGCAGGTCACTCATGGTCATCCCGCCGAAGCGGTCGAAGACCTGGGCACCGGCAAGCTCCAGCAGCTTGGTGTCAGCGCTGGGCAGCAACACATCGAGCGACCGGAAGCTCGCCACCAGCCGGGCGGAATCCTGGGTTCCGATCGCGATCAGGGCCTCCCGTAGCCCGCTTCGCAGGTTCTCCGGCACGTGCCCTACCATGCCGAAGTCGATGAACGTCAGGTCGAACTCCCCGGTCTTGCCCAGCGGCTGCACGAACAGGTTTCCCGGGTGCGGGTCGGCGTGGAACACCCCGTCCTCGAAGATCTGCTGCAGGTAGGTGGCGACGAGCTTCTCTGCCACCTCTGCCCGATCGATGCCGGCGGCGGTGATGGCGTCGTAGTCGCCCAGCCGGATCGCCGAGACGTCCTCGAGGGTCAGAACCCGCAGGGTCGTCTGCTCCCACGCGACCTGCGGCACGCGGACGCGCTCGTCGTCCCCGAAAGCCTCGCGGAAGTGCTCGGCGTTGCTGGCCTCGGCGAGGTAGTCGATCTCCGCGAGGGTGGTCACGGCGAACTCCTCCACCAGCGCGGGCACGTCGGCCCGGCTGCTGACCGGCTTGTATCGGGTCATCCAGCGGCCCACCTGGCGCAGCGCGGACAGGTCGACCTCCACGATCTTGTCGATCGACGGACGCTGCACCTTGACGACAACGGAGGCGAAGCCGGTGTCAGCTGCATCGCCCGGCAGCAGCACAGCCCGGTGCGCCTGCCCCAGTGATGCGGCGGCCAGCGGGACGGACTCGAACGAGGCGAAGGCTGTTGCCAGCGGACGGCCCAGCTCGGCCTCGGCCTGGCTGCGGATCTCCTCGAACGGCGCCGGCGGCACCTCGTCCTGCAGGCCGCTGAGCTCGTCGGTGATCTCCGCCGGCAGGACGTCCAGCCGCGCGGAAAGGAACTGGCCGACCTTGATCATCAGCCCACCCATCGAGATCGCAAGGGCGCGGAAACGTACGGCGGTGATGCGGTTGCGATTGGCGCGCGTCCGTTGGGACAGCCGCGCAAGACCGAGCTTGGGCAGCACGAGCTCCCAGTAGATGAACCCGGCGATCATCACCGCGAAGAAGGTGACAATGCGCCGGTACCGTGCGCGCAGGGCGGTGTTGGTCATCGGCGCCTAGTCCTCAGCCAGCAGGGCGTAGACCTGCTTGCGGGCGGATTTCAGGATGTCGATAGTGGCATCGATGTGCGCCTTGTCGCCGGACTTGCCGACCTGCATCACCGCTGCAGCCAGCCGTCCGCCGGCATCGCGCAGGCCGAACAGCCCGTTGACGTCACTGGAGGCAGCGGCGACGTCCCACGGCGCCGGCTCCTCGGCAAGGTCGGCAACCGCGGCCGTGCCAGCATCGGTGAGGGAGAACACCTTCTTGCCTGCCGTCTCCGTCGCCTCGATCAAGCCCTCGTCAGCGAGCAGCGCCAAGGTCGGGTAGACCGATCCGGCGCTGGGGCTCCATGCGCCGCCGCTGCGCTGGGACAGCTCCTGGATGATCTGGTACCCGTGCATCGGCTGCTCGGTGAGCACCCTCAGGATGGCGGTGCGGGTGTCACCGCGCCGAGCTCGGGAATGGGGCCCGAACTGGCCGGGCTGATGGGCACCGAACCCAAGGTTCGCGAGCCCGCGCAGGATGCCGGCCGCGTCGTGCCCGTGTCGTGCCTCGCCGTGAAGAGGTGCCATGACGATCTTCCTTCCAGATACGTTGCGATATGTCGCAGAGTATCCGGCGAGCCAAAATGGCCCGATCGTCAGCGCAGGACGTACCCGTACGCCTCCGGGTCGTCGTCGAGTTCCTCCCCCTCCGCCAGCCGGACGAATCCGCACTTCTCCAGCACCCGGATGGACCCGGCGTTGGACTTCAGGACGTGTGCGTACAACGGACGCTCACTGAACCCGGCGAGGAAAGCCACCAATGATGCGGTTGCGATCCCCCGCCCCCAGTACCGTCTGCCGATCCGGTAGCCGACCTCGCGCACGCCGCCGTCGGCTCGCCAGGCGGCGATATCACCCGCCACTGCGCCGTCCTCGAGCACGATCACCCGCTGCAGCGCCTCGGGATCGGCCGTGACCCTCGCCTGGTGGGCGACGAAGCCCTCCCAGTCGCGCGCCCCGACACCGGCCATTGCACCCGATTCCGGATCGGCCTGGTTCTCGAAGAGGACACCAAGATCGCCGTCGCCGACCTCACGAAGCACCACGACTGTCTCCATGACAGGCACGCTAGCCGGTCGCCCCGACACCACTCCCGCCGGCTAGTCGATCAGCCGATCCAGCAATTCGAACGTCGGGTAGGGCTGGTCGTAGTCACCGAAGTGTCCATCGTTGCGGATGATCTGCGTGCCCCCGAGCCGGTCGAACATGGCCCGCCCCTGCGCTGCGTCGCACCCGTACGGATCGACGACGGAGTTCACGAAGTAGAGGTCGCGCACGTGGCTCCGGATGGCATCCCAGTCGTAGGTCTCCTGCAGCACCGGCTCGTCGGACGCGTTCGGCCGGGTCGAGTAGCCGGCCACCAGCACGGCCTGGGCGACGGTCACCTCGAGGTGCTCCAGCACAGCGAGAAGCAACGCTGCCCCTCCGGAGTGGCCGACGAGCACGGTCCGCTCGTCGAAACTGTGGTTGGTGAGCACACGCGGAAGGAAGTCCGCGATCGGCTCGGCGTTCAGGCCGGGATAGTGCGGGATCTGCATGGCGTAGCCACGGGCCTCGAGCCTGCCGCCCAGCCAGGAGTACCAGGCGGCCTCCGGGTGTCCCCCGGTGCCATGGAAGATGATCGCTGACTTCCGCACGAGACCACCGTAGGCCAGGGCGTACCCTCCAGACCTGACACAGGAAGGAGTCGCCCGATGGAATCGGTCGCTCTCAACAACAACCTCTCCATGCCAGCACTCGGTCTCGGCGTCTACCTCGTCACCGACGTCAAGGAGTGCGAAAGCAGTGTGGACCTGGCCCTCCGGGCCGGCTACCGACTGATCGACACCGCAGCGATCTATGGCAACGAACGGGCCGTGGGACGCGGAATGAGGTCATCAGGAATTGCGCGCGAGGAGATCTTCCTCACCACCAAGATCTGGCCGTCACAGTTCGGCTACCAGCGCACCACCTCCGCGATCACCGAGTCCCTCGAACGACTCGGAACCGGCTACATCGACCTCCTCCTGCTGCACCAGCCTTTCGGCGACTACCTCGGCAGCTGGAAGGCGCTGGAGGAGGCGGTAGCCAACGGCAGCGTCCGCTCCATCGGGGTGAGCAACTTCCGCATCCGCGAGCTTGAGGAGCTGCTGGCGGTCGCCACCATCCCGCCCGCTCTCAACCAGGTCGAACGCCACCCCTACTACCAGCAGAAGGACCTCGGCACCTTCCTCGACGTGCACCGGATCGTGCCCGAGGCGTGGTTCCCGATCGGCCACGGATCAGCCAAGCTCCTCGGCGAAACGGTGTTCATGGCGTTGGCCGACAAGTACGGCAAGAGCCCCGTGCAGGTCGTCCTCCGCTGGCACCTCCAGTCCGGCTGGGTCGCCATCCCGAAGTCCACCAACCCTGCCCACATCGAGCAGAACATCGACATCTTCGATTTCGAGCTCACCAGTGAGGAGATGGCAAGGATTGCGGCCCTGGACCGCGACCGGCCGCTGTTCCGGGTGCCACGCTGGCTGCTCGGCCTGGTTGCCCGGCTGGCGCCGATCCGGGATCTCCCCTAGCCAGAGCCACCTTCCGAGTAGAGCTTGCCGGATGCGGGTGCGCGGCTCGACTGGTTCGGCAGGATGTACTCCTCCGACACACCCCTGGGGCGAGCAGGATCACCAGCGAGTTCGAAAGGTTCGCCCACAACCCGGAGTCCTCGGCGAGTTGGGTTCACTGCGCCCGCAGCCTCGGCACGAGGGACAGCGGGATCGGGGACAGATCCGTGTACACGCCGGAGTCGGGCCCGAACAGTCCTCCGGGGGCACCAGACAGCGGCCGCGACGATCTGGCATCCTACGACGGAAGATGCCCTGCTGCAGCATCACGCTGCGGCCCTCCAGCGTGAGGAACTCACTTGTCGGGATCCGTCCAGGAGATGTCCGCCGGCTCGAGTGGCCGGGCTGCCCGACGGGCGGGCTGCCTCGCCTGGCTGCTCGTGCTCGGCCTGGGTGCCTCCATCTGGAGCGCGAACCCGGCCGTGGCGGACACTCCGGCACCGATCCTCACCCCATCGCTCCCTCAGGCGAGCCAAGAACCGACCTCCGAGGCCACGTCGACCGCCGAGCCCACCCAGGAGCCCGGCGAAACCACGCCGGATCCGACAACGGCCCCGGCGACGACCCCTGCCGCGCCGGCTCCGGGCCCGACGCCTGAACGTTCATCGGCTGCGCCGCGCCAAGATCAGGGCGGCCAGGTCCTGGACGCTGAGCCACCGGCCGTGGCACTGACCGGACGGGACCCGATCTCGTGGATCATCGCTGCAGCAGTCCTGCTCACGGGCACGGTTCTGGTGGTGCTCCTTGCCCGGCGGCCGGACCCGGTCCGGCTGCAACCCGCACACGCGACGTCCGTCCGGGACTCCGCGAACGAGGACGCCGAGGGCGCTGCCGCGCGCCTGGCCAGCCTTGAGGCTGTCGGTGAAGCGATGCTGGACGCCGGGTACTCGGTGACCGGCGTGCGTTCTGCTCTGGTCGACATCGCCGAGGTGAACGGCTACCCGGACACCGAGGTGGTGGTGTTCCCGACAGCCCTCTTCGTGTCGGCCCGGGGCCTCGGGGAGGTGCGCACCGGTGCCGTCTCCAGTGGGCACTCGGAGCTGATGCTGAACCAGATCGACGCCCTCGACGATGTGGTGAAGGCTGCCCGCGCGGAACCCAGCGACCCCGCGTCCGTGACCGCGGGCGTGGCCGCCGTCCGGATACTGCCACCGCCGTACTCACGGTCTCAGCGGATCCTGGCTCACGCCCTGCTCTCGGGCAGCATCTCGGTGCTGTTGGGCGCCTCGTGGGCCGGAGTCGGCGTCGCTGCCGCGCTCGGGCTGTTGGTAGGAGCGATCCTTCTTCGCACCGAGCACACGTGGTTCCGCTACCAGGCGCTGATCACCGTCGCTTTGGCCTTCGTTGTCTCCGTCGTTGTCTTCTCCCTCACTCGCTTCGGTCTCGACCCCGGCGTCCTCGCAGCGCTGATTGCCCCACTGGTCACCCTCCTGCCCGGCGGACTACTCACCACCGGCGTGATCGAGCTTGCGACCGGGCAGATGATGGCCGGGGCCGGACGGCTGGCGGCCGGTGTGATGCGTCTGGTCCTGCTGGGAGCCGGGATTGTCGCGGGGGCGAGCCTTGTGGGAGTGCCGATGCTGGAGTTCGACCAGGCACAGAACCCGATCGGCCCCCTCGGCCCCTGGCTCGCCGTTGCGGTGTTCGGCGTGGCCATCGTCATCGCCCAGTGCGGCCGACCCCGTTCCATGCCCTGGGTGCTGCTGGTTCTCTACGTCGCCTACGGCGCGCAGGTGATCGGCGACATCTTCTTCGGGGGCGTGCTCTCGGCGATGATCGGGGCGTTGGCGATGACGCCCGTCGCCTACCTGGTGTCCACGCAGCGCAGCGGGCCGGCAGCATTCGCCAGCTTCCTCCCCGCCTTCTGGATGCTCGTCCCCGGCTCGCTCGGGCTTGTCGGGGTTGCCAGCATCCTCGACGGCGACTCCGCCGGCCTGAACACCCTCGTCGCCACCGCTTCAACGATGGTCTCGATCACGCTGGGCATCCTCGCCGGCTCCGTCCTCGGCACCCGCGTGGCCGGCCGCAGCACCGTTGTGGCCGTGTAGCGGACGCGACAGGTCCCGAGGCTAGATGTGGACGGGGGCTCCCGGACCCCAGGGGATGCCGAGGAGGAACCAGGCAACGTACAGCGCGACCCAGGTGATCAGGATCCACATCGTGTAGGGCACCATCAAGGCGATGATGGTGCCGATGCCGGCGTCCTTCTTGTACCGCTGCGCGACCGTCACCATGAACGGCAGGTAGACCATCAGCGGGGTCAGTACGTTGATCGGCGAGTC
>Ga0302273_1001372_pt1 | contig 10108 bp, 12 predicted proteins | sample III_Bog_N1_3_FD_198774 | JGI IMG/M metagenome (GOLD analysis project Ga0302273, IMG submission 198774) | Peat permafrost microbial communities from Stordalen Mire near Abisko, Sweden - III_Bog_N1_3 | ecosystem: Environmental > Terrestrial > Soil > Wetlands > Peat | place: Sweden: Abisko... | reverse complement strand
TCCGAATATGACAAGGCCGAGATGAATAACGTCTTCGCGCTAACCCAAAAAGAGATAACTGGTCGTTATGATTTTAAAGGTACGCCGGCCGAAATTGACTGGCTGGGCGATAAACTTGGTTTCAAGATTATCGGCGCTAATGAATGGCAAATTGAAAGTATTATAGATATCGTTCGCAAAAAGTTAGCGTCACGCGGCCTCAGCAGTAAAGTGCTGGATTTATCTAAAACTATTACAACCAGTAACCTTAAGGCTACTCAGGAGGTTCCTTTTATCGCTGGTTTAGACCAGGACAAAGCCAAAAAGATTACCAAACTCATCCGTGACGAATTATCAAAACTCAAGACCCAGATTCAAGGTGAAGCCGTCCGCGTAACCGGTGGCAGCAAGGACGATTTGCAAAACGCCATGCAACTTATTCGTGGCGCTGATTTTGACTTTCCGGTTACATTTAATAATTACCGCTAAGCGGGTTGCGTGAGTTGTCTTTTTTTGCTATAATCTACCTCTGATAGACGACAGATTAGCCGTAAAGCTAAAAGGAAACATATGGCAAAGAAGAATACTAAGCGCAAAATAATTGGATTAGTCAGTGATTTAAGCGGTCACCGTAGTTATTACACGTCAAAAAACGTTCAAAACACGACCGAAAAAATCTCGCTGAAAAAATATGACCCAATTGCGCGCAAACACGCTACTTACACCGAGACCAAGAAAAGTCTTGGCCGTAACGAAATCAAACCTCGTAAGGGCTAATCCTTTATTCTAGCCACTAAATACTCTCCGTCATGGAGAGTATTTTTAGTCGGTCTTTGAGATGGGCTGGTCTAGGTGTTTAGCCAACCACAGGCCATTCTTTAACATCGTGTCCAGTAGGCGTATTGTCACCAATTGGTTATCTGCATAAATATATAAAGAGCCTTCATAAACTTCGACCGAAAGTGGCCAAAAATGAGCGGCAATAACCTTGGTAACATCGGCCGTAAAATAACGCTCGGTCTGAATAAAGTGCGACGGCAAAGCAAATAAGCTATAGCGACTAATAAAATCCACGCTGTAAGGTTTAAAGGTACCTAACGGCACCGCTTGCATTGAGGCGTGGGTTGTAAACAGTTTTGAATAAGCCGAATTCTTGTGGTCATGGGCGCCCATGAAAATATGCGGTATATCTGACCTCTGCTTTAAGTCGATTTCAAATATTAACCATGCGTGAGTACGCAGTAGTCCAGCGGCATCCTCGGTGACGTCAACCCGATTTACCATTCTAACGTCATAGCCGTCGCATGTTCCAACTGCGTAGTGCTCATCTTGATGTTGAGCTGAAGCGGTTAAGCCTCTAACTATATGGTGGTCATCATGATGCTGGTCAACTGACCCAAAATAAATCAAACCAACCTTTTCGCAGAAGTTTTTAATGGCTATTCTTCGCTTACGATTAGCAATATTGTTGCGACTAATAACTTTTCTGTAGACGCCCTTTACCTTGTTGTGCAGATGATGAATCATAGTTACTCTCTATCCGTAATCATATCTAGTAGGGTCGTTATATATTCGGCGTGCGTCCAAGTCAGAGGGGCAGGGGATATAATATCATGACTAACTGGATCGATTTGTTCAGACATCATACCGGTAGTAAGGGCGCTAGCCTTAACCCAATCAATAATCTTCAAAGCGTCGGTATTCTGCTTATTCTCGATATAATATTGAGCCAACCACATAGACGTAATAAACCACAGATTGCCTGTAATCGAGTTATTTGAGCGTCGATAATCATCGTTTTCATATCGTGGCAATCCTGGCGCGCCGTTATTAATACCAAATATCTCTTTGACTGTCTCGATTGAAGTTTTAATCTCGTTACTATCTGGTAGAAACAACCCAAACATAAAAGCGCCAAAAACACTTGAGCAATCAATTGTTGCGTCCTTGATTATTTCACCATCAACCACATTTAAACCCTTATACATAGATTTACGTTCATTATTGTAAAGGTGTTTATGGGCGGCGGTTTGTATATCATCAGCGGCAGCTCGCCACCTAACGGCGTTATCTGGGTCGTCGGCTTTATCGGCCAGTTCAGAAGCGGCAACTAAGGCGGCATAGACTACCGATACCGTGTAGGTCGTCGTCATAAAAATCTGTTCCCACAAATCATAACTTGGTTTAGGTAGTCCGGTTGATTCGTCAACGTACTCCGTCATATAATTCGCCATCGGTACTACCATGCTGTCATAAAAATCTCTCATAAGATTAATATCTGGATGCATGGCGTAATACTGCGCGAATACAAATAATGTCAGCGCGGTTTCGTCTTCTTGGATAGGCGGTGCTACGATTTTGCCATGTAGGTATGGATGCCAACTGCTTCCCTGGGCACCATCAGCGCGAAATTTGTGCATCAGATATCCGTTTGGATGCAGTACACTCTTACAAAACTCAAAAAAACGGTACGGTTCATCTTTATAACCAAGTCTGATTAAGGGCCACAGCGCAAAAGCGCCGTCTCGTGGCCAACAGTAGGCATAGGCATCACGCGAATAATTAAGCATTGATGTATCTGTGCTGGCAATCACAGCGCCACGCTTATCAATCTGTGATTTTAGTATCATCATGCTATTAAGGAAAAGGTTCCTGTGACTAGGTTCAATTTTATCTAGTACCGCCATAGCTGGCTGTAACCAGGCTGTCCACCACTGCGCTGTCTGGTGCATGCGGTCGATTAAACCATCATCTGTTAATTGTTTGTGAATAAAGATAGCTTCTCTAGTAGACTTACCAGCGGCAATCCAATAATGAACCCGTTTTGAGCTGTGAGCTGGTATATCAAGTTTAAACCTCAGCACCGAATCAACGCGGCCATGTTCGACGCTACCCATACTTAATTCGCCGTCATCAGCGTCGCGATACGACCCCTCGTGACCCTCAATTCCGAACAAACCAATAGTATGTTGGTCAAATGGCTGATTGTCTTGACTGCCTGACACTATAAAAGCTCGTCTGCCACGATAGTGTAAAATCGCGTTACTGTCTGGTAAATACTGGCACGTATCAGTATTGCTACGCGAATCACCAATCGCGAAAGCTTGGTGCATAAATAAACGGATATCGCGCGGGTGGTCCCAGAGGTTAATGACGTGAATATTGCGTAGCAGTGCACTAATTTTGGAATCCACGCAGTCATCCATCTCTAACATGATGCCCAATCGTTCGTTTTTGGCAACCGTATGACCAATCAGTGAACTATGCGGATATGAAAAGCTAAACGACCAGGTGTTATCATTATCCAGCCAACTAATTGCACCGTCGGTCCATATTCCAATCTTGTGACGCAAATCTTGACCCGCTGAATGGTTTTCAAACCCAACATATGGATAATAAAAGTCATGAACTAGGCCGAACCCATTCAGACCAACATGTAATTCGCCGTTACTAAGAACGATTTGCCTAGCCATTTAAACTTCCCGTACCGTGATAATGATGCAATCGCCACCTAATGTCGCGCACGGCATTAATATAAAACAGAAAAGCGTCGTAAGGTGATTCATAGGGGCTAAAGTAGGCATGAACGTCACCGTCGGTAAACCATTTTGTACACATGTAATAAACGTGGTCAGAGGTTTGAAGTTTACGCCAGTCGGCGATTAATTCCAAGTCGTCTGTGCGCATTACGTCGTGTTCTAGCGCGTAAAGATGTCGCAAAGCTTCCTGTTGCATGCTGTTTCCCAGCCAGGCAGTCAAATCACGCTCAGTGTCGGCCCACGTCACGGTGTTAGGCATACTCAGCTCACCAACCGGCGGAATGGCCTCAATCGCCTCAGAAACAGTATAAAACGTATTGCTGTCGTCTTTCAGCCAATCACCAACAAAAGCATCAAAGAAGTCAAATATACCAGTATCAGCCCATTGATGTTCGCCAAAAGTTTCGTAATCCATAAACAAATTAACTAGTGGTTGGTCGCCAGCCGAAGCGTTTACCCAAGAGTTATACTTATCAGCTGTTAGGGGCCATTCGGTCCATGACTTATTACTAAACCTAAAGGCCAGGTCGTCACTAAGGTGATAGTTCTTAAGTAGTAAGCTAATATTTTCGGTACCAGCTGGGCGATAAACCGTATTTGGACTGCGCCATTCCAAAATTGGGTCCCAGCCCTCGGCTAGGATTCCCTTAAACCCGTAGCCTTCGGCCCATTTGCCTAGTTCGTTGTTGTAGGCCAACTCGGTATTTCTAAAGACTTTGGTTTCAGTGCCAAACAACTCGCGTATTTTAGTTCGGTGCATTTCAACCTGGCGTTCAAACTCCTGCCGGCTGTAAAAGAAAGCTAACGAGTGATAGTAGGTTTCGGATACAATCTCAACTCGGCCAGTTGCAACCATGCGTCTGAAACTCTCAATTACATCTGGCGCCCACATCTCGGCTTGTTCCAAAAAAGTGCCAGTTATACTTAGTGATACCTTGAAATCAGGGTACTGGACTAGAAGTTTTTCTAGTAGTGAGTTCATTGGTCGATATGATTTGTCGGCAACTTTTCGAAGAACTCTTTCATTATTTCGGTCGTTGTCATAATTTGGCTCGGCAAAATAGTCGTGTTTATTAGCAGTGTCAAAAACGCTGTATTGACGTACTCTAAAGGGCTGGTGAACATGCAAATACAAAACTATGCCACGTTTACTCATAACGTAGCTCCTGCAAGCGTCGAATTATAGATATTCAAACACTTAGTAGCAACATCATGCCAAGAGATGCGGTCATACTCTTGATGAACATTTTGCTTAAGGCTTTGCTGCAAAGCTGGTGAGGCGGCAATACCGACCATTTGGTCAGCTAAGCGTTCGATGTCCCAGAAATCATATCGAAAGATGCTTTTTAAGACTTCACCAACACCGGACTGTTTAGTAATAATCAGGGCGTTATCGTGATGAGCGGCTTCAAGCGCCGTCAATCCGAATGGTTCGCTAACCGAACTCATGACAACGCTGTAAGCATCGCGCCACTGTTTGCCACGAACAAAGCCAGTAAAGAACACTTTGTCGGCGATGCCCAATTCAGCCGCAAGCGCAATCAATTCATCGCGTTGCTCGCCACTACCAGCCAGTAAAAAGGCAAATTTGTCGTATTTTTCGCTAGCTCTGGCGGCGGCTTTCATAAAGTGCGTCAAGCCTTTTTGAACCGTAAAACGGGTAATTGTTGATACAATTGTGTAACCCTCGTCCTTTAGCGCTTCAAGATAGGCATAGGTGCGAAGGTCATATTGGTAGCCATCATTAAAGTCAGTAACATCAATTGCGTTGTGAACGACCTCTATTTTATCCTCTGAAATACCATATTTCTGCATAATAATACTTTTAGTGATATTGCTAACCGCGATAATTCGGTCTGCCATCATCAAACCTTGCTGTTCAATCTCGTGAACCAGAGGATTACCCATTTCAGACCCTGAACGATCAAATTCGGTAGCGTGGACATGTACGATAAGTGGGGCATTGGTAAGTTCTTTGGCACGAATACCAGCTTCCATAGTCAACCAGTCGTGAGCATGAATAGCATCCGGAACAGATACGGTAACTAGGTTTTCGACAAACTTTACGTAGCGTTTTTGAACACCGCGCATATCTTTAAGGTCATTAATATCAGCATCAGACAACTTAGCATCAATAACTGCCTTGCTGTCATACGCGCCCAGGCCATACCTTTCCAGCGGTGTTAGTTCGGTGGCGCTGTGAATAGTCATAAAATCAATTTGCGGATGTTCTGCCCGGTAGGGGACAACAAAATCGATGCTGGCGCCTTGCATAGCTAGAGCCTTTGACATCTGATAACAAGCTACTCCAAGGCCGCCGCTGTTATGTGGAGGAAGCTCCCACCCGAGCATCAATATGTTCATACAAGCTTATTAACGATTAACCAGGTATGGTTAGCCGGCCACTCCTTATTTTAATTTTCACGCGTTTTCACAGCTAATTATAGACACACGCTTATGCTTTTACAACCTCTTGAGCCATTAATATTAAACGTTGTAACAAAAGTCACGTATTTAGCTGATGCAAGGCACTTTATAGATATGACTTCATCTGATACAATACGTGATGTCAAGGGGCATAGTACAACGGTTAGTATGTGGGTCTCCAAAACCTAAGATCGTGGTTCGATTCCACGTGCCCCTGCCAAGCATAAGCAGTATGAAAAAGTCTCCAATTTGGAGGCTTTTTGCTATAGTAAAAAGATGATGATTCCTGAGATTCGCATACAGAGCTCGATGTTACTTTTCAATAGCATTTCAGAAAATGAAAAAAAGGCATGGACGAGCGACATAAGCCAGGAGGTGATAACGTTTCCGGAAATCGAAGCTTACACCATTGAACTTCAAGAAGCGTGGGAAAAGCATGGTCGAGAAATACTAGAAGCCATGGTTAATCTATACGGTGTTGAATTTAGAAAGAATATAATTGACGTATACGTGGCCCCATGGAACAAATCCATCAGTAATCCACTCATCTTAAACCCTAGTCGGCTACCAGAAATTCATATCGAAACCGTGATACACGAGCTTCTGCACGTACTGTTCACCGACAATACGTCCTTTTCTATGCATGACAAAAATCAAGAAACCAAGCTTATAGACGAGTGGCGATCGATGTTTGGAAGTGACCTTGAATGGAAGACGCTAGTTCATATACCAGTTCACGGCGGATTGAAGGCGATTTTCTTAGATACACTAAACGCTCCAGAAAGACTGGAGCGTGACATACTCCGTCATCAGAACAACCCTGACTACAAAAAGGCATGGGAGTATGTTGAAGAGAATGACTACAACGTCATAAATAAGCAGCTTAAAGATCTTTACAAAGGCCTTGCAAAATAGTTCGACACTAATCACTTGTAATCTAGTGCGCTAATAAGGTTAGCGTGCTTATAGATTCATTATCTAGACCCTTTAACTATACTAAACTGCCACACACGCTCTGACTTAGAGAGGCTTATAATACTGAGGTTTCAAAACCGAATTATTACGCATATGTTAGAGGCAATGTATGAACAATCTACGATTCCGAAAAACCTGGCGACGCTACAGCCCATGAGCATAAATTATAGTAATATCAAGGACTTTCGATTATTCCGACAAACACCATACTATATTGACATATATACTCTTTTGTGGTACAGTGTATTTATGACGAAATCGCCTGAAAGTATACTTGCTACCGCTCCAAACGTGGGTCTATAGGGTATATGCATGGGCAGGAAAGATCGTTCCGTAATGCGGAGCACAAATATAACCTACTAGAAGTGTGCGACGTTCCTGTGCCTCAGTCGCACCGCGGAACGGGCATTAACCCAAATATGGATGCATTATTTAACACGGGAATCACTGAACGCGTCGTGTCAACACCGTCTTCACGATTGTCGCTCAGGGACTTTAACCCTATTCTTCCCGATGAGACAGCCAACCTATTTGGCTACCAGCTTCTGAGCCGGGGTAGAAACTTTATGGATGCTAGAATGTATACCGATCCAAGTGGCAGGCCAGGAGCCGAATTTGCCTTGTGCGCGGCCCTTGGAGCAGACGAGAGCGCAGCGCTACTTGAAAAAGTACGCGCTAATCCTCTACTAGTTCGACAACTTAGTACTTTTTGTCTACGAGAAGTGTTCCAACTTCCAGAATCAGTCGTTAAACCTGTAGACTACGACCGTCTCGATACCGTCTCTAGCGCTATAGCGCTGACAAGTCATCCTGAATTAGTTGAACCAGAAGAAATATTGCCCTTACGCTAACAATAGGTGCGAGGATTAACTGGCATTCGGGTGTTCGATTCCACGTGCCCCTGCCAAGACATGAAGTCGACAATACGTCGACTTTTTGTTTTGAAATGCTTATGCTTTTCTTCGCAAAGAAGCTTCTTTCTTATCGCTTGTACATATGTCGCATACGTTATAATAAGCTTAGGAGAGAATATGCCTGAACAAAACCCAAAGACACTTGAACTAGTAGAACCAACTGACCGAATACTCAATACAGTAGCCTTTGAGGTAGGGCGAGGCGAGATAGAATCACCTTTTATACAGGGTGTGATCGATCGAATGCTCGAGCTAGCAGCCGGAAAAGGCCACAGCAAACATGATTCAAGACAAATGGTAGGCTTAGCCGCTATGCAACTTGGTGTAGATAAACGCATAATTGCTATTGACGTTACTGCTGATGGCTCAAACAAATCACAAGACCTGCATATTCTAATTAACCCAAGGGTAACTAAACAATCCGATAAGCTAATTCCGGGACGCGAAGCTTGCTGGTCATGCGGAAATATATGCGGTAACGTCGATCGCGCTACTAGTATTAATTTAGAGGCTGTTGACCGAACAGGCGCCAAGGTTGAATACAAGTTCTTGGATTTCGTTGCCCGCATAGCACAGCATGAGACAGACCATCTTGAGGGTATAAGATTCCCTGATCGCATACCATCAAATGAACCCGAGCGTCTACATACTGTTCTTCCTTCTGAATTCCCTGAGTATAGGATCAAATGGGCGAATTGGAGTAATATTTGCCCTCGCGAGAAATGGGAAGACATGAAATCTGGTATCGCGGAATAGCTACTATCCACTTTATTTACCTTCCTTTGAAATACTTATTACACCACAATAGGTTTGGTAATCGTCCCTCAGCCCCTGCTAGTTACTGTCTACAGCGCAGCAATACTGTTTGCATATTTATAATATAAAGTCGGTGGTATATCTTACTAATATATTTACTGTAGTTTTGTTACAACCCAGGCATGGGCGGCATCACAGGTAAGAAAGCTTTGATTGCATCATGAATTCGCTGCTGCCTACTAAGGTCCATACCGGCAAGTACTAGTAGTGCATCCGTTCGTTTACCGTAAAAAGTACTACTTACTCCACCCTCAACCAACCAGAACATAAATATTTCTGCAAACCACTCCAATTGATTATGAAAACCATATATATTTAGGTTCTTAAGATAATGAGAGCTAGGCGCAGCCGCCTGCCATACCGTCCAGTCTTTGAAGGCTTCATCGAAAAGATTCGAAAGTGGTCCCGTTCCAGTGAGGGTGTTGATAGAGCCGTCGGCTAGATCTTTGCCCCACAGACGATGGTAGGCTGCATCCACGTAGTGGCCAAACTCGTGCACCAGTAGTCCCCATGGCGTACCATCTGTACCATCTCCACTACTCTGCAGTATACCGAGTATGCGTGGGGCTGCGTCACCAGCAACACCATTTGATAACGAGAGGCCACTCCACTCAAGACTAGTATAAGTGGCTAATCCGTATATAGTCTGTGAAGAGCCGAGATATATGCGCAGCCCACGGTTCGTGCCAGGAAAGGGTAATGTGAATGCATCTCTGATAGGCTGAGGTATGGCGCTCCAGCCCGCTACTACTGACGCGCGAACGCTACTTCGAGACCATTCTCCACTATCTTCTACCCAACCATTGATTGAGCTTGGTAGTGGTACTCGCGTTGGTATAGTCGAAGGCTCTATGAGCATACTATGCCCACTTCCACCAGGCCTGCACCGTTAAATCAGCGGGGGTCGTGTTTGAACCGCCAGAGGTTGCCACCGAAAGTATATCGACGGTTAATATATCCCCAGCATACAGGGTCTGGTCAGGGGTAATATCTTGGTCGACAGTTGGTGCCGATGCGGTGATAGTAGCTTGGCCGGCCAGTAATCCGTTTACTCGGATTGCTATAGCAACAGATAAGGCAGAGTCATTCAGCGAAAACGTACCGATACTTACGCTAATGCGGGCCAGTGCGGCGCTTCGACCAGTATTTGGAATAATGGCGCGGGCTTGTCCTGTTCGCACAGTTAGTGCACCAGAGAATAGCCAGTCAAACGACCGTATATCACTTGGCAGGTACGCTGCCGGTAGTTTTCCGGAGGAATCTAGTGTTGGTACGCGAAATTGATTACTTGCCATAGGTATATTTCCTTAATTACGTTTAGGCGCCCACCGTTAGCGTTGCGACATTTGAGGTAACCGACCCACTGCCGTTCGTGACCACACATCGATATTTGGTTCCATTATCGCTCGCAGACAGAAGATTAGGGTGAAGAGTGCCTCCGTATGAAGGAGTAACCGC
>Ga0302273_1001371_pt1 | contig 10115 bp, 5 predicted proteins | sample III_Bog_N1_3_FD_198774 | JGI IMG/M metagenome (GOLD analysis project Ga0302273, IMG submission 198774) | Peat permafrost microbial communities from Stordalen Mire near Abisko, Sweden - III_Bog_N1_3 | ecosystem: Environmental > Terrestrial > Soil > Wetlands > Peat | place: Sweden: Abisko... | reverse complement strand
CGAGGCCAGCCGCGATTGCGTAGCATCTCAAGCAGGATGCCGGCGACGTGGTCGTTCACAGCTACCCAGCAGGGAATGTGCAGCGCTCGCGTTTCTTCCAGCATGTCCTGCAGGACTTGCCGGACCATGGCTTCGCCGACAAGATCATTTCCCGCCGATTGACGGTAGTGCCACGCGCTTTCGAAGCGGGCATCGGTGAAAGCTTCCACCGTGGCGGCACCGTCAGTGAGCCCTTCGAGAAGTCCGGCCAGGCGCAGCTGGGACCATTCGCTGGCGTGGAAAGGCGAGAGGAAGGCGATGTCGCGATGGCCCAGGGCGCGCAGGTGACGACCCACGGTGACGCCGGGGGCTGGGCCGAAGGATAGGTTGAAGCCCACGGTGGAAGGCCGGTGCGGGTTCGGGGCGGGGAAGCTGTCCTTGGGGTGTTCCCACCAGACCGAGATGGGACGGTGCAGATGCCACAGGTGTTCGAGCAGGCGCATCGGCTCCTGCACCAGCCAAGTGGAGACGATGCTGCCGAAGAGGACTCCCGGCAATTGGTCAAGGTGGAGCTCCTGACCTTGCTGGTCGAGGAACCGACCGCCAGCGCCATCCTCGTGCCAACCAGCGACCACGATGTGCAGGTTTTGTTCCCGTCCTTCGCGGTGGACTGACTTCATGACGTCGGTCTCGCGCTCGGTGTCGAAGAGGAGCTTGCCGTGGGCATCGCAGCGGCTCACCAAGAGGATTGTGCCGTGGCTTTGCGGGATCGCGGGCTGGGCCAGGGCATGGAAGCGCCCGCGCCGTTCCAGGATGCCCGTTTCGACAAAGCCGTCCAGAAGTTGTCCGATGCGCCTCGGGGAGACTCCGTAGATCTGCGCCAAGGATGCCTGAGGTGGCAGCTCGCGGTGGGGGTGGTAGGCGCCGCAGCGCAGATCCGAAAGTAGCCGTTCGCGTGCCTTGGTCACCGGGTCGATTGGGTGTGCCGTCGGGAAGGCGAGAGTCTTGGGTGCCGCACCCCAGTAGCTGCCCTTGCGTGGGATGCTGTGGACCTCGCCTTGGGCTTTCAGCAGGCGCAAGGCCTTCTGGACGGTCTGGGGGGAACGGTCGAACTGTTGGGCCAGAGTTCGGACGGGCGGCAAGGGAGAGCCTTCGGGGCCGCGATGCCGCAACAGTTCCTGGGCCAGAAGTTCCATATCTTGAAATGATACAGATGATACAAAGTAATTTGAGATGAAAAGATTCTTGCAGAAGAATGCAGGGATGCTCCGTAGCTTCGCTACATGAAAAACCGAACATCTTTTCTGCTCCTGCCTTTCGTCTTGGCGGGGAACCTCTTTGCGCAGACCTTGCCTGACGGCAAGCGGCTCAACGACAACGGTCTTCTGATCGGGGCGACCGCCGAGGTCGGTTCGAGTGACAAGGAGGGGCTCTTCAGTTGGATTGATGCCGCCAAGGTCAAGACGGTGATGGCGCGGGAATTCGGGCTGGTCCAGACCACCGCATACCCTGCCTGGGGAGCCTGGGGAGGATCGGGAATGAGTTCGGTCACCTTCGACATGTCTGGCGCTAACCAGGTGATCAACTGGGCAAAGGACAACGGAAAGAAGTCGGCGGTGCACTTGCTGGCCGGATCGCCCACCTACTTTCCCGCGTGGCTCAACGGCGGAACCTGGACGGTGCCGCAACTCGATACGCTCCTGAATCATTGGATCACCTACGCGATGACCAGTAATGGGAACGCCGCCAAGGTCGACTACTGGAACGTGATCAACGAGGCCTTCATGTGGAACGGGAGCTACTGGGACTCCTCCTCCACGGCCAACACCAGTCCCTGGCAGAAGATGGGTTGGGAAGCGGACAAGTCGGGCTTGACCAGCACAGCCAAGGTCTACAGCCAGCATCCGGTCTACATTCGTCGGGCCTTCGAGATGGCCAGGAAACTGAGTTCGGCCAAGCTCGAACTGCGCGACTACGGCATCGAGTTCTGGGACGGTTCGAAGAAGTCGCGTGCTTTCTATCAGTTGGTGAAGCACCTGATCAATTCGGGGACTCCCATCGATGCTGTGGGCTTCCAAGGACATTTCCGCACCGACCTCACTTACGACTGGACCAAGTTCCAGCAGGCGGTGCAGGAATATCGCAAGCTCGGCCTAGAGGTCTACGTCACGGAAGTCGACTACGGCGATGCGGATCCGATCGCGGCGGCCACCTCGGCCCATCGCACGGCAAGCAACGATACCACCCAGGCGCAGCAGCTCTATGCCTTCTCCAAGGCGGCGGCCGCAGGCGGCGTGAACTGGATCTGTCTTTGGGGCGTGGCCGACAACACCAATCTTTATTGGCGCAAGGGCCAGAGCGCCCTGCTCTTCGACGAATCCTACAACGCCAAAGGGGCCTACTACAGCTTCCGTCAGGGCATCGTGAATGGCCTTGCGACCACCTCGGTCGGTGCGAAGGTGCGCGGCGATGCGGGATTCAATGCGATCGCCCAGAACGGTCGATTGCAGGTGCAGGGCATGGATGATGGAATGGTGGAACTGGTGGATCTGCGGGGGAAGGCAATGGCCAAGGTGACGCTCTGTGGTGGGGGCGGCAGCCTTTCCTCGCTGCCCCAGGGCCTCTATGTGATCCGTTCCATGGACGTGGCTTCGCGACGTGGGCTGGTGCAGGTCCTGCCGTAAAGGGGATTCGGGGTGCTGACTGGACAAATGCTTCGCTGAAACGGCTTGCAGCAGTTGCGTGAGCAACAACCGGTACCGGAAGGGTTTGTGCAATATCCTAGAAACATGAATCGAACCTCCATTTCCGGAACCGTCCTCGCCTTTGCGTTACTTGCCTTGAATGCCCATGCCGGTATGCTTCCTGTTCAAGAACAGCCTTCCCGGCGTATGACAGGAATTGTCACGGGGCAGGTCGGCTTCGCGCCGGATGATCCCAAACAAGGGTTTCTCTTGCTTGGGATCGGCACGACCCCATCCTCGGACAGCTTCTCCTTGGAAGGCTCGATGGGGAAGACGGCCTATCGGGGGCGACTGAGTTATCGCGACACGCTTTGGGATCGGAAGATCTGGACCCTCGATTTTTCCTCGGTGCGGGACACGGGCACATTCCGACTGACAAGCGGAACCTGGCAGAGCCAGCCCTTCCGAATCTCTCCGAAGGTGTGGGGTGATGTCGATACGCGGCCTTGGTTTGAGCGCTTCCTGGCCCGCCAGCGCATGACCCCCCAGGAGTATCCTGGCACGGATCACCTTCCCACGTTCCTTTCCGTGGAGAAAATCGATCTGCCGGGAACCCATGCGGCGGGTTACGGTTGGCAGGATGCCCATTCCGAGGACCAGTACATCGGTCACGCCGCCTACACCTTGCAGCTTTTGTGGAGCTGGGGAATCGACTCGGTGCGCTTGCGGAAGCAATCACCCGATCCGACCCGCCCCTTGGTGTTGGACGAGGCGCGCTGGGGATTACGCTTTGCTCTTTTGATGCAGAATCCGACCGGCTCGTTTGCCGCTTCGGTCACGCCTCCGCAGAGTGCCGCCGATCCGCGGCCGCGCTCGGTGGGAATGGATTCCTCCACGAACCTGACGGCGTTGGCCGCAGCGACCTTGGCAAACGGTGCGCGCACCTTCGCCGCCATCGATGGTCCTTTTTCCGATTCCTGTCTGGCGGCGGCGCGCCGAGGCTGGACCTGGGCCTTGACCCATCCGCAGGCTCTGCCTGCCTTGGAGGAATTTCGCTTGGTGGGCAGCGATGTATTCCTTGCGGCGGCGCTTGAGCTTTGGAAGGCCACGGGAGAAACAGTGTATCGCGACTCCCTGGAATCCTGGATCTTGGCAAGCGGCATCGACAACTCTGAGAGCTGGCAGCCCTACTGGAAGATCGATTTGCCTTTGAACCAAAAGGGCTGGTTTGCCATGCGCAATGTGGGCACTAGCACGCTGTTTCCAGTCCTGGGCTTCTATCGCCCCGAAAGCTCACCGGCAGCTCGTGCCAGGATCGATTCAATCGTGGGCTTCTCGCGTCGCTGGTACCGCGCAAACCAGACAGTCTACGGAACCATTCCTGCCCAAGCCTGGGTTTCCTGGTTCGGAGGTAACGGCACACTGGCAGGATTGTCTGGGCCGCTGGCGCTGGCGGGAACGCTCCTGGGCGACACGGTCCTGCTTCACTACGCACAAGAGCAGTTCCATGCCCTCACGGGACGCAATCCGATGGGCAAGAGTTACATCCGCGGCGTCGGTGCCGACTGGTGGAGGGGCGAGTGGATGGGTGACGACACGGCAAGCTCGGCTGGGGCCGTCTATCCGGGGATTCTGCTGTCCTCACCTGATGGCAAGGAGCCGCTGCTTCCCACCGACAACTGTGCGGTGGGGCACGACATGGCCTCCCAAGGATGGATGTGCGGTGAATGGTGTACCGGCTACACCATGGCGGCATTGCTCACGGTTGCGGCCTTGGATCATCAGGAGCTTGGGGCGAACTCAGTGGGGTTTACTGAATCGGGACATGACCGATCCAGTAGGCCTGGGCTACGGCTTCGGCAGGGACGTTTTCTTGCACTGCCCTCGGTTGCTGCCTCTGAAGCGCAGTTGGTGTTGCAAGATGCCGCAGGACGAATGCTCTGGAGTGCGGATGCGGCGTCCAAGGGCAAGGATGGATTGAGATGGACCATTCCGGAGAATCTGCACGGGTTGGTGATGGCGCGTGCCCAGTGGGATGGCGGCAGCTCCAGTGCCGTGTTGGTGCTTTCTCCCTGATGCTCTAGAATACGTTCATTCAACCTGGGTGTGAATTGTCTATGCGCCAGGGATGCCGGCCGATAGGCCCAAGACCCCGCAGGCCCGTCCCGTACGGACAAAGGGGCGAGGAGGCTTGGCAGGCAGCCCGGTCCCGCCGCGCGCAGCGGGGCGGGAGGCGCCCAAAACACGACACGTCTGTTTCAAGCTGAAACGTCGCGGGGACGCGATCGCGGGCGGGAAGGGCTAGGTTGGTACCTGACGGGGTTGGCACGGGGCTTGACCTTTGTGCTGGCGAAGGAGAACACCGCAATGGGTATCGACATTCGCAATCCGGAAGAACCGAAGCGCGCGCTGGAGCGCTTCGGACGGGATCTTACGGCCCAGGCCAAGGTCGGCAAGCTCGATCCGGTGATCGGGCGGGACGAGGAGATCCGCCGCACCGTGCAGATCCTCTCGCGCCGCACCAAGAACAATCCGGTGCTGATCGGCGAACCGGGCGTCGGCAAGACCGCCATCGCCGAGGGGCTCGCGCAACGCATCGTGGCCGGCGACGTGCCCGAGTCGCTCAAGGACCGCCGTCTGGTGAGCCTGGACATGGGCGCCCTGATCGCCGGGGCCAAGTACCGCGGCGAGTTCGAGGAGCGGCTCAAGGCGGTGCTGAATGAAGTGACCGAGGCGGCCGGGATGGTCGTGCTCTTCATCGACGAGATCCACACCGTAGTCGGGGCCGGTGGCATGGAAGGGGCGATGGACGCGGGCAACCTCCTCAAGCCCATGCTCGCGCGGGGAGAGCTGCGCTGCATCGGCGCAACGACCCTGGACGAGTACCGTAAGCACTTGGAGAAGGACGCCGCCTTGGAACGGCGCTTCCAGCAGGTGTACGTGGGCGAGCCGGACCTCGCCGCCACCGTCTCGATCCTGCGCGGCCTGCGCAGCCGCTACGAGCTGCACCACGGCGTGCGCATCACCGATGCCGCCCTGGTCGCGGCGGCAACGCTTTCCAGCCGCTATGTGGCTGATCGCTTCCTGCCGGACAAGGCCATCGACCTGGTCGATGAAGCTGCTGCCCGACTGAAGATGCAGATCACGTCAAAGCCCGAGAAGCTCGACGAGCTGGGACGTCGCCTCTTGCAACTGGAGATGGAACGTCTCTCGCTGAAGAAGGAGAAGGACAAGGCCTCCAAGGAACGGCTCGTGTCGCTGGAGGCGGAGCTGGCGGACGTGAAGACGGAATCTGTCAAGTTGGAGGAACAGTGGGCCAAGGAGAAGGCCCGGATCGGGAAGCTCCAGGAGATCAAAACGCGCATCGGCGAGACGGAGCGGCAGGCCGAGGCGGCCGAGCGGGCCCAGGACCTGGCCAAGGCCTCGGAGCTGCGCTATGGACGGCTCGGGGAACTGCGCAAGGAGCAGGAAAAGGCCCAGGCCGAGCTGGAAGCAAGCCACGGCGAGGGCACGCTCCTGCGCGAGGAGGTGACCCAGGACGACATCGCCGGGATCGTGGCCAAGTGGACGGGCATCCCCGTCTCGCGCCTTTTGACCGGCGAGAAGGAGAAACTCCTGCATCTGGAAGAACATCTGCACGAACGGGTGGTGGGGCAGGAATGTGCGGTGAAGGCCGTAGCCGAAGCTGTGCAGCGCGCTCGCGCCGGGCTTTCCGATCCGAACAAGCCGATCGCCTCGTTCCTCTTCCTGGGCCCCACAGGCGTGGGCAAGACCGAACTCGCGAAGGCACTGGCCGAGGCGATGTTCGACAGCGAAGCGGCGATGGTGCGCCTGGACATGAGCGAGTACATGGAGAAGCACGCGGTGAGCCGCCTCCTGGGCGCCCCTCCCGGATACGTGGGCTTCGAGGAGGGCGGGCAATTGACAGAATCTGTCCGGCGTCGCCCTTATGCGGTCCTGCTCTTTGATGAGGTCGAGAAGGCCCATCCCGACGTGTTCCACGTGCTGCTGCAGCTTTTGGACGACGGACGCCTGACCGACGGCCAGGGACGCACGGTGGACTTCCGCAACGTGCTGGTGCTGATGACCTCGAACCTCCCCAAGGCGGAGCTTGGCGACCACTTCAGGCCCGAGTTCCTCAATCGCCTCGACGAGGTGCTGGAGTTCTCAAGCCTTGGGAAGGAGCAGATCCGCGCCATCGCCTCGCGCCAGGTGGAACGCCTGCGGCTGCGGCTGACCGAACAGAAGGTTTCCCTGGTCCTCTCGGAGGCGGCCTTGGACCGGCTCGGGGAGCTGGGTTGGGATCCGGCCTACGGGGCGCGTCCCTTGAAACGCGCCGTGGTGCGGGAGCTCGAGACGCCCATCGCGCGGCTCCTCTTGCAGGGCGCGGTGCCCGAGGGCGGGACGGTGAGGGTGGATGCGGTCGAAGGAGGTTTCGCGTTCGCGGTGGAACTGTCGGGCGCAGGCTGATGAGCCGTCGGATCACTCCTTGATGCAGCGGATGGCCATTCCATCCTCCATGCGCGCGGGCGAGGTGCCGGAAATTGTCGCTGCGGAGCGAGCTCCGTCGAAGACGACGTAGCTCGCCGACGGTGTCGCGCTCCAGAAAGCTGCGATCCTCCCCTTGCCGCTTGCCATGTCGTTTGCGCAGCACAGGGTCGACCTTACGGCGCCGATCATGCCGAGCGGCTGTGCCGCAAAGCCGAAGCGGTCCAATCCCTGCGACCCGACAAGCCACCCTTCGCGGGAGATGAATGAGCGGATGTCGTTGCCGCCCAATCTGAGCAGCTCCTGCCAATCGCTGGAATCGGGAAGTCTCCAACCCTGCATGCATGCGGAATCCACGATCCTGGACGAATATGCACGGCCGGCCTTGGGGTTGAGGATGTCGAAGGCGAGGGACGGCGGCTGCTTCCTGGCGATGAGGTTGAATGGGCTGATTTCCGCCCCGCCGACCGTATCGAGTCTGTCCCCGTATTCGGGACGGTAGTCGAGGTTCTCTGCCAGCCATGTGTGTGTCCCGATGCGGACGGTCCGGTAGATGTGCCCATCCCGCAGGTCAGTCACGTGTCCGAAGACGCGGGAAGCTACGAGGAAGGAGCCGATCAAGGAGTCCAGAACCTCTCCATCCTTGCGCTTCCAGGCCTTGATGTGCAGGTATGCGGCGCTGTCGACGGCCACAGGCGCCGTCCAGCGTGGCGACTCCTGGGTGGGGACGCTCCCGTCCCGTGTGAAATGGATCTCCAATCCTGTGGTGTCGATAAGTCCCACGGAAATGGCGGCATCGTATTCTCCTGGGGGCAGGGAAAATGCCAAGGCCGTCGCCGTGGAATCGGCAATGGTCGGAGCGATAGGCTCGGCCGTGGAATCGCGGGATGCTGTGGCGAGGCCTGCCGATGTCTCGTTGTCGAGGATGCATGCGCTTAGGAAAATGCAGGGTACAAGGATGAGGTGCTTCATGCTGACAATCTATCCCGGTTCCTTGGGACGTCTTGGGCAAATCTCATAGAACACGAAAGCATGCATTGGTGAAACGGGAGCCGGCCGAGGCGGGTGGCCTCGAGCCTTGGAAAGGAACGCTTCCTTCCCCATTGCGTCCGCGGACGATCCAGGTGCCGGCCCGAGGGGCGCGGAGCGCCGTGGTGAGTCCGTCGGTCGTCGCGGTGCCGTGCTCGTGGCGTCCCTCCAAGTAGGCCGCGTACTCGGGGGCCAGGCCGGTGGTGGGATGGGTGGCCCGGGCCAGGAAGGCGCAGCTCGTGTCGACCAGTGGCGAGAGGCTGCCGTGCGGAGAGAGCATGGCGGTCAGCAGCGAGTCGGCTTGGTCCTGGTACTGGAAGATTCCCGTGCCGTTGCCCCAACGCTTGGATGCGAGAAAAAGCGCCGTGACGAGGCACTCCTCGCCGTCCGGGGCCGGATTCGGATCCAGGATCTTGTTTTGTCGTTTTCACAAAAGAATAAAGGAGAATTGCCGGTTTTTTCGCATTGCTTCCTGTAATCTCCCTTCAGTACGCTCCGTTTTTGGGCAGGCTCGTTGCTTGCCTAGGATCGGCAAACACCTGGAGTCCAATGTCATGATGCGCACAATGGAAAACCCGATCTATTCCCGGTCCCTGTTTGCCACCGTGCTGTTGGGTGTGGCCCTGTCCGGGATCGCACAGGCTTGGCAGGCCGCAGGCACCGTCAAGAACACGTCCGGAACGGCGCTGGCCGGGGTCGTGGTCACGGTCAAGGATTCGAGTTCCAGTCTGGCGGCGACGACCGATGCCAGCGGGCATTTCAGCATCGGGATCACCACCGGGATCGGTGCCACGGCAATGCTGCAGGCCTTCAGCGTGCGGGTGGTCGGGCATGATCTGGTGATCCGCAGCCCCAAAGACGGTGCGCTCGACCTGTCCCTGGTCGATGGTTCCGGGCGTTCTCTGTGGCAGTTCCAAGCGCAGGTCCGTCAGGGAGCGGCGAAGGTGTCGCTTCCCAACAGCCTCCATTACGGGGCCGTCTTCTTGCGCATTCACCATCCCGATGGCGTGAGTTACCAAGCGGCCACGTCCGGGGCCAATGGCGTGAATCTGGTCGCGGCACGGGCCGAAGCCGCCAATCCGGTCCTGGTCCTCAAGAAGACGGGCTACAACGACACCACCTATGCGATGACGGCCGCCTCGCAGACGGATATTGTCGCGACGATGTCGCCGGTCACCACCTGCGCGCTCCCCACGACCTTCAAGTGGAAGGACAACGGCGGTGCCATCGCATCGGCTGTCGGCAACAACTGGGTGGCGATCAAGGACTTCTCCGGAGTCGTCTACAACGGCCAGCACATCATCTACGCCTCGACCCACGACGCCTCCAACTACGGCTCGATGGGGATGGCTGCGTTCACCAACTGGTCCGATGCCGCCAAGGCCGTGCAGACCAAGATGAACACCTCCGTCGTGGCGCCCGAGCTCATGTACTTCACGCCCAAGAAGCAATGGATCCTCTCCTACCAGTGGGGTTCGGCGAAGTTCAACTACATGACCTCCTCCGATCCCACCAAGGCCAACGGCTGGGGCGGCGGCGGTGCGCTCCTCACCGAGGACATCGCGAAGGCGGACGGCGCGGCCTACGGTCCCATCGACCAGGTCCCCATCTGCGATGCCACCAACTGCTACCTCTTCTATGCCGGCGACAACGGGCACATCTATCGGGCCGCCATGGCGATCGGCAGCTTCCCGGGCGTCTTCAGCGGCTCGAAGTCCATCTTGCAGGACACCCAGGCCAACCTGTTCGAGGCCGTGGAAGTCTACACCGTCAAAGGAACCGGCACCTACCTCATGATCGTGGAGTGCATGGGCGGCGGTGGCCGCTACTTCCGGGCCTTCACGGCCACGAACCTGGGAGGCACCTGGAGTTCGCTTGTGGGGGCGAACAACGAGACCACGCCCTTTGCCGGCAAGAAAAACGTGACCTTCACCA
>Ga0302273_1001361_pt1 | contig 10145 bp, 10 predicted proteins | sample III_Bog_N1_3_FD_198774 | JGI IMG/M metagenome (GOLD analysis project Ga0302273, IMG submission 198774) | Peat permafrost microbial communities from Stordalen Mire near Abisko, Sweden - III_Bog_N1_3 | ecosystem: Environmental > Terrestrial > Soil > Wetlands > Peat | place: Sweden: Abisko... | reverse complement strand
CGGGCCGAGGTTGGCCGACCAGGTGAGTTGATCCTGGTCCGTGAGGAGGATCCGGTCGATCGATTTGCCGGCGCCTTGACAAGCGCCTTCGCTCCAGATCACCTTGACGAACTGCGCCGCGAATGGCGCTAACGATCCTCGACGCCGGTGTCATCATCGCGGTACTCGATTCGAGCGACACCCACCACTCCGTGGCGAGGGAGGCCCTGACGCAGGTTCGGAGCCGGGGCGACGAGTTGGCCATCCCGGCCTCCGCCTATGCCGAAGTATTAGTCGGGCCATTTCGGCAGGGTGCGGGCGCGGTCGCAAAGGTCGATGAGTTTCTGGCGGCTCTCCCGGCTCGAGTGGAACCAGCCACCCGGGAGGTCGCTGCAACCGCGGCGAGGCTAGGGGCCCAGCACGGACCTAAGTTGCGGCTGCCGGATGCGCTGGTCGTCGCCACGGCGGTTGAATTGGGTGCCGCCGTCCTGCTGACGACAGACGCCGGGTGGCCATCGCTGCCGATCCACGTCGCAGTCGTTGGGGGATCGGCCACGTCCTGACGCGAGGAATGTCGGGGGACCGCCGCACGGGTAGTCCGCGACTACATGAATGATCGGGGCGAGAGGAGTCAAGCCGACACCGACGACCTGAATGTCCCAATGGCGCTCACATGCAATCTTGTGGGCGGCGATCACCGGTCGACGCTAGCCAGCTGATCAAGTAGCGGTGCGACTCGCGCGTACGCGCCGTCCTGACCGACGACCCAGTCTTCATCGGCCGCCCGACGCCGAGGGATCAAAGGCCTCGCGCCCGAGAGCGCCAGCGGAGAACTAGGACATGTGCTCCACTTCGGCAAAGCTTCAGACCGATCCGGCAGGCGGAAGTCCATCGAGCCCGCTCGCCCCGATGTCGGCCCGTGCTTCAGATTTGGGTCTCACACTTGCAGGAGGACGTGATGGCCGAAGCGACCCACTTCGTCGAGATAGCAAAGCCGATCGAGACTGTCTTCGCGTTCATAGCGGATGGAGAGAAGTGCCCGCAGTGGCGCTCGGGCATTCTCGATATCAAGCGCGTGTCCGGCGAGGGTGTCGGCGCGACGTACACCCAGGGGGTGAGCGGTCCGATGGGCCGCCGAGTCTCAGCCGACTATCTGGTCACGGTGTTCGAGCCCAACCGCCGCATCGAGTTCCAGACCACGGCGGGGCCGGTTCGCCCCCACGGGCGATATGACTTCGAAGCGGTGGCCGGCGGCACGCGCCTGACCTTCTCGCTCGACGCCGAGGTCAAAGGTCTCAAGAAGCTCCTGATGGGCTCGATGGTGCAGAAGACCATGGTCGGCGAAGTCCAAGCACTCGACAACGTCAAGCGCATCCTGGAAGGCTGATCGACCGGACCGCTCCCTTGGAGGCGACCCCAGTGCAGATCCCAAAACCCAGCGAGGAGGACAAGGCGCGATTTCGGGCGCTCGTCCCAGACGATCCCCAGGTTCAAGTCAAGCCCATGTTCGGGAACCTCGGCGCGTTTGTGAACGGCAACATGTTCATGGGCCTGTTCGGGTCCGACATCGGAATCAAGCTCGCGCCGGCGGACAAAGCCGAGTTCGGCGTCATCGATGGGGTCGGCCCGTTCGGCCCGGCCGAGCGGCCGATGGGCGGTTATCTCACCCTGCCGCCGTCGATGGCCTCTGCGCTGAGCAACCACTGGATCGTCCGGTCGCTGGACCACGTAGCTGCGATGCCTCCCAAGAAGTGATAGCGAGGTACGTCCGCATGGACTCTCGAATGCGAGCGCGTGCTGGTCTTCTGAGGCGCGAGCGGCTCTAGATCCTCCGCCCCACAAGTCCGAAGTGGTATGGCGGCAGATCCAGGACGCCACCTTCTACCCTGAAACCTGCCGCAGCCAGCCACTTTCGGCAATCCGCCGGGCTCGGACGGATGTCGAGCGCCGGGCCGCGGGGTGTTGGCCGATCGCTGACCCAGTGCATGACGGCCGCCGTACCGCCGGGCGTCAGAATCCGGTGGGCCTCACGCAACAACCGGTCGGGTTCCTCGGTGTGGAGGATGTTGAAGAGCATCACGTAGCCGACGCAAGCGTCGGGCAATCCAGTGCCTTCGGCAACGACGTCCCGGAGGTGGAGTTGAACGTTCGCAAGGCCCGCGCTCTCCGCCTTGGAGCCGGTGACTCGGATCATCTCGGATTCGATGTCGAAACCGTGGACCTTGCCGCCAATGAGACTCGCGGCCGGGATGGTGAACGTCCCATAGCCGCAGCCAAGGTCGACGGCGCTCGATGTCTCGGGTGTCAGGCCCAGGCGCGCGAGGATGCTCGCCGGATCGAAGAATCGATCCCACATTGCCTGCTCGGGCATCCCGCTGTCACGGACCTTCATGCGGGCTCGATCGGCAGGCCCGCGGCGACCCAGGCATTGAAGCCGCCTATCACGTCGGTGGCGCGAGCGAAACCCAAGCCCCTGAGCGTTGCAGCCGCCAGGCTGGACGAGTAGCCGTCGGCGCAAAGCAGGATCACTTGCCTTGCGGGATCGGCCACACTCGGGTTGTGGTAGCCCGAGGTTGGATCGAGGCGCCAGAACAGGACTGACAGTGGGATATGAACCGACCCGCGGATGACCCCGCTGGCTCGTCGATCATCTCCACACCGGGTGTCGATGAGGGTCGCCCCCGCCGCCTGCGCCATAAGGGCGGCCGTGGGTTCGAGCCGGTTGAGGCCGGCGCGGGCGTCGGCGAGAAGTTGCTGAATGGTCTGACGCTCTCCCATGCCCGGTCCTCCTTCTCACCAAGTGTGCGCTCGATGCGGGAGGGGCCAAGACACGGGGCGCCTGACGAAACCCGGCGGCTGGCGTCCGGCCAGGCCTCGCTCGGGCCCGGGAGGCTAGCCCGAAGGCAGGGTCGGACTGCCAGAGCCGGGCACGCGGCGACTGCGGGTGGTGCCCGCGCTCGTTGTGACAGATGTGACAAGGATTGTCACAAACCTGACCGATGGGACATTCAGGTCGGCCGGTTCAGGATCATCCCCATTCGGGCAGGGTCCCGCGGTCTCTCGACACGATGGGAGGAGCCGGAATTCGAGCGTGAAAAGGACGCGCCGAGGGCCTACCTACTCGAATGGTCGGGGCGAGAGGATTAGAGCCGACACACCGTCGCCATCGTTGCTGATCCCGGTCGCGAACATACCGAGCTACGTTGGTAGGGTCTGGAGGACGGCCTAAGGGCGTTTGTTAGACCACCCAAGCGGTTGAGCTGGGTGCTGTTGGTTCGAGGCTATCCGCCCGGGAGCAGGTAGAGCGCCATCTGCATGGGAGTCCGGGCAATCAGGCTGTGTTTGACCTCGGGCGCCATCCGCAACCACGTCCCCGGTCGAGCCGGATGGGCATCGCCGCCAATGGTCAATTCACCCTCGCCAGTGAGGATGTGGATGATCGCCGGCCGAGCCGACGTGTGCTCCGAAAGCTGCTCTCCCGCAGCGAAGGCGAAAAGCAAGAACTCGATGTCGTTAGAGAGCGTCTGGCTGAGAATGCCACGGGCCGGGATGGGCGCCTCGGTGGCCAGATCGGCGAAGAACGTGTAGGGCGTGGCCATGTTTCCACCACCTTGGGCGGAATGCTGAGTCGCGCGGCCGAAGCTATCGACCGCATCGCTGCGTCGGCAGAATAGGGCATCTTTGGCTCGCTCCAATCGCAGACAACCTCACTCGACTCGGTGTGAAGGTCGGCCGACTCAATAGGCGGCCTCGGCGAGCATCTTCGGATCGTCCATCCGCGCTTGCGATTACGATCGGGACGATGTCAGAGACGACAAACCGCCTAGCTGCCGAGACGAGCCCCTACCTGATACAGCACGCCCACAACCCGGTCGACTGGTACGCGTGGGGGCCCGAGGCACTCGCGTGGGCAGCCCAGGCAGACCGGCCGATCTTTCTCTCGATCGGCTATGCGGCATGTCATTGGTGCCACGTCATGGAGCGGGAGTCGTTCGAGGACCCGGAGACGGCCGACCTCCTGAACGCCGGGTTCGTCTCGATAAAGGTCGACCGCGAGGAGCGGCCCGACCTCGACGCGGTCTATATGGCGGCGCTCCAATCGATGACCGGCGGAGGGGGCTGGCCGATGAGTCTCTTTCTGACGCCCGATGGCCGACCGTTCTACGGGGGCACCTACCTCCCACGAAACCCGAGATACGGCATGCCGTCGTTCCGGCAGGTTCTGGCGGCGGTGACCACGTCATGGGCGGAGCGTCGGGGCGACGTCGAGGCCGCGGCGGATCGGCTTACCGCTGAGCTGCGGGGTCGCGCTACCGGCCGGGCCGACGAGCCGCGGACCGAGCCCGAGGAGGTACGGCCGGCATCGGACGACCGCGTCGTCGGTGAGCCTGAGGTGGTCCGGCTGCAGGGCCGGCGGCCGAACGAACCACAGACTGGTGTTGTGTCCGCGGCCGTGGAGCGCCTGGTGGCGGACTTCGACTTCGAGCACGGAGGCTGGGGTGGGCCGCCACGTTTCCCGCAGCCGGCGGTCATCGAACTGCTGTTGCGACGGGCCCGCGCCGCACTCGACGATCGCGTCCTGGCCACAGCGGTTCGCGCCCTGGACGTCATGGCCCACGGCGGCATACATGATCAGATCGGCGGCGGCTTTCACCGGTACGCGACGGACTCGGATTGGCTGGTTCCGCATTTCGAGAAGATGCTCTACGACAACGCCCAGCTGGCGCGGGTCTACCTCCATGCCTACCAGCTCACCAGCGAGCCACGTTTCAGAGAAATGGCGGAGACGACCCTCGACTACCTGGTCCGTGAGATGCGGACTCCGGACGGGCTATTTGCCGCCAGCCAGGACGCCGACACCGACGGGATCGAGGGCGCGACTTACGTTTGGACTCTCGACGAGGTCGAGTCCGTGCTGGCCGGACCGGCGGCCGATGCGAGAACGGGGCACGATCCAGGTGCCGGCCTCGGGCCGCGGCCGCGTGACGAGGAGCCGGATCTCGCCGAACTCGCCGCGTCGGCGTACGGCGTCATCGCCGCCGGCAACTGGGAGGGCCGGACGATCCTTTCCCGAGTGGCAAGCGATGAGCAGGTCGCGGCCCAGTTCGGACTCCCTGCTCAGGAGGTCGCCCGTCGGCTGGAACTGGCCCGTTGCCTGTTGCTGGAGCGGCGCACCAGTCGGCTGCAGCCTGCCCTGGATGACAAGGCGATAACGGCCTGGAACGGCCTTGCCCTGGCCGCCTTTGCCGAGGCTATCCCGGTCCTCGAGCGGCAAGCCGACCTGGCCGTCGCAGAAGGGATCGCCGAAGCGGCTCTCGGTCTCCTTCGCGGGCCGGACGGTCGGCTGGCGCGGTCGTTCCGGTCCGGCCGAACCACCGGGCACGGCGGCCTCGACGACTACGCCTGCCTCGCCGACGGGTTGCTTTGCCTGTACGAGGCGACGTTCGACGAGCGATGGCTGGTCGCGGCGAGCGAGCTGATCGGCGTCGTGGAGCGCGAATTCGCCGACGCCGCCGGTGGCTGGTTCGATACGTCCACCGGCGCCGATCAGCTGATCATCAGACCGAAGGAGACCCAGGACGGAGCCACTCCGTCGGGAAGCGCGGCGGCAGCTGCCGTAATGCTTCGGCTGGCCGAGTTGACCGGCGATGGAAGCCTTCGCGACGCTGCCGAACGGGCGCTGGGCCAGATGGGGCAGGTGGCGGCGCGATATCCGCGAGCATTCCCGGCCTGGCTCGGGGCGCTCGATTTCGCTTCAGCGGCCGTGGCGCAGGTCGCGATCGTGGGTGACCCTGAGGCAGCGGATACGCGGGCAATGCTCACAGTCGCCAGGAGCGGGTTCCAGCCGTACAGGGTGCTGACGCTCGGGAGTCCCGAGTCGAGCACGCTGGCACTTCTAAGCGGCCGTTCGGCGAACGGCGGCCGCGCGACCGCGTACGTGTGCCACGGTTTCGCCTGCCGTCGGCCTGTCAGCGAGCCGGCCGACCTGGCAGCCGAGCTGGCCTGAATCGGCCGATGGCTAGATTTGCCTTGCGGTCTATCCGCTGCGCTGCCGACCGCATGAGAGGCAATCCGGTCGAGCTGTTCGAGCCGGCCCTGCCCGAGGCGAGGCTGTCCCAGCCTTCGTGATGGGCTGGACAAAGCGAGCGGATCATTGACTGACGGAGCGTCCAGCCTCGACGGGCCGACGGGGGCCGTACCTTCTGTGGCCGTCGTCAGACGTCGCCCAGGATCTCCGGCGCCGCGTCAGGATTGCGCTTCCCCGTGCCCGGCGGGTCGTCGAGCCGGTCGCTGTCCTCCCAGGCCGGTTCGCCGGTCTCCTGATGCCGCTCACGACCCGCCTCGCGTCGCTCGTGGCGCGGTGGCGGCTCCGCTGCCGACGCATCCGGCGCGCCCGTCAGGGTTCGCTTGAGCCAGGACAGCAGCGACACCAGGGGTCTCCTCCGCGGCAACCGCCCACCGCCAGCCTCGATTGGCCGACGGGCGCCGTTTGTCGAGCTGAGGGCATCGATTGGTGAGTTTGGTCGGGGCGAGAGGATTTGAACCTCCGACCTCATCGTCCCGAACGATGCGCGCTGCCAAGCTGCGCCACGCCCCGACCGAATGCCCGCTGAGGGCCACGGAATGATAGCAGGGGAGTTGCCGGACGGGTAGCGGCCCGAATGGCTGCCGGCGGCGCGCCCGAGTCCTCCCTAGCACGCATGGGGTGAGTGTTGTGTCGGAGGCACAAGCGGCGCCTGAGCAAACAGGCGCTCGGGTGGCGGCCGAACCGCCTGGGCGGCCTGATTCGGCCGCAATTGGCACCGATCGACCCGCTGTCGGGCGGGAGCCACGCGGGAGAGCGGTCGCCAGCCGGCGAATCGGGTGCCACGACAACTTTGTACTCATGGAGTGCGTGTTGGGGAGTCGCGGGCGGCGGGCGGCGGGCGGCGGGCCGCGGTGGCCAACACTGGACTGGCCCTCCGGGACGACTTCCCGGCATTGCGCCATGATCGGCATATGAACGAACCGCTAACTCTTGACCGGTTCTATTCCACCCCCCGAATCTCCGGCCTGCGGCTGTCGCCCGATGGGCGCCGTCTGGTCGTCGCCGTCACGCGCCCCGGCCCGGAGGCCAACGAGTTGCGGACGGCACTCTGGCAGGTCGACCCCACAGGAGCCGCTGCCCCGCGCCGCCTGACTCGGTCGAGCGCGGGCGAATCTGCCCATGCGTTCGCGCGCGACGGCTCGCTGCTGTTCACCTCCGCGCGGCCAGATCCGGACGCCAAGGCCGATCCGGACAAGAAGATCGCGGCCCTCTGGTCGCTGCCGGCCGAAGGCGGAGAGGCCCGACTCCTGCTCGCGCCCGACGGCGGCATCGAGGGAGTCGCCGCCGCCCGAAACGCCGCCATGCTCGCTTTTGGCGCCCTCGTCCATCCCGCGGCGACAAGCCTGGAAGACGACGCCGCCCGGACGAAGGCTCGGACGGACGCCAAGGTGGGCGCGCTCCTGTTCGACGACTATCCGATCCGATTCTGGGACCACTGGCTGGCTCCTCAGCGCCAGCGCTTCTTCGCGGCGCCGATGCCGGCCGATCCCGAAGCCCGGCTCGACCCGACCGATGTCACCGGCGATGTCGGCCCCGTCTTCCTGGAATCCGATTTCGACATCTCGCCCGACGGCCGAACGATCGTCGCCGGCTGGGCCGATTGGTCGAACCTGCCCAAGACGCCGGTCGGCCTGATGGCGCTCGACGTCAAGACGAAGGCCAGACGGAAGCTTGCCGAGGGCGACTTCTACTTCGCCCACCCGAGGGTCTCGCCCGACGGCCGCTTCGTAGTCGCCGCCCGATCGACCGCCGGCTCGCCCGATAAGGCTTCGGCGACCGTTCTTTGGCTCATCGATCTCGCGACCGGCGAGGGCCGCGACCTGACGCCCAAGCTCGATCTCTGGCCCGAGTCTCCGGAGTGGGCGCCCGACTCGAGCGCCGTCTTCTTCGTTGCCGATCGCCTGGGCGGGGTAGCCGCCTTCCGCGTCGATGTTGCGGACGGCAAGACCACGTGCCTCGTCTCGGATGGAGCGCTCAGCGATCTCTGCCCCTCGCCGGACGGCAAGACCGTCTACGCGTTGCTCTCCACGATGGCCACTCCGGCACGGATCGTGCGATTTGCCGCAATCGGCGCCGACCAGACGCCGGTGGTGCTGCCCCGCAGCATCGACGATGGCGGTACGGTCGGACGCGGTCGCGTGGAGCGGGTCTCGGCCACGGCCGCCGACGGCACCGCCATCGGTTCGTGGCTCGTGCTCCCGCCGGACGCTTCCGCCGAGAAGCCCGCGCCGCTGGTGGTCCTCGCGCACGGCGGCCCGATCGGGTCGTGGACCGGCTGGCACTGGCGCTGGAACCCGCAACTGCTCGCCGAGCGCGGATATGCGGTGCTGATGCCGGACCCCGCAATCTCCATCGGCTACGGCCAGCACATGGTCGAACGCGGCTGGGGTCGCTGGGGCGAAGCGCCGTACACGGACATCATCGCGGCTCTGGACGGGGCGCTCGCCCGGCCCGATCTCGACGCATCGCGAACTGCTCTGGCGGGCGGCAGCTTCGGCGGCTACATGGCCAACTGGGTCGCCGGCCACACGGATCGGTTCCGCGCGATCGTGACCCACGCGTCGCTCTGGAACCTGCGGCCGTTCCACGGCACCACTGACACGGGCGCAGATTGGGAGCACGAGATGGGCGATCCATACACCCAGCCCGAGCTGTACGACCGGCAATCGCCCGCAGCGAGCATCGGTTCGATCAAGACGCCGATGCTCGTCATTCACGGCGAGCGCGACTTCCGAGTGCCGCTTAGCGAGGCGCTCATGCTCTGGACCGATCTGCGCCGTCACGGCGTGCCGGCCCGCTTCCTCTACTTCCCCGACGAGAACCATTGGATCCTCAAGCCGAACAACTCGAGGATTTGGTACGAGACGGTCCTCGCCTTCCTCGACGAGCACGTGCTCGGCAAGGAGTGGGTGCGACCGGAACTGCTCTAGGAGGAGTGGGACCGTGGGTGGCGGGATGGCCAGGGCGTGCCGCCCCACTCCGCCCGAGGAGCAGTGAGACCACCCGTTGTTGCGTAATAGCAACTCCAGTACTGCTAAGCGAAGCCCGAACCCACGGCGGCTCGACCGGGAGACAGAACGAACCCGCGGGTGCCGATCCCACGCTCGCTTCCGCTGGAGTTGGGCCGGCAAGCGGGTGGGAGCGACCTCGGTACGCACTTACAAGTACTGGTACTGCTAAAGCGCGAGTTCTGGGGACTGTGGAGTGGCGCCGCCTTGCCCCGCCGCCGGCCCGGCACGCGTGGCCCTCGCACCCGCCCCGCCCCCCGCCGGGCCCGCCACGCCAACGGCCCTCGCGCAGCCCCTCGGCTCCCGGCCCACGGCCCTCGCGCCGTGCCCGCCCCGCTCCACGCCGGCCACGGCCCTCGCTCCGCGCGCATCGGCCCGCCCGCGCCGGCCCTCGCGCCGTGCCCGCCCCGCCGTGCGCCGCGGAGCCCCGTCGGCGGCCGAGGAACCCCGCTGGGGGCCGCAACGGTTTCATTTGCGGATCATTTTGGGGGCCCGCCGGGTCGGACTCTTGGACATCGCCCATTCATTCCGGTAGCGTTCTCAATCGATCCCTTGGATTAGGTTCCCTGCTGCCGATGAGGCGGGAATCTGGGAAGAGGCTGCCACACACCAGTCGACCAAAGGTCCGATAGGAGTCCAAATGACCGCTCGCCAGAAAGCAATCGAGGCGATTTCCAACCGCAAGGTTGCCTCTACCCAGAACTACATGGACAACGCCGGCGAAGACATCTACGGCGAGTACGTGTTTGGGGAGGCCGCCCAGCGCCAGTACCTGGCAAAGCCGGTCTTCAAGAAGCTGCGCCGCACCATCCAGGGTCACGAGGCCTTCGATCCGGCTATCGCCGACGCGGTCGCCCAGGGTGTCAAGGAGTGGGCGCTGGACCACGGCGCCTCCCACTACACCCACTGGTTCGTGCCGATGACCGGCGGCAGCGCCGAGAAGCACGACTCGTTCCTCAGCCCCACCGGCGACGGCCAGACCATGGCCGAGTTCTCGGGCAAGGGCCTGGTTCAGGGCGAGCCGGACGCAAGCTCGTTCCCGTCGGGCGGCATCCGCTCCACCTTCGAAG
>Ga0302273_1001356_pt1 | contig 10180 bp, 8 predicted proteins | sample III_Bog_N1_3_FD_198774 | JGI IMG/M metagenome (GOLD analysis project Ga0302273, IMG submission 198774) | Peat permafrost microbial communities from Stordalen Mire near Abisko, Sweden - III_Bog_N1_3 | ecosystem: Environmental > Terrestrial > Soil > Wetlands > Peat | place: Sweden: Abisko... | reverse complement strand
GACCCGGCCTATGTCGATCCGGCCTTTGGCCTGCACATCACCGGCGGCTCGAACTCGATCAAGCACAGCTTCACCCAGTACCGCGAACTCGGCGCCCGCGCCCGTGCCATGCTGCTGGGCGCGGCGGCGGCGCGCTGGAAGCTGGACCCGGCCACGCTGCGCACCCGCGCCGGTCAGGTGCTGGCGCCTGACGGGCGCAAGCTGAGTTACGGCGAACTGGCCGAAGCCGCAATGGCCCAGCCGGTGCCCGAGACGGTCACGCTGAAAGACCCGAAAGACTTTCGCCTGATTGGCCAGCCCACGACGCGGCTGGACGCACGCGCCAAGAGCAGTGGGCGCCAAGACTTTGGCATCGACATGCACCTGCCCGGCCAGTTGACTGCCGTGGTGGCCCATGCGCCGGTGTTTGGCGCCAAACTCGCCTCGGTGGACGACAGCGCCGCGCGCGCCATCAAGGGCGTGAAAGCCGTGCTGCGCGTGCCGCTGGATCGCGGCGCCGAGGGCGTGGCGGTGCTGGCCGACGGTTACTGGCCCGCCAAGCAGGGGCGCGACGCGCTCAAGCTGCAATGGGACACGGCGGCCCTCGAAAAAGTGGACAGCGAGCGCCAGCTGCTGCAATACCGCGAGCTAGCCAGCAGCGGCTCCGGGGCGCGCAAGTTTGACGCTGACATGGCGCCGCTGGCCAGCGCACCGCATCAGATCGAGGCCGAGTTTGTGTTCCCCTACTTGGCCCACGCGCCTATGGAGCCGCTGAACTGCACGGTGAAGATTTCCGACAGCGGCGCCGAGCTGTGGCTGGGCAGCCAGTTTCCCGGCGTCGATGGCAATGCGGCGGCGCGGGTGCTGGGCTTCAAGCCCGAGCAGGTGCAGGTGCATGTGCAGACGGCTGGCGGCGGTTTTGGCCGCCGTGGCAACCCTACCAGCGACTACGTGGTCGAGGCCTGCGAAGTCGCCAAGGCCGCCCGCGTCGCCGGTTTTCAGGCGCCGGTGCGCCTGCTGTGGAGCCGTGAGGACGACATTCGGGGCGGCTACTACCGCCCCATGCATCTGCACCGCGCCCACATCGGTTTTGACGAGCGCGGCAAGGTGCTGGCCTGGGACCATGTGCTGGTCGGCCAGTCGATCACGGCGGGCACTTTTTTTGAAGGCATGGTGGTCAAAAATGGCATCGACGCCACCGCCGTCGAAGGCATGCGCGACCCTTATCCGCTGCCGATGCGCCTGACCGTGCATCACCCCAAGCTGAACGTGCCGGTGCTGTGGTGGCGCAGCGTCGGCTCGACCCACACCGCTTTCGTGATGGAAACGCTGATCGACGAAATCGCCCGCGCCACCAAGCAAGACCCGGTGGCCTATCGCATGGCGCTGTTCGGCGACAAGCAGCCGCGCCACCGCGCTGCGCTGCAACTGGCGGTGGACAAAAGCGGCTACGGCAAAAAGCAGCTGCCCACCGGCCAGGCCTGGGGTGTGGCGGTGCATGAGTCTTTTGAGAGCGTGGTCGCCTACGTGGTGCAGGCCTCGGCCAAGGACGGCAGTGCCGTGCTGCACCGCGTGACGGCGGGCGTGCATTGCAACTTGGCGGTCAACCCGCGCAGCGTCGAGGCGCAGGTGCAGGGCGCGGCGCTGATGGGCCTGTCGATGTGCCTGCCGGGCGCGGCCATCACGCTCAAGGACGGCGTGGTGCAGCAGAGCAACTTTGGCAACTTTGTCGTGCCGCGCATCACCGACATGCCAGAGATCGCCGTGCATATCGTGCTCAGCGCCGATGCGCCCACTGGCATGGGTGAGCCCGGCCTGCCGCCGCTGGCACCTGCGTTTGCCAACGCCATCGTGCAACTGACCGGTAAGCCGCTGCGCGAGCTGCCCTTCAAGCTCGCCTGAGTGAGCCGCCCGCCTGTCGTCACCGTCAAGGAGCTTGCGTCATGGAAGATATCGACACCCTGGTGCTGCGCACCGCTGTCAGCTGGCAGGCGGCGGGCCTGCAAGTGGTGCTGGTCACGGTTGCGCGGACCTGGGGCTCTTCGCCCCGGCCGCCCGGCTCGTTGATGGCTATCAACAGCCGGGGCGAGACGGTCGGCTCGGTCTCGGGGGGGTGCATTGAGGACGATCTGATCCAGCGCATCCGCGAAGGTGGCGTGCAGGCGGCCTGCGCCAGCGACATGCCCACGGTGCTGCGCTATGGCATCTCGGCTGACGAGGCGCACCGCTTTGGTTTGCCCTGCGGCGGCACAGTCGAGCTGGTGCTCGAATCGGTCTCCCGCCGCAGCCGCCTGGACGAGCTGCTGCTGGCCTGCCAGCAGCGGCGCAGCACCGAGCGCCAGCTGAATCTGCACACCGGCCAGGTGCAATTGCACGGCGGCCGGCGCGGCGGTGTGCCCCGGCTGGATGACACCTGTCTGACGACCTGCCTGGGGCCGCAGGCCCGCCTGATCGTGATTGGCGCCGGGGATTTATCGCGGTTTTTGTGCCAGATGGCGCTGGGTTTGGGCTTTGAGGTGGTCGTCTGCGACCCGCGCGAGGAGCAGCGCGCCAGCTGGCAATTGGAGGGCGTGACGGTCAGCGACGAAATGCCGGACGACCTGATCCTGCGGCTGTGTCCCGACGCGCACACAGCCGTAGTGGCGCTGACGCATGACCCCAAGCTCGACGATCTGGCGCTGATTGACGCGTTGCAGTCCGATGCGTTTTATGTCGGCGCGATTGGCTCGCGCCGCAACAGCGCACTGCGCCGTGAGCGCCTGCACACGCATTTTGACCTGTCGGCGCAGGCGCTGGATGCGCTGCACGGGCCAGTCGGCCTGTACATCGGCAGCAAGACCCCGGCCGAAATTGCGCTGTCCATCATGGCCGAGGTGGTGGCTGTGAAAAATGGCGTGTCCCAGCCGTCGCCGGTGCGGGCAGCGACGGGCAAGCTGCAGTACGAACCCAGCGGACAGCAGGCGCTGGCCGCTTCCATCTGTGCTGTTTAGGCCGTCTGAGCTGCCTGAGTCGCTTAAGCCGCCTGAGTCAGGCGCTGGCCGCGTGCAAGCGCCTATGGCGGCGACGGTTCTGGCCGCCGGTCTGGGTCGCCGACTGGGCGGGCGCCCCAAGGCGGCGCTGCGCATCGGCGACGTCAGCCTGCTGGAGCGGCTGGCGGGCGCGCTGCGCGGTGCCGGTATTGAGCAGATCAGCGTCGTGATTGGCCCCTACGAGGAGATTTTGCGACCGCTGGCCAGTGCCTGCGGCGCGCAAGTGCTGGCGCATGGCCGGAACGAAACGCTGTTGCACGAATCGCAGCGTCTGGCGGTGCAGGCCCATCTGGCGCAGCGGCCCGGCTGCGACATGCTGCTGGTGCTGGCTGACCTGCCGCTGCTCAATGCTGCTGATATTTGTCTGCTGCGCGACGCCTGGCAGCAGCGCCCGGCGTCTATTCAGGCGATGCGGCCTGTGGTCAAAGGGGTGCAGGGCCATCCGCTGCTGCTGTCATGGCAGGCGCTGCAACAGGTGGCGGCCTTGCCCGTCAATCTGGGCATCCGCGACTGGCTGAATCAGCAGCCCGGTCTGCTTCATGGGGTGGTCAGCCCGCAGCGCGCCTTCATCACCGACCTGGACACCCCGCAGGATCTGGCCGCGCTGCAAAGCCTGCTCCACCCCCAGCCGGTGGATTGGCCTGCGGCGTCGTTTACCGGCGGACGCCCACGCCCTAAGGCTCGGGAACCAGCATGACGAGGCGGCGGTAAAACTGGCGGAACCAGTCGCTATCCTAGGTGTGGCTGGTCTGCAGGGGGTCTTTGTTTTCGGCAAAGCTGGCGGCCACTTCGGCCCAGTCTTAGGCGGTGAAGACTTCGCTGGCCTTGGGCCGCACCACCGATTCTTCCTGCGCCATATGCTTCCAGTGAAAGCTGGCGTAAACCGCGACCTTTTGCGCAAATTGGGGTCACCTTATACGGACGTCCCCCAGAGAGCAAGTATTGGCAGCATGAAGTTTCAACGAAGGCAGCAGCCTTATATCCGGCCTGTTGATGCAGGCGTCTTGCCCTGCTGACCCTGATGGGATTTGCTGGTCGGCACCTCAATCGGAATACAGCACTCGGGGTGCCTCGTTTCCTGCGGGCTTTGCCAACCACGGTATAGAGCGGCTTCGCGCTGACTAGAGGTAGTTTGTTGAACCATGTAATTCCCTGTTTGTCCAAGCAGCAGGAGAGTTCACAGCCGTGCCTGCTGCGCGCGGTGCGTGCTTGGCTGACCCTGGGCTACTGGCACGCATTTGCCAGCGCACCCCCGCCGGCCGAACTCGCCGCACTGCTGGGTGCCTTGAACGCTGGCCACGGCATCAACCTCTACCTTCGGCTTTAACAAACTACCGCTAGAGCCAAATGACGCAGGTTATGCGGCCCTGTCCATTTAGCTTGGGATGGGTTGATGGCTATGCGGTCAGGCTCGCGCAGTCGATGACGAATCGGTACTTCACGTCGCCCTTGAGCATGCGCCCATAGGCTTCGTTGATCTCATTGATCCGAATCATTTCAATATCGGCGACGATGCCGTGCTCGGCGCAGAAATTCAGCATCTCCTGCGTCTCGGGGATGCCGCCGATCATCGAACCGGCGAGGCTGCGGCGTTTCATGATCAAGTCGAATACCTGCGGCGAGGGATGTGGCGAAGCTGGCGCACCGACCAGCGTCATAGTGCCATCACGCTTGAGCAGGGTCAGGAAAGCATCCAGATCGTGTGGCGCGGCGACTGTGTTCAGAATGAAGTCGAAACTCTTGGCCTGTTTGGCCATTTCATCGGCATTGCGCGAGACGACGACCTCATCCGCTCCGAGCATCTTGGCCGCTTCGCGCTTGGATTCGGACGTGGTAAAGGCGACAACGTATGCGCCCATCGCGTGCGCCAACTTGATGCCCATATGGCCCAGGCCGCCGATGCCGACCACGCCCACCTTCTGACCAGGTCCTACTTTCCAATGCCGCAGCGGCGAATAGGTGGTAATACCCGCGCAGAGCAGCGGAGCGACGGCAGCGAGTTGTGCCTCGGGATGGCGAATCTGCAGTACATAACGCTCATGCACGACGATCTGCTGCGAATAGCCACCTAGTGTATGGCCGGGCGCGTCGGGCGTGGGGCCGTTGTAGGTGCCTACCATGTGGTCGCAGTAGTTTTCCAAGCCCTCTTCGCAGTCGGTACAGTGCTTGCAGCTGTCGACGATGCAGCCCACGCCCACCAGATCACCGACCTTGACACCAGCTACATGTACACCTACAGCGGCGACACGGCCGACAATTTCGTGCCCTGGAACGCACGGGAAGAGCGTTCCCGCCCACTCGGAGCGCACTTGGTGGATGTCCGAGTGGCACACGCCACAGTAAGCGATGTCGATCTGCACGTCGTGCGCGCCCGGTGCGCGCCGGGTGATGTCGATCGGTTCAAGAGGCAGGTCAGCCGCATGGGCGCCAAAAGCTTTGATATTCATGATGTGTAGTCCTATGTCAATTAAAAAAAGAATTACTTTTTGGAAAAGTTGATCCGCACAGCACGCTGGCCCAGCGCCTGTGCCAAGCCCGCAGGGTCATCCACGTGGCCGAGCCGGGTGTATGCGTACGACGAGTCGAATGTCAAATAAAAAACAACCAGCGTGCCCGAGCCGTACAGCATGAGATCGCCATTGCGGATCGTTCCCGCTCGGTTTGCATTCGCGGGCAGTGCGTTTGGTAGTTCGGCGTGCTTTTCATTACCGTTGAGGTCAGCCATGTTGAGCGCCAGCGGCAGCTGCGCGGCGAACGCACGGGCCGCAGGGTTGTTGGTCAAGGTGATGGTGAAGCGACGTTCGCCGACGGTCATCCACATGCGTGATTCCTCCGGTTTCACGGCTGCCGTAGTGGCATCCGAAGCTGTCACGGCGAGTGGGCCTGGAGCCTGCTGCTGGCCGACTTCACAACCGCAGAGCAAGAGCAGACCGAGCATCAGGCTGAGTCCACGCAGGCCACCCTTTCGGACTTTGAGGCAGCTCATGGTCATGGAATTTTCCTTGCGCTGTAAGAGGCTCAGGTTTCATGTGGCGCTGGTGAGCGTGCGGTTAGCAAGGTCAGGAAGGCCGCGATCAGCAGCACGATCGCACTCGCTATGAACGTGCTATGGTAGCCGCTAGTATCGAACAGTAAGCCGCCGATGGAGGAGCCTAATGCTATGGCCAACTGAATCACGGCCACCATCAGCCCGCCACCAGCTTCTGCGTCTCGGGGCAACGTCATTGCCAACCAGGACCACCAACCCACCGGCGCCGCAGTGGCAACCAAACCCCAGATGCCCAGCAGTGCCGCCACGGCGGCGACATTGCGGCCAAAGATGGTGAGTGCCACCGCGATCGCAGCCATCAGGATCGGAATACCGATCAACGTGCGGTAGAAGTCCCATTTGAGAATCCTACCGATGGCAGCGGTGCCGATGAATCCGGCAACACCGATTGTCAGCAGAACGAGCGACAACGTGGAGACGTCCACGCGTGTCACCGCTTCAAGGAACGGTCGCAGATAGGTGAACAATGCGAACTGCCCCATGAAGAAGGTACTGACAGCTAGCATGCCCAAAGCGACCACCGGATTTTTGAGCAGTCTGAGGACGTTTCCGGAACCCGCTGGGCAAGCCCGAGTCGGCATGGACGGCAGGCTAATCCACTGCCAGACAAAGGCAATCAACGCCACCGGCACCAAGCACAAGAATGCACCCCGCCATCCTATGATCGACCCTAGGTAACTGCCCAAAGGGGCAGCGATCACCATCGCCAGCGCGTTGCCGCCATTGAAGATGGCCAATGCACGCGGCACCTGATGGGACGGCACTAGCCGCATCGCGGTGGCCGCCGACAAGGACCAAAATCCGCCGATGACCACCCCGATCAGCGCACGACCGACCATATATACCAGATAGTTTGGAGCCAGCGCGACAACCGCCCCGGAGACGGCCATCAGAACGGTCAACCCCAGCAAGAGCATCTTGCGGTTCATGCTGCCAGCGATCATCGAAATAGAAAGACTGGTCAGCACCGCGAAGGCACCAGATATGGCGATTCCCAGCCCGGTAAGTCCTTCGCTGACCCCGAGATCGTTAGCCATGGGCGTCAGCAGACTGACTGGCATGAATTCCGAGGCAATCAGTACGAAAACGCACAGCGCCATGGCCAATACTCCACCCCACATGGCAGGCTGCGCCTCAGTCTTGCTCCGAGCGGAGACACCCACTGCGGTGGCGCTACATACTTGTGCTGTCATGAAATGCGTGCATAGACCAAGTTCTTATTGAAGAACGTGTTTAGCTTTTCCCAGGGGATGAGGTTGACGCGGTCGTAGAGATCCACGTGCCCCGCACCCGGAACGATGACCAGTTCCTTGGGCTGGCTGGCAAGCTGGTAGGCTTCTTCGCTGAACTCCTTGGAATGCGCCTGGTCGCCCGTAATAAACAGCATCGGACGTGGCGAGATCGTCTCGATGTCGTTGAACGGGTAAAAGTTCATGAACTTGACGTTGCTGGTCAGCGTCGGGTGCGTCGTCAGTTCAGGCGATGAACCTGCAGGGGTGAACTCGCCGCGCGGAGTGCGGTAGAAATCGTAGAACTCGCGCTGAATGGGGTGCGTGTCTTTATCCAGCTTATGCACCGTTCCGCCGGTGTACTTGATTTCGCCACCAGTGAACTCCACATAGCGCTGTTGCGCCGCCTCAGCAATGATCTGCTTGCGCTGTTCGAGTGTCTGCGAGTGGTTCAGCGCATTGCGGTTGGCCGCGCCCATATCGTACATGCTGACTGTCGCGATGGCCTTCATGCGTGGGTCGATCTTTGCCGCGCTGATGACGAAGCTGCCGCTGCCGCAAATACCGAGAATGCCAATGCGTTCCCTATTCACGAGTGACTGGGTGCCCAGGTAGTCCACCGCTGCACTGAAAGCCTCGGAGTAGATTTCCGGTGCGACGGCGTTGCGAGGCAGGCCTTGGCTCTCGCCCCAGAACGACTGATCGATCGCCAGGGTGATGAAGCCCTGTTCGGCCAGTTTCTGCGCATACAGGTTCGAGCTTTGCTCCTTCACCGCGCCCATCGGATGACCGACGATGATCGCCGGATGCTTGAGATTGCGATTGAGGCTTTTGGGAGTAAAAAGATTACCGATGACCTTCATCTTGTACTGGTTGTTGAAAGCAACCTTTTGCGCAACTACTTTCTCGCTCTTAAAGAAATTGTTGGCACCATTGGACATGTCTGGCATTGGCTTGTTATCCGCAGCGAAAGCTGCGCTCCCAGCAGCGGAAAGTACACCCAGCGCAGCTGCGCTGGTACCTGCCATCTTCAGGAATTCACGACGATCCGATTCTTGCTTAGTCATATTGAAATCTTCATTCATGGTTAGTTTGTTGAACGCGGGTCATACGGCCTGCTCGTCATCAACGACGATGGTGGCGGGCAATTCTTGAGGCGGGCAGCCATCGAAAACGAGGACTGCAAGCCGAAAGCTCCAGGATCAAGACAACGAGCAAAGTCATGGGCTAACGCCGAAGTCAGCACAGCGGTGTAGGAATTTCTTTTGTCACAGACAATATCTTCGTAAAAAGAGGCATCTTTGACTAGCTAATAAATACTTAAATGGCTTATTAGCCAGACTAATTAATAACCCATGTAAAAATGATTCATGGTGAAACGAAACCTCAACGATCTTTTGTACTTCGTAACCGTGGCTCGTGAGGGCAGCTTTACCCGCGCGGCTGCGCTGATGGGCGTGACTCAATCCGCACTGAGCCAAGCTATCAGTGGCCTTGAGGAAAAACTTGAAATCAGGCTGCTCACACGTACTACGCGCAGTGTTTCACCCACTGTGGCCGGAGAGCGGCTTTTGCATGCCATCGGCCATCGTTTCGATGAAATCGAAGCAGAAATGGACGTGTTGACGGAGATGCGCGACAAGCCAGCTGGCACCGTGCGGATCACATGCGGCGATCACATCGTGCGAACGACGCTGCTGCCGAAGATCGTCCCGTTGTTGAACGAGTTCCCCGATATTAAGGTCGAATTCGACATTAGTTATGGCTTCAGAGACATCGTGGCAGATCGTTTCGACGCAGGCGTGCGTCTGGGCGATACGATCGACAAGGACATGATTGCGGTACCGATAGGCCCGAAGCTGCGCATGGCGGCGGTGGCCTCACCTGCGTATTTCATCAAGAATCCCGCGCCCAAGACACCTCGTGACCTAGTAGCGCACCGCTGCATCAACATGCGCTTTCCAACGCATGGTGGGTTGTACGTCTGGGAGTTTGGGCGCCGAGGCGAGAAGTTGAATGTTCGCGTCGATGGACAGGTTGTGCTGAACAGCACTCCCCACATCGTGCTCGCGACGCTTGAAGGATTGGGCATTGCATTCCTCCCGGAAGATGAATTCTCCCCGCACATTGCGGATGGACGGCTTGTTCGCGTACTGCTGGACTGGTGTGCCCCATTTGAAGGCTACTACCTCTACTATCCAAGCCGGCGACAGCCATCCCCAGCTTTCTCGCGCGTAGTCGATGCTCTACGTCTCAGCGAACGGAAGCATTGTGACCTTGCCCCTGAAAAGTGGAGTTCTTGAGCCTTGTAGGGGTCGCTTCAGGAAATGGATCGTGGAGTACGTTAGCGATTTGTCCGCCTGGACCGTTATCGAAAACGGTGGTTTTCGAGCAGCTTTTATGAGAAAGCAGGCCTCCAGAGGCGGGCGCTGTCAAGCTAGTGGGTCATTTGGCAACTAAAGCAAAAAGGCGGTATCCAAGGGGTAAAGACGGATAGGAGCGAAGCCATGAGTCGATGCCCAAAAGAGTCGTTACGGACGCTGACGCAACACGAGCGGCAAGCCTTGGAGAAGATTGTGCGCTGCGGCAGCGAGCGAGCCGATGTGGTGGCGCGGGCCAGGGAGGTGCTGGCCGTGGCGTTGGGGGCGAGCTACCGCGCTGCCGCGGATGGCGCGCACCGCCGAGGCGGTCGCGAAGCTGGTGGCCCGCTTCAATCGTGAGGGCCTGGTGGCGCTCGAACCACACGGCCGGGGCGGCCCCAAGCCACACTACGACGCGCAGGCGCGCGAGCGGATTCTGGCCGAAGCGCGGCGCACGCCCGATCCGGAACTCGATGGAACGGCGAGCTGGTCGTTGATGACGCTGCGCCGGGCCTTGCGCCGCGCGCCCGACGG
>Ga0302273_1001354_pt1 | contig 10194 bp, 10 predicted proteins | sample III_Bog_N1_3_FD_198774 | JGI IMG/M metagenome (GOLD analysis project Ga0302273, IMG submission 198774) | Peat permafrost microbial communities from Stordalen Mire near Abisko, Sweden - III_Bog_N1_3 | ecosystem: Environmental > Terrestrial > Soil > Wetlands > Peat | place: Sweden: Abisko... | reverse complement strand
AAAGCGCATGCTGTACATGGTTTAAGTTATGCGAATCGTGTACAATAAAACCAAACCGCTCAAGCGGTGAAGGGTGCGAACCGCACAGAAGGAGAATGTATGTTAGATTACAGTGTTTCGTCAACAGATCTTGACCCCGCAGCTACAGCTGCATTGGCAGGATTTATGCTCGTGATGTGGCTCGCATTTATCGCTCTCGCGCTTGTGACGATTATCAGTATGTGGAAGCTCTTCACCAAGGCGGGAAAGCCTGGATGGGCGTCTATCGTGCCAATTTACAATAATATTATTGCTCTCGAGATCATCGGACGTCCAATGTGGTGGATTGTTCTCTTCTTCATACCTGGTGCAAATATCGTGGCACAGCTGTTCGTGACACTTGAGACCGCTAAGGTGTACGGCAAGGATATGACGTTTGGTGTGTTAATGATACTTTTCCCGATACCGATGTATCCAATCTTAGCCTTTAGTAAAGACACCCACTATCTTGGCCCAATTGTGCATGAGCAGCCCGCCGCGCCATCACAGTCAACGCCACCTCAGCAGTAGTTGGTTGCGTAGTCATAACAAATAGTCGGTCACATGGCCGACTATTTGTTACGCTTCATTGCCTTGCGGTGGATGATGGCCGCAGCGTTTGAGAGTTGGCCAAGCCAGCCACCCTTGCGTAGCTGTGAGCGAACTTTGAGGCGTGCGTGACCTGTAATCATATACTGTAACCAGTCTTGACGCGGTTTGGCATGCTTATGGGTGAGGATTTCGATGACATCTCCATGCATAAGATGATAGCTAAATGGCTCCATCTTACCGTTGATGAGGAATCCGCTTGCCTTGGCCGCAAGGTCACTATGCACGCGATAGGCGTAGTCGAGAGGGAATGCACCCGCAGGCAAGTCGTAGATGTCTCCTTTTGGCGAGAACACGAAGATACGGTCGCCGAATAGGTCGACGCGGAGATTCGTCTCATCGAACTCCTTCCCCTCACGGAGCAGCGCTGCTGCATTTTGGAGGTCCTGAATCCAATGAAGATCTGTCGGGAGCTCCGCGATAGTGCCTTCTTTGTAGGCATCGGTCAGCTTCTGCTCGTTGTAATGGAAGCTCGCGGCAAGTCCGCGTTCAGCGTAATCATGCATCTCACGTGTACGAATCTGGAACTCAACAGGCTGACCTGATTCGGTGATGACGGTTGTGTGGAGTGACTGATAACCGTTTGGCTTCGGCTTGGCGATATAGTCCTTGATACGGTCGACCATCGGGTCGTACATACTATGGAGTTCGCCAAGTACGAGATAACAGGCAGCGACATCCTCCACGATGATACGAAGCGCCATTAAATCATAGATGTCATCGATATTTTGCACACGTTGCATCTTTTTGTAGAGGCTATACACACTTTTGACTCGGCCATCGATACTATGAGTAATTTTTTCGTTGGTGAGATAAGTGTCGACGTCATGTTTGACCTTGCGAAGCTTGCGCTCGCTCTTCTTGAGGCGACTGTCCATAATCTGCTTTGTTTGTTCGAATTGATCGGGTAGAAGATAGCGGAAGCTTAGCTCCTCAAGCTGTACGCGAACACGACCCATGTTGAGGCGGTCAGCAAGCGGTGCGAAGACCTCGATGGTTTCGCGAGCAATCTTTTTTTGCTTATCAGGACTCTTGAATTGGAGGGTTTGCATATTGTGGAGGCGGTCGGCGAGTTTGATGATGATGACACGTACGTCCTGGCCGACGGCAATTAGCAATTTCGTGAGATTATCTTTTGTCGTAGGCAAATAGCTTGAGAGGTCGCGCATACCAGCTCGCGCCTTGCTCACCTTAGTTACTCCATCGACGAGGAAGGCGACATCATGACCGAATAGCTCCTTGACCTCTTCAAGGGTCGCTTTGGTATCTTCGACGGTGTCGTGCAGCACGCCCGCGATGACAGAGTCCGCGTCCATACCCCATTCAATGAGTGTCGCGGCAACCTGGATAGGATGCGTGATATACGGCTCGCCGCTTTTACGAAGTTGTTCAGCATGCATTTCGGTCGCGTAATCGATGGCACTCTCGAGGGCCGCTACCTGCAAAGCGGTGTAATGTCCCTCTGCGAGACGAATCAACTCACGCTTGTTCATGACTCTAGTATATCAGGTGTCTGCTATGAAAAAGGGGCAGACGTGATTGATTCACGTCCACCCCTATGGTGGTATTAGGCGACTGGCGCCTGAGCCTCATTGTCGTATTGACGAATGTCTTGCACGACGAGGTCGGACTGGATGCTCTGCCTCACGATCTCTGGAGCTGTGATGACCAGATCGAGTACGAGAGCCCCGGGACTATTCCGTCGACGAAGGATTTTTGCGCGGTCTACCGCCTGCGTGGTGAGACGCTCGATGCATGCCTGTCGACAGGTTTCGATGTGTTCGTCGAGCTTTCCAGAATCAAACAAGAACGTTCCGGTGAAGTCTGTTCCCTCGATGAGGAAGTTCCGTTGTGCGAGTCTGAATGTGACGATGACGTACGTGGACAATTGATCTCCCATCTCTGAGTCCAGTAAGCATACTATACGTAAAAACATGTAAAATGTCAATATATATCAGAGATAGCCAATGCAGTATACTAGTCACAAAGAACTCATGCTTTGTGGGAGGTGAAAATGAGTAATACACGAGTTGCAATCAATGGCTTTGGACGTATCGGACGCAATGCCTTTAAGATTGCGTTTGACCGCAGCGACGTAGAGATTGTCGCGATTAATGATTTGACCGACACCAAGACGCTCGCGCATTTGCTGAAATACGACAGTAGTTACGGCATCTATGAGCATGAAGTTGGTTTCGATGAGACGGGCATCATTGTGAACGGTACACATATTGACGTTCTGGCCGAGAAGGACCCATCAGTCCTACCGTGGCGCGATAAATCAGTCGATGTTGTCATCGAGAGTACGGGACTCTTCGTCGACCCAGCCAAAGCACACGCGCATATCGATGCAGGCGCCAAGAAGGTCGTCATCTCTGCTCCTGCAAAGGGTGATGGCGCTGCGACGATTGTGCTTGGTGTAAATGAGGACAAAATCGCCGAGTCGGGTGAGATTATCTCAAACGCAAGCTGTACTACAAACTGTATTACGCCAGTCATGGCCGTGCTCGAGAGTTCATTTGGCATCGATAAAGCGATGATGACCACCGTCCACAGCTACACGGCAAGTCAGCGCCTTCAGGATGCGCCTGCTAAAGATCTTCGCGAAGCACGTGCAGCCGCCGAGAATATCGTCCCGACGACAACCGGCGCCTCGATTGCCGCTGCCAAAGCACTTCCTGCGCTCGAGAATAAGTTCGGTGGACTTAGTGTCCGCGTCCCGACACCTGTGGTCAGTATGAGCGATTTCGTCGTTCTCTTGAAGCGCGATGTCACGGTCGAGGAAATTAACCAAGCATTTAAAGATGCCGCCGCCAAGCCATTTTACCAGGGTATCTTGGACGTGACGGAAGAAGAGCTTGTCTCCAGTGACTTCAAAGGCAACAGCCATAGTGCGATCGTCGACCTGCCACTGACGAATGTTGTCGGGGGTAACCTGATCAAGGTAGTTGCGTGGTATGACAATGAGTGGGGCTATTCAAACCGCCTCGTCGAGCTTGTTGCTGATGTCGGTCGTGCATTGCAGCACGATTCAGTCGCGAACGGCGGCGCTCCTGCTGCAGTCGAGGCCCATGATGAAGTCGTCGAGCAACATACTGAATCTCCAGAGCAGCCAGTGCCCCAAGATGATGGTATATCTCTCGGTGAGCTCGATATCCATCCAGACGTAACTCCAGAAGACGCGACAAACGAGCCGCAGAAGATTGCAGTCGCTGTCGACGGAGAAGAGGACCTTCTGCGTGAGGCACAGTCTGCAGCTGAAAAGCCACTTGATATCCCCGATGAGTTACCAGAGGCAACTGATGAGCAGAAGGCGTTGCACGAAGAGCGCCAGTCCGCTCAGTGGTAGATACGCTATCGCATAGAACCAATACAAGCAGTCGCGAGGACTGCTTGTATTAGAGTTGTTTTCACATGTAAGCATTTGTATCATAGCAAATTAGGTCATATTTGTCAAGCATGAGCGAAATCACCTAGACAGAGACGGGCATCGCGCTTATACTTAAGGTATGAAGATTTTTATCGGTGCTGATCATGGCGGATTCTATCTAAAAGAAAAAATCGAAGCCTACCTTACGAAGCGTGGCTTAGAGTGGCAAGACGTCGGTGATCGAGAGCTTGATCCGAAGGATGATTTCCCCCAATTTGCGCAAATGGCAGCCACACAGGTGCTCGGTGAAGACGAGAAGGATGACCCAAGGGCTATTCTGATTTGTACGGGCGGACAAGGGATGGCGATGGCAGCAAATCGTTTCCGCGGGATTCGTGCTGCGGTAATTTGGGATAGTTTCGAGGCAAAAGAATGCCGCAACGACAACAACAGTAACATTCTTTGCTTGCCGGCTCGCGTGCTTGATGGGCCAGATGATGACCTGGCATTATGGAAAGATATCATCGACACATGGCTTATGACTCCGTTTGCTGGTGCTGAGAGATTCGTGCGGCGCAATAATGAATTGGATGCGTTTTAAATGGCTGTCATTGCACCGACCATGCTCTGTGAGACGGAAGATGACTATAAGGCAACCGTCGAGCGTCTTCACCCATTCGCCCAGCGTGTGCACATCGACCTCACTGACGGTGAGTTTGCGCCGACATTCACTGTCGGCGTTAATCAACTTTGGTGGCCTCAGGAGTGGATCGTCGATATCCACGCGATGGTGGCACATCCAAGTCAGTATGTTGATGCACTTATTCAGTTGCACCCAAATACTGTCATATTTCACGCTGAAGCATCAGAAGACCTGACGCCAACAATCGCGAAACTCAAGCAAGCTGGTATCAAAGCCGGCGTTGCGCTACTAAGGCCGACGGTGCCGAGTGAATTCAGTAACTATATCGAGATTGCTGATCACGTGCTCGTTTTTAGTGGTGATCTGGGGCACTACGGTGGTACCGCAAGCCTTATGCAACTTGAGAAGGTTCGTCTCATTCGCAAGATTCATCCTGAAGTTGAAGTCGGCTGGGATGGTGGCGCCAATGTCGAGAACGTTTTCAGCCTCGCGCAGGGCACGGTTGACGTCATCAACTGTGGCGGTGCGGTCAACAAAGCCGCTGATCCACCCGCTGCCTACAAGCAGATGGTTGACGAGATAAACAAGCATAGCGTCATATAACGCTTGTGGTAGAATGAAGGTAACTATGGATGGGAAACTGACAGTTCAACAGATTGAACAAAAAGCAAATGATATGCGCAAAGACATCGTCACGATGCTTGAGCATGCGGGTAGCGGTCATTCGGCGGGTCCGATGGGCTTGGCTGATCTTGTTGCGACATTATATTTCAGTGTGATGAATATCGACCCGAAGAATCCCGAGATGCCAGATCGAGACATCTTCATGCTCAGTAACGGTCACTGTGTGCCGGTCCAGTATGCCGCGATGGCCGAACGTGGCTTCTTCCCGAAGGAAGAAATCATGACGTTACGCAAACTTGGTACACGTTTGCAGGGACATCCAGAGCGCACGAAACTTCCTGGTATCGAGAGTACGAGCGGCCCGCTCGGCTGTGGTATCAGCCAGGGTGCGGGATATGCCTACGCATTGCAATACCTCGATAATCAGCGACATCGTTGGGTTTACGTCATTACTGGTGACGGTGAGCTAGATGAAGGAAATATCTGGGAAGCTGCGATGTTTGCCGGTAAGTACAAGTTGAGCCAGCTCATTGTCTTTGTCGATCGCAATAATATTCAGATTGATGGTCCGACCGAACAGGTTATGCCACTCGAGAATCTTCGCGCCAAGTGGGAAAGTTTTGGTTGGCATGTCCAAGAAATCGACGGCCATAATATCGAGAGCATCATCGACGCAGTAGGTATGGCGAAGGCAATCGAAAATCGTCCGAGCTGTATCATCACCCACACGATTCCTGGCAAAAACGTCGACTTTATGGAGTATGACTATAAGTGGCACGGTATCCCACCAAACAAAGACCAAGCAACACAAGCACTCAAAGAGCTGCGCACTATGGGTGGTAAAATTCGCGCAGAGCACGAATAACTAACCCGGTAACGTCACGTCAAGGAGACATATGAACGACGATCAGCAACCAAACCAGGACGATCAGCACGAGATGACAAATCCGTGGCCAGAGCAGTCACAAGATGAATCACACGAAGATGCACCATCCGACGAGGGAAGCGATAACTCGTCAGAGCAGACATCAGACTCCACGACTGATGCTGAGGTGACGCCCACAGAGGTTGTAGAAGCCCCTACTGTACCAGCACAGCCAGAAATGGTCGCACCAACAGAGCATATTGCACCTCAGCCGCCCGTACTTGTTCAGCCACAGGCTCCAGTAGCCGGCGTCGCACCACAGAACCCCGGACAGGGCTTCGGTATCGCGAGTATCGTGCTTGGTGTACTAGCAATCTGGTTCGTCGGCCTTCCGCTTGCGATTGTCTCGATGGTCAAGTCATCGAAGGTGAATGCCTCAAAGACGCTGGGTATCGTTGGCCTTGTACTTAATGTGCTCGGTATCTTCGTGAGCGGTTTCATCTTGATGATTGTCCTGATCTCATTCCAGGCAATTCAACAAAAGGCACATGAAGTAGAGGCTGCGTCAAACACTGCTGCGTCCTCGTCCGCTAATACGATTACCCTCAGCCAAGATTACGCGCCGACAAGTACTGATGTGTATTTTGCAGTACCCGCTAGTTATACTGGCTGGACGATGACTACCATCGACAAAGATGGTGTCAATAAGTTCACGAAGGACGACAACACCGCGACCTTTATGACCTATCAGGGTGTGCTCTCAGGCCTCACTGGTACGGATAAGACGGTTACCGAGAAGGCAATGGGTGATTACCTCACACAACTCAAGGCGACAGAAGTGACTGGAACACAGTCGACCGTCTCGTTTGAGTGCATGTCAGACAAGAAGCTGCTCGAGTTTGAGACAAAGCAAGTGACGAGTATATCCGGTACGACCGCGCTCAAGGGAATCGTCGCAGTGCGCATGTACGAGGGTCACGAGCTGTCGGTCATCTACCTTGCAACCGCTGATGTATTTAGCATGAGTGAATGGACGAGTTTGACAAGTAAAGTTCAGATTAATGACGGAGTGTACTAGTAGTGACGATGTATCCGCTTAATAATCAAATATACAGTGACACACCGACCGTCGAGCCAACGCGCGCTGGTTTTGGGCGGGGCTTGAAGGCTGCGGGTGAGGCAAACCCCAATATTATCGGACTCTGTGCCGATTTGGTCGAGAGTGTGCAGATGCACCTCTTCGCTGAAGAGTTTCCCGATCGCTACATCGAGACTGGTATCGCAGAGCAAAATCTCGTGACGGTGGCTGCTGGTCTTGCACGAGCAGGTAAAATTCCGTTTGCTGCGAGTTATGCCGCATTTAGTCCAGGACGCAACTGGGAACAAATCAAGACAACTTCTGCCATAAACGAACTTCCCGTCAAGATTGTCGGCGCACACAGTGGCTCGACGGTCGGACCTGATGGCGCAACCCACCAGATGTATGAAGACATCGCACTGATGCGGGTCATGCCCCATATGATCGTCGTGTGTCCTGGCGATAGCGTCGAAGCAGAGAAGGCGACGAAAGCAATTGCCGAGTACCCAAGTGCATGTTACCTCCGTGTTGCGCGAGAGAAGACGCCAGTCTTTAGTACGCCAGATTCACCATTTGAAGTTGGCAAAGCATACGTCCTTCGCGAAGGTGATGATGTGACGATTCTCGCAACCGGCATCGAGACGCCGTATGCACTTCGTGCTGCAGAACTGCTGAAGTCGAAAGGTGTATCGGCTGAGATTGTCCACGTGCCGACCGTCAAACCACTCGATCAAGAAACTATCCTGAACTCAATTCGTAAAACGGGCCGCGCGGTCACTTGTGAAGATGCGCAAGCCGCGGGTGGCTTCGGTGGTGGTATCGCAGAGCTACTCGGCGATGAACTGCCAACCCCACTTCTGCGTATCGGCATGCAAGATCGCTTTGGTGAAAGTGGTGCGCCGCTTGAGGTTCATGCCCACTTCAAACTCGACGATAAGGGTATCGCAGAGCAAGTGAAGCCATTTGTCGAGCGCGTGCCGAAGTACCATCAGGGATTTTAGTAGCTCGGAGAGTGTCTCTACAAAAAAAGTACCCCTGCGGGGGCCTATTAGTTACATTATACCACTAATGCTTACGAAAGTCAATATTACCGAGGATTGAGAGGTGGTGGTATACTACTAGGTAGATAACCATAACAACTTTTAGGGGGCTGGATTTTATGGGACTGACTATCACCGAGATTCGCGATAGGACATTGCGAGCACGGCATTTGATGCAGCGTACTCGGCAACAAGGTTTCGCCGTTGGCGCGTTTAATATCGATAATCAAGAGACGCTTATCGCAGTGGCAAAAGCTGCTCAGAATCTCAATTCACCTGTCCTTGTCGAGGTAAGCCAGGGCGAGGTTGATGCACTTGGTATCGAGAACATCCGCGACATGGTCGACAACTACCGTGATGAATTTGGCATCGAAATCTATATCAATCTCGATCATAGTCCGACAGTCGAAGCCTGTAAGCGAGCGATCGATGCGGGCTATGAGTTTATCCATATCGATATCTCACAAGCAGACCATGATGCGAGCGAAGAAGATATCATCGCCAAGACACGCGAAGTCGTCGAATATGCCAAGTTTACGGGCGCGCTTGTCGAAAGTGAGCCACATTATTTCGCAGGTGGCAGCAATGTGCATCATGAGGGTATCGACTACGAAGAAATCAAGAAGACATTCTCTACACCCGAAGGATCAAAGTCGTTCGTCGACGCGACGGGTATCGATACCTTCGCGGCAGCCATCGGTAATCTCCACGGCAAGTATGACGTGCCGAAGCAACTGGATCTCGAATTACTCGCGCGCATCCGCGCAGCAATTGAATGCCAGATTTCTCTCCACGGTGGCTCGGGCACACCTCTCCACTTCTTCGAAGACGCAAGTAAGAGTGGCGTGAGCAAGATTAACATCAACACTGATATGCGTATCGTGTTCCGCGAAACGCTTGAGAAGGTACTACGTGAGAACCCTGATGAATACGCGGTAGTGAAGTTAATGCCACAGGTCTATGGTGCGGTTCAAGCGGTTGTCGAAGAGAAAATACGCGCGTTTAACAGTGCCGGGAAGGCTGTCCGCTAAGTGGTCAAGATCCTTGCAATCGGTAAAGGTACGCAAGACGTCTTCTTGAAGAGTGACGAGTTCGACCCGCACAAAGAAGGCAAATTGATGTATACTCATCTGCCACTTGGGCTAAAGATGGAAGTCGAAGACGTTCATTTCTGCACTGGTGGTAATGCGACAAATGTCGCAGTGACGTTCGCTCGGCAGGGACTTGATAGCGCCTACATGTGGGGACTTGGCGAAGATCCCGCGAGCCAGTCGATTTTGAAGGATCTTGACGACGAAGGTGTTGATACGCAGCATGTCATCCAGAGTCCAGACTACCAATCGGGCTACTCTGTTATCATGATTGCGACTAATGGTGAGCGGACGATTATCAACCATCGTGGCAATGCATTTGGTCGCACGGGGCGTCATGGATTCGACCTCGCAGCAGTTGAAGGTTACGATTGGGTGTATCCTACGTCTCTCGGCAATGGTGGATTGCCACTACTTCGCGAAATAGTCGATCACGCTGAGCGCGGCGGCACGAAAGTTATGCTTAATCCCGCGGGCCCCGAACTCGCCGAGCCAGATAAGCTTAAGGCATTGCTCGATGGTGTCGAGGTACTGTGCTGTAACAAAGAAGAAATGCAATCGCTTGTCGCGGGTGAGACCTGCGAGGAGCTTGCGCTCCACGCGCTCCATTATGTCCCAGTGGCTATCGTGAGCGATGGGCCAAATGGTGTGGTTGCGACTGATGGTGCGACGATTATTCGTGCAGGCATGTACGAAGATGTGCCGGTTGTCGATCGTACGGGAGCAGGGGATGCATTTGCAAGTGGTTTCTTGAGTCAATGGAGCCAGGGTAAGTCATTACGTGAATCGATTATCTTTGCGAGTGCAAACTCGACGAGTGTCGTCACCAAGATCGGTGCCAAAGAAGGTATCTTGC
>Ga0302273_1001353_pt1 | contig 10199 bp, 8 predicted proteins | sample III_Bog_N1_3_FD_198774 | JGI IMG/M metagenome (GOLD analysis project Ga0302273, IMG submission 198774) | Peat permafrost microbial communities from Stordalen Mire near Abisko, Sweden - III_Bog_N1_3 | ecosystem: Environmental > Terrestrial > Soil > Wetlands > Peat | place: Sweden: Abisko... | reverse complement strand
GCGATCCAGCTGTACCTGTCCGCGGGCTACCTGCCCATCAGCAACTTCCCGCCCTACGACGACGAGCCCTCGTCCCGGTGCTTCGCCAAACGCCTGACGGGCACCGCGCCGGTGCCGGTGAGCGAGCCCGTGGCCGACACGCCGCCACGGGTGGCCGTGCAGCGGTCCTCCGGGCTGATGGTGGTCCCGGCGGGCTGGATGGACCACCGCTCGGTGGCGCTGCGCCGGCAGATGGCCGCCGAGCTGGCGGACATCTATGGGTTCACCGCGTGGTTCGCCGACGCGGCGACCCTGGCGGCCTCGGACCGGGACCACATGCCCTCCGTGCTGACGACGCTCCTGGCCCTGGACCGCGGCGCACCGATCGGGGCGGCGTCACTGTCCACCGGGCACGAGGGCTGGCCGGGGGACTGGGTGGAGCTGGAGCGCGTGTTCGTGCTGCCCGAGGCCCGGGGTCGGGGCGTGGCGCGCCTGCTGCTGAGCGTGGCGGAGGACGAGGCGAGGGCCCTGGGGATGTCCATGATCGTGCTGGACACGGGATTCCTGCAGGACCAGTCGATCGCCCTCTACCGGTCCGCGGGGTACCGGGCGATCGAGCCGTACGGCGACTGGTACCTGCGGCCGCGCCTGCTCTGGTTCGGCAAGACGCTCTGACCGCTCGCTGCGCGCACCGCCCGCCGAGCTACTTGGACAGCCCGGCGACGAGGTTGACCAGCAACGCGAGGATCACCGTGCCGAACAGGTACGAGAGCAGCGCGTGCACCTGCGCGGTGCGGCGCATCGACGAGGCGGACAGGTCGGTGTCCGAGATCGCGAAGCTCATCCCGACCGTGACGGCCATGTAGGTGAAGTCCGTGTAGCGCGGCGGCTCGTCCTGGTGGAAGTCGACGCCTCCGGGGAGGTCGGTGTAGTACATCCGCGCGTACCGCAGCGCGAACAGCATGTGGATGGCCGCCCACGAGGCGCCGATCGAGGCCAGCACGGCGGCGAGCGCGAGTGGTCGACTGGCTCCGGCCGAGCCGACCAGCACGAGGCCGACCCCGATGAGGCTCGCGGTCGCCGCGACGAGGACGAGGGTGTGCGCGGCGACCCGGGTGGGGACCTCGCGCGTCGCGTGCTCGGCGGTCGCCTCGGCATCCATCGGCACGACGACCAGCGCCGTCCAGAGCACGAAGAGGAGGGCGGTGACCGCCCAGCCGCTCATCACGGCCACGACGGCGGACGACCACGTCAGCGACACACCGACCACGACGCCGATGACCGCGGGAACGGCCAGCCGGACCGTGGGCCGCACGTCCAGCAGCCGGCTCAGACGGCGCGACCGTGGCGGCTCCATGCCCGGCATCCTGCCACCGAAACCCCGCACCGCCCGGCGCCGCACGACGTCGCGCGTCGCCGCCGGTCGACGACGACGGACGATCAGACCGAGTTCAGCGCCTGGTCGAGGTCGTCCCGCAGGTCCTCGACGTCCTCCAGGCCGACCGAGAGCCGGACAGTCGCATCGCCGATGCCGACGGCGGCCCGCCCGGCCGCGCCCAGCCGGCGGTGCGTCGTGGTGGCCGGATGGGTGACGATGGACTTCGCGTCGCCGAGATTGTTCGACAGGTCGATCACCCGCAGCGCATCGAGCATCCGGAACGTGCGGGTCTTGGCCTGCGCGGGGTCGTCGGGTGCGCGCAGGGTGAACGTCACCACGGTGCCGCCACCGGACTGCTGCGCCAGGGCGAGCGCGTGCTGGGGATGCGAGGGCAGGTACGGGTAGCGCACGGCGGCGACGGCGGGGTGCTGCTCGAGCCACCCCGCGAGCTGCAGGGCGGAGGCGGTCTGGTGCCGCACCCGCACGGAGAGCGTCTCCAGCCCCTTGAGCAGCACCCAGGCGTTGAACGGCGACAGCGACGGCCCGGTGTTGCGGATCAGGGTCCGCACCGGCCCGCGCACCAGCTCCGTCTGGCCGAGGATGGCCCCGCCCAGCACCCGGCCCTGCCCGTCGATGTGCTTGGTGGCCGAGTAGACGACGACGTCGGCACCGAGCTCGAGCGGGCGGCTGAGCACGGGCGTCGCGAACACGTTGTCCACCACCAGCACCGCACCGGCGGTGTGCGCGAGCGCCGACACCGCGGCCAGGTCGACGAGGTCCTGCATGGGGTTGGACGGGGTCTCGACGAAGACGACGTCCGCCGGGGTGGCCAGGGCCTGCTCCCACTGCTCGGGTACGTGGCCGTCGACGTAGTCGGTGCGCACGCCCCACCGCGCGAGGATCTCGTCGAAGATCACCAGCGACGAGCCGAACAGGGCCCGGGCGGCGACCACCCGCGAGCCGGAGCTCAGCAGCGCCGCCAGCACGGTGAACACGGCGGACATGCCCGTGGCGGTGGCCTGGCACGCCTGCGCGCCCTCGAGCAGCCGGAGCCGCTCCTCGAACGTCGAGACGGTCGGGTTGCCGTACCGCGAGTACTGGAACCGGTCCACCTCGCCGGCAAAGGCGGCCTCGGCCTCGGCGGCCGAGCCGTACACGTAGCCCTGGGTGAGGAACAGGGCCTCCGACATCTCGTCGAACCCGGAGCGGACCAGGCCGCCCCGGACGGCCAGGGTGTCCGGACGGAGCCGCGCCCGGTCGACGCGGCGGGCGTCCCAGTCGTCGGGTCCCGGGGTTCTCACGCCGTGCGCCACGGCAGGCCGTCCGCCCGCCAGCCGGTGTGCCCGCGTCGGCCGTCCGTCCCCAGGTCGCCCTCGTAGCCCTGGAGCACGTTGTACGCAGGACCGAGGCCGGCGGCCGTGAGTGCGTGCGCGGCCGCGACGGAGCGCACGCCGGTCCGGCACAGCAGGACGACGGGGCGGCCGGGGACGACGCCCGCGGCGAGGACGTCGTCGAGGAACGTCGGGTTGGGCCCGCGGCCGGCGCCCAGCACCCACTCGTCGAGCACGGCGTCGCGGCCGAGCGTGGCGAGGTCGGGGACGCCGACCTCGTGCCACTCCTCGCGGGTGCGCACGTCGACGAGGACCGCCTCGTCGTCGGCGGCGAGCAGGTCCCAGGCCTGCTGCGGGGTCAGGTCTCCGGCGTAGCTCACGGGGTGTCCTCCGGTGCGGGTGCGGCGGGTGCAGGTGCGGCACCACGGATCACGTCGACCCGCAGGTGGGCACGATCACGGCCGGGCGTCCAGACGGTGACGGCGTGGTTGCCGTGCTGCACAGCATGCCGGACGGCGACCGTCGAGGGCAGCAGCGCCGGGGAGTCGAAGTGCGCGGACCAGGTGAACGCCTCGCCGCGGGCGGCGCCCACGTCGGCCAGCGCGCGGGCCGCGGTGTACATCCCGTGCGCGATGGCGCGGCGGAAGCCGAACGGCCGGGCCGTCGCCGCCGACAGGTGGATCGGGTTGACGTCGCCCGACACGGCCGCGTACCGGCGGCCGGTATCCGCGGCCAGGTGCCACGCGCCGGTCGGCTCGGGCGCGACGAAGGCCTCGCGCCCGGGCGGCTCGTCGTCAGCCCCACGCGCGCCGGACGGCTCGTCGTCGGCCGCGGTGAGGTGGACTCCCCGGGCCAGGTAGGTCGAGACGCCCTGCCAGGCCGGCGGCCCGCCGCCGTCGCCGGTGCGGCGCACCTGCGCGACGAGCTCCACCTGCGTGCCCGATCGGTGCGGGGCGAGGGTCCGTGCCCAGGCGACGACCTCCAGCTCGTCGTCGACCCGCAGCGCGGACCGTTGCTGCACCTCGTTGGCCACGTGCACCAGACCGATCAGCGACAGCGGGAAGTCGTCGCGCACCATCAGCGCGGTGGCCACCGGGAAGGCCAGGACGTGCACGAACCCGGCCGGCAGGGTGTCCAGGGCGCTCTCGCCGACGATGTGCTGGTAGGCGGTGAGCCGGTCCGCGTCCGGCCGCAGCCCGCTGACCCGGTAGGCGACCGCCGGCAGGGTGACAGGACCATGGCCGGCCCGTCGCGCCGCCGCGAACCGGCCGCCGGCCACCAGCCCGCGCCGGTACAGCCGGCCGAGCGAGGGCACGCCTGGCAGCGTCACCTCGTCGTCGGGGCGACTCTCCTCGCTCACCGGCCCACCAGGTTCTGGCCGCACACCCGCAGCGTGCGCCCGACGATCCCGCCGGCCGCCGGTGACGCGAGGAACGCCACCGCCTCGGCGACGTCCACCGGCAGCCCGCCCTGCTGCAGCGAGTTGAGCCGTCGGGCCACCTGCCGCGTCACGGCGGGCATCCGGGCGGTCATGTCGGTCTCGATGAATCCCGGCGCGACCGCGTTGGCCGTCCCGCCGAACGGCGCCAGCAGCGGCGCCGTGGCCCGCACCATGCCGATCACGCCGCCCTTGCTGGCCGAATAGTTCGTCTGGCCGCGGTTGCCGGCAATGCCGGAGGTGGATGCGGTGGCGACGATGCGCGGCGCGTCGGTGAAGTCCCCGCTGGTCAGCAGGGCCTCGTTGATCCGCAGCGCGGCGGCGACGTTCACCTCGAGCACCTGCCGCCAGCGGTCCGCGGTCATGTTGGCCAGCAGCTTGTCGCGGGTGATGCCGGCGTTGTGCACGACGATGTCCAGGTGGCCGTGCCGGGCCTGGGCGTGCGCGAGCAGGCGCTCGCCCGCGTCCGGCGCGGTGACGTCCAGCTGCAGGGCGGTGCCGTGCACCCGGTTGGCGACGGCGACCAGCTGCTCGCCGGCGGCGGGCACGTCGACGACCACCACGGTGGCGCCGTCCCGGGCCAGCACGTCGGCGATCGCGGCGCCGATGCCGCGGGCCGCGCCGGTGACCGCAGCCACCCGGCCGGCCAGCGGCTGGTCCCAGTCGGCGGGCAGCTCGCCCGCGTCGGAGTCCACCTCGAGCAGCTGACCGTCGACGAAGGCGGAGCGCCGGGACAGCAGGAAGCGCAGGGCGCCGACGACGGACGGCGCCGTGACCGGCACCCCGTCCGCGACGACGATCCCGTTCCCGGTGGCCCCGCCGCGCAGCTCCTTGGCCAGCGACCGCAGCAGGCCGTCCACACCCTGGCGGGCCGCCGCCACGGCGGGCGCGTCGGTGTCCAGGGCGGGCCGGGACACCGTGACGACCCGGCCGTGCGCGCGCAGCGCCTTGAGCACCGAGCCCGCCGTGAGCACCGGCTCGGCGAGCTCGTCGGGATGTGTCACGGAGGTCAGCACCAGCAGCACGGCGGCGTACCGCGCATCGGGTGCAGGGTGGCGGTGCACGTCCAGCTGCCAGCCGTCCAGCACGGCGGGCGGGACGTCCGCGCCGTCGGCGGGCAGCGGGCCGGGGGCCCCGCCGGCAGGCCCGACGAGCAGCCGGGCCAGCGCGTCCGCGTCCCCGCCGCGGCCCAGCACCAGCACCGGCCCGTCGAGCAGCGGGTCGCCGGGGGTGTGCCGGCGCAGCACCGCGGGCCGGGGCAGGCCCAGCTTCTTCGCCCAGGTGCCGGTCAGGCCCGAGTTCACCAGGTCCAGGTAGGTGTCCGCCATGTCACACCGCCTCGAGGATCGCGGCCATGCCCAGGCCACCGGCCGCGCAGACCGAGACCAGGGCGCGGACCGGGGAGTCGTCGCCGGCGGCCAGCTGCGCCGCCCGCCGCTCGTGCAGCGCCGTGGCGACCCCGGCGACGATCCGGCCGCCGGTGGCCGCGAACGGGTGCCCGGCCGCCAACGACGAGCCGTGGACGTTGAGCCGGTCGCGCGGCACCACGCCCAGCGGGCCGGGCAGGCCGAGCCGGGTGCGGCAGAACTCGTCGGACTCCCACGCCGCCAGGTGGCACAGCACGGTAGCGGCGAACGCCTCGTGGATCTCGACGAACGCGAAGTCGTCGAGCGCCAGGCCGTGCCGGGCCAGCAGCCGCGGCACGGCGAACGCCGGGGCCATCAGCAGGCCGTCCTCGCCGTGCACGAAGTCCACGGCCGCCACCTCGGCGTCCACCACCGCGGCCAGCGGGGTCAGGCCGTGCGCCGCGGCCCACGGCGCGGAGCCGAGCAGCACGGTCGAGGCGCCGTCGGTCAGTGGCGTGGAGTTCCCCGCGGTCATGGTCGCCGGCACGTCGAGCGAGCGTCCGAACACCGGCCGCAGCGCCGCCAGCGCCTCGAGCGAGGAGTCGGCACGCAGGTTCGCGTCGCGGGCCAGCCCGCGGTAGGCCGTCACGAGGTCGTCGAAGAACCCGGCGTCCCAGGCCGCGGCGAGCCGCTGGTGGCTGGCCAGCGCCAGCTCGTCCTGCGCCTGCCGGGTGATGCCCCACTGCGCGGTGGTCAGCGCCTGGTGCTCGCCCATCGACAGGCCGGTGCGCGGCTCGTCCGTGCGCGGCGCCACCGGCGCGAGGTCACCGGGCCGCACCCGGGCGAACGCCGTCAGCCGGGCCCGGGCGGTGCGGGCCCGGCTCGCCTCCAGCAGCACGCCGCGCAACCGGTCGCCGACGACGATCGGCGCGTCGGAGGTCGAGTCGACGCCGCCGGCGATCGCCGACTCCAGCTGACCCAGCCGGATCTTGTTGGCCAGGGTGACCACGGTCTCGAGCCCGGTGGCGCACGCCTCCTGCAGGTCCATCGCGGGGGTGCGGGCGGACAGCGGCGAGCCCAGCACCGCCTCCCGGGTGAGGTTGAAGTCCCTGCTGTGCTTGAGCACGGCGCCGGCGGCCACCTGACCCAGCAGCTCGCCGTGCAGGCCGTAGCGCGCGACGAGCCCGTCCAGGGCGGCGGTGAGCAGGTCGAGGTTCGTCGCGTGGGCGTAGGCGCCGCCGGCGCGGGCGAACGGGAGGCGGTTGCCACCGAGCACGTAGGCCGGCCGGGGGCCGGCGGCGGGGGGTGTCGCGGCCGGGGCGGCCGTGGCGGCGGGGGTGCGGGGCATCGGCGGGTCCTCTCACATCGTCGTCGATGGCGGCACAGGTGCCGCGAGGGCGGCACAACTGCCCTGGTCGGGCCTCTGGGCCGGGACGGAAGTCCTAGAAAACTGTCCAGAACGCATGGTACCTGATACCGTCCGTTTCGTGACCCCCACAGATCGGGTGCCGTCGACGACGACGAGTACCGACGCGGGCACGGACGGACGCTCCACGCGGTGGGTGGACCACCGCGAGGCCCGTCGCGCCCAGCTGGTCGCCGTCGCCCGGCACGCCGTGCACCACGCCGGCCCCGACGTGTCGATGGACGACATCGCCGCGGCCGCCGGCACCTCCAAGTCCATCGTCTACCGCTACTTCGCGGACAAGACCGGGCTGCAGGTCGCGGTCGCCGAGCTCGTCGTGCGGGACATCGCCGACGCGCTGGCCGCGGCGCTCGCGGCCTCGCCCGCGCCGCGCGAGGGCATGCGCGCCATGGTGTCGGTGTACCTGGAGATGGTGGAGTCGTCGCCGCACGTGTACGCCTTCGTCACCCGCGACGGATCCGCGGAGCACTTCCTCGACTCGGTGACCGCGCTGGTCGCCGCGCCGTTCGCCCGTGAGCTGGCCGGATCGGGCCGCGCGGCCAGGGCCGGCGCCGCCGCGGACCACGCGCCCGACCAGGCGGCGGACGCCGGGGCGGACGACGACGCCGACGAGGCGCTCGCCCAGGCGTGGGCGGCCGGCGCGGTCGGCTTCGTGCGCGGCGCCGGGGAGTGGTGGCTCGCCCACCGCGACGAGGCCGGCGTCACCGACCGCGACGCGCTCGCCGCGCAGGTGACGGCCTGGCTGTGGGCAGGCCCCGTCGCCGTCCTCGGCCGCGGCCGCGCCGCCCGCCCGGCCCCCCTGTCAGCACCCTCGTCCTGACCCCAGCACCCGCCCGACCAGCACCGCGAAGACCGTCGAAGGAGACGCCATGACCGCCACCCAGACCCGGCCCCGGCCCCGTCCCCGTCCTGCGGCGACCCCGCAGGCGGCCGCCCGGGTGGACGTCGAGCTGCTCACCCGGCACCTGCTCGGCCGGTACGCCGACCTGCGGCTCTCGGCCCGCGCGGTGACCGCCGACCCGGCGTTCCAGAAGATCGAGGGCCTGCCGCGCGACGAGCACCGCGAGCGCGTGCTCGGGCAGCTGCGCGGGCTCGTCGCCGAGCACGACGTGCTGCGCGCCTTCCCCACCGCGCTGGGTGGCCGGGACGACCACGGCGGGTCGCTGGCCCGGTTCGAGGAGCTCGTCGCCGCGGACCCCTCGCTGCAGATCAAGGCCGGCGTGCAGTGGGGCCTGTTCGCGTCCGCGATCATGCACCTGGGCACGGCCGAGCACCACGAGCGGCTGCTGCCGGGCGCCATGTCGCTCGCGACGCCGGGGGTGTTCGCGATGACCGAGACCGGCCACGGCTCGGACGTGTCCGCGCTCGGCACCACGGCCACCTACGACCCGGCGACGCAGGAGTTCGTCGTGCACACGCCCTTCCGGGGCGCGTGGAAGGACTACCTGGGCAACGCCGCGGTGCACGGCGTCGCCGCCGTGGTGTTCGCCCAGCTGGTGACGGCCGCGCCCGGCGAGCCCTCGGTCAACCACGGCGTGCACGCGCTGTTCGTACCGATCCGGGACGCGGCCACGGGGCAGGTGCTGCCCGGGATCAGCGTGGAGGACGACGGCCTCAAGGGCGGCCTCAACGGCATCGACAACGGCCGGCTCGCCTTCGACCACGTGCGGGTGCCGCGCACCGCGCTGCTCAACCGGTACGGCGACGTCGCCGCGGACGGCACGTACACCTCGCCGATCGCCAGCCCGGGCCGCCGGTTCTTCACCATGCTGGGCACGCTGGTGCAGGGCCGGGTGTCGCTGGACGGGGCCGCGGTGAACGCGGCGAAGATGGGGCTGGCGATCGCGGTGACGTACGCCGGGCAGCGCCGCCAGTTCGCCGGTGCGGGCGCGGGCGACGAGGAGACCGTGCTGCTCGACTACGCCGAGCACCAGCGCCGGCTGCTGCCGCTGGTCGCCACCACGTACGCGGCGGCGTACGCCCACGAGGAGCTGCTCGCCGCCTTCGAGAGCGTCTTCTCCGGCCGCGCCGACACCCCGGGCGGCCGCGAGGACCTGGAGACCCTGGCCGCCGCGCTCAAGCCGGCGTCCACCTGGCACGCCCTGAAGACCCTGCAGGAGTGCCGCGAGGCGTGCGGCGGCGCCGGGTACCTCGCCGAGAACCGGCTGGTCGGGCTGCGCCAGGACCTCGACGTCTTCGTGACGTTCGAGGGCGACAACACCGTCCTGCTGCAGCTGGTCGGCAAGCGGCTGCTGGCCGACTACGGGCACGCGATCAAGGGCGGCGGGCGCGGCGAGCTGGCGCGCGTGGTGGTGGGGCGGGCGGCGGACGCCGCGCTGCACCGCACGCCGCTGGTGCGGGCCGCGCAGACCATCTCCGACGGTGGGGACGTGCGGCGCTCGGTCGGCCAGCTGCGTGACCCGGGTGCCCAGCACCTGCTGCTCACCGACCGGGTCGAGACGATGGTGGCGCACCTGGCGCAGGCGCTGGCGCCCGCCCGCAGGATGGCGCCCGGTCCGGCGGCCGCCCTGGTCAACGCCCACCAGCACGAGCTGATCGAGGCGGCCCGGGCGCACACCGACCGCGTCCAGTGGGAGGCGTTCACCGCCGCGCTGACCCGGGTGGAGGATCCCGGCACGTACGAGGTGCTCACCTGGCTGCGTGACCTGTTCGGGCTGTCCGTCATCGAGCGGAACTTGGCGTGGTACCTGGTCAACGGCCGGCTGTCGGCCGGTCGGGCGCGGTCGGTCACCTCCTACCTCGACCGGCTGCTGGTCCGGCTGCGGCCGCACGCGCAGGACCTCGTCGACGCGTTCGGCTACGGCCCCGACCATCTGCGGGCGTCGATCGCGTCCGGCGCGGAGGCGGCCCGGCAGGACGAGGCGCAGGCCTACCGGCGCGCCCGGCGTGCCGCGGGCGACGAGCCCATCCCGGAGAAGCACCTGCGGGGATAGCGGGCGACGAGCCGGTCGGTCCCGCGGCCGGCCGGGTCGGCTGTCGGCTGTCGGCGTCGGCCGGGGCGTCCCACCCCCCGGGAGGGCGCCGCCGGGCGGGTGACGGCGCCGGTATCCTGGCGCCGTCCGCCGACCGTGGCGCGGACCGGTGTCCGCGGCCCACGCGGCGGCGCGCTCCGAGCCCCACCCGAGGGAATCGATGACCACGCAGCGGTCCGCAGTCCCCCCCGCCCCGCTCGCCGACACGGTCGCGCGGGCGGCGGCCAGCCCCGAGCTCGAGCAGCCGTACGCCGAGCTGGGCCTCAAGCCCGACGAGTACGCCCGGATCCGTGACCTGCTGGCGCGCC
>Ga0302273_1001348_pt1 | contig 10228 bp, 9 predicted proteins | sample III_Bog_N1_3_FD_198774 | JGI IMG/M metagenome (GOLD analysis project Ga0302273, IMG submission 198774) | Peat permafrost microbial communities from Stordalen Mire near Abisko, Sweden - III_Bog_N1_3 | ecosystem: Environmental > Terrestrial > Soil > Wetlands > Peat | place: Sweden: Abisko... | reverse complement strand
CCGGTGCTGGCGCGGCAAAGTAATCCGCAAAACGCTGCGCATCAATCGTCGCCGAGGTGATGATGACTTTCAAATCCGGGCGGCGCGGCAGCAACTGGCGCAGGTAGCCGAGCAAAAAGTCGATGTTCAAACTGCGCTCGTGCGCCTCGTCGATGATGATGGTGTCGTAGGCGCGCAGCAGCGGGTCGGTCTGAGTTTCGGCCAGCAAGATGCCGTCGGTCATCAGCTTGACGGAGGCGTCGCGGCTCAGGCGGTCTTGGAAACGAACCTTGTAGCCGACGACTTCGCCCAGCGGCGTTTTCAGCTCTTCGGCGATGCGCTTGGCCACGCTGGAGGCGGCAATGCGGCGCGGCTGGGTGTGGCCGATCAGCTTGCCCTGGCCGGGCGGGTAGTTGAGCTTGCCGCGCCCCATTGCCAGCGCGATCTTGGGCAGTTGCGTGGTTTTGCCCGAGCCGGTTTCGCCGCAGACGATGATGACCTGATGGGCCATGAAGGCCGCGCTGATTTCGTCGCGCCGGGCGGAAACCGGCAGCGATTCGGGAAAAGTAATAGCCAGAGGGGACACAGAAGAAGCCAAGGGGAAACCCAGCAGTCAAAGCGGCTGATTATCGGCGCACGATCAAGCTGCCAGTCTCGGCATGGGGACAATTTCGCCGCTGTGCTCGTCATACCAGGCCACCCGGCTGGGGCTGGCCCAGGCGCTGCGGGAAATGCTGCGCGCCAGCGCCACCGATTCTGCAGCCCGCACATCAGCCCCGGACACCCTGAGCAAGCCCACCCCGACGTGGGCCACCCAGCGGGTTTGCTGCGTCGCCACGCCGTCCAGCGAAGCGATGTCAAAACTGGTGTGCAGCGTCACCGAGCGAACCAGACTCGCCTGAACCTTGTGGGCCAGGCGAATCAGCTGGCCGCTGTCCCGGCAGCCGGGCAACAGCAGCAGAAAACTGTCGCGGGCCAGACGGCCCATTTCAATATCAGTCGGCACGGCGCGCCGCAGCCGCCCGGCGCAAACAAACAACACATGGTTCACCGCCGCTTGGCCGTAGAGCTTTTCAAGGGCATGCAGGTTGGCAACGGAGATGATCATGATACCCAGCGGGCCGGGATTTTTTCGGTGCTGCTTGAAAGCATCCGCCACCATCGGTCCGGTTTGCGCATACGAGCGCATGCGAGTGAGCATGTCGTAATCGGGGCCGTGCTCTATCACCTGGCGCAGCTCGATCAGGTAGGAATAACGCGCCCACAGCGCCGAGGCCATCGTGGCCAGGTAAACCGTCCCGGCCAGCGCGCTGACCGCATGCACCTGCCAAGGCACGACATGGTCCCGGTCCAGCGCAATCCAGCCCAGCCCGGCCACGGCCATCAACATGAAGAAAACGCCCACCACCGCCGTGCGGGCCAGCCGCTCGCGGCGCCAGGCGCTGCGCAGACTGAACGCCAGCGCCACCAGCCCCAGCAAGCCCGCCTGAGCCAGCCCCAGCAGCAACGCCTGCTGGGGCGGCATCAGCCAACCGACCGCCACGGTCATCAAGGTCAGCGCGGCCAACCAGCGCCCAGGGCGCCGCCAGGTTCGCGCCTCCCGGAACAGGCCCAGCATGGTAAACAGAAGGCACAGCAGCAACGCCGAAACCACCGCCGCCACATGCGCCTGAAAGCGAGCCAGGGTGGCGCCCTCTTCTATCGGCAGACCGCCCAAAAAAACCACCGTTAAAAAAGCCGAAGCCAGCGCCGTCAGCGCCGCATTGGCCGCCACCCGGTATAAAGAGTGAACAAAACCAAATACACAACCCGCCACCATCAAGCCAATCGTGCCGAAATAGCAGCCCCAAAAACCAATGATAAATTTTTCCATCGGGCGCAACCATACCTGTCCAGTTAGACAAATGCAAATCGGCCTGTCCCCTTAAACTCACAGCTATTTTTCTTTTCTGACCTGAAAGCGCGCCCATGTCTGCCGTGTTCAATTTCACCTTTGTGCCCTGGTTCCGCTCGGTGGCGCCCTATATCCACAAGTTTCGCAACCAGACCTTTGTCGTGGGCATCTGCGGCGAGGCGATTGCAGCGGGCAAGCTGGCCCATTTGGCGCAGGATTTGGCCATGATTCAAAGCATGGGCGTGAAAGTCGTGCTGGTGCATGGCTTTCGCCCGCAGGTCAACGAGCAATTGCTGGCCAAAGGCCATGTGGCGAAATACTCACACGGCATCCGCGTTACCGACGAAGTGGCGCTGGACTGCGCCCAAGAAGCCGCTGGCCAGCTGCGCTACGAAATCGAAGCCGCGTTCAGCCAAGGGCTGCCGAACACGCCGATGGCCGGTTCGACCATTCGCGTGATCTCGGGCAACTTCATCACCGCCCGGCCCGTGGGCATTCTGGACGGTGTGGATTTTCAGCATTCGGGGCTGGTGCGCAAAGTCGATGTGGCAGGCATCACGCGCACGCTGGACATGGGCGCGATGGTGTTGCTGTCGCCGTTTGGCTTTTCGCCGACGGGCGAGGCGTTCAACCTGAGCATGGAAGAAGTCGCCACCAGCGTAGCCATCGCACTGCAGGCGGACAAGCTGATCTTTGTCACCGAAATTGCGGGCATCCGCATGGATCCGAACGCCCCCATCAGCGAAGACAACCCCATCGACACCGAACTGCCGCTGGCCGCCGCCGAACAACTGCTGCTCAACGCGCCGCCCGCCCTACGCCCGGCTGACACCGCGTTTTACCTGCAGCACTGCGTCAAGGCCTGCAAAGCGGGCGTCGAGCGCAGCCACATCATCCCGTTCTCGGTCGATGGCGCGCTGCTGCTGGAGATTTACGTTCACGACGGCATCGGCACGATGGTGGTCGATGAAAAGCTCGAAGAACTGCGCGAAGCCACCGCCGACGACGTCGGCGGCATTTTGCAGTTAATCGAACCGTTTGAAAAAGACGGCACGCTGGTCAAACGCAGCCGCACCGAAATCGAGCGCGACGCGGACCACTACACCATCGTCGAGCACGACGGCGTGATTTTTGCCTGCGCCGCGCTGTATCCCTACCCCGAAGCCAAAACCGGCGAAATGGCCGCCGTCACCGTCTCGCCGCAAAGCCAGGGCCAGGGCGACGGCGAGAAAATATTAAAACGCATCGAGCAGCGCGCCCGCGCGATGGGATTAACCAGTATTTTTGTGCTGACCACGCGGACGATGCACTGGTTTATCAAACGCGGTTTTGTGCAAGCCGACCCGGACTGGCTGCCAGAGGCGCGCAAACGCAAATACAACTGGGACCGGAAAAGTCAGGTGCTGGTGAAGAAGCTGGGGTGAGCAATCTAAGCGAGTAAACTGATGGTTTGTACGGCTCGCTTATTCGCCAAATTTTAGGCTTGTCTCAATGATTTAGCGGATAAAAATTTATTGCTTTGCAAAGAAAATTTTTCTTGCCTTTTTCATTATGTTATAAAACTTGGTAGGATTGGCATCAGCCATTTTACGTTAGACAACTTTACATTGATCACTATGAGCCAAGAAACAGGACTTGATATTGTAGGAATTGGCAAGCTCTCCAAAGCAATTCCAGAAAAAGTATGGGTGCAAATGGTGGATACTGCGTGCAAGACATTCAGAGAGGTAATTGCACCTCTTACGGCTGTTACTAGCGGCACCGGACGACTGATTGAAGCCAAGTTTGACCGACTTGTTGATGCTGAAAAAGTACTAGCAGCTGACGCGATAGCCAAAGCTCAAGAGAAGATCAGTCAGAGCAAAAAGAAACCTTCAGGAAAAGCGAAGGCCAGTGTTGTTATCGCTGCTATTGAGGCCACTGCAACAGAAACAGATGTTGTTGCTCGTGAACTTTGGACGAACTTGCTCGCCCAGGAAATCATCACAGGCGAAGTTCACCCAGAATTTCCAAGGATTCTTGGCCGACTAAGTGCAGGCGACGCTAGGCTCCTGGCTCAGATTGCAGAGCGAGAGCAGGACAAGAGTGTCCGACTAAAAATTGCGATCCGAAGATTTGCGGCAAATATTTCGGTTTTTGACATAAGTTTGGATCTGCTGCAACCCGATGAAGAAAGCAGCTTTACCCATGAGCACCTAGCTAGTCTCAATCTTGTTCGACGTAAGGATGGTTTTTGGAGCCTCACGCTTACAGGTAAGGCATTCATTCAGTCTGTCAGTGACTCATGGAATGATGCCCAAGCGGTCTAACTCCGCAATCCACCGAATCTGCGCAAAAATCTCCGTAGGTCGGTGATTTTAGACGTTAGACAATTCAGTAGTGATTTAATTTTGACTGTTATCCGAAAATCTATTTGTAGCTGGTATGAATAGTTTTCTCGAATAAGAAACATATTCTTTGAAAATTTTTCCTATCCCATGTCGGTTAAATCAGTTCAACAAAACCACTTCCAAATGAATCTCCAATTCTCAGAAAAGCAAGCCATTCAGTTTTGCTATCCAGAAACAGAACCTGTCTGGGAAAATCTGTCTGAACCTGTTTTGATTGAATTGATTTTGGATTATGAAAACGAACCGTCGTGCGCCACATCGGCGCTCTACGCACTCAGCCAGAAAAATCATCTGAAAGCCGTCGAGCTGGCCAAATGGTTATTGACTGAAGAAAATTCTGATGAATGGTTGAAAAAATCAGCCACGTCCATCAGGTTCTGATCAAGAAACTGGTGTGAAAATCCTACCCCTCACTTTTGTTCACTGACAGGAAAAAACCATGCAAAGAGACTTTTTGGCGATGCCCGACGACCAGGGCTACTTTGGCGAATACGGCGGCCAGCTGATTCCGCCAGAACTCAAAGCCATCATGGACGGTATCAACGACGCTTACGAAGAAGTGCGCAAAACCGCCGCCTTCCAGGAAGAATTGAATGACCTGTACGCCAACTACGTCGGCCGCCCCAGCCCCATCTTCTTTGCCAAACGCCTGACGGCGCGCCAGGGCGGCGCACGCATCTTTTTGAAGCGCGAAGACTTGAATCACACTGGCGCGCACAAAATCAACCACTGCCTAGGCGAGGCGCTGCTGGCCAAGCACATGGGCAAAACCAAGGTGCTGGCCGAAACTGGCGCAGGCCAGCACGGCGTGGCGCTGGCCTCGGCCTGCGCGCTGGTCGGCATCGACTGCGAAATCCACATGGGCGAAATCGACATCGCCAAAGAGCACCCGAACGTCACCAAAATGAAAATTCTGGGCTGCAAGCTGGTGCCGGTGTCACGCGGCACGCGCACCCTGAAAGACGCGGTGGACAGCGCCTTTGAGGAATACATGAAAGACCCGGTCAATTTCCTGTACGCCATCGGCTCGGTGGTCGGGCCGCATCCGTTCCCGAAAATGGTGCGCGATTTCCAGAGCATCGTCGGGCGCGAGGCACGGGCGCAGTTCTTAGCGCTGGAGAAGAAATTGCCCGACGTGGTGACGGCCTGCGTGGGTGGCGGCTCGAACGCCATCGGCATGTTCACCGAATTCCTGCCCGACGAGGCGGTGAAACTGGTCGGCATCGAGCCGGGCGGCAGAGGTCTGGACACGCCGGACCACGCCGCCACGCTCACGCTGGGCAGCAAGGGCGCGATTCACGGCTTTGCCTGCTACACGCTGCAGGACGACAAGGGCGAGCCGTTGCCGGTGTATTCGATTGCCTCGGGGCTGGATTACCCCGGCGTTGGCCCGCAGCACTGCTATTTAAAAGACATTGGCCGCGTACAGTACGAAGCCATTGACGACGCCGAATGTCTGGACGCCTTCATGACGCTGTCGCGCACCGAAGGCATCATTCCGGCGTTAGAGAGCGCCCACGCCGTGGCCTACGCCATGAAGATCGCCAAAACCATGTCGCCCGAGCAGACCATTTTGGTCAACCTGTCCGGGCGCGGCGACAAAGACGCTGATTTCGTCGCCAACTGCCTGTCGCTGTAAGCGGCAGCTCTCTCGCACAACGCGCCTCACTCCACTTCGGAGATGCGCGTTCTTTTTTGCTCACGGCGCTGTTCCGTACAGTGCCGGAGTTTTTCGCGCCAATTCTCAGCGTTGGGAATGGCTTTCAGGATCAGCGTCGGCGTGGACACGTCGCTGGTCATCAGCACCACATGGCCCAGGCCGAACAGGCGCAAAAAGAAAGGCTGCTCGAACAGGATGTCCTTGACGCGGTACAGCTCTAGCTCATGCGTTGTTTTAGAAAAAATGCCGGTTTCAGTTTTTAGCCGCTCAGTGGTCAGTTCGTAATGCTGGCAGCGAACGTCCAGGTATTTCCAGAGCATCACCAGCGCCACCGCCACCATCCAGGCCAGCGCCAGCTCCCACCGGATAAACATCAAGTAAACGCCCCCGAGCTGGCAAGCGCCCAGCAGCATGAAGGCCCAGAAATTCAAAATCTGGGACGAACTGGCAGATAAAACGGTCTGTTCTTGCGGCATATTTTTATTCCAAATGATTCAGGCGGCGGCAAGCCAAAACGCAGCCGCACAAAGCCCGCGCGAATTATCGCCACGCCGCCAGCCCGCAGCGCAAAGTCAGTTATGCAGACGGCTGCAAACCAAACTGCGTCAACACGCCCTGCCCGGCAGCGCGGCCACTGGCAAAGCAGGCGGTGAGCAAATAGCCGCCCGTCGGCGCTTCCCAGTCGAGCATTTCACCGGCGCAAAACAGCGGCGGCGTTTGGGCGGCCAGCGTGGTGACGCGCAGTTGCGCATCCAGCGCCTCAAACTTGACGCCGCCCGCGCTGCTGATCGCCTCGTCAATAGGGCGGGTCGCCACCACGCACACCGGCAGCGCCTTGATGCCCGCCGCCAGCTTGGCCGCGTCAGCAATCGCCTCCTTGCCCAGCAGTTCGTACAGCATGGCGGCCTTGATGCCGTCCAGGTTCAAACGGCTTTTCAGGTGGCTCGACAGCGAGCGCGAGCCGCGCGGATGGCGCACTTCGGCCAGCACCTGTTCAGGCGACTTGTCCGGCAGCAAATCGAGCGTGAAGGTGGCGCTGCCGTGCGCGGCAATCTCATCGCGCAGCAGCGACGACGCGGCGTAAATCAGGCTGCCTTCCACGCCGGTCGCGGTGGCGACAAACTCGCCTCGGCGGCTGAAACTACGCCCCTGCGAGTCGGTCAACGAAATCGCCACCGATTTAAACGGCTGACCGGCAAAGCGGCTGGTGAAATGCTCAGTCCAGCCGACCTGCGGCTGGGGCGCTTGGCCGATCAGCTCCTTGAGAAATTCGCGCCGGGTTTCGCCATGCAAAGTGGCTTCGAGGGCGGGCCGCGCCGCCACGTCAAAGCCGCAGTTCGACGGCTGCAGCGGCGCCACCGCCACGCCGTGCCCAGCCAACAGCGGCACCCAGGCGCCGTCGGAGCCGAGCCGCGCCCAGCTGCCGCCGCCCAGCGCCAGCACCACGGCATCGGCCTTGATTTGCACTTCGCCCGTCGGTGTTGAAAACGTCAGCGCACCGTCGTCGGCCCAGCCGAGCCAGCGGTGGCGCATGGAAAACTGCACGCCCGCGCTGCGCAGCCGGTGCAGCCAGGCGCGCAGCAGCGGCGCGGCCTTCATATCCTTGGGAAACACCAGCCCCGAGCTGCCGATAAAGGTTTCAATGCCCAGCGCCTGCGCCCAGTCGCGCAGCGCCTCCGGGCCAAAAGCACCAATCAGCGGCGCCAACGCGGCGCTGTGCTCGCCATAGCGGCGCATGAAGACTTCGGGCGGCTCGGAATGCGTCAGGTTCAGCCCACCGCGCCCCGCCAGCAGGAACTTGCGCCCCACCGACGGCATCGCGTCAAACAGCTGCACCGACACGGCAGGGCCGACGCTGGCCAGCACTTCAGCGGCCATCAAACCAGCCGGACCGCCGCCGATAACGGCAACGCGCAAAGGCTGGGAAGGGGAAAAAGAGGGGGTATTGTTCACAGGAAAATCCGTCTGCACAGGGTGCAACTTGAGGCTAAAAAGGGCTGATGCCAGCGCCGGGAGAGTAAGCTAGGAAAGCTTCAAAGACAAGCCGCGATTATTGCACTGCTGCCAGCAGCGCCTCGCGCAAGGATCAGAAACAATCTGCATTGAATTTATTTTTTATGAATCAAAAAACAAAAATCCAGTCCCTGCAGCATATTGTGCATTTACTAAAAACCAGAGAACTCCATGCAAAATACTCGGGGTTGATTGACATCAAAACCCACGCCAGCGGCCAGCTGGTGTTGCTCAATTACACCGAAGAATGCCAGCAGCAAGGCGCCTGGGATGAAGTAACAAGGCATTGCCGTGGTCTGATCATAGACACGCAATCATGGAAAGTTGTCGCCCTGCCTTTTTCAAAATTCTTCAATTTGAATGAGCAGACAGAAAGCACTTTAGAAGCGTTACCTCGCGAGGCTTTTTCTGTTTATGAAAAACTCGATGGTTCTCTTGGCATTAGTTATCGCCACGGCAATAAAATTGCACTGGCAACACGCGGCGCATTCAATTCCTCTCAAGCCATTCAGGGAACAGATTTTTTAAATCAACAGCTCAACACCGCTCACATTCCAGAGAATCTGACATGTTTGTTTGAAATTATTATTTCAAGCCAGAACTGCGTGTCGCATTACGCTTTTGATGGCTTGATATTGCTGTCGGCATTTGATCATTTCACTGGACACGAACTTGACTGGGCAGAAGTAATTCAACTCGCCGATAAATTATGCTGCAAAACGGCCACAGTTTTTCCATTCGGCAGCCTTGACGAAACCATCGCCAGCCGGGCCAAACTCCCCGCCACTTTTGAGGGCTATGTGATTCGTTTTGAATCGGGTTTGCGTGTCAAACTGAAAGGAGACGCATATTTGGCGTTGAATAAAATCGCCAGCGGCCTGACCAATGCGCGAATACTGGCAGCGCTTGCGGACGGAAGCATAGACAGTTTTCGCCGTGAAATTCCCGAAGAATTTATCGACGATGTCGCAGCCTCCATCGAGAATTTTGCTCGTGAAGCCGCACGCATCGAAGCACAGGTTGATGCTTATTTTGCGCTCTCCCCGTCCAATGGGGATCGTAAAATTTACGCCCATTGGGTGCAGGCAAATGTCCCGAAAGAATTTCACCCCTCCATGTTTCGCAAAATCAGCCGCCAGAAAATAAACTGGTTTAGAGAATTACAAATTCTTAATGGTTGATATTCGATAAAAGTTAAATAATCTCGACATTCACTCATTCAATAATTCCAAAAGGTTTCGTATGGGTCTTGACATTTGTGGTGTATTTTAAAGGAAAGAAGCTGATCGCTGGATAGATGTTGCAAGCAACTACATCAGAGATCGTGACTATGAACTGTATAGCTAGCTAGGTGTGGGCACCGGAGACAGAATGGGCACTTGTAGCTTTGAATTTTTAATTCCGCTGCGCGGCATCCCTGACGACTTTGAAATCGTGGAAGATCGTTATCACCCCACGATCATTCATGGGGAAAATAAAAGTGCATATCACCCAAATTGCATCCTGATGGGCGAATGGGGATACTCTTGGATATTCGCCAGTGAAATATTGCAGGCGTCTGCGCCACGAGTAACACGAACTGTGGTGATACCGATTGACGAATATCGCCAATGGGATGGCATTTCAGAACCCACCCCGTGGGAATGGGCCAGCAACAGTTTTGGCCATGCAGTCGGAATGCCAGACAAGCTCGCCCATCTTGCTGAAAACGTAACAGCCGCGTGGGATTACAACTTCACTGAAGATTTCAGCTATTTTGTCGATGAAGTTCACCGCTTGAAGGCATTGCATGGCGATGTGCGCTTTATTTTTGGCTTTGCCTAAAAAATTCCCGCTCAAACCAGCTCCACCGCCGCACCTTGCGCAATCGGGCCATTGCGCCCCAACACTGATGCGGCGTTTTTGCACTGTGCGCTGGGTCTGTTCAGCCCCTTCAAGCGGCAGCTTGAGCAGCAAACACTTCCTTGGTCGCAAACAGGCCGTTCAGCGCCGCCGGAAAATCTGCAGGTTCTCAGTTCTTGGTATTGAGCTCAATCAGTATGTCGCCAGGCTTGGGGTTGTCCCAGCTTGGCAGCATGACGTGAATATTGCCGCCCACGGCATCGCTGTCTTTGACCCATTGGCGCTTGTCGGCGCTGACCCAGTTTTTGTACAGGTACAAATCGCGCTTGAGCTTGACTTGCAGCTCTTTGCTGTCGGCTTTTTCAAACAGGCTGCCTTGTACTTTGGCAGTGGCTGTGATGGGTTCGCTGGCGGGGAGATAGACGATGTAATCGCCCTGGGCTGGCTTGG
>Ga0302273_1001345_pt1 | contig 10231 bp, 7 predicted proteins | sample III_Bog_N1_3_FD_198774 | JGI IMG/M metagenome (GOLD analysis project Ga0302273, IMG submission 198774) | Peat permafrost microbial communities from Stordalen Mire near Abisko, Sweden - III_Bog_N1_3 | ecosystem: Environmental > Terrestrial > Soil > Wetlands > Peat | place: Sweden: Abisko... | reverse complement strand
GCTCCGGTGGTCACCAACGAAGTGCATCAGCGCGTCATGGACCTGGTGATCTGGCCGACGGTTCGCGGCATGGCCGAGGAAGGTAACGTCTACACTGGTTTCCTGTATGCCGGTCTGATGATCGACAAGGCTGGTAACCCAAAAGTTATCGAATTCAATTGCCGTTTCGGCGACCCTGAGACCCAGCCGGTCATGCTGCGCCTGCAGTCGAGCCTGGTACTGCTGGTCGAAGCAGCCCTGGCCCAGGCGCTGGACAAAGTTGAAGCGCAATGGGATCCACGTCCGAGCGTCGGTATCGTTCTGGCCGCTGGCGGCTATCCAGGTGACTACGCCAAAGGCGCGGCCATCAAGGGTCTGGATGCAGCCGCGACACTGGAAGGCAAAGTCTTCCACGCCGGCACTGCACTCAAGGACGGACAAGTCGTGACGGCCGGCGGTCGGGTGCTGTGCGCCACCGCCATGGGCGCAAGCGTCGATGCCGCTCAACAGCAGGCATACAAGCTGGCAGCCAAAATTGATTGGGAAGGCTGTTTCTATCGCAAGGACATTGGCTACCGTGCCATTGCCCGCGAGCGTGGCGAAAATCAGGAATAAGCTACCCATTCAGCCGGGCAAGGGCTTCGAGCCCTTGCCTGACTATTCCGGCGCCGCGCATAGTTATATTCTGGCATCAACCTACGAAGGGATTTCGCCGTGCGCTGGCTCAGGATTGCCATAGGTTTTACCGTCACTCTGCTGACCTTGCTCTGCATGCTTACGGCTCAGGCCGCACAAGGCAGCGGCTGGTCCGTTTTGCTCGACGAACAGGGCGACCTGCAGCTGAGCGACATCCGTTCCACACGCTATACCAATCAATTCAGCCCTATCGAACTCGATGAGCTCACCGCCGCCGAGCCCGAAGGCGCACTCTGGCTGCGGTTCCGGCTTGCTCCCGGCAAGCATGAACAGTTGCTCCGGGTGTTCGCACCCGATTTGCTGCACTTCAATATGTATGTGCTGGACGGCGACAAGCTGATCGAGCAATCGAAGACAGGCAGCGAACAAATCAATACCGATCGACCTTTGCCCAGCAGCGACCTGATGCTGCCGTTGCCGCAAAGCAACAAGCCTCTCGACGTTTACCTGCGGCTGGTTTCCGAACACCAGCTACGCCCTTACATCACCTTGCAATCAGCGGTCATGACCGCAGCCAACCAGAGCCAGACGCTGATCTACGGCCTGCTGTTGGGCTGCATTGGCATGATGATCCTGCACAACCTCATCCGTTACGCCTACACCCGCTCACGCAGCAGCCTGTGGCTGGCGGCATCCGAAGGCTGCCTGATGCTCAGCCTGATCCTGCTGTTGAACCTGGCCGGCCCCTGGCTTGCGGAGTGGCAAGCGGTGCAAACCCCTGGCGCGTACCTCGCCTTGTTGCTGACGGCACCCTGTGGCCTGATGTTTGCGCTACGCTTCTTCGCCCCCCTCGGTTTCCACCCGCTGAACAAAGTGATCGCGGGCGAAATTCTGTTGATCGCGATCTCAGGGCTGCTACTGCTGTTCGTCAACACGCTGCCGTTGAACTTCATCACCTACGGACTGGTGGCCCTTGCAGGCTTGACGATGCTGTTCGTCAGCGCCTTCCACTGGCAGAAAGGCTATCGCCCGGCGCGGCTGTTCGTGGCCGCCATGGTGGTGTTCAACCTCGGCATACTGATCATCCTGCCTGCCCTGCTGGGGCTGACCCACATCGAACCCCATGGCCTGATCACCACCCTGCTGGCATTCATTTGCATCAGTGGCCTGCTGATGAGCATCGCCTTGAGCGAGCGCCAGCGCAGCATCACCGAAGACCGCTTCAGCATCAGTCGCGACCTGGCCGCCAGCAACGCCGAAATCAACGCCAAGGCAGAGTTTCTGGCGAAGATCAGCCATGAGATCCGCACCCCGATGAACGGCGTACTGGGGATGACCGAGCTGTTGCTGGGCACGCCACTTTCGGTCAAGCAGCGCGACTACGTGCAGACGATCCATAGCGCCGGCAACGAACTGCTGACGCTGATCAACGAAATTCTCGACATCTCCAAGCTCGAATCCGGACAGATCGAACTGGACGATGTGCAATTCGACCTCAACGCCCTGATCGAAGACTGCCTGAGCATCTTCCGCGCCAAGGCCGAACAGCAGAACGTCGAATTGATCAGCTTCATCCAGCCTCAAGTGCCGCGGGTCATCAGCGGTGATCCGACACGTTTGCGCCAGACCCTGTTGAGCCTGGTTGAAAACGCCCTTAAAAAATCCGATGAAGGCGAAATCCTGATCGTCGTCGCGCTCGACGAACGCAGCCCCAAACCGCGCCTGCGCATTGCCGTACAGGACAGCGGCGAACCCATGGACGCTGAAGAGCGTGACGCGCTGATGCACGCCGAATTGCACAGCAAGCATTTCCTCTCGACCAACCGGCTGGGCGGTAATCTGGGCCTTGTCATTGCCCGTCAGTTGATTCGCCTGATGCACGGCGAGTTCGGCATCAAGAGTGGCACCAACCAGGGCAGCACACTGTGGCTGACCTTGCCGCTGGACCCTGACCGTCTCGAACACCCGACTTCCGACCTCGACGGTCCGTTGCAGGGCGCACGGGTGTTGGTGGTGGACGACAACGACACCTGCCGCAAAGTGCTGGTGCAGCAATGCAGCGCCTGGGGCCTGAACGTCAGCGCCGTACCCTCCGGCAAGGAAGCGCTGGCCTTACTGCGCACCAAGGCGCACCTGCGCGACTACTTCGACGTGGTCCTGCTGGACCAGAACATGCCCGGCATGACCGGCATGCAACTGGCCGCCAAGATCAAGGAAGACCCGAGCCTGAACCATGACATCCTGCTGATCATGCTCACCGGCATCAGCAATGCGCCGAGCAAGATCATCGCACGCAACTCAGGAATCAAACGCATCCTCGCCAAACCCGTGGCCGGTTACACCCTCAAGACAACCCTGGCCGACGAGTTGACCCAGCGCAACAAGGGCCTCGCCGTGATGCAGCAGCCATTGGGTCCACCTCTGCCGATCAAGGTCCCCAGCGATTTCCGCATTCTGGTGGCCGAAGACAACAGCATCTCGACCAAGGTCATCCGCGGCATGTTGGGCAAGCTCAACCTGCAACCGGACACCGCCAGCAATGGCGAAGAAGCCCTGCAGGCCATGAAGGCCCAGCGTTATGACCTGGTACTGATGGATTGCGAGATGCCGGTCCTCGATGGCTTCTCGGCCACCCAGCAATTGCGTGCCTGGGAAGTCGGCAACCAGCGCACTCGCACGCCCGTGGTGGCATTGACCGCGCACATTCTCGCCGAGCACAAGGAGCGCGCGCGCCAGGCCGGCATGGACGGACACATGGCCAAACCCGTCGAATTGTCGCAATTGCGCGAACTGATCGAACACTGGGTTGCCCAGCGTGATCAACAAGACCGCGCCACGACCCCAACGTCCTGAGCCGACAGACCCCGCAACGCCTGATAGACTCCCCTCCTCGACTTCCCTCGCCAGTGAGCCTGCACCATGCTTCACGTGCTGTTCAGTGTTTACCTGAAGATGCTGGTGCTCTACAGCCCGTTCTTCGTATTGTCCTGCTTCATCAGTCTCACCCGCGGTTACTCGCGCAAGGAACAGCGTCGCCTGGCCTGGAAAGTGGCAATCGCCACGCTGGTTTCCAGCGTCTTGCTGTACCTGTTCGGGAGAGTGATTTTCAGCGTCTTCGGCATCACTGTGGATGCGTTCCGCATCGGTGCCGGTAGCGTGCTGTTCATCTCGGCACTCGGCATGGCGCAAGGCAAGTCGGCAGTGCAAACCGACAACGTGCAACAGGACGTGACCATCGTCCCGCTGACCATCCCGCTTACGGTCGGCCCCGGCACCATCGGTGCCTTGCTGGTCATGGGTGTAAGCCAGCCGCACTGGGACGACAAGCTCACCGCAATCCTCAGTATTGCCCTGGCCAGTTTCACGGTCGGCGTGGTGCTGTACCTGGCCAATCATATCGAGCGCATTCTCGGCGACCAGGGATTGCAGATCGTCAGCCGGTTGATGGGGTTGTTCGTGTGTGCATTGGCGGCGCAGATTATTTTCACCGGGGTCAAGGGCTATCTGATTCCTTGACTGGCACCGCCCTCTCCGAGACTTCACTCGGGAGAGATAACGCCAGCATCAATCAACGAGCCATTTTTCAGACGGGCCAGAGGCAGCAGATGCCTCTGACCCTTTCGTGTTACTTGCGACGCCTGAAACGCTTGACCAAAATTTCCTTTCGATGCTCGCCAAGATACTCTTCAATGTCCGCCCTTATTTCCGCATATCGGGCAGGATTGAAGGTTACGAACGACTTCCCGTGAAAAATATCCAGCGAGGAAGTTTTCCAGTCGACAAACAGCACGCCCCCCTCACGGCCTCCACCTTGATGATCAACAGCGGCTAGCGCAACCAGGATAATTCCATTCGACATTTGTTCGCAGGGAATCGTGGACAAACGTACGCCTTCAGCACTCTTCGCCCCTATATTCAGCAAGTTGATGGCTTCAGGCTCTTTCTTTAGTGCGTCCAATGTAGAGTTCGCGACCGCACTAAGCACCGCGGCGCCTGGGAAGGCCGCTTTGGCCGCCTCGACGGCAGCCCGGACAATATCAACCATGACATTATCGATTTCCAACTTCAGCGACGTTGCGCTGTACTTCGAGTAGCCTTTATCTGGAACAAAACATCCCAGGTCTTCCATGCACGTCGTAAAGGCGTGATACCAGGCCTTAGGATCTTTATGTCCTGGAACTTCGTAATTAGCCTCCATTTTCGACATGGTGATCAAGTTCTCGATAATCGCCATGTTCTCAATGCTTATCTTGTCACCATAACCAATCAGGCTATTGCCGAGCACCAGTGCATCCAGCTCTTTTGTTGGACTCGTTGCAACCGTCGACGGCACCGACCTTTTAAGCCGCTTGCCTGCCACGGCCTTTTTGCGCCTTTCAACGCGCGCCCTTACCAGATCGATACGGTCAGAACCGCTTAAAGAACTTTCAAACTCACTCACAATAATATCCTTTTATTTATTAAAAACCGCTCCCTCCCGGAGCGAATCAAATCTAACGCGACCACACTCAACCAACAACCATAACTAAATACAACATATGTAGCGCGCATCAAATAATCATGCACACAATTACGACCACAACAAAAAGCTCACAAAACCAACCGGACCGCCACCGAACAATAGTTCGGGCGATCCGGGGTTATTCGATACAAAAAGATGAAGCAGTTATTATCGGGCGGGATTGAGCTTATCGCCGTAGCTACGTGGCGTGTACACCCAGGTACTACCGTCCGGGCGAGGAATCACACGAGTCGTCGAGGAGCCAATGAGCACCATCGTTCGCATGTCCACCTGATCGGCAGTCAATTGCCCGAGTGTCGTCACCCGCAAGGTCTGACCCGGGCGACCGATATCGCGCCCCAGCACAACTGGCGTTTCAGGTGTGCGATGCCTGGCGACGATGTCCAGCGCCTGCCCCAGCTGCCACGGGCGCGAGCGCGAGATCGGGTTGTAGAACGCCAGGGCCAGGTCCGCCTGGGCCGACAGATCCAGGCGCTTTTCGATGATTGACCAGGGCTTGAGGTTGTCCGACAGCGACAACACGCAGAAGTCATGACCCAGCGGTGCGCCTGCTTGTGCGGCAGTTGCCAGCGACGCGGAAACGCCCGGCAGGATCTCGAGATCGACGTTGTGCCAATGGACGTCCGTGGACTCGTCGAGCGCTTCCAGCACGGCGGCAGCCATGGCAAAGACACCCGGATCGCCAGACGACACCACCACCACCGACCGCCCTTGGGCCGCCAGTTCGAAGGCGTGGCGAGCGCGCTGCATTTCCTCACGGTTGTCGGTGCAATGCAGCACCTGATCGGCACGGAAGGGTCCGGCCATGCGCACATAGGTTTCATAACCCAGCACATCGTTGGCACGCGCCAGTTCGGCCTTCACCGCCGGGACCATCAGCTCGGCCGCACCGGGCCCCAGACCGATCACCGCCAGGCGCCCGCGAGGTCGGCCGATCTGCAGCGGGTCCACTGGCTGTTCGGCGATCGCTACGCTGATGGTTTCATCGCCAGCGATGGAAACAGCCTGCCCGATGGCATCGCGGGCCAGCTCGCTGAGCGTTCCAGCCGCGCTGGAAAAACGCAGGGGGACGCCCAATTCGAGTGCGGCTTCACGCAGAGCCGGGTCAGCCATTTCCGTGTCGGCAGCCAACAGGCAGGCCAGCGATTGCCGGGCAATATTGGCCTGATGCAAAACATCCCCAATCACCTTCGGCAAATCCGCAACGCCGGGTCTGACCGCGACCACCACGCAACGTGGATAGATCAGCAGTTCATTGGCCGCAACCGCTCGCTCGGCATGGCCGACATGAACGGTCAACCGCGCCTGCCCGTCCTCAGGCAACTGCGCCTGCGCCAGCCAGGGCGCCGAACCTTCGATGCGCACCGTTTCACCGGCCAGCAAATCGGAGACGAAACGCTTGCCCAGCTCCAGGTCACCCAAGGCATAGCCGCTGGGTGGATTAAGCAGGCAAGTGCCAAAACGCAGCTCGCCACTGGTGGTGATCGCAGGCGCCACCTCGAGATGAGCGGCGATCTCTCGCGCCAACACATTCACCCCGCCCAGGCCGCCGAGCAGCGGCACCACTGCGCTGCCGTCTTCGGCCACGGCCAGCACCGGCGGCTCACTGCCCTTTTCCAGTAGCAGCGGCGCCAGTGTGCGAATCACGATCCCGGCCGCGCACAATGCAATGATCGGCGTGTCTTGCCGATATAGATCGCGCAACGTCGCACCGAACTCGCGATAGAGACAGTCCGCGCCTTCAACCCGTTCGGCCAGGCCGTGGATCAGCGCATCCGGGTAGAGTTGTTGAATCTTGCGCGCGGTCGCAAGGCTGCCATTGCCGAGTATGACAATCGCCGGAACTGGGCGGGGCATCAGCCTTGCCACCTTTCGCCGGGAACGATGATCAGCGAGAAATACGGCGAAGACATCGGCTCGACCTCATCCAGCGGGACGATTTTCTGATTGGCCATGGTCGCGCGCTCAACGTACAGCGCGCGTTCGGCCAGACCGAGCTCTTCCAGAACCTGGCGGACCTTGGGGAAGTTGCGCCCCAGCTTCATGATCACCGCCGCGTCTGCATCGGCCAGGCGACGCTTGAGTTCATCGTGCGGCAATACACCGGACAACACCGACAGGCTCTGATTGCGATACACCAGCGGCGCCCCGAGTACCGAAGCACCGCCGAGCATCGAGCACACGCCCGGCACGACTTCGGCGTCATAGCGCTCGGCCAGGCGATCGTGCAGGTACATGTAAGAACCGTAGAAGAACGGATCACCTTCGCAGATCACCGCCACATCTCGACCGGCATCCAGGTGCGCGGCCAGTTGTTCGCCAGCGGTATCGTAGAAGTCGCTGATCACTTGCTCATACGACAGCGGCGCGGGCAGTGCCTCGGTGGTCACCGGGTAAACCAGCGGCAGCAGGGTTTGTGCATCCTGCAAATGGGCCTCGATGATGCCAAACGCGTTGCCCTTTTTTCCCTTGGCGACGAAGTACGCCACCACCGGCGATTCGCGCAGCAGACGCAGGGCTTTGACGGTAATCAGTTCAGGATCACCCGGGCCGACGCCGAGGCCGATCAAACGTCCTGGTTGCTGCATCATTCGATCTCCGTGGCGAGGGCATTGACGGCGGCCGCGGCCATGGCGCTACCGCCCAGCCGGCCTTGCATGATGACGAAGGGCACGCCACGGCTGTCGGCGGCAAGCGCTGCCTTCGATTCGGCGGCCCCGACGAAGCCCACCGGGAAGCCGAGGATCAGCGCCGGTTTCGGTGCCCCGGCGTCGAGCATTTCCAGCAGATAGAACAGCGCGGTCGGCGCATTACCGATCACCACCACGCTGCCTTCCAGATGCGGGCGCCACAGCTCCAGCGCGGCGGCGGAGCGGGTGTTGCCCAGCTCACGGGCCAGCTCCGGAACGCTTTCATCGCGCAGGGTGCAAATCACCGGGTTGTTCGCCGGCAAGCGCGCGCGGGTGACGCCTTCGGAGACCATCCGCGCATCACACAGGATCGGCGCACCGGCCGCCAGCGCATCGCGTCCGGCCTTGCCCGCGCCTTCGGAAAACTGCAAACCGTCGATGGCATCGACCATCCCGCAGGCGTGAATCACCCTCACCGCGAGTTTTTCCAGATCGGCCGGGATTCGCGCGAGGTTGGCCTCGGCGCGAATGATCGCGAAGGAATTGCGATAGATCTCCTGACCGTCGCGGATGTAATCAAGCATCTAGGGGGCTCCGTGAGCGGGCGTCGAGCAAGGCGCCGACCGCGTCGATAGTAAGGTTGCGTGCGTGCAAGGCGCCGAATCCCGGCTGCGCTGCATCGCGAAAATAGAGGTCGTAATGACCGGGAGTCACGGCCAGCAAAGTGACCGGAGCAATATGCGCGGCAGCACAGGATCGTGAGCAGCCGCTCAAGTGCACCTTCAATGCATGCCCATGGCGTTGCAGCAAAGCAGCCAGTTGCAACGCGTCCGCCTTGGTGTCGGCCAGGCCTTTGCCGCAACCGCTGGATCCGGTACAGGCGATCAACCGGGACAATGGCTGAGCGCTTGCGCATAACAAGCCCAATGACTCCAGGCGCCGAATGACTTCAGCGGCGTTTTCCTCATGGATATTGGGCAGCAGCAAACTCTGCCAAGGGGTGAAACGCAGGCTCGAATCGCCGAACGCTTGCGCCAGTTGCGACGCGCCTCGGAGCATATCCGGGGTCAGTCGGCCCAGCGGCGGTACGGCGCCGATGTACACCAGGCTCGCCTGTGCCTGTGAGTGCGCGCCAATGTGCAGAAAGTCCGGGCTCACGCGGCGTTGCCAGCCAACAACGGGATCGATTGGCAACTGCGCCTGCAGCCGGGCGAGGAACGTGGCGACCGGATATTCGGCCAACAAGTGGCGCATTCGCGTCTGATCGGGTCGTGCGAGTTCAAGAAACAACTCCAGCACCGCCACCACCAATGCATGACCATCGTCCAGCCTCACCGCACCGAGCGCAGCATCCATGGGGGTGCCGGCCAGGCCGAAGACGAGCCATTGGGTGCCATCCTGCTCTGTCGCGCTCAGCCACAGATCATGAGGGTGTTCCAGCATTGCCAGCGCTTCGCCGCCATCGATTTGCACAGCAAACTTGGCGCTCAGATCGTGGAAGCGCGCATGAGTTTGCAGTGTGTCCAGCACCTGTTCCGCCAGTGCGCGGGTGTCGAACAACATCTGAGGGTCTATCCCGGCGGCCGGGCTGAGCATCAGATTGCGTACATCATCGCCCTCGGCATGGGTCGGCCCCAATCCAGCGGCGAGCAAGCTGTCGATCAACGCCGCCGTTTCGCTGCCAATCCCGCGAATCTGCAGGTTGGCGCGGTTGGTCGCCTCGATCACCCCAGCGGCATATCGTTCGGCGCCATCTGCCACGGAGATCGCCTGCCGGGCCTTGATCGAGCCACCGCTGAGTTTGATCCGGCAGATACCACCGTCCAATGCCTGGACGACCCGCAACAACCCGGGACAGGCCGAAGGGCGCAAAAGGGTGGGTTTCTGATGTGGATTCACAGGATGACCGGTACGAGATGAAGGGCAGCATTATGCCTGCTTTGTCTGGCCGGATGAAAAGCCCGCGCAGATTGACGACGAAAAGCGATCCCGGGGCCGGTTTGCGCTGTTCGAGCCTGTATTGCACAGGGGCAATTCAATCAGGCAATAACGCCACGAAAACGCTTAACAGCAAGAATCAAATTTATAACCCGCCATCATTTCAACTACCGATGATTCTTTGTAGTTTCATCAACCATTAAAGCCACGCATCACAACACAAACACCACCTACAAGGAGCAGTGTATGGTTATGGACAAACCCTCCGGAACATTAACCGGCCCCAATCTTATTTCATGCATCAGTGAACTCTCTCCAGCGGATTACGATGATTTTACCTTTTGCACACAAATAGCCACCCATTCCGCGGACCTGGTCGGCAGCCGGTTTACCGATTCGGAAAAATGGCTACATGAGTATGTAGTGACACTGAATTTTTTTGGCTGGTCTGTCTTTCAGGACGCCATCTTCACTCGCACGCGATACGACATCTCGACGAGCATCGCGGATTTTCTGGTTCAGAGCG
>Ga0302273_1001342_pt1 | contig 10263 bp, 5 predicted proteins | sample III_Bog_N1_3_FD_198774 | JGI IMG/M metagenome (GOLD analysis project Ga0302273, IMG submission 198774) | Peat permafrost microbial communities from Stordalen Mire near Abisko, Sweden - III_Bog_N1_3 | ecosystem: Environmental > Terrestrial > Soil > Wetlands > Peat | place: Sweden: Abisko... | reverse complement strand
TTCTTTTCTTATTTCGGTAAGATTAACATCTCCCTCGACTTTCATTAATCTATCAATCATGTTTACTTATATTAAACCTTGTTGTTATTTATTATGCAAAGAAACAGCACCGGTATTACAAGCATATTGCATAGTTATTAATTGTTTATAACTACATGTGCCAACTAATTTATTTTCCATATTTTTGCACTGAAGAAAATACGATTGAATATTAATTTACTATTAGTAAACATTATGACGGGAAGTGAAATAAGCTTTGTTGGGAAGCGCATAAAAGAATTAAGACTTAATAAGGACTTAAAACTGGTGGAGGTGGCGATAAAATCGCGTGTCAGTAAAGGTTTATTGTCGCGTATTGAGAACGGGAGAACCATACCTTCATTACCAGTGCTTTTCAGTATTATAAATGCGCTAAGTGAAAATCCGACAACTTTTTTTGAGCACCTGAATTGTACTGTAAGTTCACCATTCTATATGCTCATAAAAAGCACAGATTATCAACCTATAGAAAAGGAAGACTCCATTGGCTTTAATTACTATTCAATTATGAGTCATTCATTTAAAGATGTTACGTTCAATGTCGTTTTTCTGGAGTTAAAACCTCAGGCTAGACGGGAGATGGTTACAACAGACGGAATGGAGTTTATCTATTTAGTGGAAGGAGATATTGATTACAAATTAGGAGAGACAACTTTTTCAATGACTCAGGGCGACTCTTTATTTTTTGATGGACGCGTACCTCACCTAAAAATCAACAAAACAACAAAAACAGCTCGCATACTTGTTATTTACCTATTATTTAATCAATAAAACTAATTTTATGTCACAAAATGTAGAAATGATTGTTTTTGATATGGCCGGAACCACGATAAAGGACAATCGTGAAGTTGAAAATTGTTTTCTGGAAGCTGTAACCCAAACCGGACTAACCACCACACACGACGAGATTAATTCCATGATGGGTTGGTCGAAACTTGCTGTCTTTGAAAAATTATGGAAACAGGAGTTGCCTAAAGCATACGAACATGATTTAGCTAAACGCATAGACTATTCATATTCTGTATTCAAAAAAATTCTGGAGTCGCACTATCTGAATTCGGAGATATTTCCTACCGAGGGAAGTGTTGAGATATTTAAATATATAAAAGAACAGAATATCAAGATTGCACTTACTACCGGATTCTACCGCAAGGTGACCGATATCATACTTCACAAACTCGGCTGGGATGAGGGATTAAATGCAGTTCATACCGGTTCACAATTAATCAACGCTTCCATTAGCAGCGATGAAGTGACAGCAGGACGACCGGCACCTTATATGATTTTCCGAGCCATGGAACTTTGCAACATTACCGATGTCCGGAAAATAATTAAAATTGGTGACACCCCTTCCGATTTGGCCGAAGGGAAAAATGCAGGGTGTAAATGCTCCTTTGGAATAACCAATGGCACTCATTCGAAAAGCGAGTTAGAAATTTACGAAAATGATGGATTAATGGAGAATTTGTTCCAATTCAAAATACACCTTGAAAGTATTTTATAAACTATTTCAATAAAACAGAAACGATGAATGCAATAAAAAAAATAGCCTTATTCACTCTTCTTTTGATAGTTTGTCAGTTAAGTGCACAATCAGTTGATGAAATCTCAAAAAATAGATTGATACTACCCAATGGTTGGGGATTATCTCCTGTTGGGAAAACGCTAACACTTGGAGATCTTCCTTTGAATATCGCTGTTTCGCATTCGCAGAAACTACTGGCGATTACAAATAACGGACAAAGTACACAGAGCATTATGTTGATCGATGTCATTAAGCAGACTGTGATTGATTCCATAGTAATTGGTAAATCGTGGTTAGGTCTGACCTTTTCTGCAAATGATAAATTCTTATATGCTTCAGGTGGAAACGACAACTGCATTGTCAAATACAGCATCAATAACGAGAAACTAAGTGCTGTTGATACCCTTGTGTTGGGCAAACCCTGGCCTGTTCGAATATCGGTTGCAGGAATTGCAGTGGATGATGCCAAGAATATATTATATGCTGTTACGAAAGATGATAATGCTTTGTATGTGTATGATTTAAAAAACAAGCGCATTATTTCTCGCAATACTCTTGGTGGTGAAGGATACACCTGCTTACTATCTCCAAACAAAGATGAACTTTACATAACATGTTGGGGGTGCAATAGAGTGAAAATATGGAACACTACACAAATGGAATTTTTGCCAGACATAGTGGTTGGTAGTAATCCAAACGATTTATGCATTACAAAGAACGGAAAATACATGTTTGTGGCCAATGCAAACGACAATTCAGTGTCTGTCATAAATATCAAAAAGCGTCTGGTAATTGAAACCCTAAATGCAGCTCTGTTCCCTAATTCGTTAGCAGGTTCTACCACCAATAGTGTAGCACTAAGTCCGGATGACAAAAAGCTATTTATAGCCAATGCCGACAATAATTGTTTGGCAGTGTTTGATGTTAGTGAACCAGGTGAAAGTGTAAGCAAAGGTTTTATCCCAACAGACTGGTATCCAACATGCGTTCGTACAATCGGAAAGAAAATCTTTATTTCCAACGGCAAAGGAAATATGTCAATGGCAAACCCTTTTGGTCCGAACCCATACGGAAGGGATGAAGAAGTTACCTACCAGCACGGAATAACTGAAAAAGCAAAACCAGTACAATATATTGGTGGCCTCTTCAAAGGAAACCTTCAAATAGTGGATAGCCCTACAAATAAGCAGCTGGCAAGTTGCACCGAAAGCGTGTATAAAAATACGCCAAATTCTCAGGGGCAGGATATTAAAATTCCGGAGAATAATCCTATTCCTCATCAACAGAACGCTACCTCACCAATCAAATATGTTTTTTATATCGTAAAAGAAAATAGAACTTACGATCAGGTTTTAGGTGATATGCCCGAAGGGAATGGCGACAAAAATCTTGTGCTTTTCGGAGAGCAATTCACTCCAAATCAACATGCACTCGCTCGCGAATTTGTACTTCTCGATAATTTTTATGTGAACGGTGAAGTTAGTGCCGATGGTCACAACTGGAGTTTAGGAGGGTATGCTACCGACTATCTGGAAAAAACATGGCCTACAAGTTATGGAGGCAGAGGGGGCGATTATGATGCCGAGGGAAACCGAAAAGTCGCAAATAACAAAGATGGTTTTATTTGGGACTTCTGTAAACGTCAAGGAGTAAGTTACCGAACTTATGGTGAGTTTGCCGATGATTACAAACCGAATATCCCAGTGCTGAAAGATCATTTCTGTCCATTTTACACCAGTTGGGATCAGCACGTTCGGGACACGATACGTTTTACACAATGGCGTAAAGATTTCGATTCATTACTGGTTCATCAATCTTTGCCCCGGCTTAACACCCTCCGATTCATTAACGACCATACCGAGGGCTTGAATAAGGGTAGACCAACTCCCAGAGCTCATGTAGCCGACAACGATTTAGCAGTTGGGATGTTTGTCGATTATTTAAGCCATTCTCCTATTTGGAATGAGAGTGCTGTTTTTATTGTAGAAGATGATGCACAAAACGGACCCGATCATGTGGATGCACATCGTTCCACAGCTTATCTTGCAGGTGGTTTTGTAAAAGAAGGTTTTGTTGATCATACAATGTATTCAACTGCATCGATGCTGCATACTATGGAGCTAATTCTCGGCCTTCCGCCCATGAGCCAATATGACGCTGCTGCTGAACCCATGTGGCGATGTTTTGATAGTATTCCGAAGCACAAACCTTTTCGGGTAAAACCACAGCAAATTGACCTTAATGAAATCAATAAGAACACTAGCAAATATGCTGATCTCAGCCAACAGTTAGATTTCAGTAAAGAAGATGAAGCACCGGATGGTTTATTCAATGAAATAATTTGGAAAGCAGTAAAAGGGATTGATAGTAAATGTCCGGCAACAGTTCATGCTGCATTCTACATAAACAGACAGTTTTAAACTCACAGAAAATTTACTTTTCAAGGAATTACGCTTTAGGCTTAAAACAAGAGAAGGTGTTTGGAAATTTCCAAACACCTTCTCTTGTTTTACAAAAATCATCTTTCAAACTTTTAAAAACTCTGGGAATAAAGTTTTACAAATCTATTTCGCATATTTTCTGATATACTGACATTGACAATAAGAAAATAAAATTTAACACATTATTCTTTTCTATTTAATTTCTAGGCAATATATCTGTCACGAACTAGTAATCTCAGCACTCTACTTTTGTCAAAAAAACAAAGGTTATAAGGTATGAAGCTACGTATAGTTCCAATTTTGATGATATTCAGTGGGTTAGTTGTTTCAAGTAAAATTCCGGCACAGAGTTATATGAAAGGCGACTTTCATCAACATACTACGTATACCGATGGTAGTTTTACTATTGGGTATATGATGTCCCAAAACAATAAGTTTGGATTAGATTGGTGGGCAAACAGCGAGCATGGTGGTGGTTCGGAAAGAAACGGAAGAGTTTCGGGGAGTCAAAGCGGAACCACAGTGACGGAATACTGGGATGACTATAACCCCAATCCCATAATCGGTACATCAGTGATAAGAGACGGCCATCAGGTGATGTGGCGTTGGCAGGTGCTGCGCGACAGTTCTTTCAGCGAAGTTCTGAAAGCCCGGTCACTTTATCCGTCCAAAACGATTCTTCAGAGTCTGGAGTTTAATATCCCCGGGCACGAACATGGCAGTTTGGGAATTATCAACAACCAGTTTGATGTACATCCGAATTGTAATCCGCTAGCCGAATTTGAATTCAAATTTGATAATAGCGATGAAGACCTCGTAGGTGGAGTTGTGCAAGGGTGGACTAAGAGTACCCTTTCCGGGCATGCTAAAGCATTAGAAGCATTGACTTGGTTGAAAACCCATTATCCAACAACCAGCTATTTGGTTATAGCACACCCCGAACGATACCCTCAGACCACTCGTGGGTATAGCATTGCGGCTATTCGCGAGATGAACAGTGCAGCTCCGGATATCTGTTTCGGGTTCGAAAGTATTCCCGGACACCATAGAGAAACAACTCGTCCGCGTGGTTTATATGAACCCACTTCTGTTGGAGGAGGGACTTATGGTGGCGCTGGAATTTATTCAGCTAAGGTCGGAGGTTTATGGGATGCTCTTCTTACCGAAGGACGTCGGTTTTGGTTATTCTCCAACTCCGATTGCCATAGTGAAGTAGGTGATTTTTATCCCGGGCAATATCAGAAAAACTATACCTACACTCGCGGAAAATCGGCTCAAAATATTGTAGATGGATTACGCTCAGGAAACACCTGGGTGGTTACCGGCGATCTGATTGATTCGCTCATATATACAGTAGAGCCTGTCGGAGCAAAAAAAATACAGGTTTCTATGGGAAGTTGCCTGAACATTGCTGGAGGCAAGGCTGTGAAGATTACGATTAAAGCACGCGACCCACAGACGAACAACTTCAACAGCTATAGCAATTTTAAAAATCCGGTATTAGACCACATAGATATTATTCAGGGAAAAATAACCGGAATGCTCACCCCATCGTCACCCGATTACAAGAAAGATACTGTAAATACTACTTCCGTTATAGCTCGCTTTGATGCTAGTGGGAATATTTCAGATGCCAATGGATTAGAGAGTGAAAAATGGAAATCTTTAGGTAATGGATGGATAGAAATGAGCCTGATCATTCCGAATGTTACCAATTCAACTTATTTCCGTTTGCGCGGAACAAACCACGGTTTAAATGTGCCAAATGAGACCGATGCAAGTGGAAACCCATTGCCCGATATTCTGATGGACCCTAATAATGCAGCTAAAGCGTTTGCCGACTTATGGTTCTATTCAAATCCGATTTTTGTGTATACAAGTTCAAACTAACCAACAAATAATTTATACCCGTAAATGCCTATGTAGAGAATAATAATTTAGTTGACAAAAAAAGAAGATAAAACCAATACAATATTCAACTCTAAGTGAGTATTAATTTAATAAATAATAGGTAAAAAAGATTAGAAATATGAACATAAAATTACTTTTGAGGAATGCTTCAAAAAAGCTTTTTGTTATTGCAATCATTCAGCTTTGTACATTCCAAATTTCATTTGCAAATAAGTTGCTACCACAACCTACCAATAGAAACGCTCAGCAAACTTCTGAGCAAATTACGGGTCGTGTTACCGACAGTGAAAAGAACCCACTTCCCGGCGTGACTGTGAAAGTTAAAGGCAGCTCTGTAGCCACTGTAACCGATGTCTCAGGGGCATACAATATTCCTAAAACGAGTAATGAGCAAACACTTGTTTTCTCTTTTGTAGGTATGAACAAGAAAGAGGTAGCGACAGAAAATCAGTCGATTATTGATGTTACGCTAACGGATGAATCAACATTATTGACTGAAGTAGTTGCCATTGGTTATGGTAGCCAAAAGAAGAAAGATATTACAGGTGCAGTTTCTTCGGTGAAGAGTGATAACTTTAATAAAGGAGTTGCCAGCTCGCCAGAACAACTTATACAAGGTAAAGTTGCCGGGGTAAATGTAACATCTTCGAGTGGCGCACCAGGGAGTGGTCAACGTATTATCATTAGAGGACAGGGTAGTATTAGAGAAAATACAGGTCCTTTGTATGTTATCGATGGATTTCCTGTTGGATTAGCTGGCACGGGATCGGATGACTATAATCCGTTGAGTAATATTAATTCGGAAGATATTGAATCTATCGATGTATTGAAAGATGCATCAGCTACGGCTATTTACGGGTCACGTGGTGCCAATGGTGTTGTATTGATAACAACGAAGGGTGGAAAAACTGGAAATATGCAACTTGCAGTTTCTTCAAAATTCGGAATCTCAACGATGTCTAAAAAAATTGGTGTATTCAGTGCCGATGAATTTCGTCAAAAAATTACCGAAATTGGAGGAAAGCTTACAGACCGCGGAGGGAATACAGATTGGCAAGATGAACTAACAAGAACTGCCATTACACAAGATCATAATATAACTTTGCAGGGCGGTACCAATAACTTCACCTATCGCGCCTCTGCCGGCTACATGAAACAAGATGGTATTATTCTCAATACAGGTCTTGAAAGATATAGCGGAAATTTCAAAGCGAATCAAAAACTCGTAAATGGTAAGTTGAATATAAGCTACAGTTTGAATACATCGGTTGAGAAAAGCGAAAATGCAAATTCAGGCTCGTTGGTTTCGGATATGTTGAGTTTTAATCCCACTTATGCGGCTCGCGATGCAAATGGAAATGCTACAAAATATGCCGACTTGACTAATCCGTTGATAAGTGCCGAATTATATAAAACATTTGGCGAAGGTCGTAAAATTAATGCTAATATTTCACCTTCGTTTGAAATCATAAAAGGGTTGGTTTATAAACTAAACTTCGGGTACGAAAATAGCTCAAAAGAAAGAGATATTCAAGCTATGCCCAATGCCAATCCCTACGAAGAAGGGAGTTTGACACAACAATTTTCGAATGGGCATAATACCTTGATTGAGAATTATCTGACATACACATTAGATAAAGAAAATCATAATTTTTCATTCCTCGCAGGACATTCTTATCAAAATACCTTTGACAGATATAGAGGCTGGAGTATAACCGGTTTTGCAAATAATGGTATTGAACCACGTTACAATCCGGGCTTGGGACAAAAGCTTACACTGGTGAGTAATCAGCCCTCGGGATGGGCGCAAACTGATGAGCTGCAATCTTTCTTTGGAAGAGCTAATTACAGTTATATGGGCAAGTACTTATTAACCGCCACTGTGAGAGCTGATGGATCTTCTAAATTTGGAGCAAACAACAGATATGGTACCTTTCCTTCATTTGCTGCCGGTTGGAGAGTCTCGGAAGAAGAGTTTATGAAATCAGTTCCTGCCATTAGTAACCTGAAGCTTCGTGCCAGTTGGGGACAAACCGGTAATCAGGAAATACCATCAAAGATTACACAAGCAAGCTATACTACCAGCATTACCGGTACAACCAGCTATCCGCTCGACAATACAACTAATTATGTGGCCGGAACTACCTATACTCGTTTAGCAAATCCGGATATTCAATGGGAAGTTTCTACACAAAGTAATGTTGGTCTCGATTTTGGACTTTTCGGTGGAGCACTTACCGGAACGGTGGATTATTTTCATAAAGTGTCCAACAATATCTTGCTTAAAGTAGCAACAGCCGATCCTATTCAGCCTGCATCAACTTTTTGGACGAATGTAAAAGATATGACCATTACCAATAAAGGATTAGAACTTTCTTTGGATTATCAGCATAAAAATGCCAACGGATTTTCGTACGGCTTGGGAGGTAATATATCGTTTGTCGACAATATTGTAAAGGACTCACCTTACACTATCTTAACTACAGGTGCTGCTCAGGGTTCGGGACAAACAGGTGCTACTATAAACGGTTTGGTAAATGGATATTCTGTAGGCTCATTTTATATGAAAACATTTACCGGCATTGGAACCGATGGCTTATCTACTTACGCAAATAATGGTACCAGCTCGGTTGTAGGTAGTGCATTGCCTGACATGACGTATAGTTTTTATTTAAACCTCAGCTACAAGCGGTTTGATTTAACGGCTAACTTTAATGGCGTGTCGGGGAATAAAATTTTCAACCATACGGCAATGAATAAGTTTTACAAGGCTCAATTGGCCAACTCGAATAATACTACTGCCAAAGCTATTGAGTATGCGAATGAAAGCACCAAAAACTCGGCCTCAGTTTCTACCCGTTATCTCGAAGATGGTGCTTACTTGAGATTAAGCAACTTGACACTCGGATATAATTTCAATACTAACTCGTTAGGCATTGCAAAATGGGCAAAAGAGTTACGGTTGACGCTTACGGGGCAGAATTTATTTATGGTTACGAAGTATAGCGGTTACGATTCAGAAGTAAATCAAAACAGCTCCATTGATGGAATACAGTCTTTTGGTATTGACTTGAACGGTTACCCTAAAGCAAGAACATTTGTTGTAGGACTTAATTTTACTATTAACTAATTATCATTGAAGTATAAAATGAAAAATATATATAAAATTGCATTTCTGGCATTTGCCCTTCTGTTAAGTTGGAGTTGTTCCGACCTGAAAGAGGTTATTTTGGATGAAACATTATCAGGTGGAGCATCGGATAGTACACTTATTGAGAATACAATCACTCCTGCTTATGCACTCCTGCCTGATTTTTATCAGCACACTAAGTATTTTGCACTACAGGAAATCTCAACAGATGAGGCCATTCTTCCTTACCGGGGTGGAAAAGACTGGGGTGACAATGGAATTTATCTACAGTTACATCAGCACGCATGTACACCTACTCACAGCAATGTTGTACAATGTTGGACCAATTTGACAAACATGATTTCCAAAACAGTAACGGCTATCAATGTGCTTACTCCACTGGCAAAAACGAACGAGAAGGCACGTGTTTACCTTGCCGAGGCACGAGGGCTTAGAGCTTTTTATAATATGTTTACGCTCGACTTGTGGGGGATTGCTTTCAAAAAAGAGAACTCGAATGACCTTTCAGAAATTCTGCGCGGGAATGATGCCGTGGAATATATTAAATTGGAACTCGAAGCTGTAGTTGGTGATTTGAAGACCGATGTTGGTCCGGGTAGATTAAGTAAATACGGTGCTTATGGACTTTTGGCACGTCTGTACCTCAATTCGGCCGTATGGAGCAATCCGTATGCTACTAGTTTTACTTTTAGTACTACCAATATGGATAAAGTGATTGAATATAGTAATTTGGTCATCAATTCGGGTCAATATGCACTGTCACCAGAGTTTTTTGCTTGTTTCAATAACGATAATCATACGAATAAGGAACTGGTTTTTGCAGTTGATCAACGTCCGGAACTGAATGGACACAACCGTATGTCTTACTTCTCCATGTCGGGTAACTTTTACGGTAGCCCATTGTATCCAAAAGGAAATGGGACTGATGGTGCAGCTATTACCTCCGATTTCTATCAGTCGTGGGTGCAGGCCAACGGTTCGGTAGATCCGGCAAAAGCCGATTGTCGCTTCTGGTGGGAACGGATGATAATTCCGGCAGATTCTGCTATCTCAGCCGCCAATTTTGAAGTAAACAGAGGAATTTACAGGGGTATGCAATATGGTTTGCAAAACACAGGAAGCCAATTGCCATTTCTTCTAAGCAGTGATGGACGTTACAAAATAGGAAAAATCCGCGATTGGCGTAAAGCACAAGC
>Ga0302273_1001336_pt1 | contig 10284 bp, 5 predicted proteins | sample III_Bog_N1_3_FD_198774 | JGI IMG/M metagenome (GOLD analysis project Ga0302273, IMG submission 198774) | Peat permafrost microbial communities from Stordalen Mire near Abisko, Sweden - III_Bog_N1_3 | ecosystem: Environmental > Terrestrial > Soil > Wetlands > Peat | place: Sweden: Abisko... | reverse complement strand
AGGTTGTGCAGCAGCGCGTTTGGCACGATGCCCGGCTCGGCAGTCATGAAGACGGCGGTGCCTTCAACGCGCTGCGGCGGGCTGACAAACACGGCGTCCAGAAAGCCCGGCAGGTCCAGCGCGTCGGCGCGCAGCTTTTCATTGAGAATTTGCCGCCCCTGCTTCCACGTCATCATCAGGGTAAAGACCGCGCCGCCAATCACCAGCGGGAACCAGCCACCGGCAAACAGCTTCATCAGGTTCGAGGCAAAGAAGGCGAAATCGACCAGGAAAAACACGCTGGTGGCGGCAACACACAGAGCCAGCGGGTATTTCCACGCATAGCGGATCACATAAAAAGTCAGCACGGTGGTGATCAGCATGTCGGTGCAGACGGCAATGCCGTAAGCGGCGGCCAGATTACTTGACGAGCGAAACATCACCACCGCCAGCACGATGGTGACAAACAGACCCCAGTTGACGAAGGGCATGTAAATCTGGCCGGTGTCGCGCACGCTGGTGTGCTGAATGCGCAGCCGGGGCAGATAACCCATTTGAATCGCCTGCTTGGTGACGCTGAAGGCGCCAGTAATCAAGGCCTGCGAGGCAATCACCGTGGCCAGCGTCGCCAGGCCCACCAGCGGCAGCAGCGCCCAGTCAGGCGCCATCAGAAAAAATGGGTTTTTCACGGACGTCGGGTCGTTCAGCAGCAGCGCGCCTTGTCCAAAATAATTCAGCACCAGCGAAGGCATGACGACAAAGAACCAAGCGAGGCGGATCGGCTTTTTGCCGAAATGGCCGAGGTCGGCGTACAGCGCCTCGGCGCCGGTCACGCACAGCACCACGGCGCCCAAAATGATGAAGGTCACGCCCGGATTGGCCCACATGAACATCAGCGCGTAATGCGGACTGAGCGCCCACAAAATGGTCGGGTGAGTGACGATCTGGGCGACACCGAGCAGCGCGATCACCAAAAACCAGACGATGGTAATCGGGCCGAAAAACTTGCCAATCCCCGTCGTGCCGTGCTTTTGCAGCATGAACAGGCCCAGCAAAATGACCAGTGTGATCGGCACGACGCCCTTGGTGAAGGTCGGCGAGACCACTTCCAGCCCCTCAACCGCCGACAGCACCGAAATGGCTGGCGTAATTACCCCGTCGCCATAAAACAGCGAGGTGCCAAAAATGCCCACGGCCAGCAGCAGCTTGCGCAGCTCGGGCTTGTCCTGCACAGCGGTCGAGGCCAGCGCCAGCATGGCAATCAAGCCGCCCTCGCCGTTGTTGTCGGCGCGCAGCACGAGGGTGACATATTTGAGGGAAACAATGACGGTCAGCGTCCAAAAGAAAATGGACAAAATACCGTACACATTGTCGGGCGTGAAGGGAACGTGGCCTGAGCCGAAAACCTCCTTGATGGAGTAAAGAACACTGGTGCCGATGTCACCATAAACGACGCCAATGGCGCCGATGGTGAGTGCTGCAAGAGAGGATTTTTGACTGGTCACAAAAATTTAGCGCCTGGAGCGATGGGCCGGAAAACCCGGTCAAAGCCGACGCAATGGTTGTCTAAGGGAACACTATTTTGCGCCCGCCCAACCAACGACTGACTGACAGGCCAGCGCAGCCCCCAGAAAACCGGAACTTTTGCCTAAACGCGGACCCATTCAGTCATAAATCTCGGCATTTGGGTCGGTGGCTTCGAGTTCGTAGCTGGCCGCCAGCATCGCCAGCCGGGCGACGACGCCGTACATGTAAAAGCGGTTCGGCCCACTGGAGCCAGGCTTTTCGCCGTACTGCGGCAGGCGCCCGCTGTCGGAAAAGGCCAGCGGTGCAAAACTGGTGCCGGGGGCACTGAGGTTTTCATCGATGCCACGCCCGGCATTGACGCGGTAAAAGCCGCCCACCACATAGCGGTCCATCATGTACACCACCGGCTCGGCCACGGCGTTGTTGACGCGCTCGTGGGTCAGCACGCCTTCCTGGAGGATAAATTCGGACAGCGGCTGGCCGCCCTTGCCGACGCTGAGCTGGCTCAGGCTGTCCAGCGCGCCCAGCTCCTTGGCGTCATGCACCGTCGTGATGCCCATGCCATTGGCGCCGTTGTCGGGCTTGATGACGACAAACGGCTTTTCGTTGATGCCGTATTCTTTGTACTTGCGCCGGATCCGGGCCAGCAGCGCATCGACCTGGGTACTCAGGCATTCGATGCCCTGCCCTTCGGCGATGTTGACGTCCTCGCACTGGGCAAACAGCGGATGGATCAGCCACGGGTCAATGCCGAGCAGCTTGCCAAAACGCTTGGTGATTTCCTCGTAAGCCTTGAAATGGCGCGATTTGCGCCGCACCGACCAGCCCGCATGCAGCGGCGGCAGCAAATACTGCTCGTGCAGGTCTTCCAGAATGCCCGGAATACCGGCGGACAGGTCGTTGTTCAGCAAAATCGTGCAGGGGTCGAAATCCTTCAGGCCCAGGCGGCGGTCGCTGCGGATCAGCGGCTCCAGCATCAAGGCTTCGCCGTCGGCCAACGGCACTGGCGTCGGCGCCTTGATCTCGTGGTTCAGCGACCCAAAGCGCACATTGAGCCCCGCTTGATAAAAGATGCGCTTGAGCTGCAGCAAGCTGGCCAGGTAAGCGGGGTCGGTGATATTGCTTTGCGGCACCACCAGCAGGTTGCGCGCTTCGGGGCAGATTTTTTCAATCGCCGCCATCGCCGCCTGCACGGCCAGCGGCATCATCTGCGGCGTCAGGTGGTCCCAGCCTGCGGGAAACAAGTTGGTATCGACAGGCGCGAGCTTGAAGCCCGCATTGCGCAGATCAACCGCGCTGTAAAACGGCGGCGTGTGCTCCATCCATTCGAGCCGGAACCAACGCTCGATGGCGGGCGTGGTGTCCAGAATGCGCTGCTCAAGCTCGTTGATGGGGCCGGTCAGGGCAGTAATGAGGTGCGGAACCATGCGGCCACTTTCGAGGGGATATCGTTATCCAGTTGGGTAATGAGGGAATTTTAGGCTTTATGAGTCGGCCGTCATCCGGCGCTGGGCCGGATGCGCCAATGGCCTACAGGTGCCTGCGCCGCATCCTGCAGCCCTGCGGCAAAAACGCCACTCGGCAGTGCAATTTAAAAACTTCAGCCGCGCACTTCGCCCTGGCCGAGCACCACGTATTTGAGCGAAGTCAACCCCTCGATGCCGACCGGCCCGCGCGCGTGGAATTTGTCCGTGCTGATGCCGATTTCCGCGCCCAAGCCGTATTCAAAACCGTCGGCAAAGCGCGTGCTGGCGTTGACCATCACGCTGGACGAATCGACTTCGCGTAAAAACTGCTGCGCATGCAGGTGGTCGCGCGTCAGGATGGCTTCGGTATGGTGGCTGGAGTAGTGGTTGATGTGGGCAATGGCCTCGTCCACGCCCGCCACCACTTTCACGCTGATGATGGGCGCGAGGTATTCCTCGAACCAGTCCTGCTCGGTCGCGGCCTTGAGCAGCTTGCCCGGCACGACGGTGGCCAAAATGCGCAGCGCCTCGGGGCAGGCGCGCATTTCGACGCCTTTTGCGGCATAGACCACGCCGATGCGCGGCAGAAAATCGCCCGCCACGCCTGCGGCCACCAACAGGCTTTCGCTGGCGTTGCACGGGCTGTATTTCTGGGTTTTGGCGTTGTCGGCGATTTTCACGGCCATTTCGAGGTCGCACGGGTCATCGACGTAGGTGTGGCAGTTGCCGTCTAGGTGCTTGATGACCGGCACTTTGGCTCCGGCGCTGATGCGCTCGATCAGCCCCTTGCCGCCGCGTGGGATGATGACATCGACGTATTTGGGCATCGCGATCAGCTCGCCGACGGCTTCGCGGTCGGTGGTGGCGACGAGCTGCACAGCATGGGCGGGCAGACCGGCTTCAACCAGCGCCTGTTGCACCAGTTCGGCCAGCGCCTTGTTCGATTCAATCGCCTCCGAGCCGCCGCGCAGGATGCAGGCGTTGCCGCTTTTGATCGCCAGCGACGCCGCTTCAATCGTCACGTTCGGGCGGCTTTCAAAAATCATGCCGAACACGCCGATGGGCACACGCATCTGGCCGACGCGGATGCCGCTGGGTTGTTCTTTCATGCCGGTGATTTCGCCAATCACATCGGGCATGGTGGCGAGCTGCTCGCAGCCGATGGCGACGGTTTCCAAGTCTTTGGCGCCTAGCTTGAGGCGGTCCAGCAGCGGGCCGGTCAAGCCGTTGGCGGCGGCGCGCTCCAGGTCACGCTGGTTCGCTTGTTGCAGCGCCGGGGCGCTCTGGCGCAGCAGCGTGGCGAGCGTGCGCAGCGCCTTGTTTTTGACCGCTGCCGGGGCGCGGGCGGTGTGGGCGCTGGCGGCTTTGGCTTGCGCGCCCAGCGTCTGCATGTAGTCGGCGATGTTGAGAGCGTTCATGGGTCGGGCTTTCGTTCTTGAAGGGGCGGCGGCTCGGGCAGCGGCTTGCTGCGGCGTGGAGCTGAGGCGCATGAGCGCATTTTCCCAGATTCGCCAGCAGACCTGCTCAAAAAAACCCGCCGGGCCGCAACGGCTGCGCTGACAGTCTCTTGCCCGCTGGCCCGGTTATCGGCGCAACGGCGTCACGCCCCGGCGCTGCATCATGTCTTCGCTCATGGCCTGCACCGCCTCTGGCGGCAAGGCGGCTTGGGCGGCGGGATAAGCGGCGCCGTTTTCATCGACCAGATGCTGCTGGTACAGCGCGGCGAACTGGTTCAGCGCAGCCGTTTGCGCCGGGGTCAGCGCGCACCAGTCGGCATCCGGGCGGCTGTCCGCGATGGCCTGCAGCACGCTGCGCGCTGGAACCCAGGCCGCTTCCATCTGCCGGTGCTCGTTGATGAGCCGTTCAGCCAGCGTGCGCAGCGTGGCATCCAGACCCGCCAGCAGCGGCGGGAACACATGCAGTTCCTCGTCCTGATGGTGCAGCGGCGCGGCCATGTCGAAATAGCGCATCACGTCGCGGGCGGCTTGGCGAGCCGCTTCGTCGCAGCCTTTGTCCAGCAGGTGCTGCTGCAGTTTGGCCTGCAGCGCCAACATGCGCTCTACCCGCTCGTGGCAGGCGGCGAGCATTTCAAAAGGCGCTTCCAGACCGGCAGCCAGTGGCCGATGGCCGGGCAGGGACACGGGAAGGCGCGGGCTCATCCGCACGTCCCCAGCTGGCCGCACTGGGTGCAGTAGTCGCAGCCGTCTTTGCGGATGACGGCGTGGGCGCCGCATTCGCCGCATTTTTTGCCCGCCATCACTGGCGGCGTCAGGCCCGCCTCCAGCACGGCGGGCTCTGACGGCAGCGCGCTGGCGCTGGACTGGCTGGCGCGCCGGGCAATCAGGTGCTGCAGCGCGTAGGCAATCGCCGCCACTTCGGAGTCGTGCCACATCGGCACATGGGTGCCGTCGGCTTTTTCGTAAGTGCCCAGACGCACCGGCCCTCTGTCCCAGGCGACTTTGCGCATGTCGCTCAGCGCGCGCTCCAGAAAACCGCCGCGTGCGGCCAGCGACAGCATGCGCATGCTCGACGTGATCCACTGCTGCGAGGCGCCGCTCTGGCCGACCGGCATGAAAAATTCAATCGCCCGCTCCACCGTGCCTGCGCCGCTGGCCGCTGGCACCGGCAAAAAGGATACGACCAGATAAAGCCGCTGATGCCCTTCCTGCGTCCAGTATTCGACTTTTTCGACGATGGCCGACAGCGCGCCTTTCGGACGGCTTTCAATCACCGTGCGCATCGGATCGACCGGCGGCGCGGCGGCGGCCTCGGTTGCGGGGCTGGCGTGGGTTTGCAGCACCGCGCCCAAAATCGCGTTGGGCCGATACGTCGCCAAGCCTTTGAGGCGGGCGCGCCAGGCTTGGTGGTACAGGCTTTTGAAATCGGCGTAAGCGCACTCGACCGGCACGTTGACGGTCTTGGAAATGGCGGTGTCGATGAAAGGCTGCACCGCCTCCATCATCGCAATGTGGCTGCTGGCCGTCATCTCCAGCGCGGAGACGAAATAGTCGGGCAGCGCATTCACGTCGCCGCCGAGTTCGCGGTAGAGGCGCCAGGCGTGGTCTTCGACGGCGTATTCGGTGCGGCTGCCGTCGGCTTCGCGCTTGTGGCGCCGGTACATCCACGAAAACGGCGGCTCGATGCCGTTGGAGGCGTTGTCGGCAAAGGCCAGGCTGACGGTGCCGGTCGGCGCAATCGACAGCAAATGGCTGTTGCGGATGCCGTGGGCGCGAATCAATTGCTGCAAGGCGGGCGGCAGGCGACTGGCAAAGGTGCCGCTGGCCAAGTAGCCGTCGGCGTCGAACTTGGGGAAAGCGCCCTTTTCCTGCGCCAGCGCCACCGAGGCGGCATAGGCCGCGTCGCGCAGGCGCACGGCAATGCGGGCCGCCATGTCGCGGCCTTCGGGCGCGTCGTAGCGCAGGCACAACATCGCCAGCGCATTGCCCAGCCCGGTAAAACCGACGCCGATGCGGCGCTTGGCGGCGGACTCGGCCTGCTGCTGCGGCAGCGGCCAGAACGTCACTTCGAGCATGTTGTCCAGCGCCCGCACCTGCGTGGCGACCGACGCCTCGAACGCCTCGAAATCAAACGACGGCTCGCCGTCAACGCCAAACGGGTGGCGCACAAAGCGCGTCAGGATGATCGGGCCGAGGTCGCAGCAGCCGTAAGGCGGAAGCGGCTGCTCGCCGCATTGCCCGGTGACGAGGCCGTTGAAGATGACGGTGTTGTGGTCCGGCTGGGTCGTGTCATAGACCGGTTCCATGCCAGCGGGCTCGATGGCGGTGATGGTGGCAGCAAAGTGCTGGGTCTTGAGCAGCGCCTTGTCGGCGACCCAGGCCTCGTACTTCTCGCGCTTGGCGGGAAGCAAAAAGCCGATCTCGCGCATGAAGGCCTCGCGCGATTCGCCGTCAACGAGCAGTTCGTGCTGGGTCTGGCAGAGGTAGTCGCGCTGCCCGCCGTGACCGTCTGGCAGGGGGCGCATGCCGCCCTCGCGCCGCTCGTGGAGGCGCGAGAACACGCCGAAGTTGGCCAGCAGCATTTGTACGTCCTGCAGCAGCGGCCGGTGACTCGACGACAGGCGCACCGAACAGCTCTGGCTGTTCGATGACACGTTGACCGTCCCGTCCGTCTGGAACAGGCCTTGCAGATAGCCGCGCATGCAGGCTTCGCTGCCCTGCCAGACCACTTCGGGCACAACCAGCTTGGTCTCTCCATTGAAACCGTAATCGGCCAGCACACGGGCCAGCATGGTCGAGCGGATGAAGACCATGTGGCGCTCCGCAACGGCGACCGGCTTGACACAGTAGTCACGCGGCGCCAGCGACGTGCCAGCGATCAGCGTGTTGACGAAACCAGCAATGTCATCGGCGAGCTGGCGCTCCTCGTTCCACAGGCTGATGACCGCCGCCTGCTCGCCCTCGCCGCGATTCGTGAAGTGCCCGTCGCCCGCAATCAGACCGAGCAGCATGCCCAGCGCCGCGCTGCCCTGGGGGCCAAACTGGCCTTTGCCCGACTGCACCCACAACTCGTCACCGACTTGCAACTCCGACAGCTTGAGCTTGCCTCGGGCCGTGTAGAACTCGTGCCAGGCCGTGGCCTTGATCTGATAGCCCTCGGCTGTGGTGACGTTGAAAACCTCAGCTTGGCTTGCGCTCAGAAAGGCCGGAACGGCTGCCCGCGTGACGGTGCCGCGCTGCTCCTCGCCCAGCGCCCGTTTATCCACGGTGACGTTCAAGGGCTGGCCGCTGGCACAGAGCTGGTCGATGCGGACTAAACCATGCTGCGTCGCCAACCGCGTGTCGCCAGTGACGCACGGATTCGTCGCGGCAATCGACTCGCAGTAGCGCAGGTTGTTGTCCTGGTTGATGTGGTCGAGAAACAAAATGCCCGGCTCGGCAAAGTCGTAGGCCGAGCGCATCACCGTGTCCCACAGCTCACGGGCGGCGACGGTCTGATAAACCCACTGGCCGTCGGCGCGCTGGAAAGCGCCCTGCGCCAGCAGCGCCGCGCCGGGCCTTTCCTGGTGGATCAACTCCCACGGCCCGTCTTCGGCCAGCGCCTGCATGAAGGCGTCGGGCACGCCGACCGAGACGTTGAAATTGTTCCAGCGCCCAGGGGTGCGCTTGGCGGTGATGAATTCGTGGACATCCGGGTGGTCCATGCGCAGCACGCCCATCTGCGCGCCGCGCCGGGCGCCCGCGCTTTCAACCGTGGCGCAGGACTGGTCAAACACGTTGATGTAGCTGCACGGCCCGGACGCCATCGACGCCATCGCCTTGACCTCGGCGCCGCGCGGGCGGATGCGCGAAAAGTCGTAGCCGACGCCGCCGCCGCGCCGCATGGTTTCAGCCGCTTCGCGCAGTGCTTCGTAAATGCCGGGAAAGCCGCCGCTATCGACGCCCTGGATGCAGTCGCCGACCGGCTGGACAAAGCAGTTGATCAGCGTGGCCTGAATGTCGGTGCCCGCCGCGCTCATGATGCGGCCCGCGCCGATGGCGCCCGCGTGCAGGTTTTCCAGAAACAGCGCCTCGTACTTGGCGCGCTCGGCGGGCAGTTCGACCGAGGCCAGCGCCCGCGCCACGCGGCGGTACACGTCTTCGACGCCGCTTTCACCGGGTTTGAGGTATTTTTCTTTCAGCACGTCCTGGCTGATGGGCTGGGTGGCGGTCAGGTCTTGCGGCCAGCCGAAGTGTTCACGCTGCATGTGTGTTTTCCCTGAGAAAAGGCTACGAAGGCGAGAAAGCAGCCGCACCGTGTCGTCAACGGGCCACCGTTTCGCAGGGGGAAAGGATAGCCTTTTTGCGGCGCCAAGCGCCAAAAACCCATGTTCAGCTTGTGGCGGTGAAGGTCTTGAAACTGAACCTATCCTCTCAATTTTCAAAAAATCTTCTCAAAAATTGCCATTTTGAGAAGTAAATTGAGAAGATAGGCGTTATTGAAGCGTTTATTGAGAGGATAAGCAGGGTGAAGACCCTGCTTCCGACAAATAGCACGATGGCCGGAGACACCTGCGGCACCATCGTCCAGCCAAAGGCCACCAGCAGCACCGGCGCGACAAACTTGTTCACCGCCGCGCCCGAGTTGCCCGCGCCATACACGCCCATCGCCGTGCCCTGGCGGCTGCGGGGAAACCAGCGCGCCACATAAGGCGTGCCGACGGAAAACGAGCCGCCCGCCAGCCCGACAAACATGCCGATGACCAGAAAATGCCAGTAAACGGTGGCGTAGCTCATCAGCCAGATGGCGGGCACGGTGATCGCCATCAAGGTGGCCATGACGATGCGCCCGCCGAACTTGTCCGTCCAGATGCCCAGCGGCACGCGGATCAAGGAGCCGGTCAGCACCGGCATGGCCGTGAGCAGGCCGAACTCGGTGGCGTTGAGGCCGAGCATTTTCTTGATCGGGATGCCGATGACGCCGAACATCATCCAGACCATGAAGCAGACGGTAAAGGCCAGCGTGCGGACGATCAGCACGGACCAGGCTCTTCTTGAATTGTTCAGCTCGGAAGCCATGCTTTTTTCTCCAGTAAACATGGCATGACTGTCGGGTTTTTCGGGGGTTTTGCCTATCCGCCAGTCGAGGGTGGAAGCTCGGCAGAAGAACGATGGGGGCGGGAGTGGCTATAGTCCGAAAGAACTATTGATGGGCTACCGATTGAGCACAAGGACGCAAGCGGGCAAAGCCATGACGCCGGTGAAATTGCGCCGCCATTGCGTCGAGGCTTTGCGTGGGTCTATGTCCAGTGCGTTTGGCTGGCGGATTGCAGGGGAAAATTGAGCCGCCGAAATTCAGGTTTTACTAAACTGCTTGGTCATCTGCTAACTTACCAAAAAATTGAAATTTTTGCTGTGTTAGATTATGGACATGAAAATATTAAGCCACTCAATCTACGTTAGGCGCCACACCAGGCTATTTCGTACGAAACCAATACGAACTTATAATATTAACATCCTTTCAATTATCATTTGAATTGCATTAAAAATTCAAAATCAACAACATCAAACCTACTAAAAAAGTAAAAACATGCCTATAAATAGCAAGCAAACGCTCGAAGAACTAATTTCTCGTTATCATGAAAATCCAGAGCGTTTTGTATTTTTTGTAGGTGCAGGATTGTCTCAACCTCTTTTCCCATCTTGGGCATCATTTCTTCACCGTCTTGTTACAACGGCAAATGAATGTGGACTTCCTCATGACCCAGAGGAACTCAAAAAATACATTGACAAAGGAGAAAATTATCTCGATATCGCAGAAACCTGTGTCAACTCAATTAGCACAACCCGCTATAGAGACTTAATGGAGGAAGTTT